>ERZ1370068.8761-contig-7590_pt1 | contig 44155 bp, 68 predicted proteins | sample MGYA00561227_ERZ1370068 | MGnify/ENA primary metagenome ERZ1370068 (study PRJEB38410, sample SAMEA6850437) | metagenome | study: Metagenomic assessment of the ecological functions of the soil: analysis of the soil microbiota associated with the...
AGCTGCATTACCTGATACACGGCGCCGCCCATGCCGCCGTGCCCGATCGGCTCGACCAGTCGATATGGGCCGATGCGCTCGGGAACCGGCTCGATGAACCCGCCGGCGCGCCGATGCGCCTCGAGCAGCGATCGCACTTCGGCGAACAGATCGACGCGGCCGGCGCATGCGCGGCTCAGATAGGACTCGCGCTCCTCCTCGGACAGGTCGACCGCGTCGGCGAAGATCGCCTGCACCGCCGTGCCACGACTCCGGGTCCATCATGTCGTCAGATCGCGGAACAGCCACGCCTTGGCGATCGTCCATTCGCGTTTGACGGTGGTCGGCGAGCGAGTACCATCGCCTCGGCCGTCTCGTCGATCGGACAGCCCGCCGAAGTAGCGCAGCTCGACGATCCGCACCTTGCGTTCGTCGATCGCCGGCGAGCCGGCGCGAGCGCGACCGGTCGAGCGCCACCAGATCCAGGTTCCGGCTGCCGGCACCGTCAGCGCTTCGTCGAGGGAGACGACCTTCGCGTCGGCGCGCGCGCTTGCCGGCGCGGCGGGCGCGGGCGTGGTCGACGAGGATGTGCCGCATCACCTGCGCGGCGATCGCGAAGAACTGGGCGCGGCTCTGCCAGCTCACCTCGCGTAGCGTGACGAGCCGCAGGTAGGCTTCGTGCACGAGCGCGGTGCACTGCAGCGTGTGCTCGGGGCGTTCCCCTGCGGAGATGACCGCGCGCCATCGCGCGGAGCTCCGCGTAGACGAGCGGCATCAGCGCGGCGGCCGCGTCGCGGTCGCCTTCGCCCCACCGTTCCCGAGCAGTCGCGTCACCTCTCCTCTGCGCACGGCGACATTCTACAGAGTCCGGCCCTGGTCCGATCTCGATCGAAAAACCGCCTGACTAGTGGAGCGTGTCCACTGACGTACTACCGGTTACAACAAGCTTCCGACCGCGGTTTTCGGGCCGCGACAACGGAGCGGCCCGGGAATCAGTTCCGAGCAGACACGCCACTAATGGTGAGGTTCCGCCCGTGCTCGTCGACAGCAGGGACGGCTGCCTCTTTCTGGGGAGCCGGTCACGTCCGCGCCGGCCGAAAGGGAGAACGTATGTGCCGGTTTTCGCGCTGCCGATCCGTGGCTCGCCGTCGCCGTGCTTGCGCTGCCGCAGCCGTCGTGACCGTCCGCCAGGGCATCGCCGACGATCGGCGCGGACGGGAACGAGAGCGGCACCTCTTCATCTGGGCCGGCGATCAGAAACGGATCGGTCCTGATTTCCTGGCCGTCGTCGACTTCGACGCCGATTCGCAGCGCTACGGCGAGGTCATCAGGACCGTGCCGGTTCCCGGCCCGGGCGCGAGCGGCAACGAACCGCATCACGTCGGCCTGTCGAGCGACGGCCGGACGCTGGCGCGCCGGCGGCCTCCTCAGCGTCCTCAAGAGACAGAACGAGATCTTCTTCTTCGACGTGTCGCGGCCGGCGTCGCCCCGCTTCGTCGTCGGCCGGCCGATCCGCCGCAGTCGGCGATCACCGACGAGTTCTACGCGCTGCCCGACGGCGGATTCCTCGTGACGATGATGGGCGGGTCCGAAGCGGCATCATCCCGGCCGCGTCGTCGAGTTCGATCGCGACTGCAGCATCGTCGCCGAGCATCCGCAGCGGCCGCCGGACGACGGATTCAATCCGCACGGGATTTCGGTCCGGCCCGAGCTGAACCTGATGGTGACGAGCGACTTCATCTGTCCGTCGACGACGCTCAACGCCGTGCCGGGCGATCTCGATCTGCGCGGCAGCATCCGCGTGTGGTCGCTCGGCGCGGCGGTCGATCGTCAAGACGATCGAGATCCCGAACGCGGGCGGGACGATCGACGTGCATCTGATTCCGGGCGATCGCAAGGCGCGCGCGTTCACCGCCGGCATGCTCGACGACAAGCTCTATCTCGTCGACACGCGCGGCGGCCGCGCGACACCGGTGTTCGACTTCACGACGATCGCCAGCGGCGGCTGGCCGCAGCTGATTCGCATGACCCGCGACGGCAAGCGCCTGTTCATCACGATGAACGTCGCGCGGCCGCGTCGCGATGTTCGATACGTCGGATCCGGAACTCCCGTGCTGCTGTCGACGCTGGATCTCGGCGCTGACGCCGGACCGCACTACCTCGCCCTGACGGGCGACGAGCGCCGCCTCGTCGTCTCGGACTACTTCCTCAACGAGGACGCCTTCGGCAAGGTGCACCGCGAAGGCGACCACAAGATCCACGTCGCGAAGGTGACAGCGCGATCGCCTCGAACTCGACCCGCGCTTCAATCTCGACTTCAACACCGCGTTTCCACCGGCCCGGCGCGGCCGCACGGGATGGCGTTCAAGTGAAGTGAGACGACGGCAGGTTGTCAGGCTGATTCCGCGAACGGATCTCTGACTCGCACACGGCCGTGCAGCCTGCCGTCCTCGAAGTCCTCCGACCAGAGCGTGTCCAGTCCGAATCGCTCCGCATACGCCCACAGGTGCGCGTCGAACCACGAGAGCCGGTGACGTCGCCGCGCCGCGGATGGCCACCCGCACCAACTCCTCGTCCGGGTAGAGGATCTCGAACTGCACCAGCATCTCTTCCAACTCGCGTCGGGCATCGTCGGGTGAAAGCAGCGACGCACCGTTTCGTGTCAGCGGCCTGGTCGTGGCGGCGATGAACTCGATCAGTGCCTGATGCGGCATCGCGGATCGAATCCTCGACGATACCGGTCCGCAGCAGCTGCGTCGCTCGCGCCTGTTTGTCGGGAAAACGCGGGTCGAATCGGTAGACGAGGATGTTGGTATCAACGAGCGCGGCCACGAGCGTAGAGCTCCTGCCGCGTCCAGCCGCGTGATTTCGCCGGGATCCGTGGCGCCGCACGTTCGCGAGCGCGTTGTCGGACGGTGGCGCGATCGAAGTGCGCCAGGCGGTCGCGGGATCCCGACGTTGCGTCGTGGGAGGGCGCTTGTCGATCTGAATCGACCGGCCGACCGGGCGCAGCTCGAGATCGTCGCCGACGCGAATGCCACATCGCTCCGCGAGCGCCTTGGGCAGCGTGATCTGGAACTTTCCCGTGACCTTGGCCATGAGCCGATCGTCGCATCGGTCAAGGATGTCGTCAGGCGACGTCAAGGACGAGGCCTTGACTCCATGCTGGCACACGGCCGCGGCGCGGATACCGGAACGCGAGCGGACCGCCGCGGCCCGGACGGCGATCCGCACGAGCCGTGCAGCATTGAGCGCGTGCCGCCTGACTACTTCGGAAAAACGTTCAAAGAGGCGGTTGGAGGCGATCCGGTTTCGTGCGAGTGCCTCCAAATCTGCTGACTGCACGTTTGTGCACGTCAGGTCTCGGGAGGTTTTAGTGTTCGGTCTTCGATGGTCGGCCGGCGTCCTCACGATCGTTCTCGCCGCGGCGACGCCGGTGCTCGCGCAGGAGCCTGCGCCCGCCGGCCACGTCAAAGGTGGCGTCCGGATCGGCGTTCATCGTGCGGCAGAACGCGACCGTCGCGGCGCGGCCCGGAGACCCGGTCTTCGCGAGCGACGCGCTGCGGACCGGTGCGGACGGAACCGTCGGCGTCACGCTGCGGGACGACACGCGTCTGTCGATCGGCCCGAGCAGCGAGGTCCGGCTCGAGCGCTACGTCTACGCGCCGGGCGAAGGCGGTTTCGGCATGGTGCTGAACTTCGTGCGCGGCGTCGCGGCGTATGTGTCGGGCCGCATGGCGAAGCTCGCGCCCAACTCGATCCGTCTCGAAACGCCGGCCGCGATTGTCGGCGTCCGCGGGACGACCGCCGATCCGCGTCGAGCAGTAAGTCGTCACGCGCACCGAAGGCCACGTATGTCGACCGCAAGATCCACGGCGCTTCTGACGACAGTCGCCGTCCTGCTGTCGGTCGCCTGCGGTCCCAAGCGTGTCGCGGCAACCACCGGCGCGCCCCACGACGCCACCGACGACGATCGTGCTGCTGCCGGATCCGGAAAGCGGCGTCACCGGACGCATTCGCGTCACCGACGAGTTCGGATCCGCTGGACGTCTCGCACGCCGCGCGCGCGACGCGCGCGACGGCGAACGCCGCTCCTGGACCGATCACGACGATGAGCGACGCCGACGTGAAAGCGGCTGTTCGGCCGGCGCGCTGGCCGCACTGCCGCCGGCGTCGCGTCATTTCACGCTGCACTTCCGCTTCGAGTCCGACGCGCTCACCGCAGAGTCGACCGCGCTCGTCCCCGAGATTCTCGAGACCGTCAAGGGGCTCGCGGTCCCGGAAGTGATCGTCGTCGGGCACACCGACACGATGGGCGATGCGAGCGCGAACCTCGCGCTCGGCCGGAAGCGCGCGAAGACGGTCAGCGACATTCTCGTGAAGGCCGGCCTCGCACCGACGACCATCGAGGTCACGTCGCACGGTGAAGGCGATCTGCTGGTCAAGACCGCCGACAACACCGCGGAACCGCGCAACCGCCGCGTCGAGATCACGGTCAGGTAGCCGCGCCGTGCCGATCGCGCATCGCGCGTCATCGTCGCCGTCTGGTGCTCCGCTGCGGCGTCGTCCCCGTGCTCGTCATCGCCGTGCTCGGCGTCTTTCGGCCGGCGCTCGCTCGCCCGCCTCGACGACACGGTCTACGACATCCTGCTGCGCTCCGCGGCGACCAAGGGTCCGGTTCAGCAGGTCGTCATCGTCGACGTGGACGATCGAAGCCTGTCGTCGATCGGTCAATGGCCGTGGCGCCGCGACGTCGTCGGCCGTTTGATCACGAGCCTGCGCGAACGCGGGGCGCAGCGGTGATTGCGCTCGACATCGATCTTCGCCGAGCCCGATCGCTTCGGTCAGTCCGGAAGACCTGGAAGAGCCGCTCGGCGCGGCCGCGCCGACGACGTCGGACGCGGCGCTGGCCGGCGCGCTGCGCGAGCGGCGACGTCATCCTCGGCTATGGCTCACATTCGATCGTGCCGCAGAACCGCCCGCCGCGAAGCGGCATGTGGACCGCACCCGATCGGCATCGCGATCGTCCAGCCGCCGGCTGAGCCCGGCACCAGCCGCTCTTCCAGCGCGACCGGTGCGGTGTGCAACCTGCGGATCGCTGGCCGAAGCCGCCGGCCGTTCCGGTTTCCTGAACGCCGCTCCGGACAGCCGACGGCATCCTCAGGCGCGTGCGTCGCTCGCCGAGCTCGACGGGCCGCGTGTATCCGAGCGCTCGCGCTGGCGGCGGTCGCGGCCGCGACCGGCGCACGCGACATCGCGCTGCGGGTTGCCAACGTGAATGCCGCCACGCTGACGATCGACGACCGGACGTGCCGGTCGACGGCAAGGGCGAATCTGCTGCTTCGCTATCGCGGGAAGAAGCGCACGTTCCCGTACGTCTCGGCGGCGGATGTGCTGACCAGACCGGATCCCCGCCGGGGCGCTGCGCGGCAAGATCGTGTTCGTCGGCACGACCGCGCTCGGCACGCGCGAGGTGGTGGCGACGCCGCTCGATACGCTGTTCGCGGGCGTGGAAGTGCAGGCCACGGTCGCCGACAACCTCCTCGCAGCAGGACTTCGTCAGCCGCACCGTCGATCGCGCCGATCCTGGAAGGCTTCATCGTGCTCGCTGTTCGGCATCGCGGTCGCGGTGCTGGTCGCCAGAGTCGGCGACCGCGTCCGGGATGATCGGCGCCGCGCGTGAGCGGTCGCGGCACTGTGGGTCGGTAGCGCGTGGCTGCTGTCGACGCGCGGCGTCTTCATGTCGCCGCTGTTCCCGACGCTCGGCGTGGTCGCCGCTCATGCCGTCATGACGCTTTCGAAGATCACCGTCGAGCGCGGACGAGCCGACGCGGCCGGTCGCGAACGAACGTCGGCGCAGCGCCTGATGGTGCAGACGCTTCTGCTCGCTGACCGAAGTCAGAGACGCCGAGACCGGCCGTCACTCGCGGCGGACGCAGCAGTACGCGCGCCTGCTCGCCGAGCAGCTGGCCACGCGCCCGAGTTCCGCGCGCTATCTGACGCGCGAACGGATCGATCTCCTGTCGAGCCTCGCGCCGCTTCACGACATCGGCAAGGTGGGCGTGCCCGATCGCGTGCTGAACAAGCCGGGCGCGCTGACGCCGGAAGAGCTCGCGGAGATGCGGACACATCCCGCGCTCGGCCGCGACGTGATCCTCAGGGCCGAAGCGCGGGTCGGCGTGCGCGACGATGCCACGCTCGCAGATGGCGAAGGACATCGTCTACACGCATCACGAGCGCTGGGACGGCACCGGCTATCCGCAGGGCCTGCGCGGCGCAGATATTCCGGTCGCCGGCCGGGTGATGGCGGTCGTCGACGTCTACGACGCCGCTACGCCCGGACGCTGTATCGAGCCAGCCATGTCGCACGACGAGACCGTCGACGTTGATCGTCCGCGGCAAGGGCACGCACTTCGACCCGGCGGTCGTCGACGCATCTTCTCGCGGGTCTCCGATCGCTTCAAGAGCGCGTCGGAGGAAGCGATCCCGAGCTAGATCCACCCAAAGGACACGAAGGACACGACGTCGAGCGTCAGCGGCGCGTGACGACGAGCGTCGCGCGGTAGTCGGCTGGCGCGATCGTCGCGCCGATCTTCGGGTAGGGTTTCACGTCGTCGAGGCGGGACCACGAGCGTGTCGATCGTGGCCTGACGCTCGAAGCGGCCGTTGGTGTGCAGCGCACGATGCTGCGCCGCGGCGGGCGGTTTTCCAGCGTGAACGCCGCGGCGGCATCGCCGCGCCCAGACGCACTGCGCCCCCGAGGGACAGCGTGAATCTTCCGCGACGCCCTCGAACGTGATCCGTAGTCCCTCGAATCGTGACTGACTTCACTCTCGGTTTCAGTCTCGAACGGGCCGCCCGAGCTCCGGCTCGACGACGGCTCGCATGCGCTCGCCACGACGAGCGCGATGACCGCGAATGAACGTGCAAACACGCCGGCGCGCTCCTCCTCACGCGAGTGTATACTCTCCGGCCGCTCCGACGAATCTTTATGCGACCCAACCCCGTATGTGAACGACAGGAGGAGGCATGAGAGGCTCCTATCGTCGGACGTCTGCGCGTGCACGCTCGTTGTCCTGTTCTCAATCGCCGTCACTGAAGCGCAGCAGCAGCGGGGCCGCGGCCTCGACAAGACGCGCAGGTCGATCTCGCCGGCGATGCCGGCGGCGTCGTCACGTCGGTCGATTCTGACGGCGTGCCGAAGTTCGTCTGGGCGGCGGGCGCGAAGTCCCGGTCCGGCCGGACGCGACCCGACGACGGCGCGGCGCGCTGGCACTTCGAATCAGTTCGCGCGCGCGCATCGCGGTGACGCCGGCCGACGTGGCGGCGGCTGACACGGTCGGCGTGCAGCACGCTCGCGTCCGGCGACGTTCATCGTCGCGCTGCGCCAGCGCCTCGGCGGCGTCGAGGTCATGGGCAGCGAGGTCAGGTGCTGATGCGCGCCGACCACAACCTGGTGCGCGATCTCCGGTCGTCCGCAACCGACCGACCGGCGCGCAGACGCGGTGGGCGCGATCGCGCGAGGACGCGCTCGCCGCGTCACTGTCGATGCAACTCGGCGCGCCAATCGCCGCGTCCAGCATCACCGCCGAGACGATGGCCAGCGGCGAACAGCGGTTCCAGCATCGCCGCCGGCTCTGGCCTGGACATGTCCGAGGCCGCGCCCGTCGCGGGCCGGTCATGTTCCCGGTCGGCGGCCGGCTCCGTCGCCGCATACGTCACCGAGTTCTACGCCGGCGCGCCTGATTCCGTGGATGCCGCGGCGTTTCGCTACGTCGTCGCCGCCGACGACGGCCGCGTGCTCGACCGGCGCGATCTGACGATCAGCGAGAAGCGGAAGGACCCGCCGGCCGGGCCGCCGACCTGCCGGACTTCTTCTATCGCGTCTACGCCGAGACCGGCCAATCAACGGCCGCTCGACGGTCCGCAGCAGAACACGTCAGCCCGCATCCGACCGGCAACCCCGACGGCACGACTGCCGCCGTTCGTGCGCCGTCGAATCTGGTGACGATGGGCGGGTTCAACCATCCGCCGTCGGGCGTCGCCGATCCGTGGCTCGCGGCCGATGCGACCGAGACCAACGGCAACAACGCCGACGCGCTACGTCGATTTCTCGGCGCCTGACGGTCTGACGCCCGGCATCAGACTTCCGCGCCGACCGTCACCGTCGCCGCGCAGCTTCGATCGCACGCACGACACGACGATGCAACCGGCTGCGACCGTCAGATCAGTCGAAGGCCTGGTCACCAACGCCTTCTACACCGTCAACTGGCTGCACGACTACTGGTATGACTCGGGCTTCGACGAGGCCGCGGGCAACGCGCAGTTGAGCAACTACGGCCGCGGCGGCGTCGGAAGGCGATCCGATGCGCGTCGAGCTGCAGGACAACTGCTCGGCGGATCGCGCAACAACGCGAACATGACGCACGCCGTCCGACGGCATCCGCGCCGCGCATGCAGATGTTCACCTGGTTCGGACCGCAGGCGCGACGCTGACGCTGCACGCCGCGGCGGGAACGTCGCCGTCGGCACGGCGGCGTTCGGCGCCGTCGCAATTTCGACGTCACGGCGTCTGGTGGCGCTGGCCAACGACGGCGTCGGCGCGGCGACCGACGCGCTGCCAGCCGCTCGTCGGCACGTTCACGGGCAGATCGCGCTCGTCGATCGCGGCACCTGCAACTTCACCGGTCAAGGCGCGCGAACGCGCAGGCGGCCGGCGCGGTCGGCATCATCATCGCCGAACAACGTCGTCGCGGCGTGCGCCGCCGGGTCTGGGCGGCACCGATCCGCTGGTCGCTGATCGGCGCGTTCGGCGATCACGCAGGCCGCACGGCGCTGGCGCTGAAGACGCGCTCGCCGCCGGGCGGTCACCGCACGCATGTTCCGGCCTGTCCGGCATCGAGCGGGACGGCGCGCTCGACAACACGATCGTCGCGCACGAGTGGGGCCACTACCTGCACCACCGGCTCGCCGACTGCGGCGTCGCCGCAGTGCGGCGCGATGAGCGAGGGCTGGGGCGACTTCATCGCGCTGCACACTGATCGCGCGCGACGGCGACAACCTGAACGGCACCTTCGCGCTCGCGACCGTACGCCACGAGCGCCTTCGATCCGAACAGCGCCTACTTCGGCATCCGTCGCGTGCCGTACTCGGTCGATTTGACCAAGAACGCGTTCACGTTCAAGCACATCACCGACGGCGTCGCGCTGCCCGTGGCCCCCGACGATCGCCGGGCGGGCCAACTCAGAGGTTCACAACGCCGGCGAGATCTGGACGACGATGCTGTGGGAAGCGCTACGTGGCGCTGCAGAAAGGCGCGCGGCTCGGCGCGAGTCGTTCGACGACGTCCGGCGGCGCATGGCTGATTCCGGTCGCGGCGGGACTCAAGATGACGCCGCGTCGACGCGACCTACACCGAACAGCGCGACGCGATTCTCGGCGCGGCTGCCGCGGCGCAGCGTGACGGACGACGATGACGACGATCGATGACGGCCATGGGCGCGATCAGGCCAGGACCACGGCGATGACAAGCGACGGTCGTCGGGCTCGCCGACGATCTGCTGGTGCTCGCGCAGCGCGTTCGCGCCGCCGCGGCGTCGGACTCGTGCGCCGTCTCGCCGGCCGCGCGATTCCGTGAATTTCGCCGGCGTCGTCGAGAGCTTCGAGGTCCGTCCGCGCATCGCGCGTCGGCGAGGTGCGGATCGAGGAAGACAAGTCGTGCGATCGCGACGGCTTCATCGACGCCGGCGAGCGAGGCACGCATCGTCGTGCCGGTGATGAACGGCGGCCCGGTGGAGATGCGCAACACGACGCGTCTCGGATCGATCGACGTCGCCGAGCCCGGCGTGTCGTTCAAGCACGGCGGCATCGGATCGCATCTCGCGAATTGCGCCGTTCAGCACCGCGGAGGTCGTGATCGAGATTCGAGGTCGACCGGCGCGTTCGCCGGCATCGGCCAGTTGCAGCTCAACGTGAGCGTGTCGAACGACGAGGCGTGCGAGCCGACTCGTCGCGCGCCCGGTTCTCCGCGCTGGATCAACGTGGACGACATCCCGAACGTCTCGAACGTCGACACGGTGAGAGCCCGTCGTCGCCGTGGACGGCGGCCGGCGCGGACGCCGATCGAGATCTGGGATCGCGCCTCGAAGTGTCATGCCGTTCAACCACGCGTGGTTCGGCCGCGACTTCGGCGCGGCTGTCCGACACCACGCTCGAGTCGCCGCGATCTGCACGTCGGCACCGCTGCGCCGCTCGTGATCGCGTTCGATCATGCGTTCGGGTTCGAGACCGATGGCGGCGTGCGCCGTTCTTCGACGGCGGCGTGATCGAGGTGAGCCGCAACGGCGGACTGACCTTGGAGGACGTCAGCAACGTTCGTCGATCCGGACTACGGCGGCACGCTGTTCGTCGGCTCGGGCAATCCGCTCGGCGGCCGTCGTGCCTTCGTCGGGCGGAGCGCCGGGTTCCCGGCGCCCGCGACGGCTGACGCTCAATCTCGGCACGTCATTCGCAGGTCAGACCGTCACGCATCCGATTCCGCATCGGGACCGATGCGGCGTCCGCCGACACTCGGCTGGGAGATCGACAACGTGGCAGTCCAGGGCATCACGAACCTGCCGTTCTCGGCGCTGGTCGAAGATCGGGCGAAGTGCCGCGGCGTGCCGAAGAAGAGCAAATAGCGATGTTGGAGTAGCGTGTGTCGGGCCGGCGCGATCGCCGGCCCCGAGGTTTGATTGACGGCGTGCCAGTTTTGCGCATAACCGACTGGACGGCATCGCTCGCGACCGACGTCCACGTCTGGCGCGTGCGTCTCGACGTGCGTGAATCGGCGTTGCGATGATCTGCTCGGTGTGCTGTCGGACCAGGAGCGGGATCGCGCGCGCCGCTTTCGCTTCGATCACCTGCAGCAGCACTACACGATCGCGCACGGCGCGCTGCGGGTTCTGCTCGGACGCTATCTGTCGGTGGCGCCCGAGCGCCTGCGGTTCGACGAAGGGTCGCAGGGCAAGCCGCAGCTGATAGTGCCTGCTGGGCCTCCTGGGCCCACGGCTGCGGTCCGATTCAACCTCTCGCACTCCAACGCTCTCGCGGTCGTCGCCGTCGTGGCCGATCGCGAGGTCGGCGTCGACATCGAAGCACTTCGGCCGGTTCCGAGATGGATGGAGATCGCCCCGCCGCTATTTCTCGGATCGAGAAGCGATCGATCTGATGCAATCCGCCGGCGACACCCGCGAGCAGAACTTCTTTCGCATCTGGACGCGCAAGGAAGCGTTCATCAAAGCGATTGGCGAAGGGTTGAGCTGCCCGCTCGATTCGTTCGCCGTCAGCTTCGATCGCGACGACGCGGCGCGCGTCGTCGAGCTGCGCGGCGATGCCGACGCCGCGCGCGCGTGGCAGCTTCATCCGTTTCAACCCGCGCCCGGCTACGCCGGAGCTCTGGCGTATCGTGGCGACCGGCTTGGTCTGCGGATCTTTCCGACCTTGGCCAGCGATGCGTTGATGGCGGCCGCCGCGGGCGCCACCCTGCCGCGTGCACAAGAAAACCGTTAAAAACCGCTGACACGAGCGACACGGCACCGGGGTTGAGCCGTTCCGCGTCGCACTGCCGCGTGTGTGTGGCGTGCGCAACGACGTCGGGCGGCGGACATACGCGACATCGGATCGTCATCGATGAAACGAAACGACGACGCCGCGCACCATTGTCTGTGCTACCGATGATCTCCGTGAAGCCGAGCTGTCGCGACGTATCGACGCGTGAAGCGATCGATGCGAAGCGGTGCAATCAGTCTTGATCGTGCCATCGACGTTTTGTAGTATTTGGAGCGCCGCACCGGCACTCCAGTTACCACAAGTCACCCGCGCCAGGAGCAAGACGAACCCATGAAGCTGCATCAGGCCGTGCCTCGTTTCTGTGTCGTGTCCAGCAATCGCTTTGCGAGAAAGTACTCTCGTACCTGCTCAGCAAGGACGGCGAGTTCTCGCCGGTGTCGACTGAAGAATTGACCGAGCGTCATTCGGGCGTCGAGAATCCCGTCTTCGTCGTCGATTGCACGTTCCTGACGCTGCCGTTGACTGAATTCATCAGCCGGATGAAAGGCAAGTTCGCGACGGCGTATTACGTCGTCGTCGACAAGGAACAAGACCGAGAGCGAGATTCGCTTCCTGCTGTCGCAGGGCGTTCAGGGGTTCATCGCGGAGCATCAGATCGAGGAACTGCTGGCGCTGGCCGTGCGCACCGTCCTCGCCGGCGGATTGTGGATTCCCGAGAAAGTTCTCCAGTCGCAGATGCGCTCGCACTCCGCGCCGTCGTCGATGCGAACCAGGACGATCGACGTCAACGCGACGACCCAGCGTGAGACCGAAGTCCTCGAGCTCGTCCGGCGCCGCCTGTCGAACAAAGAGATCGCGGAGCTCCTGCAGATCCGCGAGAGCACGGTCCAAATACCACGTCTCCAACTTGTTCTCGAAGCTGCGGGTCACGAGCCGCTACGAGCTCGCCCAGTCGAACTCGAACGGCCTCCTGGAGCCGCTGGCCCAACTGATCTAAGACGGATCCGAATCGAAGGGCCGGCTGATTCGGCAGGCTCCCGTTTCGCCGGTCGCCCTAGCTTGTGCGCCTGCTCCGGTTGTCGATCGCGTCCGCGCACGCGCCGGACCGTCGGGTGGTTGAAGATGACGCGCAGCGGGACCTTCAGCTTGAAGGTCTCGTGCATGCGTGAGGCGAGCTGCATCGCGAGGAGCGAGTGGCCGCCGAGCTCGAAGAAGTTCTCCTCGACGCCGATGTCGGATCGGCCCAGGACGTCCCGCCACAGGCCCGCCAGGCGCTCTTCGGTGGGCGTTCTCGGGCGACATAGGACGCCGACCGCACCGCGTCGGGCGCTGGCAGCCTTCGCCGATCCACTTTGCCGTTCGCGTTCAGCGGCATCTCGGCGAGCGGCACGATCACCGACGGCAGCATGTAGTCGGGCAGCGTTCGCTGGAGGGTGCGGACGCAGAGCGGCGATGACGCCTTCGTCCGATCCCGGGCTTCAGGACGATGTAGGCGACGAGCCGCTTGTCGCCAGGGCGCCGGCTCGAAGACGACGACGATCGCCTGCGCCACCGACCGGTGGCTGCCGAGCACGAGTCTCGATCTCGCCGAGCTCGATGCGGTGGCCGCGAATCTTCACCTGATGGTCGAGGCGGCCGAGATATTCGATCTGGCCGTTCGCGTCCCAGCGCCGAGGTCGCCGGTGCGATAGAGCCGCGCGCCGCGATCGCCGCTCAACCCGTCGGGAACGAAGCGTTCAGCGGTCATGCCCGGGCGCGATCCCAGTAGCCGTGCGCGAGCGCGACGCCGCCAATCCACACCTCGCCGGGCACGCCGATCGGAAACGGGATTGCCCAGCGCATCGTACGACGTATACGCGCGCGTGCCGGCGATCGGGCGTCCGATCGGCGGCTGCGCCGGCCACGCGGCAGGCGATCCGGCGCAGCGTGAAGCCGGTGACGACGTGCGCCTCCGACGTGTCCGTACTGGTTGTGCGAGCGAACAACCGGCTGCGCTCGCACAACTGACGCACCGCTTGCGTCACCTGCAGCTGCTCGCCGGCGGTGATCAATTCCTTCAACTCGCGGCAGCGGCAGATCGCGCGCGCAGATCTCGTGGGCGAGCAGATCGAGCACGACCACCGGCACGAACAGCTGCTGGACGTGCGCATCCGCGATGAGCGCCGCCAGGCGCGGGACGTCGCGCCGCGTGTCCTCGTCGGTCATGACGACCGTGCCGCCGGAGCAGAGCGCGGAGAAAATCTCGAGCGTCGCGACGTCGAAGCAGATCGACGCGAACTGCAGGATGCGGACCGAGCGCGCGAGCCCCGACCAGTACCAGTGGAGCAGGTTGACGAGCGCGCGATGCGGCAGCGCGACGCCCCTTGGGCCGTCCCGTCGAGCCGGACGTGTAGATGAGGTATAGCAGGTCGTCGGGATCGACGAGTCGGCCGACGTTGTCGCGCGACTCCCGCGCGATTGCCGGCTCGCCCGTCGGCGTCGACGAAGACCGCCGGCAGCGTCGCCGTCGCCGATGCTCGCCAGGCCTCGCTGCGTCACGACGACTCGCCCGCGCGTCCGCGAGCATGAACCGCTGGCGTTCCTCGGGATGCTCCGGATCGATCGGCACGCAGCGCGGCGCCCGCCTTCAGCACCGCGACGGCCGCGACGATCATCTCGAAGCGAGGCGTTCGAGTCGAATCGCGACCCGCGAGCCGTCGCCGGCGAAGCGGCGCAGGTATCGCGCGAGCTGGTTCGCGCGCCTGTTCAACCCCGCGGTAGGTCAGGCTCTCGGCGCCGGAACACGACCGCCGTGGCATCAGGCGTGAGCACGGCCTGCTCTTCGAACAGCTCGTGAAGCCCGCGGTGATCGTCAGCGGCGGGTCCGGTCTCGATCCAGTGCTCGCGCACGCGCGTGCGATCGCGCATGCGGCGACAGCGCGATGTCCGCGATGCGCACGTCCGGCTGCGCGGCGACCTGCCGCAATACACGCTGCAGGTCGCCGGCCATGTTCGCCATCGCCGGCTCGTCGAAGAGATCGGTGCTGTACTCGAAGTCCGCGATCCATCGCGACTGATGCTCGGTCACGAACAGCGCGAGATCGAGCTTCGCGCGTGCCGGTGTAGAGCTCTTCGCACTCGACGTCGAGGCCGGGAAGGTCCCAGTCCTGCGGCGCGTGCTGCACGATGAGCGACGCCGAGAACAACGTCGCGCGGCTGAGATCGCGATCCGGCAGCAGGGCCCGGACCACTCGATCGAACGGCACATCCTGATGCGAATACGCCTCGTGCGTCGCGTCCTTCACGCGCTTCAACAGATCGCGGAAGGACAGAGCGCCCGAGATCTCCGTTCTCACCACCACGGTGTTGAGGAAGAACCCGAGCAGCGCCTCGAGCTCGGCGCGGCTGCGGACGGAGATCGGCGTGCCGACCATCAGGTCGGTCTGCCCGGAATAGCGGTGCAGCAGCACGCTGAACGCCGCCAGCACCGCGACGAACAGCGTCGCTTCCTCGCCGACGCGCGCGGCCGAGAACGCCGCGGCGACCTCCGCGGGAATCTCGAACCGGGTAGGTCGCGCCGCGCTGACTCTGCACCGGCGGACGCTCGTGCACGGTCGGCAGGTCGAGCGGCGGCGCACCGGCGAGCCGCCTGGTCCAGTAGTCCAACTGGCGGCGCTGCGGCTCGCTGTCGACGCGCTCGCGCTGCCACCGCGCGTAGTCGGCATACTGCAGCGGCAGCTCGGCCAGTCGCGGCTCGCGCCCTTCGACGAAGCTGCGGTAGAGGACGCCGATCTCGTTCGCCCAGATGTCCATCGACCACGCGTCGCCGATCGCGTGATGCACGGTGAGCGCGAGGATGTGCTCGCGTCCGCTCAGGCGAATCAGCAGCGCGCGAAACAGCGGACCGCGCTCGAGATCGAATGGCCGCCGCGACTGCTCGTGAACCAGCCTTTGCGCATCCGCTTCGAGATCGTCTCCGCCGGCCTGCGCCACCGGCAGCCGCGTACGGCTGCGGCGGGTCGATGAAGCGCTTCGGGCTCGCCGCGCATCGCGTAGCGCGTGCGCAGGATTTCGTGACGCGCGATCATCGCGCCGATCGCCTGCTCGAGCGCCGCATGGCTCAGGTTGCCGCGCATGCGGGCGGCGTAGGCCATGTTGAACTTCCAGCTGTCGGCGTCGAGCTGCTGTAACAGGAAGATGCCCTGCTCGCCCGATGAGAGCTGCCCTTCGACTCGCTCACGCTCGCTCAGGGCAAGCGTGTGGACTTGCGCGCGGCGTGGGATCGGCCTCGAGTCCTCAGTTTCGCCGGCTTCGATCGACGCGGCTAGATCCTGAGGACCGGCCGCTCGAGCACACGACGGAGCGGCAGCTCGATGCCGAAGGCCTCGCGCACGCGCGAGACCATCCGCATCGCCCGCAGCGAGTGGCCGCCGAGCTCGAAGAAGTTGTCGTCCACGCTCACGCGTCCGACCGCCAGCGTCTCCCTGCCAGATGCGGGCGAGCTCTATTTCGACCGATGTCCGCGGCGCAATGAACGGCCGTCCGACCTCGACGTCCCCAGGCGCGGGAAGCCGCTTTCGATCGATCTTGCCGTTCGGCGTCAGCGGCATCTCGTCGAGCGCGACGATGAAGGACGGCACCATGTAGGAGGGCAGCTTCCGCGTCAGGTACGCGCGCAGCTCCGACACTGAATCGTCGCCGCCACCCTCCGCCTTGAAGACGACATAGGCGGCGAGCCGCTTGTCACCCGTGGCCTCCTCGCGCGCGATGACGACGGCCGACGCGATCGATTCGTGCCGCTTGAGCACGCCTCGATTTCGCCGAGCTCGATGCGGTGACCGCGAATCTTCACCTGATGATCGAGGCGGCCCAGATATTCGATGTCGCCGCTCGCGGTCCATCGTCCCAGGTCGCCGGTGCGATACATCCGTGCGCCGGGCTCGCGGCTCAGACTGTCCGGCACGAAGCGTTCGGCGGTCAGCTCGGGCCGATCCCAGTAGCCGCGCGCGAGGCCCGCGCCGGCGATGAAGATTTCGCCCGGCACGCCCTGCGGCGCCGGCATGCCACAGGCGTCGAGGATGAAGACGCGGCTGTTGCTGACGGCTTTGCCGATGAGCGGCGGCGCGCCCGGCTCGACTGGCGTGAACGTGCTGTAGGTCGTGTCCTCGCTCGGGCCGTACAGGTTGAACATCGCCTGCAAGCCGTCGGCGCGCGCGAAGGTTTCCTCGACGAGCACCGCCGGCAGCGCTTCGCCGGCGACGTTGACGATCCGGACGTCGGATGGCAGTCGTCTCGACGCCACGAGCTCGCGCAGCGCGGACGGGACGGTGTTGATCAGCGTTACGCCGTCGGTGTGCCGGCTTTCCCCACTCGAGGATGTTCTTCACGACGCGGACCGAGCCGCCGCAGCTGAGCGGCACGAAGATTTCGAAGACGGAGAGGTCGAAGCAGATCGACGTGCTGGCGAGGACGCACTCGAGCGTGTCGGGCGGGAAGACCTCGTGCGCCCACGCGATCATCTCGACCGCGCTCCGGTGCTCGATCATCACGCCCTTCGGCTTGCCGGTCGAACCGGACGTGTAGATGAAGCAGCCGAGATCGTCGGGTGTGACGATGCCGTCGGGATTGGTGTTGAATGCGGAATCTTCGGCCCAGATCATCCTGCGGCTCGACGATCCGGCCCGGGCAGTCAGAGAGACGATCGCGGAGGCCTGATTCGGTGATGACGCACGCGGGGCGGCAGTCGTCGAGCACGGTGCGAAGACGCTCCGCCGGGTATGCCGGATCGAGCGGCACGCACGCGCCGCCGGCCTTGAGGACGCTCGCATAACGCCGCGATCAGCGACGCCGATCGCTCCATCAGCACGCCGACCGGCGCGCCGCGATCGACGCCGATGCGCCGCAGCTCCCACGCCACCTGATTGGCGCGCCGATTCAGATCCCGATACGTAATCCGTTCGGCGCCCCCGAAGATGGCCATCGGCATCCGGCGTCAGCGCCGCTTGATCCTCGAACAGCCTCGTGCATGCAGCGCGTCTCTGTGCGGGGCGGCGCGTGTCGTTGAACGCGATCAGGATCTCGCTTGCGCTCGTCGGGGCGCAGCAGGTCGATGTCGCTGAGGCGGACGTCCGGACTGGCGTGGCGACGCGGCCGAGGATGCGCACGAAATGGCCGGCCATCCTGCCAATCGCCGCTTCGTCGAACAGGTCGGTGCTGTAGTGCAGATCCACCGTCCAACCCGAGGCGGCTTCGGAGATCGCCAGCGCGACATCGCACGCGAGATCGCCGCGGTCGAACGACGCGCCGGCGCTCCCGATCGCCAGCGCCGCCTGGAACAACGACGGGTCGCCTGGACGCCGATCTGGCTGAAGACGTTCGAGGATGTGCTCGAAGGGAATGTCGCGATGCGCGTACGCTTCGACGACGACGTCGAAGGCGCGACGCATCAATTCGCGGAATGTCGGATCGCCGGAGACGTCGGTCCTGAACACCACCGTCTCGCCGAGCGTGCCGACGAGGATGTCGGTCTGTCCGCTGTAGCGATAGAGGAGGACGAGGTAGGCCGACAGGACGGTGACGAACAGCGTCGAGTTCTCGTCGGCGGCGAGCTGACGCGAAGCGTTCGGCGACGTCGTTGCGCACCTGAAACCGCGATGACGCCACGTCGTTCGTGCGCTCGGCAGTTCGCAGGCCGCACGCTCGGCAGCGTCAACGCCGGCGCATCTTTCAGCCGTTCGATCCAGAAGTCGATCATCGAACTCACTCCAACAACCTGCGCTGACGCCGGGCCTTGAAAGGCCCGGCCTACGACTGACTACTGTGGGCGGCCCTTTCAGGCCGCCTGTCTCACGCCGCCGCCGTGAGAAACGGAAACGCCGACGTCGCCAGGAACACGCGTGCCCGCGATGCGTTCTCGAAATCCGGCGTCGTCGCGCACCGCTGGAACGCCTCGCGCATCGTCAGGCGTCCGTCGCAGAGATCGAGGAGCTGCCGATACGGGCCCGACGCCGGCATCGCGACGTACGGCACCTGCTTCGCGCTCAGCCGATACTCGCCGTTGTCCTGCAGGATGTAGCAGCGCTGCGTGCGTCTGCGTGCGGCGGAAGCGGCGGTCGAGGAATTCGCCGACGATTTGCGGCTCCGACTTGATCGGCCGTCCGCAGTCGGCGCGCTGCAGGTAGAACCACAGCATCGGCGACTGCTCGGCCATCAGCAGGTTCGAGATCTGCCAGCGCGTGAGATCCGGCAGCGCGTCGTAGCGCGCCTGCAGATCGCGGTCGGTCCAGCGCATGTTCCAGGACACGCGGTCGTCGGCCTTGTCCCACTCGGAGACGTGATAGGTGACGATCTCGAGGCCGCACGACGCGGCCAGCGCGCTCAGCGATTCCACCGTGTAGCGTAGCTCGACCGGCTGCAGCAGCGAATCGGCGACGCGCGCGTCGGGCTGTCCCTGAAACTGCGCGACGTGCTCGGCCGCGGCGCTCTCCGCCGGCAGCGACGCGATCAGCTGGTTCAGCACGCCCATCTGCGCGTCCCAGCCGTCGGCGAGGCTGCCGCCGGTGAGCAGACGCACCGCCTTCTGCACCGACGCGTTCATCACGCGATGGAACCGGTTGTAGACCATCAGTTCCATCACCCCGCCTCGGCTTCACGGCGCGCGCCAGCTTCTGCAGCGTCGCCTCCGGATCGGAGTTGTGGTGAATCACGCCGGTACAGATGACGACGTCGAACTCCGACTCGTAGGGCACGGCGTTGAGCGACTCGTTCCGCAGATCGACGTTGCGCAGTCCCATCGATCGCAGCGTCGATCCGCACAGCTCCAGCGACGGCTTCGACAGATCCGAGCCGACGATCGTCGCCAGCGGAAAATTCAGCGCCGTGTAAACCGCCTGATTCGTCCCGCATCCGGCGACCCACATCTTCGGGCGCCTCGGGATCAGCGTGCCGTCCCAGTCGCCGAGACTCTGGCCGAGCATCGCGCTTGCCAGTGCGCCGTGCGACGGGTAGAGAAAGTTCGTCGGCCGCCACGGATACGGAAAGCGCCCGTAGAACTCGGCATTGATCGCATCGACCGCCGACGCGTCGCCGACGAGATACAGGTTTTCGTCATCACCGACGCGGCCGATTCGGCCGGCCACTGGTTGTTCGAGGGTCTCGACGAGCATCGCTTCTCGTGCCTATTTCGTGGTCAGCGTGACGTTGCCGTTGATCGTGCTGATCACCACCCGGTTCGCGCCGCTGCCGATCCGGCCGTTGGCGTAGATGTACTTGCGCGGCGTGCCGTGCTTCTTGTCCCACTCGCCGGTCTTCACCTGGCGCAGGCCGAGATCGTCGATGACGCGATACGCCGCGTCCTGGGTGTCCGTGTAGGCGAGCGTCACCTCGACGGTCATCGGAAAATCCTTCGGCACGACCAGCTTGATCTCGCCCTGGTTCGACGACAGCTTGATGTCGCGCGCGGTGCTCGGCTCGCCGACGATGTGCGCGACGATGTCGCCCGACATCGTCGTGGCCTGAACCGAGGCCGCTGGCGGCGTCGACGTCGATGTTGCCGCCCATCGTCTTCAGCTTCGCGAAGCCGTCGACGCGGCCGATAGTGGATGTTTGCCGCCCATCGTCACGAGATCGGCGCCCTGCGGCGCGCGCGTCCACGTCGATGTCGCCGCCGGCCTAGGAAGATGCGTCAGCGGCTTCTCGTCGCGGCGGAAAAACGACGTGACCGGCGTCGCCAGGGCGACGAGCAGCGCACCGTGACGGCGGCGACGACCGACTTGAAGATCACTCCCGAACTGCGCTGTGCTTGTTCTTCGCTCACGACAGACTTCCTTTCACCGTTCTCTGAGAATCGAGCTGGGTTGCAATCGCGCGGCGCGGCTCGCGGGGAACCATTCGACGCCGCGATCACGACGAGGCCGAGCAGCAGGGCGATGCTGGCGTAGGTCAGCGGATCGATGCCGTTCACGCCCTGAAACGTGCGCTGCAGTATCCTGCCCCGCGCCGAGCGCCAGCACCAGGCCGACGACCGCACCGACGAGCGTCAGGCGAACGCCGCGGCCGAGCACGAGGCCGAGGACGTCCCGCGGCGCGGCGCCGAGCGCCATTACGAATGCCGATTTCGGGCCTGACGCTGCGCCGACCGATTGAGCCGCCACTCCGTAGACGCCGACCGCGGCGAGCGCGAGCGCGAGGATGCCGGCCGCGCCGAGCAGCGTGGCGATCGCCTCGAAGCCGAACATCGACGACTGCACCTGCTGATCGAGGCGTCTGCACGTCGAGCAGGGCGAGCCGCGGATCGAGCCGCTGAATCAGGTTCTGCACCGGTTCGCGAAACGTCGCCGGCGCGCCGGTTCCGCGGACCAAGCCAGCGTGACCTGCGGCTGATAGTTCTGCAGGATACGGCAGGTAGACGAACGGCTGCGGCGATTCCGACAGCGACAGATGCATTTCGAATCGCGCGCGACGCCGACCACGACATGCCATTCGCCGCGCGGCCGAGATCTTGTGGCCGAGCGGACTGCGGCCCGGCCAGAAGCGCCGCGCGAACGTTTCGTTGACGATCGCCGCGCGCTGCGCGCTCGCATCGTCCTTGACGCTGAAATCGCGCCCTTCGGTCAGCGGGATCTGGAGGCTTCCGAGATATCCGGGTCCGACGAAGTTGTGGTGGAAGATCATGTTCTCGTCCGGCCGCGCGTCGTAGCCTCTGACAGCTACGCCGGTCGACGGCGCCGCCGGACCGGAGAGCGGCGTCTCGCCACGCCACGCTCGCGGCGGTGACGCTCGCGGTCGAACCGAGATTGGTCAGCAGCTGGTTGACGAACTTCGCGCCGCTCGCCTCGTCGTAGCCGGCCGCCTTCAGATCGAGACCGGCGAGCAGGACGTGATGCGACTCGAAGCCGGGATTGACGTCGCGGAAGCGGAGCACGGTCGCACGATGAGGCCGGCGCTCAGGAGCAGCAGCAGCGACACGGCGATCTGCGTGACGAGGATCGAGCTGCCCGTCCAGTTGCGGCGCGACATCTGGAATCCGGTTTCCGATCGCAGAACCGAGAGCAGGTTGACGCGCGAGACGCGCAGCGCGGGCACGAGTCCCATCAGCATGCCGACGACGGTCGCGAGGGACGAGCGGAGAAGCGCGAACACCGGCATCGTCGAGCCCGGTGTTCAGGGAGATCGGATAGCCCATCGGCACCGGCGGCGGCTTCGAGCAGCCGCGTCGCCCACACCGCGGTCAGCAGGCCGAGCGCGCCGCCGAGCAGGCTGACGACGAGGCTGCCGGCGAGCAGTTGCCGCAGCAGCAGACGGGCCGCGGCCCGCGCCGAGCGCAAGCCGCACCGCGATCTCGCCGGATCGCCGGCTGGCGAGCGCGAGCAGCACGCTCGCGACGTTCGCGCACGCCACGAGCAGCACCAGCGCGCCGACGACGACGAGCATCGAGACGGCGGGCAGCAGATAGGACTGCGTGCCGAACGGCGATCGCCAGAGCGGAAGCAGCGCCGCCCGCTCGGTGATCTGATCGTTCGGGTGGAGTCTTCAGCAGCTGGGCGCCGAGCACCGCCAGCGACGCCTGCACGCCTGCGCGAACGACGTGCCGGGTTTCAGACGTCCCTGCGCGACCAGCCACTGCGTATCGCGCTGCTCGAGGATGTTGCCCGGACCGGATTCGAACGAGCACGCCTGCGCCTGCATCATCAGCGGCACGAAGAGATCGAAGGACAAGCCGACGATCGAGCGCCTTTGAAGCGCTCTTCGGCGACGCCGACGACGCGAGAACGGATACCCGCTCAGCAGAATCTTGCGTCCGACGATGTTCGGATCCGCAGTGGAACGACGTCGCGCCAGAACGAATGGCTGATGACGACGACCGGTGACGCGCCAGGCGCGGCGTCATCGCTCGGCAGAATCGGCCGGCCGGGACTCGTTTTCACGCCGAGCGTCTCGAAAGTAGTTGCCGCTGACTCAGCTGCACCCCACTGCCGCCGCGCCGGGCCGCCGTTCTCGCTGAAGCTGAGCGGGCGCGATCGCCGGCACGCCTCGACGCGACGTGAACACGGTGTTCATGTTCCGCAGGTCGCGATAGTTCGGATAGGAGGCAGTGATCAGCTCACCTGCGTGGGGTGCGGCTCGCGAATCGTGACGAGGTCCTCGGCCGCGCGCACGCCGGCAGCGGCCGGACGATCAGCGCCTTTGATCAGACTGAAGACCGCGGTGTTCGCGCCGATGCCGAGGCTCAGCCGTCAACGCCGCGATGCCGACCGTCAGCGGCGACTTCAGGAGCACGCGGATTTCAAAACGGGATGTCTTGCCAGAGATGTGCGTTCATGCAGACCGCGGCGACAGTGTGCCCACGCCCGTTCGCGCGCGGAGCACACCCGACCAAAAGGCGGAGTGCGGCCTCAACCTGCGGATGGTTGTGACCTCCGCGCGATGTCCTTACATTCACTGTGGAACGGACACATGCATTTTCTTTCGCCAAACGTACGCGCGTCTTCCTGATCATCTGGCTGGGCCAGTTCCTGCTCGATCATCGGATCCGGCATGACCTCGTTCGTGCTCGGCATCTGGGTGTTTCAACGCCACTCGTCGACCACACAGTTCTCCACCCGTGGTTCTCGCGGCGTCGCTGCCGGGGATCCTTATGGTCCTTTCGCCGAGCGCGCTCGTCGACAAGTGGGACAAGCGCCGCACGATGATCCTCGCCGTCATCGGCCAGGCGGTCGCCACCGCTGGCGCTGGCGGGGCTCTTCGCCACCAACCGCATCGAGTCGCATTACTGGCAGGTCTATCCCGCGATCATCCCTGATTGCGGTGTGCGGCGCGTTTCAGTGGCCGGCGCTGTCGGCGGCGTGCGCGGTGCATTGGTGCCGAAGGAGCACTACAGCCAGGCTGGCGCACTGTGGCAACTCAATCAGGCGGCGGTGATGATCGTGTCGCCGATGCCTCGCGCGGCGGCGCTGCTGCCGATCGCGAAGATCCAGGGCATCGTCCCTTCGACGCAGCGACCTACATCTTCGCGCTCACCTCGCTGTTCTTCATCCGCATCCCGAATCCCGAGCCGAGCGGCGAGAGTGAAGAGGCGGACGCCGGCCGCGGCAAGGTGGCGGCGTTTCTCGGCGAGGTCGCGCAGGGCTTCCGCTACATCAAATCGCGGCGGGCGCTGCTGCAACTCCTCATCTACACCTCTACTTCAACATCGTGCTCTCGACATGGTGCAGATCATCGTGATGCCGCTGGCGGTCAAGGACGGCACGCCGACGCGGCTGGCGTCGATCAGCGGCGGCGAGCGCGTTCGGGATGGTCGCCGGCAGCATGATCATGGCGGTCTGGAGCGGCCCGAAGAAGAAGATCAACGCCGTCCTGTTGAGCGGCACGGGGCTCGGCGCCGCGCTGGTCATCGCCGGTCCGCAGCAGCATCCGCTCTGGCTCGCCGCGTCGTTCTTCCTCTTCGCGATGTGCATCCCGATGGGATTGAGCAGCGCCGGCGCCGATCTGGCTGAGCAAGACCGCGCACGACCTGGTCGGCCGCGTCACCGCGACGACGACCACGTTCGGCGCAGCTGTGCTTTCCAGTCGCCTGCGTGATCGCGCCGTTTCTCACCGATCGCGTGTTCGTCCCGCTGCTCGTGTCCGACGGGTCGCTCGCGCCGACCGCCGTCGGAGCGCTGTTCGGCACCGGCCCGCAGCGCGGCGTCGGTCTGCTGCTGACCGCGATGGGCCTGACCACGATTGTGCTGTCGGTTGCCGCCTTCGCGAGCCCGCGCCTGCGGTTCATCGAAGACGAGCTTCCCGAGATGTCTACTCCGCCGATTGAAGTGTCAGTACTCGAGGCGTCGGCGGCGCCCGGGCTGGTTTTGGCCAATCAAGCCGTGGCCGTAGGAGAAAACAAGTGAGCGCTACGAACGAGACAGAAGACAAGACCATCTACAAGGCCGTCGTCAACCACGAAGAGCAGTACTCGATCTGGCCGGCGTACAAGCCGAATCCGGCCGGCTGGCGCGATGCCGGCAAGACCGGCACGAAGGACGAAGTCCTCGCGTTCATCAAAGAGGTCTGGACCGACATGCGTCCGCTGAGCCTCCGCGTCAAGATGGCGGCTCGCGCGAAGCGAGACGGGCGCGATCAATTGATCGCGGTCGCCGACCATCGCCGCACGCCTGATGCGATCGGAGGTGACGCGCCGGCAGTGCCGCTCGCGCTGCGCGCGCAGTCGCTGAGAAAGCGGTTCGGCGAGATCGAAGCGGTCCGCAGCGTCAGCTTCTCGGTGCGGCGCACGGAAATCTACGGGCTGCTCGGTCCGAACGGCGCCGGGAAGTCGACGACGATCAACATGCTCAGCGGGCTGATGGAGCCCGATGACGGGACCGCGCAGATCGCCGGCCATGCGCTCGGATCGATCGAGGCACGGCGGGTGCTCGGCGTCGTGCCGCAGGAGCTCGCGCTCTATCCGGAGCTGAACGCGCGCGAGAACCTGTCGTTCTTCGGGCAGCTCTACGGACTGTCGGGACACGAGCTCAGGAAGCAGATCGATCGGACGCTGGATCTGGTGAACCTGGCGAGCCGCGCGCGCGATGCGGTCGGCACGTATTCCGGCGGCGATGCAGCGGCGGCTGAACATCGCCGCCGGCATCCTGCACGAGCCGAAGCTGGTGCTGATGGACGAGCCGACGGTCGGCCTCGATCCGCAGAGCCGCCGCAACATCCTCGATCTCGTGCAGAGCCTGGCGCTGACCGGCACCGGCCATCGTCTACTCGACGCACTACATGGACGAAGTCGAGCAGATCTGCGATCGCGTCGGCATCATCGATCGCGGCGCGGTCCTCGTCGAAGGCACGGTCGACGAGCTCCGCCAGTCGCTTGGCGGCCGCGAGCTGGTGACGCTGCGCGGCGTGTTTCAACCGGCGCTGGTGCAGCTCGCCTTCGACGGCATCGCCGATGTCGCGGTGGTCAGGGCGACCGACGACGAGGTGCTGCTGAACGTCGCCGGCGCGGCGTCGCGGCTGCAGGCGCTGCTCGGCACCGCCAGCCAGCTCGGAGAAATCCGCGAAGTGCTGGTCAGTCGGCCGACGCTCGAAACACTTTTTCCTCAAGCTCACCGGCCGCGAGCTCCGCGAATAGCGGCGTATCTGATCGGAACGACTACAGGGCCGCTCCGTTCCACCCCACCGCGCAGGCGTGCGCGGTGGGGACCCCGGTGTTGTCGCGGCCCACAAACAGGGGTTCGAGGCTCGTTGTGACCAGTAACGACTTCAGCTCATGCACGCCACTAGATCACCCATCGTCATCGTCGCCGCGCATCATCTGCGGCGTCTGATCCGCCGGCCGGCACTGGTCCTGTTCCTGACGGCGGTGCCGCTGACGCTCGCGTTCGTCGAGTCGGCCGCGTTCGGGCCGGCGACGACGGCGAACGGGACGCCGCCGCCGGTTCCGGTGCTGTCGCCGACGAGGATCAGTCGGACGCGCGTCAAAGGCGCTCGAAGCGTGCGTGACCGACGGCATCGGCAAGATCCTGGCTGGCGGTGACCAGCATGCAGAGCCGCGCCGCTGCCGAGCCGATCTTCAGGCGCGGCGACAACGCCGCGTTGATCGTGGCGCCCGCCGGGTTCGAGCGCGGACTCCGCGAAGGCGTCGGCGTCGCGGTGGAAGTCTCTTTCCGCGTTCCGCGGACGATGGCGGCGCGAACGTGGCCTCCGAGGTCCTCGACGCGTGCGTCGCGCTGGCTCAACGCCACGGTGGCGTCCGCGCCGACGCGCGCGGAAGGGATTCAGCGGCTCGCCGCGATCGCGACCGCGCCGACGCAGGTCGCTGTCGATCGGCCGCCGATGACGGCGGGGAGGCGAATCCCGGCGATGCATTCCTGGCGTCGATCTTTCCCGGCCTCGCGCTGTTCGGCATCCTTTTCATCAGCCAGGCGATGGCGGCGCTGCTGCTGCGCGATCGGACGCGGGCGATTCACTCGCGGATTTTCACGCTGCCGGTGCGGCCGTGGGAAGTGTTCGGCGGGTCGCTGCTGTATCTCGTCGCGGGGCTCTCGGTGCTGCTGATCGGCATGGGCCTGCTCGGCGGCGCGCTCCTTCGCCTTCAGCTCCGCAGCATCCCCGCGCTGCTGCTCGCTCGGCGTCGGCTTCACGGTGTGCGCCGCGGCGCTGCAGCTGCTGATTGGCGCGTCGGCGAAGACCGATCGCGGCGCGCAGTCGATGGGGGCGATCGCCGTGATGATGCTGTCGCTCTTCGGCGGCGCGTTCATTCCGGTGGAGAACTATCCGCCGCTGTGGCGCGCGCTGGCGTCGCTGCTGCCGGAACGGCGCGGCGCAGGCCGGGATGGCGCGCGCTCTCTCGGTCGACGGGCCGGCGGCCGGCATCGGCGTCCAGGTCGCCACGATCTGGATCTGGGCGGCGGCGCTGTCGGTCGCGGCGTTCGCGATGCGGCCGCGGGTGCCCGGTTCGTTCTGTCGGGCGCTGAGGGAACACAACGGACACAAAGACGCAAAGATTCTGATCCATGGCCACGCTCGCGATCCTTCGGAACGACCTGTCGTGCTATCTGCGGGACAAGCCCGCGCTGTTCTGGACCTTCGTCGGTCCGATCGTCTGCATCACGCTGTTCGGCTACCTCACGCAGCCGCAGGCGGGCCGACGCCGACGATCGCGCTGATCGATCGCGACACCGGCGTGGCGGGCGAGCGCCTGCAGCGGAATCTGGACGCGCTCGGTTACAAGGTGCACCGGACGGCGACCGGCGATCCCAACGAGTGGCGCGTCGAAATCCAGCGCGACACGACCGGATTGCAGCCTATTCGGATGACGTTGCATGGCGGGGCACAGGAGTCGGCGCAGGAGCGGGCGGTCCGCTTCGACCTCGAGAGCGCGCTCGCGCGTCTCTCGGTCCCCGACGGCTCGTCGGGCGGCATCGAGATCGCGACCGGCCGATCGAGCGCGACGCCGCAGAAGGTGACGCGCGGTTTTCAGCGCAGCGTCCCGGCGTATCTGATCATGTTCCTCACGCTCAACCTGCTGGTGGCCGGCGCGAACCTCGCTGAGGACCGAGAGAACGGCCGGCTGCGGCGGATGCTGCTGTCGCCGGCGGGGAAGCCGAGCGTCATCCTCGGCAAGCTGATGGCGCGATTGACGGTCGGCTGGACGCAGATGGCGCTGATCTTCGCGACCGGCGTGCTCGTCTTTCGCGTCACGTTCGCCGCGCACCCCGTGCTGCTCGTCGGGTTCCTGTCGCTCTACGCGCTGGCGATCGGCGCGGTCGGCATCCTGATCGGCGCCCTCTTCCGCGATCCCGATCAGGCGCACACCGTCGCCATCTGGACGACGATCGTGCTCGCACCGCTCCAGCGGCATCTCGTGGCCGGTCGAAACGATGCCGCCGCCACTGCGGCTGCTCGGCCGACTGTCTGCCGATGGGCTGGGCGATGCGCGCCGTCAACGCGATGCTCGCGTTCAACGCCGGCCCCGCCGACATCGCCTGGCAGGCGCTCGCCCTCACCAGCCTGCTGATCTTCGCGTTCACGCTCGCCAGCGTTCGTCTGCGTGCGACGTAATTCCGCGAAAGAACAAAGGCTTCACAAACGGAGAAACTGAGCGAACAGAGGACGAACAGAGGCGCGCATTCGACGCGTCGGCCTGCAAGGCAGGCCGACCGCATGGTGGTCACGGCCGCGGGTACGAGTCGCTGCCCGATCTCTGAGGCGACTCGTACCCGCGGCCGCGACCACCATCAGCGCCGCTTCGCGCGCGCGTCGAATGCCGATCTCGTCCGACCCGCTTCGCGGCGCGTGTCTGAAAATGCCTGTCTTCTGCTTTCGGTTCTTCTTTTTGTCTTCTCTGTTCGTCCTCCGTTAACTCCGTTCCTCCGTTTGTGTGCTCTGAAGCCGCTCAGAAAACTCCCTCCCCGAAAGAGGCGGGGTCTCACCCACCTCTCGGCCGGTTGTTGCACTTTCGGGATGAGCGCACAGTAGGCCCCACAGATTTTTCTGAGTTCGAACGGGAGATCAGATGGCTTTTCGAATGACGTTGATGCATCCGCCGCTGGACGATCCGACACTGCCGTATCACTCCAGCGCGTATCTCGCCGGGCATCTCCGCCACAACGGCTTCGACGACGTGGCGATCCGCGACGTCAACATCGAATACATCAACTACTGCTTCGAGACCGGCACGATCGATCGCTTCTACCGCGAAGTCGACGACCGTCTCGTCTCGCTGCGCCGCCGACCGCATCTGTCCTATCAGGACCAGGAGCAGCACTACCGTCTCTCCGCCGTGCCGCGGCTGAGCGCCGAGGAACTGCACGGCGACCTCGCACTGTTCCGCAATCGCAAAGACTTCCTCGAATATCCGGCCTACGTGCGATCGATGCGGCGGCTGAACGGCTACTTCGGGCTGCTCGGCTCGCTGTCGTATCCGGGCGAGATCGAGAACTTCATGCTGAAGAGCCGCGGCCGCTTCTCGCCGTACAGCCTCAGCGATCTGCTCAGCGCCGACCTCGCCGAGAAGCTGTGCTTCCCGTTCGTCGATTACTTCGAGCAGCGGCTGCGGCGCGATCCCGATTTCACGGACGCCGATCTCTTTCGGCATCAGCGTCGTCTACGACCACCAGTTGATCCACGCGCTGCACCTCGCGCGGATGCTGAAGCGGACGTGGCCCGGGAAACGCGTCGTCTTCGGCGGCACGGCGATGAGCCAGCTCTACAAGTATTTGAAGGACAAGCAGCGCATCAAGGCGTTCTTCAAGCTGTGCGACGCGATCGTCATCGGCGAAGGCGAGACCGCGATCTGCGAGATCGCCGACTGCAAGGGTGAGTTCTCCGCCGGCGCGCAGGTCACCAACACGATCACCTACGACCGCTATCGCGACGTCCTGACGATTCCGCAGGTCCGCTACGAGGACCTCACCAAGCTGGGCGCGCCGATCTACGACCACAAGTGGGATCTCTATTTCTCGCCCGAGCGCGGCATCAACTACTCGCCGACGCGCGGCTGCTACTGGAACCGCTGCACGTTCTGCGACTACGGCCTCAACACCGACAAGCCGACGTCACCGTGGCGCGAACGGCGCATCGAGCAGGTGATCGAGGATCTGCGCGGCGCGCAGCGCACCTACGGCGTCAAGTACGTCTACCTCGCCGTCGACGTGCTCGCGCCGGCATATACGGATCGCCTCGCCGACGCGGTGATTCAGTCCGACCTCGACATCCGCTGGTCGGCGGAGATCCGCCTCGAGAAAGTCTTCAACCAGGATCGCGCCCGCAAGATCGCCGAGAGCGGCGCCGTCTGCCTCTCGTTCGGCATGGAGTCGGGCAACCAGCGCGTCCTCGACCTGATCGACAAGGGCACCAAGGTCGCCTACATGGGCGAGACGATGAAGAACTTCGCCAATGCCGGCGTCGCGGTGCAGTTGATGGCGTTCACCGGCTTCCCGACCGAGACCGCGGCGGAAGAACAGGAGACGCGCCAGTTCGTCCGCGATCACGCCGACTACTGGTCCGCCGGCGGCCTCGGGCAGTTCCTCCTCACCGGCACGTCGATCATCGCGCGGAACCCCGAGCAGTTCGGCATCACCATCATCGAGACGAAGGACGCCGACATCGCGCGCGCCATCACGTACACCGGCGGCGAGGGCAGCGACAAGAAGTCGAGCCTCACGGAAGACGCCGACGCGTCGTTCGACGATTCGGCCGCGGAGTTCCCGTCGATTCTCGGCCGGCCGTGGGCCGGCGGCACCGACACGCTGCACTCGATGATCTACTACGAGACCTACGGCCGGAACTGCTTCAAGCAGTGCACGCTCGACCACGTCGACGCCTCGTCCACGCCGGCGGGCCGCCGACGATCTGCTCGACTGCACGATTGCGCTCGACGGACGGCTCGCCGTCTCGAACGTCGATCTCACGAAGATTTTCTCGAACCGGCAGCTGCTCGTCGACTACCTGAAGGAGCGCCTGAGCATCCGGCCGAGCCGACCTATTCGAGCTTCGTCGAGTGGGAGAGCCGCGTCCCCGCCGTGTCGGCGGACACGACCGGTCGAGACCTACTGGCTCGTGTCGCTGACGTCGGCGGTGAAGCTGGGCAAGCTCGTGTATCAGCTGCTCAATGTCGCCGACGCGAAGAAGCTGACGCTCCGCGACCTGCTTGCCGGCTGCAACCAGGAAGTCGCGAAGAAGCTGCTCGATCACTTCCGCGACATCGCCAAGCAGGGGCTGCTGTCGTTCGTGCCGCCGGGCGGCGTCCCGTCGGCGAGCTACGCCGCGGCGGCCACGGATGCGATTGCCGAGAGCGTCGACTCGCGCGTCGTCGCGCGCACCGCGTCAGAGCGATCGCCGCTCATCCAGCTGACAAGAGCCGGCGCCGGCAGCACCTGCGGCGCCCATTGATTGTTCGTTTGCAAGTTGCGTAGAGCGTGAGGCGGCATGGATTCGAGCAAGTTTCCCGGAGCAGCCTGAAGTTGGAAACATGGACTCGTGGGACGAGGAGTGGGAATCGATCCCGCACGCGACCGATGGTTCCGACGCGCCGCTGTCGTACGAACAGCAGCGCCTCTGGTTTCTCGATCAGCTCGAGCCGGGCCGCGCCACTTACAACGTGCCGGTGGCGCTGCGGCTGCGCGGCGTGGTCGACGTGGCGGCGCTCGAAGCCGGCATCACGGACGTCGCCGCGCGGCACGACATCCTCCGCACACGTGTAGTCACCTCCGCCGACGAGCAGCGGCTCGTCCCCGCGAACATCCCGATCCATCTCCAGCCGATCGATTTCGCCGTGACGCCGGACTCCGAGGCGCGCGCTACGACTGGGCTGAAGAGGAAGCGCGCCGGCCGTTCGATCTCGGCGCCGGCCCGGCTCTTCCGCGCGAGCCTCGTGAAGATTGCCGAGCACGATCGCCTGCTCGTCATCGTCTTCCACCACATCGTCGTCGACGGCTGGTCGATCGGCATCTTCTGCCGCGAGCTCGCGGCGTCGTACTCGGCGCGAGTCGACGGAACCGCTGTCCGAGCTTCCGGAGCTGCCGATTCAGTTCGGCGACTACGCCGCCTGGCAGCGCCGCTCGCTCGAGGGCGGCGGCCTCGACCGATTGCTGAACTATTGGACCAAGCAACTCGCCGGATCCGAGCCGCTCGAGTTTCCGACCGATCGCCCGCGTTCGGCGCGGCAGACGTTCAACGGCGCCTGCGAATCCTTTCAGCTGACGCCATCGCTCACCGCCTCGCTGCGCGACCTCCAGTCGCCGCGAGGGCGCGACGATGTTCATGACGCTGCTGACGGCGTTCAAAGTGCTGTTGGCGCGATACACGGGAAGCAGGACGTCGTCGTCGGATCGCCGGTGGCGAATCGCGGCCGTGCGGAAGTCGAAGGGTTGATCGGGTTCTTCGTCAACATGCTCGTGCTGCGGACCGATGTCAGCGGCGACCCGAGCTTCCGGGCGCTCTTGAAGCGCGTCCGCCAGGTCTGCCTCGACGGCTACGTGCACCAGGAGCTGCCGTTCCACAAGCTCGTCGAAGCGCTCCAGCCCGAACGCGATCTGAGCCGGCCGCCGCTCTGCCAGGTGCTGCTGTCGATGCAGAACGCGCCGGGCAGCACGTTCGAGTTGCCCGGACTCGACGTCGAATCGATCGCGATCGGCACCGGCACGTCGAAGGTCGACGTGAACGTCACCCTCGAAGAGAGCGAAGGGCGTCTGTTCGGCACGCTCGAATACAACACCGACCTCTTCGACCGCGCGACCGTCCAGCGCATCGTCTCGCACTTCAAGATGCTGCTCGACGCGGTCGCGACCGACCCCGAGCGGCGCATGTCGGACCTCGAGCTCCTGACCACGTCCGAGCAGCTGCAGATCGCGCGCTGGAACGACACCGCGCGCGCCTTTCCGCAGGCGTCGATCGTCGAGCTGTTCGAGGCGCAGGCCGCGAAGACGCCGACGGCGGACGCGGTGATCAGCGGTAGTCAGTGCGTCAGCTACGCGGAGTTGAACGGCCGCGCCAATCGGCTGGCCCACCACCTGCGCGCCCTCGGCGTCGGCGCCGAGGCACGCGTCGGCATCGCGCTCGAGCGATCGATCGACATGGTCGTCGCGCTGCTCGGTGTGCTGAAGGCGGGCGGCGCGTGCGTGCCCCTCGACCCGAGCTATCCGTCGGAGCGCCTCGAGTATAAGGCGAGCGACGCGCAGATCGAGATCCTGCTGACGCCGTCGCTCTTCGATCGCGATCGAGCATTGATCGCCTCGCGACCCGCCACGAACGTGAACGTCGCGATCGCGCCGGAGCAGCTCGCCTACCTGATTTACACGTCGGGATCGACCGGCTGGCCGAAGGGCGCGATGATCACCCACGGCGGGCTGTCGAACTACCTGCAGTGGGCCGCGGATCGCTACGCCGTCGCGGACGGCTGCGGATCGGCGGTGCACTCGTCGCTCAGCTTCGACCTCACCGTTACCAGCCTCTACCTGCCGTTGATCTCCGGTCAACCGGTGACGCTGGTCGCTGCCGGCGCGGACGTCGATGACCTCGCGCGCGTGCTGTGCGAGAGCCGAAACCTGAGCCTGTTGAAGTTGACGCCGGCGCATCTCGAAGTGCTTCGAGCAGCGGCTCGGTGGCCCCGAAGACATCGACGACATCGATCTGACCGGCCGCGTCCGCGGGCTGGTGATCGGCGGCGAGGCGCTCCGCGGATCGACGTTGAAGTTCTGGCGCGAGCACGCGCCAGGCACGCGCCTGATCAACGAATACGGACCGACGGAGACGGTCGTCGGCTGCTGCGTCTACGACGCCGCCGAAGACGATGACCTCGGCGCGGTGCCGATCGGCCACCCGATCGCGAACACGCAGATGCATCTGCTCGACGCGGACCTCGCGCAGGTCCCCGTCGGTGTGGCTGGAGAAATTTACATCGGCGGCGCGGGCGTGGCGCGCAGGTATCACGGCCGTCCCGATCTGACCGCGGAGCGTTTCGTTCCGGATCCGTTCGGCACGGCAAACGGCGGCCGGCTGTACGCACCGGCGACCGCGCCCGCTACCGCACCGACGGAACGCTTCGAGTACCTCGGCCGCTTGGACGATCAGGTCAAGATTCGCGGCTACCGCGTCGAGCTCGGCGAGATCGAAGCGACGCTCGAAGCGCATCCCGATGTGGCGCAGGCGGTGGCCGTCGTCCAGCAGCAGAAGTCCGGCGATCGACGGCTCGTCGCGTACGTGACGCCCCGGGGACGACGACCGGCGCGTCGCCGGATGCCGGACCTCCTTCGCGATCTATCTCGAAGAGAAGCTGCCCGAAGTACGAAAGTGCCGGCCGCGATCGCAGTGCTCGACGCGCTGCCGCTGACCGTGAACGGCAAAGTCGACCGCAAGGCGCTCCCCGCCATCGAAACGCACGGCGACGTCGACAGCTATCAAGCGCCGCGCACCGCGGTGGAGAGCCTGCTCGGCGAGATCTGGGCGCAGGCCGAGGTGCTCGGCGTCGAGAACCTCGGCGTCCACGACAACTTCTTCGACCTCGGCGGGCATTCGCTGCTGGCGACACGCGTCATGTCGCGCGTGCGCGAGACCTTCGACGTCGAGATGCCGCTGAGAAGCCTTTTCGAAGCGCCGACCGTGGCGGAGATGGCCAGGCGCGTGGAGCAGGCGCTCGGCGCCGACGCGGTACGGCCGTGCGATCCGATCGTCCCGGTGCCGCGCACCGGCCCGCTGCCGGTGTCGATGCGCGCAGCAGCGTCTGTGGTTCCTCGATCAGCTCGATCCGGGGTCGGCGTCGTACAACGTGCCGATCATCCTCGCGCGCTGACCGGGACGTTGAACAGCGGCGCACTCGACGCGGCGCTGCAGGCCGTGGTCGCGCGGCACGAAGCGCTGCGCACGCACTTCGTGATCGACGGCGACGAGCTTCGCCAGCAGATCGAAGACGACGTCGACTTCTCGCTGCGCACCGTCGATTTCACCGGCCGCGAAGACGAGGCGCGGACGTGGGCGGAAGCGCAAGGGCGGCGCGCGTTCGATCTCGGAACCGGTCCGTTGTTCCGCGCCACCCTCGTCACGCTCGGCGAATCCGACTACTGGCTCGTCCTCGTGCTCCACCACATCGTCATCGACGGCTGGGCCGTCGGCATCCTCCTCGAAGAGCTCGCGGCGCTGTATCGAACCGCGTGCGGCCAGCCCTGCCGAGCCGCTGCGCGACCTGCCGGTGCAGTACGCGGACTACGCCGCGTGGCAGCGGCGCTGGATGGACGGCGACATCCACGCGAAGCAGCTCGACTACTGGACCGGTCAGCTGGCCGGCCTCGAGGCGCTGGAACTGCCGGTGGATCGTCCGCGGCCGGCGGTGCAGTCGCAGCGCGGCGCCACCGAAGCGTTCGAGATTCCCGCGACGCTGACCGAAGCGCTCTATCGCCTGAGCCGCCGCGAAGGCGTGACGCTGTTCATGACGCTGCTCGCCGCGTGGGACGTGCTGCTCGCGCGCTACACCGGCCGCACGGACGTCGCCGTCGGATCGCCGGTCGCGAATCGCAATCGCACCGAGATCGAAGGGCTGATCGGCTTCTTCGTCAACACGCTCGTGTTGCGCACCGATCTGGCCGGCGATCCGAGCGTTCGCGATCTGCTCGGGCGCGTGCGCAAGGCCTGCCTCGACGGCTACGCGCACCAGGATCTGCCGTTCGAGAAGCTCGTCGAAGAGCTGCAGCCCGAGCGCGACTTGAGCCGCTCGCCGCTCTTCCAGGTGCTGTTCGCGCTGCAGAACGCGCCCGGCTCGGGCATCACGCTGCCCGGTCTCGAGAACGAGTTCGTCGCGGTCGACACCGCCACCGCGAAGTTCGACCTCAACTGTCGCTGCAGGAACACGATCGCACGCTGACCGGGACGATCGAATACGCGACCGACCTGTTCGATCGGTCGACGATTCGAGCGGCTGGTCGCGCACTACACGACGCTGCTGCAAGCGCTCGCCGCCGATCCCGAGCAGCGCGTCTCCGAGCTGCCGCTGCTCACCTCGGCCGAGCGGAGGCGATCTCGCGCGCTGGAACGAGACCGCGCGGGCGTTCTCGCGCCGGTCGATCGTCGAGCTGTTCGGAGCGCAGGCTGCGAGCACACCGGATGCGGTTGCGCTGGTCGCCGGTAGCGTCTGCGCTCAAGAAAATGACCGGCTCACGTTCGCCGAGCTGAACGCCCGCGCCAACCAGCTGGCGCACTACCTCGGCGAGCTCGGGGTCGGGCCCGAAACCCGCGTCGGCATCTCGCTCGGACGTTCGTTCGACATGGTCGTCGCGCTCGTCGGCGTGCTGAAAGCCGGCGGCGCCTACGTGCCGCTCGATCCGAACTATCCGATCGAGCGCCTGCAGCTGCATGGCGTCGGACGCGAACGTCGAAATCCTGCTCACCGAATGGAGCGCGCGTCGGACTTCGGCGGCTCGATCAAAGGCGAAGTCTGTCTCGACATCGATTGGGACGGCATCGCCGAGCGGCCGTCGACGAACCCGAACCTCGCGATCGCGCCCGAGTCGCTCGCCTACGTCATCTACACGTCGGGATCGACCGGCCTGGCCGAAAGGCGTGATGGTCACGCACGGCGGCCTCGGCAACTATCTGCACTGGGCGGCGGAGACCTATCGTCCGGAAGCCGGCAGCGGTTCGGCGGTCCACTCGTCGCTCAGCTTCGATCTCACGGTCACGAGCCTGCACGTTCCGCTCGTCGCGGGTCGCACCGTGCGGCTGCTCGATCAGTCCGCGGACGTCGACGATCTTGCGAATGTGCTGCGCGACGCCGATTCGCTCAGCCTGCTCAAACTGACTCCCGCGCACCTCGACGTGCTCGAGCAGCGGCTCGACGGCGTCGATGACATCGATGACATCGATCTCAGGGGCCGCGTCAACGCGCGTCGTCATCGGCGGCGAAGCGCTGATGGCACGACGCTGCGCTTCTGGCGCGAGAGGGCGGCGGGGACGCGTCTGATCAACGAGTACGGCCCGACGGAGACCGTCGTCGGCTGCTGCGTCTACGAAGAGGCCGCCGGTGAGTGCGGCGACGGACCGGTGCTCATCGGCCGGCCGATCGCGAACCTGCAGATGCACATCCTCGACGCGAACCTCGCAGCAGGTTCCAGTCGGGATTCCCGGCGAGATCTTCATCGGCGGCGACGGCGTCGGCCGCGGCTATCTGGGGCGGCCCGATCTGACGGCCGAACGCTTCGTGCCCGATCCGTTCGGCGCCTCGCGCGGCGGCCGCTTGTACCAGACCGGCGACCGCGCCCGCTATCGCGCGAGCGGCGAGATCGAATATCTCGGCCGCCTCGACGATCAGGTGAAGATCCGCGGCTACCGCGTCGAGCTCGGCGAAGTCGAAGCGGCGATCGCCGCTCATCCTTCCGTCGCCCAGGCCGCGGTGACGATGCGGAAACAGTCGGGCGACGCACGGCTCGTCGCCTATCGTGACCGCCGTCGCCCCGTCCGCACTCGACATCGCCGAACTTCGCGCGACGCTCAAGGAACGCCTTCCCGAATACGAGATGCCGTCGGCGTTCGTCGTGCTCGATCGCGCTGCCGCTGACGGTCAACGGCAAGGTCGATCGCAACGCGCTGCCCGAGCCCGATGCGCCGCGCGGCGACGCGGATACGTGCACCGCGCCGCGCACCGATGTCGAACGTCAGCTCGCCGGGATCTGGACCGAAGTGCTCGGCGCACGGCAGCTCGGCGTCCACGACAACTTCTTCGAGCTCGGCGGCCACTCGCTGCTCGCGACGCGTGTCATCTCGCGCGTCCGCCGCACCTTCGAGATCGAGCTGCCGCTGCGCAGCCTGTTCGAGTCGCCGACCGTGGCCGAGATGGCGCGGCGTATCGAGTCGGTGCAGCAGCAGGCTGCCGGCGGCGAGCGCCGCTGACGCGGGCGGCGCCAGCGCGTCGCGCGGGCGGCGTCAATCGCCGCGCGGGCGGCGTCAATCGCCGCCATTCAGAAGTCTCGCGCACCGGCCCCTTGCCGGTGTCGTTCGCCGCAGCAGCGCCTGTGGTTCCTCGATCAGCTCGAGCCGGGCAGCGCCTCGTACAACGTGCCGCTGGCGCTCCGCCTTCGCGGCGACCTCGACGTCGTCGCGCTCGAACTGAGCCTGACGGATTTGATCCGCCGTCACGAAGTCCTCCGCACCCGCTTCATCGTCGTCGACGAGGAGCCGCTGCAGCAGATCGACGCGCGCTCCGAGTGCCGGCTCGAGCCGGTCGATTTCCGGATCGAGCGCGATCCGGCCGCCAGCGCGCAGCAGTGGGCCGAGCGCGAAGCGCAGGCGCCGTTCAGCCTCAGCGACGGACCGCTCGTCCGCACCAGCCTGCTGCGGATCGCAGACGACGAGCACTGGCTCGTGCTCGTGCTGCACCACATCGCCATCGACGGCTGGTCGCTGGAGATCGTCGTCTCGGATCTTGCGGCGCTCTACAACGCCTACCGGCACGGTGTCGCGTGCGCTCTGCCGGAACTGCCGGTGCAGTACGCCGACTACGCGGCGTGGCAGCGGCAGTGGCTCGACGGCGAGGTCCGCGACACGCAGATCGACATACTGGAAGCAGCAGCTCGCCGGCCTCGAGCCGATCGAGCTGCCGACCGATCGTCCGCTGCCGCCGGTGCAGACGTTCAACGGCGCCACCGAACCGTTCGAGCTGCCCGAGTCGCTGTCCGACGCGCTGCGCTCTGCTCAGCCGCCACGAGAACGCGACGCTGTTCATGACGCTGCTCGCGGCATGGCAGACGCTGCTGGCGCGCTACACGGGACGCGACGACATCGCGGTCGGCACGCCGGTCGCGAACCGCGGCCGCGCCGAGATCGAGCGGCTGATCGGATTCTTCGTCAACACGCTGGTGCTGCGGACCAGACCTCGACGGCGACCCGAGCTTCCGCGATCTGCTCGCGCGCGTCCGCACGGCGTGCGTCGACGCCTACGCGCACCAGGATCTGCCATTCGAGAAGCTCGTCGAGGAGCTGCAGCCGCGAGCGCGACCTCGCGCGGTCCGCCGCTCTTCCAGGTCATGTTCGCGCTGCAGGACACGTCGACCTCGGAGCTGACGCTCGCGGATCTCGACACGTCGTACCTGCCGCTGCACAACAACACCGCGAAGTTCCAGCTGAACGTCAACCTCCGGCGATAGCGGCAGCCGCCTCGCCGGCCTGGTCGAATACAACATCGACCTCTTCGACCGCGCCACCATCCAGCGCATCGTCTCGCACTACCTGGCGCTGCTCGAAGCGGTCGCGGCGGGATCCGAATCAGCGGCTGTCCGAGCTGCCGCTGCCGTCACAGGTGGAGCACGCGCAGATCGCCGGTTGGAACGACACCGCGCGATCGCTCTCGGTGACGCGCGCTCCATCGTCGATCTGTTCGAAGAGCAGGCGGCGCGAACACCTGACGCCGTGGCCGTCATTGCCGACAATCAGCGAATCACGTTCGCGGCGCTGAACGCGCGCGCGAATCAGCTCGCGCGCTACCTCCGCACGCTCGGCGTCGGCGCCGAGACGCGCGTGCGGTATCGCGCTCGAGCGATCGGCGGACATGGTCGTCGCGCTCCTCGGCGTGCTGAAGGCGGGCGGCGCACGTGCCGCTCGACCCGAGCTACCCGGCGGTCCGCCTGCGTACATGGCCAGTGACGCGCAGGTCGAGATCCTGTTGACGACCTGGGGCGCGCGGCAGGAGTGGGGCGGCGGCGTCCGCTGCGAAATCTGCCTCGATCGCGACTGGCCGGAGATCGCGGAACACGCGACGACGAACGCGTCGATCGCGATCGAGCCGGAGCAGCTCGCCTATCTGATCTACACCTCGGGATCGACCGGCTGGCCGAAGGGCGCGATGGTGACGCACGGCGGCCTCGCGAACTACCTGCAGTGGGCGGCCTCGCACTACGCGGTCGCAAATGGCGGCGGCTCGGCGGTTCATTCGTCACTGAGCTTCGACCTCACGGTCACGAGCCTCTATCTGCCGCTCATCGCCGGCCGGCCGGTGACGCTCATCGCGGCCGGCGCCGACGTCGACGACCTCGCACCGTGCATTGAGCGCGCAGCGATGGCCTCAGCCTGCTCAAGCTGACGCCCGCTCACCTCGATGTCCTCGAGCAGCGGCTCGTCGATCGCGACCTCACCTGGCTGCGCGCACGCGCTGGTCATCGGCGGCGAAGCGCTGCACGGATCGGCGCTGCAGTTCTGGCGCCGCCACGCGCCGGGCACGCGGCTGATCAACGAATACGGACCGACGGAGACGGTCGTCGGCTGCTGCGTTTACGACGCGGCGCAAGACGATGGCCACGGCGCGGTGCCCATCGGCACGCCGATCGCCAATCTGCAGATGCACCTGCTCGACGCGCATCTCGGCCGCGTACCGGTCGGCGTGCCGGGCGAAATCTACATCGGCGGCGCCGGCGTTGCGCGCGGCTACCACGCGCGTCCCGAGCTGACCGCCGAACGCTTCGTCCCGAATCCGTTCGCGGCGCAGGACGGCGAACGGCTCTATCGCACCGGCGATCGCGCGCGCTACCGCGCCGACGGGACGATCGACTACCTCGGCCGCCTCGACGACCAGGTGAAGATTCGCGGCTATCGCGTCGAGCTCGGCGAGATCGAAGCGACGCTCGCCGCGCATCCCGACGTGGCGCAGGCCGCGGTCGTGGTCCGAGCAGACGGCACCTGGAATCGATATGCGCCGGCTCGTCGCTTATGTGACGCCGGCGTCCGGTGCGATGCCGGACGCGCGCCGCACTGCGTGCACTCGCCGTGAAGCTGCCCGAGTACGAAGTGCCGTCGGCGTTCTGCGGTGCTCGATCTGTTCCCGCTGACGGTGAACGGGAAAGTCGATCGCAAGGCGCTACCCGAAGCTGAAGCGCGCGGCGACGCGGACAGCTACCAGGCGCCGCGCACCGCGGTCGAGAGCCTGCTCGGCGAGATCTGGGCGCAGGCGGAGGTGCTCGGCGTCGAGAACCTCGGCGTCCACGACAACTTCTTCGAGCTCGGCGGCCACTCGCTGCTCGCGACGCGCGTCATGTCGCGAGCGTGCGGCAGACCTTCGACGTCGAGATGCCGCTGCGGAGTTCGTTCGAGGCGCCGACGATTGCGGCGATGGCCGAGCGCGTCGAATCGGCGCTCCACAGCAACTCGCGCGCCGGCCGATCCGATCGCGCCGGTCGCGCGCACCGGCCCGATGCCGGTGTCGTACGCGCAGCAGCGCCTGTGGTTCCTCGATCGGCTCGAGCCGGGCAGCCCGACCTACAACGTGCCGTTCGTCCTGAGCCTGACCGGCGCGCTCAACGTCGACGCGCTCGAGTCGAGCCTCGCCGAACTCGTCCGCCGCCACGAAGTGCTGCGCACGCGCTTCGTCACGATCGGCGACGAGCCGTTTCAGCAGGTCGACCCGATAGACGACGTCGTCCAGTTCTCGCTCGAGCGCGTGGAGTGCGTCAGCGAGGAGCAGGCGCAGCTCTGGGCGCAGCGCGAGGCGCGGCGGCCGTTCGACTTGAGCACCGGCCCGCTGTTCCGCGGCGCGCTCCTGGCGCTCGGCGAGCACGAGCACTGGCTGATGCTCGTGATGCATCACGTCGTGATCGACGGCTGGGCGGTCGGCATTCTCTTGAACGAGCTGACCGCGCTGTATCGGGCCGCGTGCAACCGCGAAGCAGACGAACTCCGCGCCGCCTGCCGGTGCAGTACGCCGACTACGCGTCGTGGCAGCGGCAGTGGATGAAGGGCGACGTCTACCCGCGGCAGTTGTCGTACTGGACCGGGCAGCTCGCCGGCGTCGAAGCGCTCGAAGTCCCGACCGACCGCGCGCGCCCGCCGGTGCAGACGCAGAACGGCGCGACCGAAGAGTTCGCGCTGACGCCGGAGCGCTCAGCCAGGGGCTGCAGCGCCTGAGCCGGCGCGAAGGCGTCACGCTGTTCATGACGCTGCTCGCCGCGTGTGAACGCGCTCCTCGCCCGTTACACCGGCCGCACCGACATCGTCGTCGGCATCGCCGGTCGCGAACCGCAGCCGCGCCGAGATCGAAGGGCTGATCGGATTCTTCGTCAACACGCTGGTGCTGCGCGCCGACGTGCGCGGCGATCCGACGTTCCGCCGAGCTGCTGTCGCGCGTCCGCAAGGTCTGCGCTCGACGCCTATGCGCATCAGGATCTGCCGTTCGAGAAGCTCGTCGAGGTGCTGCAGCCGGAGCGAGATCTGAGCCGGCCGCCGCTCTTCCAGGTCCTGTTCGCGCTGCAGAACGCGCACGACGCCGGCGTCGATCTGCAGGGGTGAACGGACGCTTCATCCCGATCGGCACCAACACGTCGAAGTTCGATCTCAACGTGCCGCTGCACGAGCAGGGCGGCCGGCTGTCGGGCACGCTCGAATACAACACCGATCTCTTCGACCGCACGACGATCCGCCGCATCCTCGCGCACTTCGAAACGCTGCTGGAAGCGGTCGCCGGCGACGCGGAGCAGCGCGTGTCGGAGCTGCCGCTGCTGACGCCGGCCGAGCGGCAGGCGATCGTGCAGCTGGAACGACACCGCGCGCGCGTTCCCGGCGGTGTCGGTGGTCGACCTGTTCGAGCGCCGCGCGGCAGAGGCAGCCGTCGGATCCCCGGCGGTCGCGTTTGGCGGCCAGATCCTCAATTACGGGAACTGAACCGCCGCGTGAACCGACTTGCCCACCATTTGCGCGCATTGGGCATGTAACGGCGGAGACGCGGGTCGGCATCTGCCTCGAGCGGTCGTTCGAGATGGTCGTGGCGCTGCTCGGCGTGCTGAAGGCGGGCGGGGCCTACGTCCCGCTCGATCCTTCGTACTCCGCCGAACGCCTGCAATACATGGCAACCGACTCGGAGATTGAGATCCTGCTGACGACTGCGGGACGGCCTGAAGGCCGTCCCCTGCATGGGCGCATGAGGGTTCCCTCCAGCAGGGGTGCGAGGGTCCTCTATCAGGATTGTAGGGACGGTCTTCAGACCGTCGAGGCGATCGAAATCCATCTCGATCGCGACTGGGCGGAGATCGACCGTCCAGCCGGACACGAACCCGGCACACGAGATCGCCCGCGAACAGCTGGCTTACCTCATTTACACGTCCGGCTCGACCGGGTGGCCGAAGGCGGCGATGGTCACCCACGCGGCCTCAGCAACTACCTGCAATGGGCGGCCGATGCTTACCGCGCGGCGGACGGCACCGGCTCGGCGGTTCACTCATCGCTCAGCTTCGATCTCACGGTCACCAGCCTGTTCGTGCCGCTCGTCGCTGGACTCGCTGGTGGCGCCGCTCGATGCCATCGCGCGGACGTCGACGCACTTGCGGATCTGCGGCGCGGGCTGCGCGACTGTCAGCTGCGCTGTCGCTCGGCCGAGCGCTAGGCTGAAACTCACCGCCGGCGCACTTTGAAGTGTCCTCGAGCAGCGGCTCGCTCGACCGCGATGAAGACATTGACCTCACGGGTCACGTCAACGCGATCTCGTGATCGGCGGCGAAGCGCTGCAACGGGTCGACGCTGCAGTTCTGGCGCGAGCACGCGCCGGGCACGCATCTCGTCAACGAGTACGGACCCGACTGAAACCGTCGTCGGCTGCTGCGTCTACGACGCGGCGCATCGACGAAGGCGGCTTCGGTGCGGTGCCGATCGGCCATCCGATCGCGAACCTGCAGATGCATCTGCTCGACGCGAACCTCACGCAGGTTCCGCGTCGGCGTGCCCGGCGAGATCTACATCGGCGGCGCCGGCGTCGGCCGCGGCTATCTCGGACGGCCGGATCTCACCGCCGAAGCGCTTCGTGCCCGATCCGTTCGGTCCGATCCGCGGCGCGCGGCTGTATACGCACCGGCGATCGCGCGCGCGCTACCGCGCCGACGGGACCATCGAGTACCTCGGCCGCTTCGACGATCAGGTGAAGATCCGCGGTTACCGCGTCGAACTGGGCGAGATCGAAGCGACGCTGGCTGCTGCCACCAGCGTTGCGCAGGCGGCGGTCGTCGTACGGACCACTCAGACCCTGGCATCGACGTCCGCCGCCTCGTTGCATTCGTGACGCCAGCCGACGGCGCAGCACGCGCCGGATGCGGCGACGCTGCGTGCGTATCTCAACGACAGCTGCCCGACTACGAAGTGCCGTCGGCCTACGCGGTGCTCGACACGCTGCCGCTGACGGTGAACGGCAAGGTCGATCGCAAGGCGCTGCCCGCCGTCGCGGCGCAGGGCGACGAGTCGACGCATCCGGGCGCCGCGCCACCGCGGTCGAGAGCCTGCTCGGCGAAATCTGGGCAGGCGGAAGTGCTCGGCGTCGAGGACCGTCGGCATCCACGAGCAACTTCTTCGAGATGGGCGGCCACTCGCTGCTGCTGTCGCTGATTTCGCGCGGTGCGCCAGACCTTCGACGTCGAGATGCCGCTGCGCGGCGTGTTCAGCGCCGACGGTCGCCGAGATGGCCAGGCGCGTCGAGCAGGCCATGAGCGGCACGCGGCGCGGCCAGCCGACCCGATTCTGCGCGTGCCGCGCACCGGCGCGCTGCCGGTGTCGTGCATCGCAGCAGCGCCTCTGGTTCCTCGATCAGCTCGAGCCGGGCACCGCGTCGTAGCGTCCCGCTCGGTCTGCGTCTGAACGGCGAGATGAGTGTCGCCGCGATCGAGAGGCGAGCCTCGCCGATCTCGCGAGCAATACGTAACTGAACGAAGTACAC
>ERZ1370068.10943-contig-9598_pt1 | contig 44148 bp, 37 predicted proteins | sample MGYA00561227_ERZ1370068 | MGnify/ENA primary metagenome ERZ1370068 (study PRJEB38410, sample SAMEA6850437) | metagenome | study: Metagenomic assessment of the ecological functions of the soil: analysis of the soil microbiota associated with the...
GATGTACTTCGTTTCAGTTACGTATTGCTCGATCCGCGAGTCGAGCGGCCGGGTCGCGTAGTACGTGTCCGATTCCTCCGCCGAGCACTTTACACCACCGGGCCACTCGATCGCACGACGCGCTCAGAAAGCTCCCGCAGGTGGAATTGCAGGGCCGCGACCGGATGCGCCGCGAGCTCCTTTCCCGCCTTGCAGCTCGTAGTTGGTGAACCAGACCAGGCCGCGCTCGTCGCTGGCCCTTGACGAGGGACTGATCCGGGTCGACAGCCGGCCGTCGCTGCCGACCGTGGCCGGGGTCATCGCGCGTTCGGCTCGGGCGGCTGAGCGGCGATCACGCCTGCTCGAGCCAGCCAGCGAACTGGCGCAGCCCGGATCCGTCGGACGCGCGGATTCGTCAGCTCAAGCCAGTTCGGCTCTTGCGCTGGGGCGGCGATGTCGGTCACGGGTCGAGTATAGGAAGGGGTGGAAGGACGGCAGCAGGCGGGCCTGCGACTGCCCGGCGGCCGGCGGCCTGCGCCTTGCTTCCGCTTCTGCCTGCAGGGAAGGCCTTACGTAGACCACACACTTGCTGATTCTCAGGTGTCTCCCATCCTCGGACCCATGGCCCCACCGCGAACCGTGATCGTTCTCGCGGCAGGCCGCGGCTCGGTTCGCGGCCGGCTCACAAGCTCGCTGCCCCCTTCGGCGATGGCCGGGCGTGCTCGCCGCCACCCTGGAGCAGGCGATCGCCGGCCGCACACGGTGTGTCACCCCGCAGGCCGTTCGCCAAACCTGGCGCGGCAGAGCGTGGCCGCCCGCGACGTGGTCGTCATGCCCGAGGTCGGCAACAACGAATCGGTGCCCGTCGGCGTGGGGCGCTCGATCAGCGCGGCGTGCGCGCCCGGCCGCATGCCGCAGGCTGGCTGATCCTGCCGGGGGACATGCCGCTGGTGCAGCCGTCGACGCTGGTCGCGGTGGCCCGGCTGCTCGACGACCACGCCGTAGTCACGCTGGCACCACGCAGCGCGGCCATCCGGTCGGCTTTCGGCAAACTCTACTCGGGCTGCTCGCGCTCAGCGGCGACGAAGGGGCGCGGCGGCTGGTCGCCCGCTATCCGGCGTTCGGTGTCAGCTCGACGATCAGGGATCCTGATGCGACATCGATACCGAACAGAAGATCTGGCGTCGGCGCGAGGCGGCACGCCGTCGAAGCCCGTGCCGCTGCCGGCCTCAGGCGGTGAAGCGCGTTCCTGCGGGCGAGATCAGGCCAGGCGTTCCGTATCGCGGTCGCGGTTACCGCAGTTGCGCGGCACGAGGTCGCCGTCTCGACCAGGTAGGAGAGGGTGCTGCCGAGCGGCCGTTCGCGGTGCGCAGGATCTCGACCATCTTTTTTCGTCGTCAGGCGGCCTGTATGGCTCGGGCTGCGCCGATCGGGTGAAGGCGAGGGCGCGGAGATAGCGGCACGCCCTGCGGCGTCCGGCAGGGCGGCCACTTCGGATGCGTAGATGCCGTTCGGCATTTCCGTGACCAGAGGCGCTGCGGCTCTTTTCCTCGACCCGTCCGCTCTCGATCCGGTAAGGCGCGGCCGCGCTTGCGGGCCGCCCTGGACCAGCGCGAACACCAGGCCGGGGCATTCCGGCGTGCCGCGGTTGACCCGCGAGCGCATGTGCCAGCGAGCGGTGCCAGCCGTAATGAACCGTGGCCGGCCGGTGCTCGGGCAGAATCGAACTCCGGGCGCCAGATCAGCGAAGGCGTAGCCGAAGATCCAGAGCGTCGTTGCCGTCCCAGGAGTCGTCGACGGCCTGCGCGGAACAGCCGTTCGGGGTCGCCGGCCGCCGGGCAGAAGAGGGTGATGCGTGTTTCATCGCCGCCACTAGAGTCGGCCGCCAGGCCATCCGGGAAGACCCATGAGCGAACAAAAAGAAGCCGCCGCGGAGCCGTTCTTCACGCACCGTCGTCATTGTCACGCTGTGGCTGTGTTGATCGTGGTCGCCATTGCAGGAATCGTGCTCGCCGGCCGCAACGCGCCGCCGCCGAGAGACCGTGGCGAACGCTTCGGTGGTCCCCGCGACCCCAGCAACCTTCCTCCGGCGCGCAACGGCGCAGGCCGCCCGGTTCGCTTCGACGGAATCTCTGCCCAAGAACGTGATGTTCGACGCCGGCTCCGGACAAGCTGCCCGCCGGCGTCGAACGAAGGCCTGGCGCGCTTCGCCGACGCGCGGCGCGCTCCAGCGCCAGTTCGGTCCGCCTGAGCGCCCGCTTCCTGACCGGCGCGAACAAGCAGCACTGACCAGGGACTCGCCGAGGCGCGCACCGGAGTGATCCGAGCCAGCCGCAGCTGGGCCAACGTGGCCTGCATGCTCTGGGCGCGCCTGCTGGTCAAAGATCGCAGGATCGAGCGCGGTCGGGGATTGCGCCGTCAGCATGCCTCACCCCCGGCGTGCCACGAGCCTGTCAGCGTCGGTTTCCGGCACCGCCATAGCACGGCGCCTGCGGTTCGCAGCGGCGCGGGATCGGCCGAGCGATGCGAAGCCGGCGTCGTCGCAGCTGGTCACTCAGGGCCGCATCCGCGAGCGCAGCGCGCCGCGCCGCGGCGCGCCTACCTGGCGCGAGTCGACGCGATGGCTCGCCCGGCCGCGCGGGCGCCGATCGGCATGGGCTGCGCCAACGTGGCGCATGCCTTACGCGGCGCTGCCGAGCGACGACAAGCTGCGCATCGTCGCCGAGCGCGCGCCGCAACATCGGCGATCGTCACCGCCTACAACGACATGCTGTCGGCGCACCAGCCGTACGAGCGCTATCCGGCGCGTGATCCGCGACGAGGCGCGCGCGGCTCGGCGCCACCGCGCAGGTGGCCGGCGGCGTGCCGGCGATGTGCGACGGCGTCACGCAGGGCCAGCCCGGCATGGAGCTGCAGCCTGTTCTCGCGCGACACCATCGCGATGGGCACCGCCGATCGCGCTCACGCACGACGTGTTCGACGCCGCGCTGCTGCTGGGCATCTGCGACAAGATCGTGCCGGGCCTGCTGATCGGCGCGCTGCACTTCGGCCACCTGCCGTGCGTGTTCGTGCCCGGCGGGCCCGATGGCCTCGGGCCTGTCGAACAACGACAAGTCCAAGGTGCGCGAGCAGTGCGCGCAGGGCCTGGTCGGCCGCGACGCGCTGCTCGAAGCCGAGTCGGCGGCCTACCACGGCGCCGGCACCTGCACCTTCTACGGCACCGCCAACAGCAACCAGATGCTGCTCGAGGCGATGGGCCTGCACGTGCCGGGCGCGGCCTTCGTGCATCCGCACGCCGACTGCGCGAGGCGCTCACGCGCGCGGCGGTGCGCACGCGTGCTGGCGCATCGCGCAGGGCGAGCGCGTTCACGCCGATCGGCCGGCTGGTCGACGAGCGCGTGCATCGTCAACGCGATGGTCGCGCTGCTGGCCACCGGCGGCTCGACCAACCACCTGATCCACTGGGTCGCGGTGGCGCGCGCGGCCGGCATCGTGATCGACTGGACCGACTTCGCCGAGCTGTCGCGCGTGGTGCCGCTGCTGGCGCGCGTCTATCCCAACGGCAGCGCCGACGTGAACCAGTTCCAGGCCGCCGGCGGCCCGGGCTTCGTGATCCGCGAGCTGCTCGACGCCGGCCTGCATGCACGCCGACGTGCTCACCGTCGCGCGCCGGCGGCATGCGCCGCCTACACCCGCGTTGCCCGACGCGGCGGCGCGCACGCTGCAGCTGGCGCGACCTGCCGCGCCGCCAGCGGCGACGACGCCGATCGCTGCGCGGCGCCGACGAGCCGTTCAGCGCCGACGGCGGCCTGCAGCTGCTCGACGGCAACCTCGGCCGCGCGGTGATCAAGGTCTCGGCGGTGCCCGACGACCGCCATGTCGATCGAGGCGCCGGCGCGCGTGTTCGACACGCAGGCAGGCGCTGCTCGCGGCCTTCACGGCCGGCGAGCTGGAGCGCGACGTGCGTCGCGGTCGGTGCGCTTGCAGGGCCCGCGCGGCCAACGGCATGCCCGAAGCTGCACAAGCTGACGCCGCCGCTGGCGGTGCTGCAGGGCAAGGGCTTCCGCGTCGCGCTGGTCACCGACGGCCGCATGAGCGGCGCGTCCGGCAAGGTGCCGGCGGCGATCCACGTCAGCCCCGAGGCCGTGCGCGGCGGCCCGCTCGGCCAAGGTGCGCGACGGCGACCTGCATCCGCCTCGACGCGCGTCGCCGGCACGCTCGAGTGCGCTGGTCGATGCCGACGAATGGGCGGCGCGCGAGGCCGCGACGATCGCGCCGACGCAGGCGGCGCATCAACGGCCACGGCCTCGGCCGCGAGCTGTTCGCCGGCATGCGCCGCAACGTGCATCGAGCGCCGAGGAGGGCGCCTGCACATGGCTGTGAACCGACACCACGCGGGCTGCTCGAGCCGTCGACGTCGCGACGCCCCGGTGATTCCGGTCATCGTGCTCGAACGACGCCGAGGACGCCGTGCCGCTGGCGCGCGCGCTGGTCGACGGCGGCGTCCGCGGTGCTCGAGGTCACGCTGCGCACGCCGGCGGCGCTGCAGTGCATCGAGGCGATCGCCAGGCGAGGTGCCGGAGGCGATCGTCGGCGCCGGCACGCGTGCGCAGCGCCGCCGATGCGCAGGCCGCCAAGGACGCCGGCTGCGCGCTTCGGCGTCAGCCCGGGCTACACGCGCGCGGTCGGCCGCGGCCTGCCGCGAGCTCGGCCTGCCGCTGCTGCCCGGCGTGGCCACCGCGAGCGAGGTCATGCAGGCGGCCGACCGACGGCTTTCGCTTCCTCAAGTTCTTTCCCGCCGTGCGGCGGGCGGCATCGGCGATGCTCGAAGGCGCTGCGCCAGGCCGTTTCGCCGACGTCGCGCTTCTGCCCACCGGCGGCATCGCGCATCGACAGCGCGCCGGGGTGCCTGGCGCTGCCGAACGTGCAGGTGTGTCGGCGGCTCGTGGCTGACGCCGCGCCGAGGCGCTGGCGGCGAGGGACTGGGCGCGGATCACCCGCCTGGCACGCGAGGGCGAGCGCGCTGCGCAAGGCCTGAGGCCCGGCGCCGCGTCGCCCCGGGCGCAAGGCCCTAGGCGGCGTCGCGCTCGATCAGCTCGATCTTGTAGCCGTCGGGGTCGGTGACGAAGGCGATCACCGTCGTTCCGCCCTTCACCGGCCCGGCCTCGCGCGTGACCGCGCCACCGCCGGCACGGATCCGGTCGCAGGCCGCCTGCGCGTCGGTGCACGCCGATGGCGATGTGGCCGTAGGCGCGTGCCGAGCTCGTAGTCGCTCGACGCCCGTGGTTGTAGCGTGAGCTCGATCTCGGCGTGCTCCGGATTGCGAGCCGTAGCCGACGAAGGCCAGCGACAGTACTTCTGCTCAGAGCCGCTCGGTGGTGCGCAGGAGCTGCATGCCCATCACCTTGGTATAGAAGTCGGATCGAGCGCTGCAGGTCGCCGACGCGGAGCATGGTGTGGAGGAATCTCATGCGGCTCGGCGTCATCGCTAGCGTCGAGGACACGATGACAGGTGGTGGAGCCGTGAGCGTACAGCTTGCCGTCGGAGCCAGTGAGCCGGCCTTCGGCGGTGGCCGATGCGCACCGCCGCAATGGACGATGGTCGCCGATCGGCGCGCACCAGCGGCACCTTGTCGGTGAGCGGGCGTGCACGATAGTTCGACCTTCAGCTCGAGCGGTGGTGTAGGTCTTGCCGGCCGGCAGCATCGAGCTGGACCGACGCAGCGCCAGCGCCGAGTCGAGCAGGGTCGCGAACCAGCCGCCGTGCACGCGTGCCCAGCGGGTTGTAGTGGTCGAGCGATGCGGCTGGCCCTGGAACTGCGACGCGGCCGGCCTCGGCCTCGGACCAGCGTGAAGTCGAGCGTCCTGCGTGATCGGCGGCGCGGGAAGCCTCGCCGTCGCATGATGGCCTGAAGCATCTCCACGCCCGACATGGCCGGCGATCTGCTCGCGCGTGCGAGACGCCGATAGCCGCTGACGCGCTGCGCGCACTCGGCGTCGCGAGGCTTGCCACGGCGGCGAGGCGGTTCGGTCGGCGGTGCTGGTATGGTCGCTCCTGGCTCATGCTGCATTTCCAGAATAGTTGCAGACTGCAATGAATTGTAGCTACAATCATTCCATGGTCACAGCATCGGACCTCCGACAGCCGTCGTCGCCGGCGCCGCCGCGGCTGCACCAACCTCAAGCTGCGCCAGCTGAGCGCGCCGCGTCAGCCAGCACTACGACCGGATCGTCGGCGCCGCCGGACTGCAAGAGCGACGCAGTATTCGCTGCTTTCCACGTGGCGCCTGGCTCGGCCCGGCCCGGCCCGCGCGACATCGGCCGACCGCGATGGAGCTCGGATGCCTCGACCCTCACCCGCAACCTGCAGCCGCTGCTGGCGCCAACGGCTGGGTCGAGGTGCGGGCCCGACGGGCCGCAGCCGCTGGTCACGGCCACCGCCGGCCGGGCGCGCGCAAGCGGGCCGAGGCGCAGCGCGCCTGGAAGCGGGCGCAGCTCGCGCTCAATGCCCGGCTCGGCGAGGCGAAGCGTCGTGGCCGCTGCACGCCCTGCTCGACGACTGCCTGGCGCCGCTCGAACGAGACCGAGGAGGCCGTCGATGGCTGATCCCGTGGCAACGCGCCGCCGCCCGCGCCGGGTCGCGTTCTGGCTGGTGCTGCTCGCCGCCGGCGGCACGCTTCGCGGTGACGATGGGCGCGCGGCAGTCGATGGGCCTGTTCCTCAGCGTCGCATCAACACCACCACCGGCCTCGGCCTGGCGAGCATCAGCCTGCGCCGTTCGCGCGTCGGCCAGCTCTGGTGGGGGCTGACGCAGCCGTTCGCCGGCATCGCTGGCCGACCGCGTCGGCGCCGGGCGGGTGCTGTTCGCTCGGCTGTGCTGCTGGTGGCCATCGGCACGGCGCTGGTGCCGCTCATGACAGACGACGCCGGGCCTGATCTTCGCCATCGGCGTGCTCGCCGCCGGCGGCGCCGGCATCGCCGGGCCGTCGGTGCTGATGGCCGCGACCGCGCGGCTCGTCGCCGCCGCAGCAGCGCGGCATGGCCACCGGCATCGTCAACGCCGGCGGCTCGTTCGGCCAGTTCGTGTTCGCGCCGATCGCGCAGGGCGTCACCGCCGGCTGCGGCTGGGCTGGCTGCGCTGCAGAGCATGGCGGCGATCGCTGCTGCTGGCCCTGCCGGCGGCTTGGCTGCTGCGCGGCATCGGCCGCAGCGTCGGCACCGGCGCCGGCGCAGCCGGCCACGCGGCGAAGCCCGAGGCGCACCGCGCCGCGATCGGCCGGGCGCATCGCACGACCGAGCTACCGGCTGCTCGCGCGCGGGCTTCTTCGTCTGCGGCTTCCACGTCGCCTTCATCGCCACCCACCTGCCCGGCGTCGTCGCCGCCTGCCAGCTGCCGCCCACGGTCGGCGCCTGGTCGCTCGCGCATCGATCGGCCTGTTCAACATCGTCGGCAGCCTGGCGATGGGCTGGGCGGTCGGCCGCTGGCGCGATGAAGTCGCTGCTGCGCTGGTGTACTGCGGCGCGCGCGCGTCGCGGTGCTGCGTGTTCATGCTCGCGCCGAAGACCGAAGCCGGTGGTGCTGGTGTTCGCCGCCGTCATCGGCCTCACCTACCTGTCGACCGTGCCGCCGACGGCGGGCCTGGTCGCCAAGTTCTTCGGCACGGCGCACATGGCGACGCTGTTCGGCTTCGTGATGCTGGCGCACCAGATCGGCGGCTTCCTCGGCGCCTGGCTCGGCGGCAAGGCGTTCGAGTGCGACCGGCAGCTACGACTGGATGTGGTACGCCGACATCGTGCTACGCCGTCGGCGCGGCGCTGATCCACCTGCCGATCCCGCGAGGCGCGCGCTGCCGCCGCGGATCGCCGCCGCCGGCCTGACGCGACTCAGGCCGCCGGACCCACTTCTGCCCGGCGGCGGCACGGTGCCTAGTTGAGGGCGAGCCGGCCGCCGTCCGACGACGACGATCTCGCCGGTCATGTAGCTCGCCGCGTCGCTGGCGAGGAAGGCGCGGACGTCTGGCGATCTCGCTCGGCTCGCCGAGGCGCTTCATCGGCGTGCGGCTCATGATGCGCGCCTTGGCCTCGTCGCTGTCGAGCACCGCCTTCTGCGCCAGCTCGGTGGCGATCGTGCCCGGCGCGACCGCGTTGACGCGGATGCTCGCGATCGGCCAGCGCCAGCGCCATCACGCGGGTCAGCTGGTTGATGCCGCCCTTGCTGCGCGTTGTAGCTGGCGATGCGTCGGGATCGCCATCACGCCGTTGACCGAGCTCATGTTGACGATCGCGCCGCCGCCCGATCTTCGGCCATCTCGCGCGCCACCGCCTGACCGACGAGGAAGGCGCCCTTGAGGTTGACGCCGATCACCGCATCCCAGTCGGCTTCGGTGATGTCGAGGAAGTCCGCGGCCGCGAAGATGCCTGCGTTGTTGATCAGCGACGTCGATCGCGGCCGAAGGCGGCGAGGCGTGGCGGCGATGCGCGGCATCGACCTCGGCGCTGGCTCGCAACATTGCAGTGCCGTAGATCGGACGCGCGTCCGCCTGCGACGAGCTCGGCGGCCAGCGCCTGGCCGCGCGGCGTCGTCGACGTCCCACAGCGCGACGGCTCCGCGCCGCTGGCGGCAGACAGGCGCGGCGCAGGCGCGCGCCGATGCCGTTGGCGCGCGCCGGTGACGACGACGACCTGGCCGGTGAAATCGAAGCGTGTCGTAGCCATGGGTTCACGCTTCGCTGTGCGGTCCAGCCAGATGCCGATGCCCTGGGCATTGAGCTCGAGGTCGAGTGCGAGCAGCTCGCGGATGCTGCGTCGTCGGCTCAGCGTGACGCCGTGCGCGCGAAGGCTCTTCAGGTGAATCGCCGCCGAGCCCGCGCTTCAGCGCCGCATGCCGGTCGGGCGCCTTCGGCGAGCGCGACGCGCCGAGCGCGACCATCTCGTCGAGCTGCGTCGAGGAAGAGTGCGCGGCGAGCCGCGGCACGTCCTCGACCGGGCCGTAGTGCGTCAGCATAGCAGGCGCTGCGGCTCGAACGCCAGCATGCGCTCGATCGAGCGGCGCAAGGCCTCGGGCTCGAACTGCACCGGCGTCGTCGTCGGCATGATCCAGGCGCCGCGCGCGGTGTCGAACTCGCGGTACGACAGGCCGAAGGTGTCGCCGGTGAAGAAGCCGCGGCTGCGCTCGTCCCAGATGCAGTGGTGGTGCACGCGCGTGGCCCGGCGTGTCGAGAAGACTGCAGCGGCCGGCCGGCGAGCTCGAGCGTCATGCCGTCCGCAGTCGATGATCACGCGATCGGCATGCGACGCCGACCACGTCGCCGTAGGAGCGCGCCACCTCCTCGCTGCGCCGTAGACCGCGCGTCGCGCTCTCGATCAGGCGCGTCGGATCGACCAGGTGACGCGCGCCGCAGCGGATGCACGACCAGCGCGAGCCCGGGGCAGCTGCTGCATCAGCAGGCCGACGCCGCCGGCATGGTCGAGATGCACGTGGGTGGCGATCACCATACTCGACCGCGTCGGGCGCCAGGCCGGCGCGTCCAGCGCGGCCAGCAGGCGCGGCACCGCGTGAGTTGGTGCCGGTGTCGACGAAGGCGGCGCGACCGTTCTCGACGATCGAGGTAGGCGGCGTCGAAGCGCGGGCGATGAAAGCCGGTGTCGATGACGTGGATGCCGTGATCGAGAACCTCGACGAAGTCAGGACGTGCCAGACTGCCAGCTGACATGGCGAATCGGATTCTGAGGAGCGAGTGTGCGCCCCCGCCGCCCGCGCTCAGAATGGCAGATGGCGCGTCTGTCACGCGTCGCTCGGGAGACACTCCGATGACCATGGCTTGCTTCCGCTGGGCTCGCCTCGCCGGCCTGGCCGCCGTCACTGCGCCGTCCTGGCCGCCTGCTACACGCCGGGCAACGCTCGGCCGTCATGCCGACCGAAGCCGACTTCATGACCACTCCAGCCCGGCATGAGCAGCCGGGAGGTGCTGGCCAGGTTCGGCCCGCCGACCTGGACCTTCGGCGTGCGCCAGGAGAACCCTGACGATCTGGAACTACCGCTACTACCGCGGCGACTGCGTCATCTACCAGGTGAGCATGTGGCCCGACGGCACCGTGCGTGACGCCGGCACCGGCTACGACCCGGCCTGCGACGGCCCCGCGACCGCGGTTCTGAGACTGACGGCGAGCCGGGACCGCGCTGCCGCCGGGCGGCAGCGCGATCCCAGCCGCGATCAGGCCGCCAGCAGCTGCCGCAGCACGAACGGCAGGATGCCGCCGTGCTGGTAGTAGTCGACCTCGATCGGCGTGTCGATGCGCTGAGCGTGCAGCTGCACCGCGCTGGCTGCTGCCGTCGGCCGAGTGGATCACCAGCGTCGCGTCCTGCTGCGGCCTCAGGTCGGCGACCGATGACGACGTCGAAGCTCTCGTCGCCCTTGATGCCGAGCGACTCCCACGAATCGCCGGCCGTGAACTGCAGCGGCAGCACGCCCATGCCGACCAGGTTGGAGCGGTGGATGCGCTCGAAGCTCTCGCGCCACCACCGCCTTGATGCCGAGCAGCTGCGTGCCCTTGGCCGCCCAGTCGCGCGCTCGAGCCGGTGCCGTACTCCTCGCCGCCGAAGACGATCGTCGGCGTGCCCTCGGCCATGTACTTCATCGCCGCGTCGTAGATGAACATCTTCTCGCCGCCGGGCTGGAACAGCGTCACGCCGCCTTCCTCGCGCGAGCCGTCTGGCGTCGGGCGGGATCATCAGGTTCTTGATGCGCACGTTGGCGAAGGTGCCGCGCATCATCACGTCGTGGTTGCCGCGGCGCGAGCCGTAGGAGTTGAAGTCGGCCTTGATGACGCCGTGCGTCCTTCAGCCAGCTGGCCGGCCGGCGAGCCTCCTTGATCGCGCCGGCCGGCGAGATGTGGTCGGTGGTGATCGAGTCGCCGAACAGCGCCGATCGCGCGCGCGCCCGTGACGCCGATCGTCGGCATGCGTGCGGCTTCATCTCGAAGCCGTCGAAGAACGGCGGCTCGGCGATGTAGGTCGAGTCCGGCCAGTTGTAGACCTGGCCGCTGCACGCCCTTGATCTTCTCCCAGAGCGGGCCCGGCTCGGTCGCGACCTTGTCGTAGTTCGCCTTGAACGCCTTGCCGTTCATCGCGTACTTCATCAGCGCTGCGATCTCGTCGCTGGTCGGCCAGATGTCGCCGAGGTAGACGTCCTTGCCGCCCTTGCCCTTGCCGACCGGCTCGGTCATCAGGTCGCTCAGCACCGTGCCGGCGATCGCGTAGGCGACCACCAGCGGCGGGCTGGCGAGGAAGTTGGCCTTCAGGTTGGGATGGATCCGCGCCTCGAAGTTGCGGTTGCCCGACAGCACCGCGGCGCAGACCAGGTCGTTCTTGGTGATCGCCTCGTTGATCTCGGGCGTCAGGTCGCCGGCGTTGCCGATGCAGGTGGTGCAGCCGTAGGCGGCGACGCTGAAGCCGAGCTTTTCGAGGTAGGGCAGCAGGCCCGGCCTTGGTCGAGGTACTTCGGTGACGATGCGCGAGCCCGGCGCGAGCGAGGTCTTGATGTGCGGCTTGACCTTCAGGCCGGCCTCGACCGCCTTCTTCGCCAGCAGGCCCGGCGGCGAGCAGCACGCTCGGGTTCGAGGTGTTGGTGCACGAGGTGATGGCGGCGATCAGCACGTCGCCGTTGCCGATCGTCATGTCGCCGTGCGCGGCGGCAGCCGGCTCGGCCTCGTGCAGCGCGGCGGCGAGGGTCGGCTTGTTGGCCGCCATCTCCTCGACCGAGCGCGGCGCGCCCGGCGGCGCCGAGGCGTGTGCGGCACCTTCGCGTCGCCTCGCCGTTGCGCGCGTCCGGGCGCGCACCAGGTGGCGCGTCAGCAGCTGCGCCGCCGGCTGGTTGAAGCCGTTCTCGGTCGGCGGCTTGCTGAAGAGCGACGGTGAACTGCGTCTTGACGTTGCCGATCTCGATCCGGTCCTGCGGCCGCTTGGGCCCGGCCAGGCTCGGCGTCACCGTGCCGAGGTCGAGGCTGACGATCTGCGTGTAGTCGATCGTCGCCGGCGCGCGGCACGCCGTACATGCCCTGCGCCTTGAAGTAGGCCTCGAAGGCCTCGATCTCGTCCTTGGTGCGGCCGGTGCCCTCGAAGTACTCGATGGTCTTGTCGTCGACCGGGAAGAAGCCCATGGTCGCGCCGTACTCGGGCGCCATGTTGGCCGATCGTCGCGCGGTCGGGCACGGCGCAGCGCTGCGCGATGCCTTCGCCGAAGAACTCGACGAACTTGCCGACCACCTTCTCCTTGCGCAGGATCTCGGTGACGGTGAGCACCAGGTCGGTGGCGGTGACGCCTTCGCGCAGCTTGCCCGGTGAACTCGAAGCCGACGACGTCGGGCGTCAGGAAGTAGACCGGCTGGCCGAGCATCGCCGCCTCGGCCTCGATGCCGCCGACGCCCCAGCCGACCACGCCGATGCCGTTGATCATCGTGGTGTGGCTGTCGGTGCCGACCAGCGAGTCGGGGTAGTAGACCGGCGCATCGCCCTTCGCCTCGGTCTTGATGCACGCCGCGCGCCAGGTACTCGAGGTTGACCTGGTGGACGATGCCGAAGCCCGGCGGCACGACGCCGAAGGTGTCGAAGGCCTGCATGCCCCACTTCATGAACTGGTAGCGCTCGACGTTGCGCTTGAACTCCAGCTTCATGTTGAGGTCGAGCGCCTTCTTCGTGCCGAAGTAGTCGATCATCACCGAGTGGTCGACGACCAGGTCGACCGGCACCAGCGGCTCGATCGTCTTCGCGTCCTTGCCCATCTCGTGCGGCGACGTTGCGCATCGCCGCCAGGTCGGCGAGCAGCGGCACGCCGGTGAAGTCCTGCAGCACGACGCGGGCGACGACGAAGGGCATCTCGTCGAGCGCGCGGCGCGTTCGGCTTCCAGCCGGCGACGCTCGACGCACGTGCTCGGGCGTGACCTGCTTGCCGTCGCAGTTGCGCAGCACCGACTCGAGCACGATGCGCATCGAGATCGGCAGGCGCGAGATGTTCGGGTACTGCTTGGCCAGCACCGGCAGCGAGTAGAAGCGAGCCTCTTGCCGGAGGCGGTCTTGAAGGTCTGGAGGGTGGAGGCGAAAGCGTGGTCATGGCTGGTCCTCCAGAATTCGGCGTGACGGTGGCGGCCCGTGCTCAGCGGGCCTTGGGCTCGATGACTTTCAGGCCCTTGAAGTAGTCGCGGAAGAAGCCGGCGTCGCGGGTGATGAGGCGCGCTGCACTGCAGCAGAGCGTGGGCGCCGATCGAGGAAGTCGGGCACCACCGCGCTGGCAGTGCGCTGCCTTCGGCCTGCGGTCGCTGCATGTAGCGCCGCTGCATCTAGCCGGCGCGCACCGCGGCGCGCCGCTCGGTGGGCAGGAAGCGGATGCCGAGCGTCGTCCAGGCGTCATCGATCGTCGCCGCCGCGCCCTCGAGCCCGGCGTGCGATCTCGGCTGACGACGACGTCGCAGACGACGACGTGGCCCTCGGCCAGCGCCCGGCCGCAGCGCTCGCCTCGGCGAGCTGTCGGCGAAGCGCGGCGTCGCCGCCGAGCAGGTCGACCAGCACGGACGAGTCGACGGCGATCATTTCGAGCGCTTGGGCTTGCCTCGGTCGGGCCGGTCGTCCGGCGGCGGAAGGATCGCCCGGGGCGCGACCGCGCAGGTCGCGCATCACGTCGTCGGTGCTGGTGCACGCCTTCGGCGAGCTTGAACCTGCCGCGCAGCGCGCGACAGCGCATCGTCGACGTTCTTGCGCAGGATGATGCGGCCGCCCGTCGAGCTCGACCTTGAGCTGCGTGCCCTTGGTCAGGCCGAGGGCGTCGCGAACCGCCTTGGGCAGCGTGATCTGGCCGCGCTCGGCGACGGTCGCTTCCATGGCGTGCCTCGCTTTCATGTCGAAAGTATGCATGAATCATACATACTTCGAATATACATATCTCAAGTCGGATCAGGCCGCGCCGGGCCTCGAAATCCTTCATGTAGGCCACCAGCGCCTGCACGCCCTCGATCGGCATCGCGTTGTAGAGCGAGGCGCGCATGCCGCCGACCAGGCGGTGGCCCTTGAGCGCGATCAGGCCGGCGCGCCTCGGCGCCCTTCGAGGAAAGGCGCGTCGAGCGCCGGGTCGGCGGAGCTGGAAGGCGACGTTCATCAGCGAGCGGTCGTCGCGGGCGATCCGGTTGGCGGTAGAAGTCGCTCGCGTCGAGGGTCGTCGTAGAGCAGCGCCGCCTTGGCGCGGTTGCGCTCGGCCATCGCCGCCAGGCCGCCGCCCGCCTTGATCCAGCGGAACACCAGCCCGGCGAGGTAGATCGGCGAAGGTGGGCGGCGTGTTGATCATCGAGTCGTTCGCCGCCTGATGCTGTAGTCGAAGGCCTCCGGCGTGATCGGCAGGGCGCCGGCCGAGCAGGTCCTCGCGGACGATGACGAAGGTCAGGCCGGCCGGGCCGATGTTCTTCTGCGCCCCGCCGTAGATCAGGCCGTAGCGCGCGACGTCGATCGGCCGCGACAGGATGTTCGACGACATGTCCGCGACCAGCGGCACGTCGCCGGTGTCGGGCGTCCAGTGGTACTCGACGCCGCCGATGGTCTCGTTGGCGCAGATGTGCACGTAGGCCGCTTCGGGGTCGAGTCGCCACTCGACTGCGCGTCGGGATCGCGGTGAAGCCGCTCGCCTCGCCGCTGGCCGCGACGTTGACGCTGGCAGTAGTGCGCGGCCTCGGCGATCGAGCGCTTCGACCAGTCGCCGGTGTTGACGTAGTCGGCGCTCGTTTTGCCGCGCAGCAGGTTCATCGGCACGATCGCGTTCTGGCCGATCGCGCCGCCCTGCAGGAACAGCACCTTGTAGCTCGCCGGAATGCGCGAGCAGCTCGCGCAGCATCGGCCTCGGCCTCGGCGTGCGATGCGCGATGAACTCCTTGCCGCGATGGCTCATCTCCATCACCGACACGCCGCTGCCGTGCCAGTCGAGCATTTCGCTCGCGGCCTGGCGGAGAACGGGCTCGGGAAGGGCAGCGGGGCCCGGGCTGAAGTTGAACGGGCGCGGCATGGCGGCCATTATCGAGCCGCCGCCCGCGCCGAAGCCGCCCGGGCGCGTCGCGAAAGCCGCCGGGCGCCGGTAGAGCCTTTTCTAGGACGCTGCGTGACGCCGCCTTGGCCGCCTTGGCGGCTTCGATCAGCTCGCGCTGCTTCGGGCTGATGCAATCGTCGACGATCCGGCGTGCGGTCATGGTGTTGAGCAGCATCGACTTGCTGGCGATCTGCACCATCAGCGTCTCGCCCTCACGTCCTCGAGGCGGATCGCGCCCGGTGGAGGAGAGCACCGGCTTCATCAGCCATTCGCCCTTGCTGTGCTTGACCGTCGACGTAGGCCGAGTGCTTCGGGCTCTGGGCGATGTCTCGACGGTCTGGTTGAACTCCGCAGTCGTACTTGCCGTAATAGACCAGCTCGGCCGCCTTGACCTGCTCGGGATAGGCGTCGGGAACGACGCATCCTTGGCGGCGGGTGCCTTCGGGGCGGCGGCCTTGGCGGCCGGCTTGCGCGGGCGGTGGCGGCTTTGCCGGGTGCGTCTGGGCGGCCGCGGGCAGGGCGACGACGCCGGCGGCGAAGATCGCCAGCGCGAGGCGCGGCGGAGGAAAAGCGGGTGGATGCAGTCATGGATACCTCCGTCGTTCTGCGCGGTCGGCGATTGTGGTTCAGCCTCCGGACGTGGCGACCGCGCTTACCCTCGGTTACGGCAGCCGCGGGAACTGCGTCACGCCGGCGCGGCCCGGCTCAGCGGGAGCCGTTGCCGAATCGGCAAAGAAGCGCTGCGCGCGCGCCGCCGGCAGTGGCGCTCCGGCAGTCGCGCGCCCGGACCAGGAGGCGCCAGAAGTAGCGGTAGCTGGCCCGGTCGTGGAGGATGCCTGGCGTGGCCGGATCGGCGCCCAGTCGGCGCGCCTGCGCCGCCGAGAGGATCGCCACCGCCCGTCGATCTCGTCGGCCTCGGGCCGGAAGGCGGCGACGATCGGCCGGATCTGGCTCGGGTGGATGCTCCACATGCGCGTGTAGCCGAGCTCGCGGGCGGCCCGCGCGCGCGGCCTCGGCGACGACGCCCGTGTCGCTCGAGCTCGGTGACGACGCAGTGCGACGGCGTCTTGGCGAAGGCGTGGCACGCGGCCGCGATCTCCAGCTTGGCGCGCAGCACCAGCGGATGCGCGAACTGGCCTCGGCGCCGTCATCGCCGCGGCGGGATCGCGCCGCGGTGCGCGGAGACGAAATCCATCAGGCCGAAGGAGACCGACTCGATCCGCGGATGCGCCGCGATCGCCGCGACCTCGCGCAGGGCGCCGTGGGTCTCGACCAGCACGTGCAGCGGCACGCTCGCGCGCCGCCGGCGGCATCGATCGCCGCGGCGGCGCGGCGCGGCGTCGGCGACGCCGTCGACCTTGGGCACCATCACGTAGGCGAGGCGGCTGCGGCGGCGCCGACGATGGTCGCAGACGTCGGCGGCGAAGGCGGCATGCCCGACCGGATGGACGCGGACGCCGCAGCGGCCGTGGACGTTGGCCGCCGAGCAGCACCATGGCCGCGACCAGATCGGCATGCGCCGCCTCGGCGCCGACCGGCGCGCCGTCCTCGCAGTCGAGCGTGACGTCGAACACCGGGCCGAGCTCCGCCTGCAGCGCGAGGCTCTTCGCCATCCGCGCCTCGACGCCGGCGTAGTGGTCGCAGACCGGCAGGCCGGCGGCCGCTTCGCCCGGGTCGAACAGCGCCGCCTGGGGCGGGATCATGCGCGGCCACGCATGCGGCGTCGCCGCCTCAGAGCAGGTGCTTGACGCCGGCCTGCTCCTCCTGGAGCTCCTTCAGCGTCGACGTTGATCCGCTCCTGGCTGAAGGCGTCGATCGGCAGGCCCTCGACGAGCTTGTACTCGCCGTTCTCGGTGGTGACCGGGAAGCCGAACATCGTGTCCTTCGGGGATGCCGTACTGGCCGTCGGACGGCACGCCCATGGTCACCCACTTGCCGTTCGTGCCGAGCGCCCAGTCGCGCATGTGGTCGATGGCGGCGTTGGCCGCCGAGGCGGCCGACGACAGGCCGCGCGCCTCGATGATCGCGGCGCCGCGCTTGCCCACGGTCGGCAGGAAGCACGTCGGCGTTCCAGGCGTCGTCGTTGATCAGGTCCTTGACCGCCTTGCCGTCGATGGTCGCGAAGCGGTAGTCGGCGTACATGGTCGGCGAGTGGTTGCCCCAGACCGCACAGCTTCTCGATCGCCGGCCACGGGCTTGCCGGTCTTGGCCGCGACCTGGCTGACGCGGCGCGGTTGTGGTCCAGGCGCAGCATCGCGGTGAAGTTCTCTGCGCGGCAGGCCGGGCGCGCTCTTCATCGCGATGTAGGCGTTGGTGTTGGCCGGGTTGCCGACCACCAGCACCTTGACCGTTGCGCGAGGCGACGGCGTCGAGCGCCTTGCCCTGGGCGGTGAAGATCTGCGGCGTTGGCGGCGAGCAGCGTCGGCTCCGCTCCATGCCCGGGCCGCGCGGCCGCGAGCCGACGAGCAGGGCGTAGTCGGCGTCCTTGAAGGCGGTCATCGGGTCGCCGTGCGCTTCCATGCCGGCGCAGCAGCGGGAAGGCGCAGTCCTCGAGCTCCATCATCACGCCCTTGAGCGCCTTCTGGGCCTTCTCGTCCGGGATCTCGAGCAGCTGCAGGATGACCGGCTGGTCCTTGCCCAGCATTTCGCCGGAGGCGATGCGAAAAACGATGGCGTAGCCGATCTGGCCGGCTGCGCCGGTGACGGCGACTCGAACGGGGGCTTGCCTGCTGGGACTCTCCAGGACGAAAGCGGTGGGAACGGAATCCGGCCGGCGGGCGCTCGCCGGCCGCGGTTAAAGTCTGTTGCGTTGCAATAAGATCTTCTGAACGGCGCGACAGCGGCATCTTTCCAAGAAGAAGGCAGGACATGGCTCACGTCAATGAAGGAACAAGGGCTCAAGCGTCCGGCCTGTCTACTCGCAATATCCACGTCTCCCAGCTCGCATCGTAACGCCTGCCGCCGGCCGGTTGGGTTTCGATCCTGCATCGCATCAGCGGTGCCCTGATGTTCCTGTTGCTGCCGTTCGCGATCTGGATGTTCGACGCCAGCCTCGACGTCCGGAGAGTCTCGTTCGAGCAGTTCAGGAGCCTGCTTCGCCGCCGGCGCCTGGGGCCTGCCTGGGCTGGCTCTGGAAGCTGGTCGCGTTCGCCCTGATCTGGGGCTACCTGATGCACTTCTGCGCCGGGCTGCGCCATCTCTGGATGGACGCGACCCACGCGGTCGGCCTGGCAGTTCGGGCGCACAGCTCGGCGCTCGCCGCGATCGCCGATCAGCACTCTGCTCGACGCTGGCGCTCGGCGCCAAGCTGTTCGGCTCGTCTGAGCGTCATGGCCAGCACCTACGGTTCCAAGCGCCTCGTCGTCGGCGCGCACTACGGCCTGCGCGACTGGCTGTCGCAGCGCGTCACCGCCGCTGCTCATGGCGCTCGTTCACGATCGCGCGTCGCTCGATGCAGGTGCTGATGCCCGGCGAGCATCGACTACTACAAGTGGGCCGGCGATCTTCGCACAGCCAGTGGATGAAGGTGCTCACCTTCGTCGTCATCGTCTCGCTGCTCTGCCACGTGTGGGTCGGCATGCGCGACATCTGGATGGACTACGTGAAGCCGGTGGGCGTGCGCCTGCGCGCTGCAGGTGTTCACGATCGCCTGGCTGGTCGGCTGCGCCGGCTGGGCGATGCAAGTGCTCTGGAGACTCTGATGGCACGCGGACCCGCGAATCCGCTTCCTCGTCGGTGCCGACGCGCCGCAAGTTCGACGTCGTCATCGTCGGCGCCGGCGGCTCCGGGCATGCGCGCGTCGCTGCAGCCTGCGCGCGCCGGCCTCAACGTCGCCGTGCTGTCCAAGGTGTTCCCGACCCGCTCGCACACGGTCGCGGCGCAGGGCGGCATCGGCGCCTCGCTCGGCAACATGAGCGAGGACAACTGGCACTACCACTTCTACGACACCGTCAAGGGCTCCGACTGGCTCGGCGACCAGGACGCGATCGAGTTCATGTGCCGCGAGGCGCCGAACGTCGTCTACGAGCTCGAGCACTTCGGCATGCCGTTCGACCGCAACCCGACGGCACGATCTACCAGCGCCCGTTCGGCGGCCACACCGCCAACTACGGCGAGAAGCCGGTGCAGCGCGCCTGCGCCGCGGCCGACCGCACCGGCCACGCGATGCTGCACACGCTCTACCAGCAGAACGTCAAGGCGCGCACCAACTTCTTCGTCGAGTGGATGGCGCTCGACCTGATCCGCGACGCCGAGGGCGACGTCGTCGGCGTCACCGCGCTCGAGATGGAGACCGGCGAGGCTGCACATCCTCGCAGGCCAAGGCGGTGCTGCTCGCCACCGGCGGCGCCGGGCGCATCTTCGCCGCCTCGACCAACGCCTTCATCAACACCGGCGACGGCCTGGGCATGGCGGCGCGCGCCGGCGATCCCGCTCGAGGACATGGAGTTCTGGCAGTTCCACCCGACCGGCGTCTACGGCGCCGGGCGTGCTGCTCACCGAAGGCTGCCGCGGCGAGGGCGCGATCCTGCGCAACAGCGACGGCGAGCGCTTCATGGAGCGCTACGCGCCGACGCTGAAGGATCTGGCGCCGCGCGACTTCGTCTCGCGCTGCATGGACCAGGAGATCAAGGAAGGGCGCGGCTGCGGTCCGCACAAGGACCACATCGTCCTCGACATGACCCACCTCGGCGCCGACACGATCACGAAGCGCCTGCCGAGCGTGCTCGAGATCGGCCACAACTTCGCCAACGTCGACATCACGCGCGAGCCGATCCCGGTCGGTGCCGACGATCCACTACCAGATGGGCGGCGTGCCGACCAACGTCCACGGCCAGGTCGTGGCGCCCAAGGACGGCGACCCGAACGCGGTGGTCAACGGCCTGTACGCGGTCGGCGAGTGCTCCTGCGTCAGCGTGCACGGCGCGAACCGGCTGGGCACCAACTCGCTGCTCGACCTGCTGGTCTTCGGCCGGGCCGCGGGCAACCATCATCGTCGCCAGCCAGCTTGGCACGCGCGGCGCACCGGCGCTGCCGGCGCGACGCCGCCGACTTCACCCTGGCGCGCCTGGCCCGGCTCGACGCGAGCACCGGCGGCGAGTACGCGCAGGACGTCGCCAACGACCTGCGCAAGTCGATGCAGCAGCACGCCGGCGTGTTCCGCACCCAGGCGGCGATGGACGAGGGCGTGGCCAGGTCAAGGCGATCGCCGAGCGCGCCAAGGCGATCCACCTCGGCCGACAAGTCGAAGATCTTCAACACCGCGCGGATCGAGGCGCTCGAGGTCGACAACCTGATCGGAGTCGGCGCTCGCGACCATCGATCTCGGCGGCGGCGCGCCACGAATGCCGCGGCGCGCACAGCGTCGCCGACTACGAGCGGCCGATCGACGACCCCGAGTTCCCGAACGGCCGCAACGACGACGCGAGTGGATGAAGCACACGCTCTGGTACAGCGAGGGCAACCGCCTCGACTACAAGCCGGTCAACCTGACGCCGCAGACGGTCGAGTCGATCCCGCCCGAAGGTGCGCACGTTCTGAGCATGCACGAAAAGCAGCCTCGATGACGAAACGCACGCTTCACAGATCTATCGCTACGACCCCGAGAACGGCGCTGCGCCGTCGATGCAGACGCTACGAGGTCGAGCTCGACGGCAGCGAGCGCATGCTGCTCGACGCGCTGATGAAGCTGAAGGCGGCTCGACCCGAGCCTGAGCTTTCGCCGCTCCTGCCGCGAGGGCGTGTGCGGCTCGGACGCGATGAACATCAACGGCAAGAACGGCCTGGCCTGCCTCACCAACATGCGGACGCTGAAGGATCCGATCGTGCCTGAAGCCGCTGCCCGGCCTGCCGGTGGTGCGCGACCTGATCGTCGACATGACGCAGTTCTTCAAGCAGTACGACTCGATCAAGCCGTACCTCGTCAACGACGAGGTGCCGCCGGAGAAGGAGCGCCTGCAGTCGCCCGAAGAGCGCGACGAGCTGAACGGCCTGTACGAGTGCATCCTGTGCGCGAGCTGCTCGACCTGCTGCCCGAGCTTCTGGTGGAACCCCGACAAGTTCGTCGGCCCGGCCGGGCTGCTGCAGGCCTACCGCTTCATCGCCGACAGCCGCGACCAGGCGACCGGCGAGCGGCTCGACAACCTCGAGGATCCGTACCGGCTGTTCCGCTGCCACACGATCATGAACTGCGTCGACGTCTGCCCCAAGGGCCTGAACCCGACCCGGGCGATCGGCAAGATCAAGGAGCTGATGGTGAGGCGCGCCGTCTGATGACCCCGGCCACTATCCGTCGGCGCGCAAGCGGCCGGTGCCGGCCGGGCGATCGACGCGCCGCCCTGAGCAAGCTGCGCTGGCGCTGCCGGCGCGGCCTGCTCGAGAACGACCTGCTTGCATCGAGCGGCTTGTTCACCCGGGCGGCGCCGCTCACCGAGGCGGAAGCCAACGGCCTGTACGCTGCTGATGGAACTTGCCGACAACGACCTGCTCGACCTATTTCTCGGCCGCCAGAAGCCGACCGCGAACCTCGACCGGCCCGAGGTTCATCAGGTGCTAGCGAGGCCGTCAGGGCGCAGGGGACAAGGCCCGAACCCAGTTTGCTTCAGCCACACTTTCGAGGACCTCGTCATGACCCCGTCGGACGTCAAAGCCACCCTCTCGTTCTCGGACGGAAGCCCGAGCATGGAGCTGCCGATCTACAAGGGCTCGATCGGCCCCGATGTGATCGACATCCGCAAGCTCTACGGCCAGACCGGCAAGTTCACCTACGACCCGGGCTTCCTGTCGACGGCGTCGTGCAACTCGACCATCACCTACATCGACGGCGACAAGGGCGAGCTGCTCTACCGCGGCTACCCGATCGAGGAGCTCGCGACGCAGTGCGACTACCTCGAGACCTGCTACCTGCTGCTCAACGGCGAGCTGCCGAGCGCGACCGAGAAGGCCGACTTCACGCATCTCGTCACGCACCACACGATGGTCAACGAGCAGATGCAGTTCTTCCTGCGCGGCTTTCGCCGCGACGCCCATCCGATGGCGATCCTGACCGGCCTGGTGGGCGGGCTCTCGGCCTTCTATCACGACTGCGACCGACATCCATAACCCCGAGCACCGCGGCGATCTCGGCGATCCGCCTGATCGCCAAGATGCCGACGCTGGTGGCGATGGCCTACAAGTACACGATCGGCCAGCCCTACATCTATCCGAAGAACGATCTCTCCTACGCCGGCAACTTCATGCGCATGATGTTCGCGCACGCCGTGCGAGGACTACAACCCGAACGACGTGCTGGTGCGGGCGATGGACCGGATCTTCATCCTGCACGCCGACCACGAGCAGAACGCCTCGACCTCGACGGTGCGCCTGTGCGGCTCGTCCGGCACCAACCCGTTCGCGGCCATCGCCGCCGGCGTGGCCTGCCTCTGGGGCCCGGCGCACGGCGGCGCCAACGAGGCGGCGCTCAACATGCTCGAGGACGTGCAGCAGATGGGCGGCGTCGAGAAGATCGGCGAGTTCATCCGCCAGGTGAAGGACAAGAACTCGGGCATCAAGCTGATGGGCTTCGGCCACCGCGTCTACAAGAACTACGACCCGCGCGCCAAGCTGATGCGCGAGACCTGCCACGAGGTGCTCGACGCGCTCGGCCTGCACGACGACCCGATCTTCAAGCTGGCGATGGCGCTGGAGAAGATCGCGCTCGAGGACGAGTACTTCGTGGCGCGCAAGCTCTACCCGAACGTCGACTTCTATTCCGGCATCGTGCAGCGCGCGATCGGCATCCCGGTGAGCCTGTTCACGGCGATCTTCGCGCTGGCGCGCACCGTCGGCTGGATCGCCCAGCTGAACGAGATGATCGGCGACCCGGAGTACAAGATCGGCCGGCCGCGGCAGCTCTATCACCGGCGCCGCGCCGCGCCACGTCAAGGCGATCGCCCAGCGCGGCGGCTGAGCTCTCCCGACCCCGCATTGACGGGGAGGAGCGGTGCCGGCCCGCTTCGCGGCGCCGCCACGGGCTTGGCAGACTCGGGATCACGAGGCGCGCGCCGGTCGGCGCGCATCCGACAAAAACCGAGGAGCTGGTTCCATGCGACTTTCCGCGACCCTGACATGGGTTTCGTCTGCGCTCCGCGCTCGCGTTTGCCGCGAGTGCCCAGGCGCACGAGCCCGAGAAGAGCCCGACCCCGAACGCGCCGGCCGCCGGGTCGGCGACCACGGCGACGGCCGAGTCGATGATCGTCGTCCGCGACAAGGAAACGGGCGTCGCCTGCGCCGCGCCACGCCAGAAGAGATGGAGAAGCTGATCGCTTCCGGCCGCAATGCGCAGGCCGCACGCGCGCCGGTCGAGCCCTACGAGATCCGGGCCCGACCGGGCCAGCGAGCCATGAACCTCGGCGACGCCGGGATGTCGCATCAGGTCGCGCGCAAGAACGCCCAGGGCGGCGTCGACGAGGTCTGCGTCACCGGCGATGAAGCCGTGTCGAAGGCCCCTCGGCCGGGAAGGCGAAGGCCCATGAATAAGCCTTCGCGCCTGCTCGCCTCCGCTCGCCTTCGCCTTCTCGGCGCTCGCGACTGCGTTCGTCGCCCAGGCGGCGACGATCGTTGTCATCGACGGCGATCCCCCAACGTCGGCTTCAAAGACCCGACCGCGGTGGCGCCGGTCGGCGGCAACGCGGGCACGACGCTCGGCCAGCAGCGTCTCAACGTCCACCGGCGGTGGCCGCCAAGTGGGGCATGGAGCTGACGAGCACGGTGCCGATCCTCGTCTACGCGACCTGGGAAGCGCTCAGCTGCGACGAGACGTCCGCCGTACTCGGCTCGGCCGGGGCCGTGTTCATCAACGCGAACTTCCCGAACGCGCCGTTCACGGACACCTGGTACAACGCGCGCTGGCCAACAAGCTCGCTGGGACCGACCTCATCCCCTGGGACCCGTCGTCGACCGATCCGCTGGATCAACACGGGCGCCGACATCCGCGCGCGTTTCAACGTCAACCTCGGCAAGGCGGACTGCCTGCCCGGCGAGCCGTTCTATCTCGGACTCGACAACAACCACGGCGACCTGGTCGACTTCTACTCGGTGCGCTGCTGCACGAGCTCGGCCACGGCCTGGGCTTCCCAGGTCCTGACCGACGCGTCGAGCGGGCGGCGGTTTGGCAACCCGGCGCTGCCTTCGGTGTGGGAGCGCTTCCTACTCGACACCGACAGCAACACGACCTGGCGTTCGACATGACCAACCGGCAGCGCAAGCAGCTCGGCGGTCAACTTCCAGGGCCTCGTCTGGCAGGGCGGCTCCGTGACGTCGAACGCGCCGAGCGTGCTGACGCTGGGCAAGGCGGAGGCGGTTCTCGAAGCGCTTCGTCCGAAGACTTTCAACGTCGGCACCGGCCGAGTACGGCTCGGCCCTCACGGCGGCCGGGATCACCGACACGCCGGCAACGATCGTCATGCAGGCAGGCAGCTGGGTCCGGATGCAGCCCTACGACGCCGGCAACGCCGCCGCGGTGAACGGGAAGATCGCGGTCGTCGACCGCGGCGGCTGCGCTTTCGTCCCGAAGACGAAAGAACGCCCAGACCGCCGGCGCGGTCGCGGTCGTCATCGCCAACAACGTCGCTGGCGGTCCGATCAGCCCCGCGGGCACCGACGCGACGATCGTCATTCCGACGGTCGGGGTCTCGCAGGACGATGGCGCGACGATCAAGAACTCGACTGCCGCGACGCTCGCCGATGCTGACGCTGCACCTCAATACGACGCAGCTCGCCGGCGCCGACCCGAGCGGACGCGTATTCCTCTCACACGCCGAATCCGTTCGAGGGGCGGTTCGTCGGTGTCGCACTGGGACACGAGCGCGACCCGCAACCTGCTGATGGAGCCCTTCATCAACGGCGACCTCAACCACCAGGTGAAGGCGCCGTCCGACCTGACGCTGCAGCTGCTCATCGACATCGGCTGGTAAAGCGAGAACCTGGCTCGACGCGGCGAGGGCACGGCAGCGTGCCCTCGTCTTTGTGCAGCGCACCTAGAATCGTCGGGTGACGAACCGAACCCTGTACGACAAGCTCTGGGACGAGCACGTCGTCCGCACCGAAGACGACGGCACGGCGCTGCTCTACATCGACCGCCACCTGGTCCACGAGGTGACCAGCCCGCAGGCCTTCGACGGCATCGAGCTGGCCGGGCGCAAGGTCTGGCGCGTCTCGGCCAACCTCGCGGTCAGCGACCACAACGTGCCGACCACCGACGCGCTCGCACGGCATCGCCGACCCGGTCGTCGCAAGCTGCAGGTCGACACGCTCGACGCCAACTGCGACAAGTGCGGCGTCACCGCAGTTCAAGATGAACGACCTGCGCCAGGGCATCGTCCACGTCATCGGCCCGGAGCAGGGCGCGACGCTGCCCGGGATGACGGTCGTCTGCGGCGACTCGCACACCTCGACCCACGGCGCGTTCGGCGCGCTCGCGCACGGCATCGGCACGAGCGAGGTCGAGCACGTGCTGGCGACGCAGACGCTGCTCGCGCAGCAAGGCGCAAGAACCATGCTGGTCAAGGTCGAGGGCAGCTCTGCGCCGCGGCGTGCACGGCCAAGGACATCGTCCTGGCGATCATCGGCAAGATCGGCACCGCCGGCGGCACCGGCTACACGATCGAGTTCGCCGGCTCGGCGATCCGCGCGCTCGTCGATGGAAGGCCGGATGACGGTCTGCAACATGGCGATCGAGGCCGGCGCGCGCGCCGGGCTGGTCGGCGTCGACGAGACGACGATCGCCTACGTCAAGGGGCCGTCCGTATTCGCCCGCCGGGCTCGAATGGGCAGCAGGCGCGTAGCGCTACTGGCGGCACGCTGCGCTCCGACCCCGGCGCGCACTGCGGACGCGGGTCGTCGAGCTCGACGCCGCGCCGATCGTGCCGCAGGTCACCTGGGGCACGTCGCCCGAAATGGTCGCGGCGATCGGCGAGCCGCGTGCCCGATCCGGAGCGCGAGAAGGACGCCGGCAAGCGCGACGCGATCGAGCGCGCGCCTGCAGTACATGGCGCTGGCGCCGAACCAGCGCATCGACGACATCCGGATCGACAAGGTCTTCATCGGCTCGTGCACCAACTCGCGGATCGAGGACCTGCGCGAGGCCGCCGCGGTCGTGCGCCGCTCGGCGGCGCGGTCGCCGGCAACGTCAAGCTGGCGATGGTCGTGCCGGGCTCCGGCCTGGTCAAGCAGCAGGCCGAGCAGCGAGGGCCTCGACACGCGATCTTCAAGGCAGCCGGCTTCGAATGGCGCGAGCCCGGCTGCTCGATGTGCCTCGGCGATGAACGCCGACCGGCTCGAGCCGGGCGAGCGCTGCGCCTCGACCAGCAACCGCAACTTCGAAGGCCGCCAGGGCGCGGGCGGCCGCACCCACCTCGTCAGCCCGGCGATGGCGGCGGCGGCGGCGATCGAGGGCCATTTCGTCGACGTCCGCCGTGCTGGTCTGAGACGATGGAGCCGTTTCGCATTCACACCGGCCTGGTCGCGCCGATGGACCGGGAGAACGTCGACACCGACGCGATCATTCCCAAGCAGTTCCTGAAGTCGATCAAGAAGTCGGGCTTCGGCCCGAACCTGTTCGACGAGTGGCGCTACCTCGATCACGGCGAGCCGGGGCAGGACCCGACGAGCGCGCCAGCCCAATCCGGACTTCGTGCTCAACCAGCCGCGCTATCAGGGCGCCTCGGTGCTGCTGGCGCGCAAGAACTTCGGCTGCGGCTCGTCGCGCGAGCACGCGCCCTGGGCGCTGCAGCAGTTCGGCTTCCGCGCGCTGATCGCGCCGAGCTACGCCGACATCTTCTTCAACAACTGCTTCAAGAACGGCCTGCTGCCGATCGTCCTGCCGGAGCACCAGGTGGCGCACGCTGTTCGACGAGGCCGCGGCCTTCGTCGGCTATCGGCTGACGATCGACCTCGAGCGCCAGGTCGTCGATCAAGCCCGACGGCGGCGAGCTCGCGCTTCGAGGTCGAGCCGTTTCCGCAAGTACTGCCTGCTCGGCGGCTACGACGACATCGCCCTGACGCTGCGTCACGCCGACACGATCCGCGCCTTCGAGGCGGAGCGGCTGCTGAAGCAGCCGTGGCTGCGCCACGACCATCCGCTGACGACGCGGCGCGCACCATGAAGATCGCGATCCTGCCCGGCGACGGCATCGGCACCGAGATCGTCGCCCAGGCCGAGCGGGTGCTGGGCGCGCTCGACCTGCGGTTCGAGACCGAGCATGCGCTGGTCGGCGGCGCCGCCTACGAGGCGCACGGCCATCCGCTGCCGGAGTCGACGCTCGCGCTCGCGCAAGGCGGCCGACGCGGTGCTGTTCGGCGCCGTCGGCGACTGGAAGTACGACAAGCTCGAGCGGGCGCTGCGCCCCGAGCAGGCGATCCTCGGCCTGCGCAAGCACGCTGGGCCTGTTCGCCAACTTCCGGCCGGCGATCTGCTATCCGGAGCTCACCGCGCGCCTCGAGCCTGAAGCCCGAGCTCGTCGGCGGGCTCGACATCCTGATCATCCGCGAGCTCACCGGCGACATCTACTTCGGCCAGCCGCGCGGCCGCCGCGCAGCGCCCGACGGCGCCTTCGCCGGCGCCGACGAGGCCTTCGACACCATGCGCTACACCCGCCCGGAGATCGAGCGCATCGCCCACGTCGCGTTCCAGGCCGCGCGCAAGCGCAGCAAGCGGCTCACCAGCGTCGACAAGGCCAACGTGCTCGAGACCTTCCAGTTCTGGAAGGACGTCGTCACCGAGGTCCACGCCGCAGTACCCGGACGTCGCGCTCGACCACATGTACGTCGACAACGCGGCGATGCAGCTGGTGCGGGCGCCGAAGAAGTTCGACGTGATCGTCACCGGCAACATGTTCGGCGACATCCTCTCCGACGAGGCGGCGATGCTCACCGGCTCGATCGGCATGCTGCCCTCGGCCTCGCTCGACGCGAACGGCAAGGGCCTGTACGAGCCGAGCCACGGCAGCGCGCCCGACATCGCCGGCAAGGACCTGGCCAATCCGCTGGCTACAATCCTGTCCGTCGCCATGATGCTTCGCTTCTCCCTCAACCAGCCGGAAGCCGCCGCTCGCATCGAGTCAGGCGGTGCAGGCCGTGCTCGCCTCCGGGCTGCGCACGGCCGACATCTGGGCCGAGGGCACGACGAAGGTCGGCACGCGCGCAGATGGGTGACGCGGTCGTGGCCGCGCTCACCGACGCAAGACCGATCGACCACCAAGAGCTAGCTCGCTCCGGTTCGTCGTCGCCCTGACCCCGGCCCGATGCGGCCGGGCGGAACGAGAAATCCCACACTTCAACTGACAGGGCGACAGGACGATGGAACTCACAGGATTGGTCGGTTGGCGCGGCATGGTCGGCTCCGTGCTGCTGGACCGGATGCAGGCCGAAGGCGACTTCGCGCTGATCGAGCCGCTCTTCTTCAGCACCAGCGACAAGGGCGGCACGGCGCCGGCGTTCGCGAAGAACGAGACCCGGCTGCAGGACGCCTACGACATCGAGGCGCTGAAGCGCTGCGAGCATCATCATCACCTGCCCAGGGCGGCGACTACACCAAGGACGTCTACCCGCGGCTGCGCGCCGCCGGCTGGAACGGCTACTGGATCGACGCCGCCTCGACGCTGCGCATGCAGGACGACGCGGTCATCGTCCTCGACCCGGTCAACCTGCCGCGTGATCGAGGACGCGCTCGCAGCGCGGCGTGCGCAACTACATCGGCGGCAACTGCACCGTGAGCTGCATGCTGATGGGCGTCGGCGCGCTGTTCAAGGCCGGCCTGGTCGAGTGGATGAGCACGCACGACCTACCAGGCGGCGTCGGGCGGCGGCGCGCAGCACATGCGCGAGCTGCTGACGCCAGTACGGCACGCTCCACGCCGAGGTGCGCGGCGCTGCTCGACGACCCGAAGTCGGCGATCCTCGAGATCGACCGCCGCGTCGTCGGCGCAGCAGCGCGCGCTGTCGCGGGCCGAGACCGCCAACTTCGGCGTGCCGCTCGGCGGCAGCCTGATCCCTGGATCGACAAGGACCTGCGGCGACGGCACCAGCCGCGAGGAGTGGAAGGGCGGCGCCGAGACCAACAAGATCCTCGGCCAGGGCGTCGCGGTTCGGCGCGCCGGCGGTGCCGGTCGACGGCTTCTGCGTGCGCATCGGCGCGATGCGCTGCCACAGCCAGGCGCTGACGTTCAAGCTGAAGAAGGACGTGCCGCTGGCCGACATCGAGGCGCATGATCGCCGCCGACAACGCAGTGGGTGCAGGTCGTGCCGAACAACCGCGAAGCCGACGCATGCGCGACCTGACGCCGGTGGCGGTGACCGGCACGATGACGATTCCCGGTCGGCCGGCTGCGCAAGCTGGCGATGGGTCCGCAGTACCTCGGCGCGTTCACGATCGGCGACCAGCTGCTGTGGGGCGCCGCCGAGCCGCTTGCGCCGCATGCTGCGCATCCTGCTCGAGAGCTTGAATCGGCCGCTGTCAGGCCGATGCATGTCGTTGTCTCGTCCGCAACAACGGCGTGCAGAAGACTCGGAACCGCGCGTCTGCGCGAATGTCAGCCATTGCATGAGCTTGTCACCGTATCTCGCTGATGCTATGGTGATTTCCGTCTTTGCGCGCCGGTCGGATTTCGGGCATCGCATGATCAGCGGCGCATCGAGGTCAGGAAGCGTCGGATGCGGCTCGCGCTCGCATCGTCCATTCGGGAGACGCCTTGAAAAGAAAACTCGAAGTTCTCGGGGCGGTTCGCGCTGACCGAGCGTGGCTGCCGCCGCGCTGTGCTCACGCTGCCTTCTCGCATGGGTCGCCTCGGCCTGGGCCGCCTCAGCGTGCAATCCGCGCTCGGCGAGGCGCTGCGCGCCGAGATCGACGTCACCAGCCTGACGCCCGAGGAGCAGGCGTCAACCTGCGCGTGCGCGTCGCGCCGCCCGAGGCCTACCGCGCCGCCGGCGTCGACTACAACCCGGTGCTGCCCGGCACGCACGGCCGACGCTGCAGCAGCGCGCCGACGGCCGCCCTACCTCGTCCGCCTCGTCAGCGACCGCGGCGTGCAGGAGCCCTTCGTCGACGTCGATCCTCGAGATCTCCTGGGCCACCGGCCGCCTGGTGCGCGAATACACGCTGCTGTTCGATCCGCCGACGACGCAGCGCGCGCCGGCGACTCAGGCGCCGGCGCGGCACCACGACCGCGCCGGTGATCTCGGCGCGCACCGCCCGCGCCACGCCGCTGCCGCCGGCGGCCTGCGCCGCGCCCTCGGCGCGCAGCAACGCGCAGCCGCCGCGCGCGAGCAGCGCGCGCGCGCGATGCCGCGCGACGCCGAGCGCCGGCCGCCAGGAGCAGCAGGCCGTCGCACGCGCCCGCCGACGAGCCGCCAGCCGCGCGCGCCGCCGGCTGTCGGCGTCGACGAATACCGGGTGCAGTCCGGCGACACGCTGTCGAAGCATCGCCGGCGCGCACGCAGCGCCCGGGCGTCTCGCTCGACCAGATGCTGGTGTCGCTGTTCCGCGGCAACCCGCAGCGCCTTCATCGGCAACAACATGAACCGGCTCAAGGCCGGCGTCGTGCTGTCGGTGCCTCGAGCGCCGAGGCCGCGCAAGGCGTGACGCCGGCCGAGGCGCGCCAGATCATCCAGCGCCCAGAGCGCCGACTTCGGCGCCTACCGCCAGCGCCTGGCCGCCGGCGTCGACCGCACGCCACAGGCCGAAGGCCGAGCCGCGCCAGGCCACGCGGCAAGGTCCAGGCCTCGGTCGACGACAAGCAAGACCGGCCGCCGCACCGCGCCCGACAAGCTCACGCTGAGCAAGGGCAGCGCCAGCCGGCAAGCCCGGCAGCGCCGAAGACAAGCTGCTCGAAGGAGACGCGAGCAGCAAGGCCGACGGACGCGCGCGTCGCCGAGCTCGTCGAAGAACGTCGACGACCTGAAGAAGCGTCCAGGCGCGGCGCCGGCGCCCGCGCGCCGCAGCCGCGGCGCGCCGCGCCGGCGCCGCCGCTCGGCGCCGACGCCGCCCGCGATCACCGGTCGCCGCGCCAGCGCCGCCGCACCGACCCCGCGCGCCGGCTCCCGCGCCGGCGCCGGCTCCGGCGCCGGCCCTGCGCCTGCGCCCGCGCCGGTCGCCGGCGCCGCCGCCGCGCTCGCGGCTGCGCCGCCGCCAGCGCCGGCCGCGGCGTCGCCGCCGGCACCGCCGTCGCGGCCACGGCGCGACGCCGTCGCCGCCGGCCGCCGCGCCGGCCCCGCCGCGCCGGTCGCCGCGCCGGCCGCGCCGCCGGCCGAAGCGCCGCTGCCGGCCGCCGAGCCGCCGGTCGAAGAGCCGAGCATGCTCGACTCGCTGCTCGACGACAACCCGCTGGTACCTCGGCCTCGGCGGCTGGCGGCTCGCGCTGCTCGGCGGCTTCGGCGTCTATCGCGTTCACGCAGCGCTCGAAGAAGGACAGCGGCGAGACCTCGTTCCTCGAGAGCCGCCTGCAGCCCGATTCGTTCTTCGGCGCCAGCGGCGGCCAGCGCATCGACACGCGCGATGCCGGCGGCGCGCTCGTCGTCGATGAGCTATTCGCTGAGCGCAGCTCGACGCGATCGGCGACGTCGATCCGGTCGCCGAGGCCGACGTCTACCTCGCCTACGGCCGCGACCTGCAGGCCGAGGAAATCCTCAAGGAGGCGATGCGCAGCAACCCGGAGCGCCTGGCGATCCGCACCAAGCTGCTCGAGGTCTACGCCAAGCGCCGCGACACCAAGGGCTTCGAGCTGCTCGCCACCCAGCTCTTCGCGCTGACGCGCGGCGAGGGCGAGGACTGGGCCAAGGCGCAGGAGCTCGGCTCGCAGATCGACCCCGACAACCCGCTGTACCAGCCGGGCGGCGCGCCGCCGATGCGCACGCGCGACGGCGGCCAGCTCGATCGAGCCGCTCGGCGCGAGCACGATGCCGCAGTCGGTGCTGCCGTCGCCGTCGCAGTTCGGCAGCTCCGGTCGAGGCGCCGATTCGGCGACAGCGACAGCGACGATCGATCGACCTCGACCTGACGACCTCGACGACCGGCGTGCCGCGCGCCGCGCGCGCCGCCGCTCGATGACCGACCGAGCCGATCCGCCGCGGCCGCGGCGCGGCAGACGTCCGGCATGTCGCTCGACTCGATCGCTGCCCGACGTGACCCGACCGCAGGCCAGGCCGCGGCGCGCGGCGCCGACGACGCGCTCGATGGACTTCGACCTGCTCGGCATCTCGCTCGACCTCGACATCCGGCCATCGGCCCGACCGCGACGTGCCGGCCGACGCCGACGGTGCCGTCAGCATCGGCGAGCTCGGCTGTCGTCGCCGGACGACGGCGACGACGCCGATCCGCTCGTCGCGCAAGCTCGAGCTGGCCGAGGAGTTCCGCCAGATCGGCGACATGGAAGGCGCGCGCGACCTGCTGCAGCGAAGTGCGTCGCCAAGGCCAGCGGCGCGCTCGAAGACCAAGGCGCAGGGCATGCTCGACGACCTGAGCCTGACGCGGCGTCGCCGGACGCGCCGTCGAGAGTGACCGTCGTGAGAGTCGCGCTCGGCATCGCCTATCGCGGCCAGCGCCTACCAGCGGCTGGCAGAGCCAGCCCGACGGCCGCACGGTCCAGGACCAGCTCGAAGCGGCGCTTGGCCGCTTCGCCGACCGTGCCGTCGCGCACCGTGTGCGCCGGCCGCACCGACGCCGGCGTGCATGCGCTGAACCAGGTCGTGCACCTCGACACCGACGTCGAGCGCGACGCAGTTCTCCTGGGTGCGCGGCACCAACCGCTTCCTGCCCGCCGACATCGCGGTGCAGTGGTGCCGGCTCGTGCCCGACGCGACTTCCACGCCCGCAACAGCGCCATCGGCCGCCGCTATGCCTACGTGCTGCTCGAGTCGCCGGTGCGGCCGGCGCTCGAGGCCGGGCATCGTCGGCTGGACCTTCCGCCCGCTCGACGGCGACGCCATGCGCGGCGCGCCGCGCAGCGCTGCTCGGCGACGCACGACTTCAGCGCCTTCCGCTCGTCCGAGTGCCAGGCGCCGTCGCCGGTCAAGACGCTGCGCGCGATCGACGATCAGCCGGCGCGGCGCCTACTGGCGCTTCGACTTCGACGCCGAGCGCCTTCCTGCACCACATGGTGCGCAACATCATGGGCTGCCTGGTCGCGGTCGGCAGCGGCGGCCGCGCGTCCGGCCTGGCTCGGCCGAGGTGCTGGCCGCGCGCGACCGCAGCGCTCGCCGCGCCGACCTTCCCGCCCGACGGCCTGTACTTCCGTCGGCCCGTACTACGATGCGCGTCCATGCCATCCCGAGCGACACCGCCGGCGATGGACTGGCTGCCCGTGACGGCCGGCGTGCCGATGAGCCAGCGCACCCGCATCAAGATCTGCGGCCTGACGCCGCGAGGCCGACGTCGACGCCGCCGTCGACGGCCGGCGCCGACGCGGTCGGCTTCGTGTTCTACGCGCAAGAGCCCGCGCTACGTGACGCTCGGCGCGCGCCGCCGAGCTGGCGCGGCGCGCTGCCGCCGTTCGTGACGCCGGTGCGGCCTGTTCGTCAACGCCGAGCCGGCGCCGAGTCGACGCCGCCGCGGTCGCCGCCATCCCGCACCTGCTGCTGCAGTTCCACGGCGACGAGACGCCGCGCAGCAGTGCGCGCGTGCCGGCACGGCCCTACCTGCGTGCCGCGCGGATGGCGCCGGGCTTCGATTTGCTAGACTTCGCGCGCTCGTTTCGCGACGCCCAGGCCATCCTTCTCGACGCGCATGTCGAGGGCTACGGCGGCGGCGGAAAGGTCTTCGATTGGTCGCTCATTCCACGCAGACGTGCCCCTTCCGGTCGTTTTGTCTGGTGGGTTGCATGCCGGAAATGTGATCGATGGCATTCTGCACGGTGCGGCCCTGGGCCGTTGACGTGAGCTCCGGCGTCGAGTCCGCCAAGGGCATCAAGGATGCCGCTGCGATCCGCCGGTTCTGCGATGCGGTGCGCGAGGCCGATGCCCGCATCGCCGCATCGATCGCCTGAAGAACGTCGATCACCATGTTGAACTACCAGCAACCCGATGCGCGCGGGCACTTCGGCCCCTATGGCGGCAGCTTCGTCGCCGAGACCCTGATCCACGCGCTCGACGAACTCAAGGCGCGCCTACGCGCAGCGCGCAGAGCGACCCGGCGTTCATCGCCGAGTTCCGCATCCGAGCTGAAGCACTTCGTCGGCCGCCCGAGCCCGATCTACCACGCGGCGCGCGCTGAGCCGCGAGACTCGGCGGCGCGCAGATCTACCTCAAGCGCGAGGACCTGAACCACACCGGCGCGCACAAGATCAACAACACGATCGGCCAGGCGATGCTCGCGCGCCGCATGGGCAAGCCGCGCGTGATCGCCGAGACCGGCGCCGGCCAGCACGGCGTGGCGACCGCGACGATCTGCGCGCGCTACGGCATGGAGTGCGTGGTCTACATGGGCAGCGAGGACGTCAAGCGCCAGTCGCCGAACGTCTACCGCATGAACCTGCTCGGCGCGACGGTCGTGCCGGTCGAGAGCGGCTCGAAGACGCTGAAGGACGCGCTCAACGAGGCGCTGCGCGACTGGGTCACCAACGTCGAGAACACCTTCTACATCATCGGCACCGTCGCCGGCCCGCACCCGTACCCGACGATGGTGCGCGACTTCCAGCGCGTGATCGGCGACGAGTGCCTGACGCAGATGCCCGAGATGCATCGGCCGCCAGCCCGACGCGGTGATCGCCTGCGTCGGCGGCGGCAGCAACGCGATGGGCATCTTCTATCCCGTACATCGACGCACGAGGACGTCACGCGCTGATCGGCGTCGAGGCGGCGGGCAGGGCCTGGCCAGCGGCAAGCACGCGGCGTCGCTGTCGCGCCGGCTCGCCCGGCGTGCTGCACGGCAACCGCACCTACCTGCTGCAGGACGCGAACGGCCAGATCATCGAGACGCACTCGATCTCGGCCGGCCTCGACTACCCGGGCGTCGGCCCGGAGCACGCCTACCTGAAGGACATCGGCCGCGCCGAGTACGTCGGCATCACCGACGACGAGGCGCTCGCGGCGTTCCATCGACCTGTGCCGCACCGAAGGCATCATCCCGGCGCTCGAGTCGAGCGCACGCGGTCGCCTACGCGATGAAGCTCGCGCCGACGATGCGCGCCGACCAGCATCCTGCTCGTCAACCTCTCGGGCCGCGGCGACAAGGACATCGCGCACCGTCGCCGACCTGTCGGGCGCCGAGTTCTTCTGCCGGCCGTCGTGCCAGGCCAGACGGTCAAGGGCCGGGCGTGAAGGCACGATGAGCCGCATCGCCGCAACCTTCGACGCGCTGCGCGGCGCAGGGCCGCAAGGCGCTGATCCCGTACGTCACCGCCGGCGATCCGCTACGCCGACGCGACCGCCGAGCATCATGCTGGCGATGGCCGAAGCCGGCGCCGACGTGATCGAGCTCGGCGTGCCGTTCTCCGACCCGATGGCCGACGGCCCGGTGATCCAGAAGGCCGCGCGAGCGGGCGCTGGCGCAGCGGCATCGGCATGCCGCAGGTGCTGGACGTCGTGCGCGCCGTTCCGCGCGCAGCGACCGACACACGCCGGTCGTGCTGATGGGCTACGCCAACCCGATCGAGCGCTACGGCATCGAGCGCTTCGTCGCCGATGCGCGCGCGGCCGGCGTCGACGGCGTGCTGGTCGTCGACTACCCGCCCGAGGAGTGCGAAGGCTTCGCCGCGACGCTGCGCGCCGACGGCCTCGACCCGATCTTCCTGCTCGCGCCGACCTCGACCGAAGCAGCGCATGCAGGACGTCGGCCGCGTCGCGAGCGGCTATGTCTACTACGTGTCGCTGAAGGGCGTGACCGGCGCCGGCCACCTCGACACCGCGGCGGTGGCCGCAGATGGTCCCGCGCATCAAGCAGCACGTGAAGCTGCCGGTCGGCGTCGGCTTCGGCATCCGCGATGCGCAGACGCGCGCAGGCGGTGGCCGCGGTGTCCGACGCGGTCGTCATCGGCACGCGCGCTGGTGCAGCTGCTCGAAACCCAGCCGCGCGACAATGTCGCCTCTGCGGCCGGCGACGTTCATCGCCGAGATCCGCACCGCGCTCGATTCCTGAAGCGAAGGAAGCCTCGCATGAGCTGGCTCGAAAAACTGCTGCCGCCGAAGATCCAGCCGACCGACCCGAGCGAGCGCCGCACGGTGCCGGAGGGCCTGTGGATCAAGTGCCCGCCGTGCGAGACGGTGCTCTACAAGACCGACCTCGAGCAGAACATCAACGTCTGCCCGAAGTGCAGCCACCACCACCGCATCGGCGCGCGCGCGCGGCTCGACGCCTTCCTCGACGCCGAGGGCCGCTACGAGATCGGCCAGGAGGTGCTGCCGGTCGACGCGCTGAAGTTCAAGGACAGCAAGAAGTACCCCGAGCGGCTGAAGGACGCGCTCGAGAACACCGGCGAGACCGACGCGCTGGTCGTGATGGGCGGCGCGGTGCATGAGCATGCCGGTGGTCGCGGCGTGCTTCGAGTTCGACTTCATGGGCGGCTCGATGGGCTCGGTGGTCGGCGAGCGCTTCGTGCGCGGCGTCGAGACCGCGATCGAGCAGAAGACGCCGTTCATCAGCTTCACCGCCACCGGCGGCGCGCGCATGCAGGAGGGCCTGCTCAGCCTGATGCAGATGGCCAAGACCAACGCCGCGCTGACGCGCCTGGCGCAAGGCGCGGCTGCCCTACATCAGCGTGCTGACCGACCCGACGATGGGCGGCGTGTCGGCCAGCTTCGCGTTCGTCGGCGACATCGTGCATCGCCGAGCCGAAGGCGCTGATCGGCTTCGCCGGCCCGCGCGTGATCGAGAACACCGTGCGCGAGAAGCTGCCCGAAGGCTTCCAGCGCGCCGAGTTCCTGCTGCAGACGGGCGCGATCGACATGATCGTCGACCGCCGCGAGCTGCGCAGCACGATCGCGCGCCGATCGCGATGCTGCAGCGGCAGACGCGTCCGACGCGGTCGCCTGATCGGCGCGGCTGGACGCGGCGACGCGCCTCGGACCTGCCCACGACCCTCGCCGACTGGCTCGCGCACTGCGAGCGGCTGCACCCGAAAGACGATCGACATGACGCTCGAGCGCGTGCGGCGCGTCAGCGAGCGCCTGCGGCCTGCGCTTCGACGTGCCCGGTGATCACCGTCGCCGGCACCAACGGCAAGGGCTCGACCTGCGCGATGCTCGAGGCGATCGCGCTCGCAGGCCGGCTACCGCGTCGGCCTGTACATCAAGCCGCACCTGGTGCACTTCGAGGAGCGCTGCCGCATCGACGGCGCAGCGTCGACGGCCGCGGCGCTGCTGCCGCACTTCGAGGCCGTCGAGGCGGCGCGCGGCGACATCAGCGCTGACCTACTTCGAGTTCACGACGCTGGCGATCGCGCGCCTGCTCGCGCAGGCGAGCCGCTGGACCTGGTGATCCTCGAGGTCGGCCTGGGCGGCCGCCTCGACGCGGTCAACGCGTTCGATGCCGACTGCGCCGTCATCACCAGCATCGACATCGACCATGCCGAGTACCTCGGCCCCGACCGCGAGACGATCGGCCGCGAGAAGGCCGGCATCATGCGCGCCGGCCGGCCGGCGATCGTCAGCGATCCGGTGCCGCCGCAGAGCGTCGATCGACACGCGCGCGCGCGATCGGCGCCGACCTGCTGGCTGCTCGGCCGCGACTTCAGCTACTCGCGGCGACAAGCAGCAGTGGCGCTGGGCGGGCCGCCAGCAGCGCTTCAGCGGCGCTTGGCCTACCCGGCGCTGCGCGGCGCCAACCAGCTGCTCAACGCCGCCGGCGTGCTGGCCGCGTTCGAGGCGCTGCGCGAGCGGCTGCCGATCAGCGCGCAGGCGGTGCGCAACGGCTTGGCGCTGGTCGAGCTGCCGGGGCGCTTCCAGATCGTGCCGGGCCAGCCGACGCTGGTGCTCGACGTCGCGCCACAACCCGCACGCGGTCGCCGACGCTGGCGCAGAACCTCGACCAGATGGGCTTCTATCCCGCGCACGCACGCGGTGTTCGGCGCGATGGCGCGACAAGGACATCGCGGCGCATCCTGCGCGCGCATGGCGCCGCTCGTCGACCACTGGCACTTCACCGACCTGCCGATGCGCGCGCGCCGCGACGGCCGCGGCAGCTGGCGCGCGCTGTCAGGCGCGGTGCCTGCGTGGCCCCGGCCCGGTGACGCTCACACGCCATGCCGACCCGCGCGGCGGCGCTCGCCGCGGCGCTCGGCGCAGCCGACCCCGCTGATAGAATCGTGGTCTTCGGCTCCTTCTACACCGTGGGTGGCGTGTTGAAGGACGGCCTGCCGCGCCTGGGCAGCCACGCACGTCGGGCTGATTCTTCAGACGCAGCGCGCCTCGAACGCCGACCTCGGCCACGCGCTCCATGGGTCTGTTCTCCATCTTCAAGCGCAAGGCGATCGCCGCGCCGCCACGGCGCCGCCATCGCGGCGGTGCGACCGGGCCCAGCGCGCAGCACGCACGCGCGCGCGCCGGCGGCTGATCGGCGCGGCGGTGCTGCTGGGCATCGGCGTCATCGGCTTCCCGCTCGCTGTTCGAGACGCAGCCGCGGCCGATCCCGGTCGACATCCCGATCGAGATTCCGCGCAAGGACAGCGCGCCGCCGCTGGCGCATGCCGCCGCGCGACACCGCGGCGACTGGCACCGCGCTGCGCGCAGCGTGCGCCGGCCCGAGCCGGCGCGGCCAAGCCGCGCGGCCACCGCTCCGCCGGTGATCGCCGCGGCCGATGCCGGCCGCGAGTCGACACTGCCGCGCGCAGCCGCAGCGCCGGCTCGCCGGCGCGAGCAGGCGCCGCCCGCCGCCGCACGGCCGCCGCGGCGCCGATGCCGCGAGGCCGAGCCGCACGCGGCGCAAGCCGCTGAGCCCGAGACCGCCGCCGCCGAGCCAAGCCCGCTGCCGGCGAGCCGCGCAGCACCGGCGCGCTGCTCGAGCAGGCCACCGAAGGTCAGACGCCGCCGGCCGCTTCGTCGTGCAGGTGGGCGCCTCTGCCGACACCGCCGGCCGCGCACGCGAGACGCGGCAGAAGGTCGAGAAGCTCGGGCCTGAAGACCTACACGCAGGTGGCCGAGACCGCCAGCGGCAACCGCATCCGCGTGCGTGTCGGCCCGTTCGCGTCGCGCGACGAGGCCGAGCGCGCGCTGGCAAGGCTGCAGGCGCCGCCGGGCTCACCGCCGGTCGTGCTGACGCTGTGAGCGCCGGCGATGGACCTGCTGCTCATCGGCTGGGTCGACTGCGTGCTGCTCGGCGTGCTCGCTGCTGTCGATCGCTCGTCGGGCTGTGTGCGCGGGCTGCGTGTTCGAGGTGCTGTCGCTTGCCGGCTGGTTCGCGGCCTACTTCGCGGCGCCAGTGGCTCGCGCCGTGAGCTGGCGCCGCACGCTGCCGATCGGCGATGCCGGGCTCGGCCTTGAACTCACGGCGCGGCGTTCGCATCTGTCTTCATCGCTCGCGCTGGTCGTCTGGGCGTCTGGCTCGCGCGGCTGCGTGCGCGCTGATCCACGCCACGCCGCTGCAGCGCCGATCGACCGCGCTGCTCGGGCGCGGGCTTCGGCGTCGTGCGCGGCGCTGGTGCTGCTGCTGGCGCGTCGCCGACGGCTGGTCATGGCGCTGACGCCGCTGGCGCAGTCGCCGGCGTGGCAGGCACTCGCACGGCGCGGCGCATGGCTGAACGGCGCGCTGCAGGGCTCGAAGCCGGTGCTGCCGCCGGCGATCGCAGCATCTTCGGCGGCTGAGCCGCGGCGAGTCACTGAAGTCTGAGGCGAACCAGTCATGTGCGGCATCGTCGGCGTCATCTCCAAGGCACCGGTCAACCAGCTGATCTACGACGCGCTGCTGCTGCTGCAGCACCGCGGCCAGGACGCTGCCGGCATCGTCACGATGCAGGGCACGCAAGTGCTTCATGCACAAGGCGCGCGGCATGGTGCGCGACGTCTTCCGCACCCGCAACATGCGCGCGCTGCCGGGCAGCGTCGGCCTGGGCCAGGTGCGCTACCCGACGGCCGGCAACGCCTACAGCGAGGAAGAGGCGCAGCCGTTCTACGTCAACGCGCCGTTCGGCATCGTGCTGGTGCACAACGGCAACCTGACCAACGCGCACGGCGCTGAAGCAGGAGCTGTTCGACGTCGACCGCCGCCACATCAACACCGAGAGCGACACCGAGGTGCTGATCAACGTGCTCGCGCACGAGCTCGAGCGCGCCGCGCGCGACCGCGCCGCTGACGCCCGACGTCGATGTTTCAGCGCGGTGCGCCGCGGTGCACCGGCGCGTCAGCGGCTCGTACGCGGTGGTCGCGCTGATCGCCGGCCACGGCCTGCTGGCGTTCCGCGATCCGTACGGCATCCGGCCGCTGTGCGTTCGGCGCAGGCGTCGGCCGGACGGCCCGAGGTGATGGTGGCCAGCGAGATCGGTCGCGCTCGAAGGCACCGGCCACACGCTGATGCGCGACGTGGCGCCCGGCGAGGCGGTCTTCATCGACCTCGACGGCCGCGGTGCACGCGCGCCAGTGCGCCGAAGCGCCGAGCGCTGAACCCGTGCATGTTCGAGTACGTCTACCTCGCGCGGCCCGACTCGGTGATGGACGGCGTCTCGGTCTACCAGGCGCGCCTGAACATGGGCGAGACGCTGGCGCAGCGCGTGATCTCGACGATGCCGCCGAGCGAGATCGACGTCGTGATCCCGATCCCCGAGTCGAGCCGCCCGTCGGCGATGCAGCTGGCGCAGAAGATCGGCAAGCCGTACCGCGAAGGCTTCGTGAAGAACCGCTACGTCGGCCGCACCTTCATCATGCCGGGGCAGGCGCGTGCGCAAGAAGTCGGTGCGCCAGAAGCTCAACGCGATCGGCAGTCGAGTTCAAGGGCCGCAACGTGCTGCTGGTCGACGACTCGATCGTGCGCGGCACGACCAGCCAAGCGAGATCGTGCAGATGGCGCGCGAGGCCGGCGCGCGCAAGGTCTACATGGCCTCGGCCGCGCCGCCGGTGCGCTATCCCGAACGTCTACGGCATCGACATGCCGACCAAGGACGAGCTGATCGCGCACGACCGCAGCGTCGAGGAGATCCGCCGAGTTCATCGGCGCCGACGCGCTGATCTACCAGGACGTCGACGCGATGAAGCGCGTGGTCGGCGCGCTGAACCCGAAGCTCGACGGCTTCGAGGCCTCGTGCTTCGACGGCCGTCTACATCACCGGCGACGTCAGTCGAGGCCGACTTCGACGCCATGCGCCGCGCAGCGCGCCAGGCGACGAAGACGACGACGCAGCGCGCTCGCGCCTGGCGCTGCAGCAGCGCGCAGCCGACGAGCGCACGCTGATCGAGCGACGGCGAGCCAGACGCAGAAGCTCCCGCGCACGAGGCTGCCGCCGACGCGCGGCTCGACACGCTGGCGCGTGCGCGAGGGCCTGCCGCCGAGCCAGTGGGGCGAGAACTCCGAGGCGCTGTTCCTCACCAGCAGCTTCGTGCAGCCCGACGCCGCGACCGCGGCGGCGCGCTTCGCCAACGAGGAAGAGGCGTTCATCTACAGCGCGCTTCACCAACCCGACGCGTGACGATGATGCGAGCGGCGCCTGGCCGCGCTCGAGGGCAGCGAGGCGTGCATCGGCACCGCCAGCGGCATGGGCGCGATCACTGCTGCTCGTGCATGGGCCTGCTGAAGGCCGGCGACCACGTGATCTGCTCGCACTAGCGTGTTCGGCTCGACGATCACGCTGTTCGGCAGCGAGTTCGCGAAGTTCGGCGTCGAGACCGACCTTCGTCTCGCAGACCGACGTCGACGCAGTGGCGCGACGCGGTGCAGCCCAACACCAAGCTGCTGTTCGCCGAGTCGCCGACCAACCCGCTGACCGAGGTCTGCGACATCGCGCGCGCTGGCCGAGATCGCGCACGGTGCCGGCGCGCTGCTCGCGGTGGACAACTGCTTCTGCTCGCCGGCGCTGCAGCGGCCGATCGCGCTGCGGCGCCGACATCGTGATGCACTCGGGCACCAAGTACCTCGACGGCCAGGGCCGCGTGATCGCCGGCGCGCTGTGCGGCAGCCAGGCGCTGATCGACGAGAAGTTCATGCCGGTGATGCGCACCGCCGGCATGACGCTGTCGCCGTTCAACGCCTGGGTCGTGCTCAAGGGCATGGAGACGCTGTCGATCCGCATGCGCGCGCAGAGCGCGCGCGCGCTCGAGCTGGCGCGCTGGCTCGAGCAGCACCCGGCGGTCGAGCGCGTCTACTACCCGGGCCTGCCGTCGCACCCGCAGCACGAGCTGGCGATGCGCCAGCAGAGCGGCGTCGGCGGCGCCGGTGGCGTCGTTCGTCGTGCGCGGCGCGCGACGCCGATGCGCTGCGCGCGCCAACGCCTTCGCACGTGATCGACGCGACGCGCGTGTGCTCGATCACCGCCAACCTCGGCGACACCAAGACCACGATCACGCCACCCGGCGAGCACCTCGCACGGCGCGCCTGACCGAGGCGCAGCGCCTGGCCGCCGGCATCACGCAGGGCATGATCCGCATCGCGGTCGGGCTCGACGACCTCGAAGACCTGAAGGCCGATCTGGCTGCGCGGGCTCGCACGTCGATGAGCGCTGATCTCGATGACGCCGCCGGTCCGCACCCGCATCGCGCCGTCGCCCACCGGCTTCCTGCACCTGGGCACCGCGCGCACCGCGCTGTATTCGTGGGCCTACGCGCGCCACCACGGCGGCCAGTTCGTGCTGCGCATCGAGGACACCGACGTCGCGCGCTCGACGCAGGATTCGGTCGACCAGATCCTCGCCGCGATGCACTGGCTCGGCCTCGGACTACGACGAGGGCCCGATCCACCAGATGCAGCGCCTCGAGCGCTACCAGCGCGGTGGCCGAACGCGATGATCGCGGCCGGCACCGCCTACCGCTGCTACTGCACGCCCGACGAGCTCGACGCGATGCGCGAGGCGCAGCGCGCGCGCGGCGAGAAGACGCACTACGACGGCCGCTGGCGGCCCGAGCCCGGCAAGGCGCTGCCGCCGGTGCCCGCCGGCGTGCAAGCCGGTGGTGCGCTTCCGCAACCCGCAGCGCGGGCACCGTGAGCTGGGACGATCTGGTCAAGGGGCCGATCCGCATCAGCAACCGACGAGATCGACGACCTGATCATCCTGCGCAACGACGGTGTGCCGACCTACAACTTCGCGGTCGTCGTCGACGACTGGGACATGCGCATCACGCCATGTCTTCCGCGGCGACGAGCACGTCAACAACACGCCGTGGCAGATCAACATCTTCCAGGCGCTGGGCGCGCCGCTGCCGCTGTTCGGCCACTGCCCGATCATCCTCGGCGAAGACGGGCTGAAGCTGTCCAAGCGGCGCGGCGCGGTCAGCGTGATGGCCTACGAAGAGGCCGGCTACCTGCCCGAGGCGATGCTCAACTACCTGGCGCGCCTGGGCTGGAGCCATGGCGACGAAGAGCTGTTCAGCCGCGAGCAGATGGTGCAGTGGTTCGACGGCAGCCACATGGCCAAGAGCCCGGCGCAGTGGGACCCGGCCAAGCTTGCCGTGGGTCAACGCGCACTACATCAAGGTGGCCGACGATGCGCGGCTGGCGGCGCTGGTGGTGGCGCACCTGGCCCAGCGCCGCATCGCCGCATCGGCCGACGATCCGCGCCTCGCGCAGCGCTGTGCGCGTTGTTCAAGGACCGCTGCGCGACGCTGGTCGAGCTGGCGCAATGGCTCACGATGTTCGATCGTGCCGCGCACCTGCCGCATGAAGAAGATCGTGCAGCGCACCTGGTGCCCGGCGCGCAACCTGTGCTGCGCGCGGTGCGTGATCGCCTCGCTGCCGCGCCGACCGTGGGACAAAGCCGGCATTGCGCAGGCAATCAAGGACACCGCTCGCCGAACAGAAACTCAAGATGCCGCAACTGGCGATCCCGCTGCGCGTCGCGGTGTGCGGCCGCACGCAGACGCCGTCGATCGACGCGGTGCTGGCGCTCGTTCGATCGAGCGGTCGTGATCGAGCGCCGTTGTCGAACGCGCTGGCGTGAGCGCCAAGGCGGCCGCCCGCGCGAAAACCCCCGTATAATCACCGACTCGCTCGAGGCGAGTTGCCGTGAGGCCC
>ERZ1370068.7202-contig-6133_pt1 | contig 44146 bp, 60 predicted proteins | sample MGYA00561227_ERZ1370068 | MGnify/ENA primary metagenome ERZ1370068 (study PRJEB38410, sample SAMEA6850437) | metagenome | study: Metagenomic assessment of the ecological functions of the soil: analysis of the soil microbiota associated with the...
GATGTGCTTCGTTTCAGTTACGTGTTACTGTACCCGTCGCAGGATTAATTGCGCCCGGCCCAGGATGGCGGCCAGCGAATTGTTGAAATCGTGGGCCACGCCAGAGGCCGAGTTGGCCCAAAGCACGCAGCTTGTCTGCGCGCGCCGCGCGATCGCGTTCGTGTTTTTGCTCGGTAATGTCGTGCGCGATGCCCAGTACGCCGGTGGTCTGGCCGTCCACGATGATGGGGGCAGAGTTTACCAGCGCAAACCTGACACTGCCGTCTCGCGCCACGTAGCGGGATTCGAAACTGCGAGGTTCGCCACGAAGCGCATCGTTAAACTTCTCACGACGCATGTCTCGATCGTCTTCGTGGGTGCGCTCGAGGTAACTGTGGCCAATAATCTCTTCGAGTGAGTAGCCCGTCATATCCAGCATGCGCCTGGTTGCACCACTTGTAGCGGCCTTCGGGATCCAATGCATAAATTGCCTCGCGCGCGCTTTCCATGATGTTCTTCAGCAACGATTGTCTTTCACGCGCCACGGCTTCGACTTTGCGCAGCTCAGAAAGATCTCGCGCCGTGCAGACCGCGCCGACGGTTTGGCTCCGCTCGTCCAAAACCGGTTCGACCGTTACCAGCACCGGACGATTCAAATGCTGCGGGATTATCTCGACGTTGATACTCTTTGATTGCCGCAACGATTCTTCCGACAATGCAGGCAGCGTCCTCCGAATTCGCGCGCAGAATGTTGCAGCATTGGTGGCCGAGCAGCGATTCAGGTGGCGCATTATCCATGGCCGCACCGGCCCGATTGACTCGCATCAGCCTGCCATCTTTGTCAAAAATAAAAATGCCGTCTGACATCGCGTCAAAGGTCGACTCCCACTCCTTCTTGGCGCGGGCGACCATTTCAAAGAGCTCGGCTTGGGCAATGCCGGTCGCGAGTTGTGACGCTACCGCTTCGACCAGCAGCATCTCGTCTTCCGACCAGCGACGGATGGCGTCTGTCTGATGAATTGAAATGACCGCGCGAAACTCGCCACTTACCGTCAGGGGATAGTCGATTTGCGATCGAATGCCGGCGGCCGTCGCGCGTTCGCGAACACATCTGGCGAACTCTACCGAACCTTCGGCGTACGCCTGAGCGTCGCGAATCACGACCGGCGATTGCGATCTGAGGAACTGCTCGCGCAGTAAATTGTCGTAGAGCGCATCGAACTGACTGACATCGCGCGCGCCATCCGCAACGTATTTTCCGCGCGCGGCGGACTGATCACCGTTCGGGTTGTAAAGACGGACTTCCACGCCGGAAGCAGAAAGCGCCGAGCCCAGCTCCCTGAGTGGCGGTATTTAACACGGACGTCAGGCTTAATGATGCGCGAATGGCATTACCGAGTTTGTTGGCCAGGGCCTCGCGCATCGAAGTGGTCTCGGCCTTTTGATACAGACGAGCCTGACGAATTGCAATGCCCGTTTGATCGGCCGCCGCTTTGGCGACTTCGATGTCAGCTTCGCTCCAATGACGTATTTGCTTTGTCGTCGACAGCGCGAATGCTCCTAACAATTCAGTTCCCACCGTGACGCCGACATACATGATTGATTTCACGTCTCGTTTGACTACGCCATCGTAAAGGCCGCGGCTTCGTTCGTCTCCGGCGATGTCATCAAACGCCATCAACCCGTGCTTTTCCATCGACCGTTCAGCGAGGCTCTTCAGTCGTGGCAGGTCAAAGTCTGTCCCAGCCGGTTCCACGTCGGGCACATGAAATTCCGCGGCGTTGGTTACGCGCCCGGCCTTTTCATCCTTCATGTACAAGCGAGCACCGATCCACGCCCGAGGTGCTCGCCCCAGTTCGTGAACTGCTGTCTGAAATACTTCAGAAACGTCCAGAGTGCGACGCACCGCCTGCGAGATGCGATTGATTAACGCAGCCCGCTCAGCCTGCTGAGACATGGCCAGTTCCGCAATCTTGCGGTCGGTGATGTCCCGCGCAATGCCCTGAACTCCTACCGCCTTGCCGCCTACGTAAATCAGACGCGTGCTCACCTCTAATTGAACCTGGCGGCCATCTTTGGCGATGATTTCCAGCTCATAAACGGTAGAAATCTTTGCCTCCGATTTCGAGCATGAGCATCTGGCGCGCGGTTTCCATCGATTCGCCGGCGAGAACATCGGAGATGTTCATCTGCAACGCTTCGTCGCGGCGATAGCCGGTTACGCGTTCGCCGGTTTTGTTGAGCGAGGTGAAGTTACCTTTCAGGTCGTGCGTGTAAATGATGTCGTTGGCATTTTCGAATAATTCGCGGTAACGCTCCTCGCTCTCAAACACGGCAACCTCGGCGCGCTTCCTCTCGGTCACATCATTCGCCATCACCAGATATGCGGGGCGGCCGGCAAAGTCCAGTTTGTGCCAGCTGACGTCAACGTCGATTATTGAGCCATCCTTCTTCTTGTGCTTCCACGAGCCGGAGCCACTTGCCGAGCATCGGATTGTTCGTCAATGTGTCCGAGCAGCGCCGGAACATCGTCAGCCGGACGCATCTCCAGCGTCGTCATGTTCAAGAAACTCTTCGCGCGAGTAACCATAGTGATCGATCGCGGCTTGGTTGACGGCGACAAAGGCGAGCGTTTCCGCTTCGCAGACGTACATCGGACAAGGATTCGAATCAAACAGGAGGCGATACTCTTCGTTCTGTTTCTCCAGCGCGATCTCGGCCTGGCGTCGCTCAGAGACATCGCGAACCACACCGCGGACGCCCACGTACTCGCCGTGCGAGTCGCGCTCCAGCGTGACGATGCCTTCCAGATGCCGCAGCTCGCCCAAAGCGTTCTTCAGGCAATCGGTGAAACGAATGGGCTCGAAGGATCTTGACCTCCTTCATCGCAGCGTATGTCGCGCGTGGCAGGTTCTTCGCCAATCAACAGGCCCAGCGGTTGACCAATCAATGCAAAAGCTGGACGACCAAAGAATCGCGCTCCAGCTTCGTTGATGCTCCTGATGTATCCATCCATGTCTCGCGTGTAAATGATGTCGGCGGCTTGTTCGACGATTTCGCGATAACGGCGTTCGACGCGATGTCGCTCAGCGAGACGGGCGACCTTGATCAGCAACTCCTCATGACGGAAAGGAATTTGAAGGTAGTCGTCGGCGCCGGCCTCGAAGCCTTCCAACATCGCGCGCATCTTCTTTGCGAATCGCGCTCGCCAGGAGGATCGGAATGCCTGAAGTCGTGCGAATCTCTCTTCAGCCGGCGGCACGGCTCCATTCCGTCCATCTCGGGCATCACCACATCGCTGACGATGATGTCCATGCGCACCGCGGCGGTGATCTCAAGGGCCCGGCGGGCACTGAGGCCACGAACGTCCGGTAGCCTTCAGGCTCCAGCAGATCCCGCAACAGATCGAGCTGCACCTGATCGTCGTTGACGATCAGTACTGTCGCAGGATTCTCCGCAAATCTATTCATTGAAAGGTTTACAACCGCAGGATTGGAATCGAGATCGAGGATTGGAGGAACAACGATCTCGGCGGGTTTCGATCAGAACTCAAAGCCTCTCAGGTCATGAGTTCAACAGCAGTATAGCAGAGACAAAACTGGTTTGTCACCACTTAAATCAACGGAAAATCAGGGCTTTTTCGGGGTTGGCGACGCTTCTGGCACCGCGTGTTTTGGCAAAGTAGCCAGGCCGGTAGTTCAGTTTGAGGTTCTCTTTGCGGACGGCAGGATTGACGATTTCGATGTTGACCTTACGGTAAGACCCGTCGCGCATCTTGTTTGCTGGAGGAGTACGCAATCAAATAGCGCTCTCTCAAGATCTCGTTCAATTTGGGCGAAAGCGTTGGTCAGATCTCGTTCGTTGCTGGGGAAAAAGCGCGTCCGCCGGTCTGCTCGCTTAGTCTTCTTCAGCGCTGCTTCGTCGATTCCAAACTCATACCGATCGCCGATGCCAATCGAGTAGATGAGGGCGTCGGCTTTGAGCGCGCGATTGATACGCTTCCTGCATGCGCACCTGACTGATCGTGTCTTGCTCCGTCGGTGAGCAGAATCATCGGCCCGGCGCGTGTGTTCGGCGCTCGCCGAAAGCAATTCGTTCGACGTGGCCCAAATGGCGTCCCAAATCGCTGTCGAGCCCGCTAATATTTGTCGCGGTTCCGGAAATTGGCGGCGTGCCGCCGACCACGACGCCACCACCGAGGTAACCTGACGGGCGGGACAAATCGGACCTCATCGATCGCTCGTCGCAAACGCCCGATATTTCCGGTGAGTCCCTGTTCCAGGGTAACTTCGCCGGTAAACGAAACGATCGCCGCTTCGTCTTTTTCAGGGCGCAGCACTGATTCAAGAAACGAACGAGCAGCGTCTTTCTCCATCGGCAGAGTGCGCTCCTCAGATCCGCTGCAATCGATCAGAATCGCGAGCGAGAGCGGCAAATCACTGTTTGGTTGAAAAGCGAAAATCTCCTGAGGCACTCCGTCTTCAAGGACGCGCACATCGTCCTCTTGTTGAGCGTACTGACAAATCGCTTTTGCTTGTCAGCGGCAGTGAAAAAGACATTCGTGAGATTAGTCTCAACGCGAACCACGTCGTCTGAATTGAGCGTAACATCGTCTTCCTTCTTCGGAGGCGTCGGGCTGGGTTGAGCAAGACTGTTTTTCGCTTGCGCGAGCGAAACGTCATTCTGCACGAGTGACCTGCTGGAAAAGCCAACGCCCAGGGCGATTGCCAGCATCGGCGTTGAATAACAACCAATTTTCGTGACGCTTCGCGTTTTCATGTTCACTTTGGCGTCACGCTATCGGTTACGGCTTTATAGCCTCGTTTGGTGCGCAACTTGAATTTTTCGTTGCCATTAACCAGTTTGACTTCGACCTTGCGATAACTGCCGTCGTAACGATCATTCGTGGGCCGGTAGGTAATCAGATACTGCGACCGCAGTTCGTTGGCTATTCTGCCGAACGATCGCTCGAGGGCCAGCATATCGCCGGTGAAAAAAGCCGCCCCGCCTGTTTCCTCGGCACAATCGCTCCAGGTTCTTGTCTCCATGATCCTGCACCTGGCCGGCCTCTACTCCGGGAACGACCGCGGACAAGCCCGCCTTGGTTGAGATTGCAAAAATAGTGGTTTCGGTTCGCTGGGCAATATCGATTGCGTCGTTAATATCGGCCCGACTATAAGTGTCGTCCCCGTCAGTGATTACCACAATTACTCGCCGTCCCTGGGCCGAGCGCATCTTTTCATCACAGAATTGCCAGATGGCGTCGTACAGTGCAGTCTTCTCTCCGGTCTTCTTGACGCCGAACACCGCGCGGTCCAACAACTCCAGGCGATCCGTGAAATCCTGACGCAAAGTGATTTGATGATCGAACGTTGCAAACAGAACACGATCTCGGCGCGGACGTATTACGGTCTGGATAAAATTCATCGCCGACTCTTGTTCGAACTTCAATTTGCCGGCCGTAGACGGAGAGGTGTCCATCAAAACGCCCACGTACAATGGCAGCACATTGTTTTGCTCGCTGGTGAATGAATCGATCGGTTGAGGAACCTTGTCCTCCAGGACCTGAAAATCGTTTTGCGTTAAGCCCGGGATGAACTGCTCCTTTTTATCCTGTGACGGTGATCGGCAGACGAACCCGCCGAATATCGACTTTGAGCTTCTCCTGACCGGGATCGGGGGTTGGTGTCGGACTTGGTTTTGGCTGCTGTCCCAGCGCTGAATAAAGAGATTATCAGCACGGTCATCGCCAGAAATAAATAATTGGTCTTGATCATTTGCATTGAATTGCTTGCTGAGGGCTCGCCCGACGCCTCAATACGATGCCGCGGCCGTGTGACGTCAGTTGCCCTTTTTCTTATTTTCACGAGCGGCTGACCGTTCAAATACAGCGTCAAAACGCCGCGATTTTCAAAGCTTATCGATTTTTGCTGCCAGAACGAAATCACTTTCTGTCAGCCCGTCGATCTTGTGCGTCCAGATCGTAATATCAGCTTTTCCCCAACCGAAACAAATATCAGGATGATGTCCCTGCGCTTCCGGCTAATTCGCCGATGCGGTTAACGAAGTCCAGCGCTTCGCGGAAATCCTTAAATGGGTAAGCCTTTTGCAGATGATGTTCGTTGACGCACTGCCATCCATCCAGTTGCGCTGAAAACTCGTTGATTTGGTCACCCTTGAGCGGCGGGACGCCGCCGCGACACGGAACACACTCACGCTCGGCTAAATCTGGCATGGCACCTCCGCAAGAATTGCAGTCACTCAGCTGTGATTCAGATTAGCACAGCAGGCGCGGTGGGTTTAAGGCGAGCCGGTGCTGACTTCTGATAAGTCGTCTGCGATAATGTGAGCCCAGCAACTGAATTTCAGCCAACTCAATTCGAGCAACGATGAGCGAAGCCATGGACAAAGTGCGCGGCGTACGGGAATTACCAATTTTCCCTCTACCGGTCGTGCTGTTTCCCGGCATGCCGATGCCGCTGCACATCTTCGAAGAGCGCTATCGAAAGATGCTTTACGATATCCGTGCCGGCAACAATCTTTTCGGCCTGTCATATTTCGACGTGAGTTCATCCGGCAAAGACGCGCCGCCGGCAGGTCACATCGGCTGTGTGGCCGAAGTGACTGAAACCCAGGCCTTGCCGGACGGCCGGTCGAACATTCTCGCCGTCGGCGTGGTTCGTTACGAAGTCGAGTCCTACATTGAACGCGGTGATTCTTATCTGGTCGTGCGAGCGAATTATTTCGAAGATGAGGACGAGAACGAATCGGCCCTTAGCTCCAATTCGCAGGAGGTCGCCAAAATGTTCATGCGCGTAGCGAATTCGATTCGCGTGATGAATGATGAGCGCGGCAATCTGCCGGACATCAGCGATACCGATCCGCAGAGATTATCTTTTCTGGTGGCGGCAGCTTTGGAAATCGAACTGGAAACTAAACAGGAATTGCTCGAACTGCGTTCGACTACCGAGCGTCTTAATCGCTTGCGTGATCTGCTGGCTCGGGTGGTGACCAATTACGAAGAGCGCGCCCGCTTGCACTCAGTAGCCAAGGGCAATGGGCACGGCGGCAAAAGATCGAGCTCGAGTGAACCACTCGATGGCAGTTGGTCAGCGATAAGCATGAGGTCAGTACCACCCGCGGGAGCGGGTGGGTTTAGTTTGGATGGATACTTCATCAATCACAGTCCGGGTCCTTTTTTCGGCGCCGCGCGCGACGCGACCGGACACGAAGAGATTGACGTCGCGCTGAACTCACCGGCGAACACTGAGACGGCTCGATCACAAATCCTTTCCTGTTTTCCTAATCTGCAACGCTTTGGCAACTCGCTCCTGTTCGCCGTGAATCAGGAATATGCGCAACCTGAGCGCGAGATCCACGACGGCGACGAACTCGCTTTGTTTCCGCCGGTCAGTGGCGGGAGTGCAGGCATCGTGCCCGCATCTTTCTCGAATCCTGATTTCTTTGAACTGACTACCGATTCAATCGATGTCGGGAAAGTCGCTCGCCGGGTGATCTTGCCCGAATGCGGCGCGACGGTCACGCTGGATGGTTATGCGCGTGAATGGACCAAAGGGCGGCGCACGCTCTACCTGGTTTACGACGCTTACGAACCGATGGCTTTGAGCGAGATGAAGCGTTTAGGCGATCAGGCCCATGAGAGATTCGAAATCGCCCACATCGGGATCGTCCATCGCACCGGCCGTTTGGAGATTGGCGAAACCAGCGTGGTGATTGCGGTGAGCGCTCCGCATCGCCGCGCTGCGTTTGAAGCCTGCGAGTGGGCGATTCGCGAACTTAAACGCACGGTACCGATCTGGAAGAAAGAAGTTTTTGCAGACGGTGAGGTTTGGGTCGAAGGCGAAGGCAGACGGTAGTTTCTGTCATCCGCAGATTACGTAGATCTCCCGAACCAGGTCAGGTCTTCAACCTTAAGAGCCTCTTTCTGCTTAATCCTCGAATAGTTCTCAACGCGTGCGGTGGTCTTGCAGCAGGCGCTCCTTGATCTCCGGAACCTTGATTACAAAGGCATCGAAAGTGCCCGACGGCTCGCTCTTGACAAAGCTAAACGGAGAGGGATTTTGCGTCCCGGTGAACACGTCAATATGAGTATTTTTGATCGCTCCGCCCGTGTCTGCGGCAAAGAAGTATCCGTCATGAACTACCTGTACGCCTGAGGGCAGTTTGAGCTGCTTTCCGCGGGCGTCGGGAATATAGATCACTGTCTCGAACGCGATCGGCGACTGCGCTTTATCGACCGCAATCGTGCGGAAAGGAACCAGGAAGAAATTCCTGACGCCATCGCCGTAGGGCCCATCGGCGATCTCATAACGGACCTTACCCGCTCCGGTGACCGCTGGCTTCTGGCTGTGCAGGATGGCGCCACAGTCAACCTGTTGAGTTTGTCCCGTGCCCGCGAAACTGAACACCATCGGTTTGCCGTCGAGTCCCGTGACACAAATAGTTCCCTCGATGCCGCCGAGGCAAAAGTCGCGGGGTTTCAGCTTGACTCCCAGATCATTCCCCTGCTTGTCTCGTAGCGGCTCACCCTGTTGCTGCGCCTGGGCGGGATAGGCAAAGTAATTGGTGGCCCACAAGTTTAGTTTCTGAGCAGTGGGTAACTCAGCCGGCTCAGGAAAGTCGAATTTTGGATCGGATGCACTCATTTGCAACACTCCTTTGGCAACATTATTTGGCCGGGAATTCATCCGGCGATCGCGACTGATGATTCGGTGCGCTCAGACTCGCGGCCGTCAGCCGCCTGTAGGCCAGAGATAACCAAGCACTCGGGTTTTGGGAAACGGGCTAATGTTGACCGCGTCTCCCTGATTGCCGCCGAGCACGTAGATGTAAGGTCCGTTGGTGTCGCCCTCGCTGATCGAGAAGCCAACGTGACCTTGCCAATTGCTGTTGCCTCGTCGCAGAACGACCACGCATCCTTTGCGAGGCTCCGACAAAATCGTGCCCCAGTTGAGCCACGATCTGGCGGCAAGCGGATCCAGTGCGGGTTTGCCCAACCTCTCGCATGCACCAATTGACAAATGACGAGCACCAGGCGACTTCGTCATCTCTGGCTCCGTAACTAGTCGCCGCATGATAGTCGACGATTCGAGGATTATCAGCTGAGCCGGCGAATTCGTGAACACCTATTTCGCTTTCGGCAATCGGCATCCACGGCGCGTCGTTTGTCTCGTTTGGCATATCTGTTTCTCCTTCTAATCTGACTTGATTGAACCGGTATCGCTGCAGAGTCAAACCGTTTCACGAGAGCCTTTTTCCTAATTCAAAGTTCATCAGCGATCGACTTATTGAAATCCCTGGATCGGAGACTTATCAACCGCGGGGCAGTCTCCTCAGTTCCGTAAGCACCGTCCTCAGCGATGAGGTCCGCAGGATTGTGCTGGTTCCACAATCGCTGAAACGCCCGCACTTCCTCAACACGGACATTGGGATTGATGCCGTCGCCGGTATAAGTGAAGTGGGACGGGTCATTGTCACCCTGCCATGACCAATGGTGATGCTTAAGGACAGTGATCCACGCTTGTGGATTCTCGATATCGATCGCAATGCCCAGTTCGTGAGGACTGTGGCCCGGCCGGGCGACGACTTTGATGCGGCAGCGTTGGTGTTGACCCCAATAGTACAGAATGTGTTGGTGGGCGACAGTGCGAAAGCCATGAATCAAATCGACGCGGCGGCCCTTTCCGCGCAGGCTTGTGACAACGAAGCTTTAGCTGCCGGCTGCAGAAATGATAAGGTGCTGGCGCCCACCGGGTTTACCGTGTCTTCGCAGGACACCAGATCGTTCGGAACTGCGGGCAACAAGAGGGACACGATTTGCTTGTTCAAGCCGATGATTCCCTCGGTGTTGCAAATGTCATGGTTCTTTTTGTATTCACCGATGGTCGACATAATTCTCTCTCTCCTTCAAAGTCCGGGACCACTGGCGCGCCGCGCCCGCGGCTGACTGATCTCTCAAGGGCAGCCGAAATTCGCGGTGCAGCCCGCCTTAATTTCTCTTCACTTCTTTACGCGCTTTTTTGGGTCGGATTTGACCACCCGGAAGAAATTTTTTCGCGGCCCGCACCCGGTGGGCATCAATCGAGGAGTCGAGTAAGATAATCGCCCAAAACCTGTTCGGCTGGCTGCTCGAAAAGCAATGCCTTCTGAAATTACTGACCTGCTAATTGAATGGAACAATGGCTCGACTCGGGCTTTGGATCGGTTGATGCCATTGGTTGAGAGAGAACTGCGCCGGATCGCCGCGAATTACATGCGGCACGAGAGTCCGGATCACCTCCTGCAGACGACCGCCCTGGTCAATGAGGCCTACCTGAAGCTGATTGATCAACGCTCAGTGCGGTGGCAGAACCGGGCGCACTTTTTTGCCCTGGCGTCAAAAATCATGCGTCGCGTGCTGTTGGATTATGCGCGCAAACAAAAGCGGGCAAAGCGCGGCGGCGACGCGATTAGCATCGAGTTAGAGGAGGCCGTGGTCGTACCCAGCCAGAAGTCAGTAGAGCTAATCGCGCTCGACGAAGCACTCACCGAACTTGCCAGTTTTGATCCGCGCAAGAGCCAGATCGTTGAAATGCGCTTTTCGGCGGCCTCGGAGTTGCCGAAGTAGCTGAAGTAACGGGTCTCACGACTCCGATGGTAAACGCCCACTGGCGCATCGCAAAGGCATGGCTGCAACGAGAACTGCGAGCGCAACAAGCTGAATAGTTCGAGTGAGTGGAAAGGTAGTCATCGCATTTTGCACAGAGTACCGAATTGAAATGGAGCCAATTCGCTGGAAGAGAATGGAAGAACTATTCAACGCCTCGGTGTTGTTGTCTGGCGAGGAGCGGATAGAGTTTCTGCGAACTGCTTGTGCCGGTGACGACGAACTGCTCAGTGAAGTGAATTCGCTTTTGCGCGAACATGATCACCCTAAAAATCTGCTGGAAGAACCGGTTTTCACTCTCGCCACGCGGGTCTTGGCCCACACCACGCCCCACGCGCTGGTAGGCAAAAACCTTGCCGGCTATACGATCGTCAGACCGATAAGCAGTGGCGGCATGGGCGAGGTTTTTCTGGCTCGCGAGGATCGGCTCGGACGTGACGTCGCCATCAAACTGCTTCCCACTTCAATATTCCAAAACCAGGAACTTGTGCGGCGTTTTCGGTACGAAGCTCGCGCAGCATCAGCGGTCTCGCATCCCAACGTTGCCCACGTCTACGGAATGGGCGAGTCAGATGGGTTGTCATTCATCGCCATGGAATTTGTCGATGGCCGGACCCTGCGCGAGATTTTAGCGTCCCAATCAGTTCCCTTGGGTGAGGCCCTTGAGATTGTCAGCCAGGTCGCTGCGGCCATCGGCGCGGCTCACGCTCGCGGGATCGTGCATCGTGATATCAAACCCGAGAACATCATCATCCGGCGCGATGGGCTCGTTAAGGTGGTCGACTTTGGATTAGCAAAACTAACCTCCGATGGTTCCTCATCCCAAACCATCGAAAAGGGCGAGTCGCTAACGAAGCTCAATTGCACCGAACCCGGACTCTTGATGGGAACCATGAAATATATGTCTCCTGAGCAGGTGCGGGGACAGGAAATCGACTCGCGCACTGATATCTGGAGTTGGGGGGTCATTTGTTACGAAATTCTGACCGGTTCCCAGCCGTTCGCCGGAGCTACCAAAAGTGATGTCATCGCCGAGGTTCTGAAGAGTGAACCGCCGCTGTTGCGCGACGATAATCACAACCTTCCTCAACCGTTGAAATCTTTTCTGAGGAAGGCGCTGAGCAAAGACAAGGCCCGGCGTTACGCGACAATTGGGGAAGCGCTCGATGAACTTGGCAAAGTGCGGCGTCGCCAAAGCATGAACGACTTTGATCCTGACGGCGGAATTGTTTTCGATAGTGGCCGCGCGGACAAATCGGTCCAGGAGGCCGAACTGTCAACTGAACCGCTGGCGAACGCAGTAACCTTACCAATAAATCGACAGAAGAGTCTGCGACGGCGGCCTGGGGCTAATCAAATCGTTCTGGGATTCCTGGTAACTGCGCTGATCTTGCTTCTGGGCTATGCCGCCTATCGCTGGCCAAACCGGGAGCGGGCCCGTTCGGCGCCCCCGGCTACTCAAATTGTGCGTCTGACCAACAACGGTGAAGTGTTGGATGCGGCCATATCACCCGACGCCAGGTTACTGGCCTATGTACTGGTTGAATCGGGAAAGCAAAGCCTGCGGATTCGCAACCTCGAGTCGGGTCAGGAGTCCCAGCTCTTGCCACCAGATTTGGCGCTTTGTTGGGGGCCGCGATTCACGCCGAACGGATTGACACTTTTTTATGTAACCACCCAACCTGGCAGCACTATCAGCGTACTGTATCGCATGTCGGTGAGTGGCGGCCCGCCACAAAAAATAGTGACGAACATTGACTCGCCGCCGGCGCTTTCCCAGATGGAATGCAGATCGCATTTCTGCGCGGCTATCCAGGCCAGCACCGCGACACCCTCATGATCGCGAATGTGGACGGATCGGCGGAACAGGAGATCGCGTCGCGCCAGCATCCTGATAAGTTTGAACTCAGCGGCATGTCCTGGTCTCCGGGCGGAAAGCAGATTGCGGTTGGCGCCAGCAGCGGCAACGATTCTTTGTTCGTGATTCTCGCGGTTGATGTTAGCAACGGTGCGACCACCGAACTAACTCAAAAGCGATGGTCGGCGGTGAGGGGTCTCAGCCTGGGAGAACCTCGGATTGGGACTGATTATCTCAGCCCGCGCCGTGGGCAGCCAGGCCGCAGGGGTCTGGCGTCTCTCAATCGCCGATCAGAGGCTGCAGCCAATCACTACCGATGAACGCGAGTACGGAGAAATCACCCTCGCCCAGCGTGGCCGCATTCTGGCCACCATCAATAAGGTTGAGTTTTCCCGTCTCTGGATAAATCAGACCGAGCTGCCGGGCTCTGCAACAAACGATCCGGTCGACGGTCTGGGCGGACTCACCGCGTCCCGCTCCGAGCAAATTGTTTATACGGTGGGAATGGATGAGCAGTCGACTCTCTGGCGCACCAATTTATCTGGCAGCGAGCATCGACAAATCACTTCGAATGCCAGTCTCCTTCCGTCAGCATCGCGAAATGGATTGATAGCCTATGCTTCAACAGCAGGTGGCGGCGCGAGCCATATTTGGCTCGTTGACAGCGACGGCAGGAATAACCGCCAATTAACCAACGGAGGTGGAGAAAGCTATCCAGGCATCACCCCGGAAGGAGACTGGCTGATATATACATCGCGGGCCAAAGAACGTAACTCTCTTTGGAAGATCTCAACGGCGAGTGGCAACCCTGTGCAACTAACGAGTAGTGGGATTTTTATCAGGCCAGTTGTCTCGCCCGATGCAACCAGAATTGCCTGCACCTATCGCACCGACGAAGCGGACAAGTGGAAGATTGCGATTCTGGCATTCGACAGCGGCCGGTTGTTGCAGACCTTCGCCTTGCCCTACCCCTACAATCAGATCATCCGTTGGACGCCGGACGGCAAAGCGATTACCTACCTGCACACTCAGAACGGCGTACAGAACGTTTGGCGACAACCTCTCGATGGTTCGCCCCAAACCGCAGTCACCAACTTCACGGAAGGTTTGATCTTCTATTACAGCTGGATGCCTCCCGGAAACCAACTGGTGCTCTCGCGCGGCGGCGTGAAGCGAGATGCCATCCTGATTAAAGATTTCTAACTCGCCGGACCCTCTTCAGTCTCCTCTTCGGCCGCTGCCTCAACCAACGAAGCGCTGGTGACCATGTCGCCTTCGTCGGTCTTGATCAACCGCACGCCCTGGGCGCTGCGGCCGGTCTTGCGAATCTTGTCCGCTTCGAGACGAATCAACTTCGCCTGTTGCGTGATGATCATGATTTCCGATTCATCATCGACCGGAAACACCGCGACAACCTTGCCGGTCTTGTCGGTCGTCTTCATATTGATGACGCCCTTGCCGCCGCGGGATTGCAGCCGGTAAGTTGAAATCGGAGTCTGCTTGCCATAACCCTGCTCGGAAACCGACAGCATCTTTTCATTATCTTCTGCGGAAACAGCGCAGAGCGAAACCACGAAATCATCTTTGCGCAAATCGATGCCCCGAGTGCCGCGAGTGGCCCGGCCCATCGGCCGCGCGTTCTTCTCGTCAAAGCGAATCGCAAATCCATTGTGAGTCGCAATGAAGATGCGCTTGGTGCCGTCGGTAAGCACGACGTCCAGCAACTCGTCGCCTTCGTCGATATTGATGGCGATGATTCCGTTCGAGCGAATGTTCTGGAAATCAGCCAGCGAGGTTTTCTTGATCACGCCTTTGCGCGTAACCATCAGGACGTAGCGGCCTTCGGCGAATTCGCGCACCGGCACGACGCCGGCGAGTTTGCGGTCCGTAGAAATTTGAATCAGGTTCACCACGGCTTTGCCGCGTGAGGCAGCCGCCGCATCGGGAACTTCGTGCACCTTCATCTTGTAAACCAATCCATCGTCGGTAAAGACCATCAGATACGCGTGCGTCGAAGCGATGAAGAGATGCTCGACGTAATCGTCGTTCTTGGCCATCGCACCGAAACGGCCCTTGCCGCCGCGTCCCTGCCGCTGATAGGTGGTGACCGGAGTTCGTTTGATGTAGCCGTTCTTGGTAATGGTGATCGCAACTTCCTCGTCGGCGATCAGGTCTTCAATCGTGTACTCGGTGCCCAGTTCGGTGATTTCGGTCCGGCGCGCGTCGCCAAAATCTTTCTTTACTTGTTCGAGTTCCTCGGTAATCACCCGACGCAGCGACTGCTCGTTCGCGAGGATCTCTTCCAGCTCGGCAATCAGCTTGATAATTGACTCGTACTCTTCAATGATCTTCTGCCGCTCGAGGGCGGATAAGCCGGCGCAGCTGCAAGTCGAGGATCGCCTGGGCCTGAATCTCAGAAAACGAGAGACGCTCCATCTCCTTCTTTAGCTTCGGCAGATACTTATTGAGCGGCTCGTTGGACGGAATACCCTTCCACGACTTCACTTCGCTGGTGGTCGCCAGCTCGCCCGTCAGCCACTGTACGCGCTTCGTCGACCGAGCGCGAGTTGCGAATCAGCGTGACAATGTAATCAAGCGCGTCGATCGCCTTGGTCAAACCTTCGAGGATGTGCGCGCGGGCTTTTGCTTTACGCAGATCGTACTCAGTTCGGCGCTTCACAACTTCACGGCGAAACTCGATGAACGCATCGAGCATCTGCTTCAAGTTGAGCACCGCGAGGCTGTCCATTCACGATGGCGAGATTGATTACGCCGAACGACGCCTGCATCGGCGTGAGCTTGAAGAGCTTGTTGAGGACGACCTGCGGCACGGCGTCGCGTTTCAACTCGACCACGATGCGCATTCCCTGGCGATCGGATTCGTCGCGCACTTCAGAAATGCCTTCGAGTTTCTTTTCATTCGCCAGTTCGGCAATCCGCTCGATGAGTCTGGCTTTATTAACCTGGAAAGGAATCTCAGTGACAATGACCGCATCTCGTTCGTGCGAGCCGCGGCCAATACGATCGATCGATGCCTTCGCCCGCATTTGCAGAATTCCGCGACCCGTACGATACGAATTCTTTATTTCTTCGCGTCCACAGATGAAGCCGCCGGTCGGGAAGTCAGGGCCCTTGACGATTTTCAGCAACTTTTCAATATCAATTTCCGGTTCGCGAATCACGGCGATCGTTGCATCAACAATCTCGGTGAGATTGTGCGGCGCAATCTTGGTCGCCATGCCGACGGCAATTCCGTCTGAGCCGTTGATCAGCAGATTCGGAATCCGCGTCGGCAGCACCGTGGGCTCGCTCAGTGATTCGTCATAGTTTGGCTGAGTGCGTGACCGTCTCTTTTTCAATATCGGCGAGCACCTCGTTGGCAAGTCGCGCCATGCGCACTTCGGTGTAACGCATTGCTGCCGGGGCATCGCCATCAACCGATCCAAAATTCCCCTGCCCATCGATCAGCGGATAACGCATCGAAAAGTCCTGGGCCATGCGCACGATCGTGTCGTAAACCGCGGTGTCACCGTGCGGATGGTATTTACCGATGACGTCGCCGACGACGCGCGCGCTTTTCTTGTAGGCTTTGTTGTAAGTGTTGCCGAGTTCGTGCATGGCCCAGAGCACTCGCCTATGCACCGGCTTCAAACCGTCGCGGACGTCCGGCAGGGCGCGGCCGATGATCACCGACATCGCATAGTCCAGATAGGACCGCCGCATTTCTTCTTCAATACTTACATGTTCTCGCTCGATGGTTTCCATTAATCAAACCTTTCCGTTACAATCCGCGCTACTCCCATAGTTCGACAGACAAGTAGCGACAGGGTAGCCCTCTCTTACTAAATTTATTGGCACGATTTCTTGATGCTTTGGATGAAGTTTTCCGACTTCGGGGCAGCCGTAATTCATGCGGTCAAATTTCGCTGTTATCTTAGCGCGAAATGCCGAATTTACCAAGCGCCAAAACCTGCCTGAAAGCCAATAAATATGCGGCTTTCATGGTGATCTGAAACCACGATTGTCATAACCCCCTTGAGCAGTTATTGTGCGAGGCTTTCGTGTCGAACGAGGTCAAAGAATCTGACAAGAAGTCGCGGCGTTTGCGCGAGCGATTTTCGCTGGCGCTGCCAGTGCGAGTTCACTGCCGCGAAAGCTCCGACCACGAATGGCATGAGATGTCCCATTTGGTGGACGTCACGCCGTTCGGAGCACGCTTGCGCCTCAAGCGGCCCACTGAGGAAGGTCGCCTGTTGCTCTTAATGCTGGCCATGCCGCGCCAGCTTCGCTGTTTCGATCACGCCGAGGATCAGTATCGAGTATGGTCGTTAGTGAGACACGTGAAGCTGCTCGATCCCAAAACCGACCGTGGGGCTTTGGTAGAGTTGGGGTGGCCTTTGTCGGCAAGCATCCGCCGCGCACTTTTGCGCACGATCCCGCGCGGCGGTACGAAATTGCTCCCGCGATGACTTCGGGTCTGTGGACAGTTCACGAAGAGTCAGAGATAGCTGCTTTCCGAAGCTGGACATCTCAGACAAGCGAAAAGAGACTCGTCACAACATTCCCATCGAAGTGACCATCGACGTCTTTGCTGAGAATGGAAGCTTCTCGGAAAGCGAGAGCACGGTGACGGAAAACATCAGCCCGATTGGGGCGTCCGTTTTCACCACCCTGACACTCGAAGTGGGGCGTTTTGTCAGAGTCAGCAGTCCACAATCCGGCGCCTCAGCGCTGGCCGTGGTTCGCACTCGGCGAGTCGGGCCCGACGGCATCGCCCGGCTGCATCTGCAATTCGTCGGCGACCAATGGCCACTTTGAAGCCAGTTAAACCGTGAGCGATAGCGAACGGAAGAGAGAAAGCGCATTGTCTAAGCTGGCTGGGTTTGCCAGAACTTAATCGCTAATTGGCGGCGCGCATGCCTATCCTCGGGGCTAGCGGTTCTGCAACTTTGCTGATCGCGGCCACTTTGAACGGACTGATGGAGACGAAACGCCGGACTACTTTTCATTTTCCTCGCGACCCTTTGCTGGTCGAAATTGAACGGCGCTGCCTGTTTCCGGATTGTGCCGCCAGGAACCTGATCGGTTTGACGAAATCGGAAGCGATTGAGTACCGTGGCTTTGACTGTAGGCAGTGCGAAAGATGGAATGACGATCGGTTACGCCAACGAGAAATACCTGACGCGCTGGCTCGACCAGATAGAAAATACGCAATCATAACGGACCTGATATCCGGCACCTTATATCTTTCATAAGTGCCGATGACTTAGCTTTTGAGCTACGACCAGCATCCAGCAAGCCCCGCAACGCAATGGCTCGCGTCCTTATCCATGGACGCTGCCGCAGTGGGCTCTTAACCTGCTCCGGCCAATCGTCGCCTTCTGGAGCCGTATATTCTGGCGTGTGCGCTGGCACCAGATGGAAAACATCCCCCTCGACGGCGGGCTGATCATCGCCGCAAATCACCAGACATACGTAGATCCATTCTGGGTCTGTTGCATGGTGAAACGGCCGGTTAGATTTCTCGCCTGGGATGCCGCGTTTAGCTGGCCGTTAGTCGGTTTTTTCTGCGCGCGTTTGGCGCCTGGCCGTTACAGTTGGAAGGAACCGATCCGGCGCCGATCCGGCGTTCGTTACAGTGGATCAGCGAGGGCGGCGCAGTCATGATTTTCCCTGAGGGCGGACGCGGCAACCCGACGGGACCACCAGGAAGTTCAAAGCCGGCGCGGTGCGCATGGCCTTGGAGGCCGGAGTGCCAATCCTGCCGGTCACAATTCGCGGTGGCGAAAGCGTCTGGCCCAGCACTCATCGGTTCCCCAGGTTGGGCTGTCATATTGAGATCACTTATCACCCGCCCATCCACGTCGCTCCCTGCGACAACGAAGACACGCGGATGCGCTCGCCGCGAGACAACCCGGTTGTCTGAGATTGTCCAATCATCGTTGTAAACACATCATCGATTTCACACCGTCCCGGTCATCGAGGTCAGCACCATCCGCGTTAGCGGACGGAATCAACGAGATACTTGAGATTCCCGGCGGACTCTGATGCGTCCAGCACCGGCGTGGGTGTAACAATCCAGGTTGTTTGCTCTCATGAAAACGGTAATCGCAGTTCGGGGTCTGAAGAAAACTCTTCGCCCTTCATCCGCGGCGGGTTCAGGCGTTGAGCACCTGCATCATTTCTTCATGAATCAAACCATTGCTGGCGAGGATCGGTGGGGTAAAAATATCGAACGGCCCGTTTGCATAATTCGAAACCCGGCCGCCGGCCTCTTCAATCATTAACACACCGGCAGCAACGTCCCAGGGCTTCAATCCTTCTTCCCAAAACCCATCGAAGCGACCCGCAGCCACGTAGGCGAGATCGAGAGCCGCGGCGCCATCACGGCGCACAGCCTGGGCCACCATAATGAAATTTGTAAAATGCCGGGCGAACTCGCTGCGTTCGCGCACGTCGTAAGGGAACCCCGTGCACAAAGAGCGCACTCGCCAGCGACGGCGTGGGCGAGACGCGGATGCGCCGGCCGTTTAGCGCGGCGCCCTGGCCGCGTTCGGCACTAAATACTTCGTCGCGAATCGGATCGTAGACCACTCCCAATTCCAGGCGGCCCTGACACTCAAGCCCGATCGAAACGCAGAAAGCTGGGTAGCCGTGCGCATAGTTCGTGGTGCCATCGAGCGGGTCGATGATCCAGCGCCAGTCGCTTCGTTTTTCGCCATTGGCCGGTTCGCTCGCGCCCGACTCTTCAGCGAGTATCGCGTGGCGAGGATAGTAAGTTTTGATGCGATCGATGATGAGACGTTCTGAGGCAAGATCGGATTCGGTGACTAGATCGATCTCGCTCTTGTTTGAGATTTCGATCTTGCGGCCAAAGCGTTCGGCCAGGATGCGTCCGGCATCGCGCGCAGTTTGAATAGCAAAGTTGAGCAAGTATTCCTCTTTGTCGTCAGCGGTTGTCGATCCTTTTTACCACACAGGTCACACTGTCACACAGAGTGGTTTACTAAGCGCGGTCATTCGACCTGAGACGTGAACATGCAACAAAGCTGTGGAGCAGCGGTCAGAATTAAGCCCAGGGCTGGGCTTTGCCAGGGCAATAACATACTTGGCGCATCAGGTATTTTTTTGCCCTCTCCCTTTGGGGAGAGGGTTGGGTGAGGGCTTTGGGCTGCACCGGAACAACAGAGAAGGATTCTTACGCCCTCTCCCATTGGGAGAGGGTTGGGGTGAGGGTTGCTGTCGCGCCGTTAAGCAGTCCCTCGATCCCCAACCCTTCTCCCAAAGGAAGAAGGGAGATAAGCCTTCCGTGGCGTAAATCGTCGGCCGATTCAGTATTCTTGATTCGCGAAGTATATCAATACCCTCGCAAAGCCTCGCCCTGGGCTTAACCTGATCGCTGCTCCGGAGGTCGCTGAAATTTCACGTCCAAAGCGCCACGAGCACCAGCTACTCTCTTTCAATCATATAGACTCAGACTGGCAAAGCACCTAAAATGCCCCGGACAAAACCTGGCGCGACGTTCTCGGTGGATGAACGGCCCACAAATCACGCTGGACCAACTTTCAAAAGCTCGTTACCACGGAAGCAAAAACCGATGCGCACGATGTTCCCTCAAAAGCGATGCTCTCCAGAACGATCCGCATACTCGTGCTATTCGTTATCTGCGTCTGCCCATTGCGGGCACAAACAGTTGCTAATCCGTCAACTTCGCTCGAACAAAACACCGCTCGCTACTACGACTCGATTCGCAAATCGCCACCGCAACAGTGGGCCTTCATGTTGCAGATGCCGAAAGGGGCTGATCTGCACAGTCATCTCTCCGGCGCCATTTATGCCGAGTCATACATTCAATGGGCCGCAGACAACGGCTTATGCATTAACACAAAAACCATGGCCTTAACGGCGCCGCCCTCATCACAGCAGTGCGATCCGAAATCAGAACAGCCGCCGGCCAGCTCAGCCTTGACGAGCGGCGGGCTGTACCGGCAAATGATCGATGCCTGGTCGATGCGCAACTGGCAACTCTCCGGACAAAGCGGCCACGATCATTTTTTGACTCGTTCGGGAAATTCGGACCGGCCTCATGGGGCCAGACGGGCAGGATGCTGGCTGAAGCAGCTGCGCGTGCGGCCCGCGGCCATGTGCTGTACCTCGAATTGATGCTGACTCCGGACGGCACTTTGACCAGCATAGTGTCCAGCGATGTCGCAGCCAAAGTTGGTTGGGATGGGAACTTCGAAAGCACCCTGAGCAAGTTGAAGGCAAACGGCATCGACAATGCAGTCACCACGGGAATCAAAAACCTGCGCGATGCCGAAGCCGAGAAAGATCGATTACTAAAATGCGGTACGCCGCAAGCTGATCCTGGTTGTTCGGTGACGATTCGTTACATTGCGCAAGTGTCGCGCGGGGCGTCGCTGGCACAAGTCTTTGCCCAAATGGTTACCGGCTTTGCGCTGGCGAACGATCCTGATTCAAAAGTTGTCGCGCTGAATTTGGTGCAGGCCGAAGACGGACTCGCGTCGATGCAGAACTTTTCACTGCACATGCAGATGCTGCAATTTCTGCGGCCTCGCTATCCACACGCGCACCTCGAGTCTGCACGCGGGCGAACTGGCGCCCGGCCTCGTCCCACCGGCTGGATTGACGTTTCACATTCGCGATTCAGTGTTGACGGCGCAGGCCAATCGAATCGGACACGGAGTGGACATCATGCACGAGACCGAGCCGTACGAGCTGTTGAAAGAAATGGCGCGGCGAAACGTGCTGGTGGAAATCTGTTTATCCAGCAACGATCTGATTCTCGGCGTCAGCGGTCCGCAACACCCCCTGGCTACATACATGCAATACGGCGTGCCAGTGGCCCTGGCGACTGATGACGAAGGCGTTGCGCGCTCGGAGATTTCGGGTGAGTTTTTGAAGGCAGCCCAGGATCAGGGACTCGGTTATCTGCAACTGAAAACCATGGCGCGCAACAGTCTTGAGTATGCCTTCGTTTCAGGAGGCAGCTCTGGACTGATGGACGGAGATTCATCTCCGTCAGCCAGTGCCGGCAGGACCTCACATCAATGAAACTCGCCTCCGCCGGCTGTCGCGAATACCTGAAGAGCAGCGAGAAGGCAAACTTGCAATGGAAGCTTGAAGAACAGTTCAGGCAGTTTGAGCGTGGACAGTGAAGGGCGACTCTGAATCCAAAGAGTTTGGTCTGTAGACTTTCGTCATGTCGCTCCGGATTCGCTTCCTTGAATTTCTCTCAGATCTCCGTGTTCGACCAGGTCAAGCGAGAGAAGAGGGGCCTCGGCTACGAGGATAATGAGCTTTTTCCGAATTTCATCTCTATGCGCAGGATCCAATTCCTCACATATTGAATTAGCCAGAAGAAACCGGTTGGCCCCTTTCGAGACACACATGGAAGGTCGCAAATTGCCGAGACGTTCTCGCATAGAGATAGAATCCGATTGCGGAAATAACCCTGAATACTCATACCCGCGGTGAGGGTTAACTTCGAGAACGGTAGTTTCTCAAACATCATCAGGCCCAAAGCAGTGAAGAAGAATGCGACTCCAATGGCAGCGGCAAATAGAGCTGAATAAAAGCTCCGCTGTGCCTGGGCCCGGACATCCCTTGAAATAACTGATGCTCACCTCCCACAAAGAGGCAGCCAACTCATGGGTGTTGCCCTCGTCTACTTCTCAAGTCTACGGCATGCTTCCATCATACATTCCAGTGGATCTGGCTTTTGGAACATCGTTTTTACGCTCCTTATTCAAACGGTCACGCGGTCTTTGCCTGAAGTCCTTTACTTAACTGTTTCCGCAAACTTAAATTTCGGGGTTACTGAGTCGTCACCTTTCTCAACCGGGTGATGCTGCTCTGAAATCAACCTTGTCGACAGATGTCCGAATGCCCTGCGGTTAAACGCCTCAGATTCTCGCCCGTAGGCCCAGATACTGAAGAAATAAACGCCAAGCATAACGGCAAGAACGCGCAAGTGGCTTCAACTGGCGGGCGCCGATCGCCATCGTTTGCGAGTCAAATAATTTGCCTCTCCGCCGAAGCCCGTTTCTCCTCTTTTGGGTGCTTTTTCTGATGAACGAGACGACGATGTCCGTCAGTATCAAGAGGGCTACCGTCAAGAATAAAGAAACGCTACGAAGGATACTGACCTTACAAACTGCAGGCGGTCCTCTAATCTTTTTAGCTCGTCGTAGTTTTGAGGGTGAGAATAGGCGGTGTTCTTCGCGTAGTGAGTATAGGGCCTGGGCCGAAGTTTCTATTTCCTCCTTAGAGGCGCAGTCATCTTTCTTTTTATTTTCCGGATTTTCATTGTACTGCTTCGGATTGAGTGGGTCGCATCGATCTTCATTGTCAAGAACACTAAACCATCGCTCTACCCGGCCGCCTGTTCCCCAGGGGTCATCTATCAGAAATGCGTGGTGAATGGCCAGATCCCGCGCTAACGAATTTGGACGTGGGGCTTTGAAATTGCCGACCAAAGCTATCGCCCGATCATCATCGACTGAGGGAAGACCGAGTTTGGGGACTATTCGATGGTCGACCAGGTCAAGAATTCCGGCGGGAATCTTCTTAAACGGAAAATCATCACTGTCAACGTATTTTAGCGAGAGGTTTTCGGCGATAACTCCGAGACCAAAGGCAAACACAGCCAGGAGCACAATTGTAACGAACGGGTGATCATTGGCAGCCGCGGGCCCCGTTTTTCTTTTAAAGATCCCAATGATCTCTTTGCCAAAACAATAAGCAAGGATTGCCTCAAACCCAAGGATCGTAAAAGCGCCCACCATAAGAGTAATGGTTAATTCTTTGATATCGAATTCCATGTTGCTAGCCCTTTCGTGAGAACGCTGCCAGAACGTTGGAACTGCTTTGAGGTTGGTGTGTTCGACTAACAACGGCGGGTAAGAACCACCGTTATCGTCTCAGAAGATCGCACTTGCAAGAGATGCCGTCTTCTCCCGGCCGTCAGTAGGATTCCAATATCGTCCCATCAGAAATGAACTTATCGCGCGATCCATTTCACGACGTTCACCTGGGTGCGAGTTCACGACATTGGCCAGCGTCGGTCTGCCCCGGCAATCCTGGAACATTGATTCACTTCGGAGCGCCATAATTCGGTTGATCCTTGTCGCGATAAATCAATTTAGGCGTGCTGGTTTCTTCACCTTTCGCTGGACCCCAAACCAGTTCGAATGAATAGATGTTTCCGCTCTGGCCTTTCCGGTATTCAATCTCTTTCTCACGTTCGGCCACGGCTTCAGCCCTGGTTTCGAAATTTGCCCTGGAAGTCTCGCCACAAACCTTCACGTCCTGTTCACCGTAATCGAGCGAAAAGCCACGCGCTTCGAAGGGGTCCATCACGTTGCGACTGAAGTACGGCATGAATTTCTGTTTGACGAGCGAGTACGAAGGCACGTCTTCCGGCTGCTCTACGACGTTCGAGAAGTACCAGCGCCGCTCTTCCGGATTCTCGCTGCTGATCTCGACGCCTTTACGATAGACCTTCGTTTCGACCTCAACGTAAATGTAGGCGGTGAAGGCCTTCGCAGCTCCGTTGGCGCGTCCGGTGGATCGAATCGGGAAGAAACATAACCCCAACGCAGCCAGCGCGACGACGATTCTTATCTTCATATCTCCTCAAATTGAATCAAGTCTGATTATCAGTTTTGACTTTCCGACCAATGAAAATCGCGCCAATCAAGAGCGCCGTGCCGATTGCGCGCACCACGCCGCCGATGGCCCCGATGGTCACCAAAACTTCGTTGTACTGGTCCGGGGTCCATCCGGATTCGACCCGGGCGCGAACGGAATACCCCTGAGCGATCGCGATGGCGATCACGCCAACGAAAAGAATCACCGTTCCCGCGAGTGTCAGCATTGCCGGCAAGGCTGTACTTCTTGACGATACACGGCCGACAGACCGATGCCCACCAGGCAAACGATTAAGCAAAGGGCTGTTGTATCCAAGTTGCGTTAACACGTATGAACCCATCGACGTCTCCTCCTTTGTCGGGTGGTACGAGGCTCGCGCGGCGATCGATCAGCGCTATCAGCCAAACGGCTTGTCGATTGATTGACTCTGCGCCGTAAAGAACTTCGGACCGTTTTCCGTGATGTAGAGACAATCTTCCAGGCGCATTCCAAACTCGCCGTAAATCACGACGGTCGGTTCGTCGCTAAAGCACATTCCCGGTCTGATCAGAGCCTTGTTGCCACGCACGAAGTTCGTCCACTCGTGGCCGTCCAGCCCAATGCCGTGACCGGTGCGATGAGGAAGTCCGGGCACTTTGTAGTCAGGTCCGAATCCGGCATCAGTGATCACTTTGCGCGCGGCTGCGTCCACCACTTCACAGGCCGCCCCGATCTTTGCAGCCGCAAACCCGGCGTCCTGCGATTTCCGTTCGAGATTCCAGATGTCGCGCTGACGTTGGGTCGGCTTGCCCAAGACAAATGTGCGCGTAATATCAGATTGATAACCCTCGACGCTGCAGCCGCCATCCATCAGCACGACATCGCCTTCCTGCAGATTCTGCGGCGTGCTGCTGCCATGCGGGAACGCGGTGAATTTGCCAAAACTGCAAAAGACTCCGCCCTGCACGCCGAGATTTCGGAACGCGGTCGCGCAGTTATTAGAAAATTCGCCCTGCGACATTCCGTCCCGCATCGTGGCCCAGGTGGCGCGATAAGCAATCAAGAGTCAGGTCGTTGGCCTTTTGCATCAACGCGATTTCCGCCGGCGTTTTGTACATCCGGCAGCCAGCGGTAACCGGTGTGGCGCTGACAAATTCCAACCTCGGTGCGGCCTGACGAATGCCGTCAAAGAGAAAGAAGCGGACCCGCTCTTCGATTCCAATGCGGCCCGTGCGCATGCCTCGATCGCGAAAGATCTCGGCCACGCGACGGTAGGGACTCTCGTCTTCTTCCCAGGTGCGAATGTCTTTGCCAAATTTGATCAACTCGCGGGCGCGCTCTTCTTCAAATTTGGGACAAACCCAGGCGAGCTCGCCGCGTTGCGGAATTACCAGCGCCAGCATGCGCTCGCTCGTGCTCCAGCGCATGCCGGTGTAGTAGAACATGCGTTGAGCCGGGTTCAATGTAAACCGCGTCGATCTTGTGCTCAGCCATCAACGCTTTGCGCTTTTGTCGATGCGCGCCGGTGCGCTCGTCATCAGTAATGGGAACGATCCCCGAGGTCATTTTGGGCAGCCGTCTGATCAATTCAGGAACCTCCTGCTGCTGTTGGATGGCCTCGACGTCAGTCGTTTCGGCAAAGGCGAATTTGCTTGCCGATAAGCGTGGCGCCAACTACACCCGCCGTGGAGCGCAGGAAGTCTCTTCTGTCTGTGCACATAGTTATCTAAGCGCGGACATGGCTTGTCCGAATCTAAAGCGCGATTAGTCTGAACCAGAGCAGCGACATGCTACACGATGCCTGCACGCCGCAACAAGATTTCGGACCAGTATTTCTACCGAGTTTGCCACGGCACCCATGTCGGTAGCCGCGGGCGGCGGCAAATTAAAATGAGCCGCCTCGGCAATCGATTCAAGCTACAATGACTCGCACTTTGGTAGCGGTCGTTTCACTCCCCTTTGGGAGAGGGTCGGGGAGAGGGGCCTGGTACGGCAGCCTCGGATTAATCCCACCGGGCTTTAGCCCGTTATCGCTCCAGCCAATTTTAAGCCGTTGATGGTGTGAAGAATCCTCAAAGGATTGCGGGCTGAAGCCCGCAGCAACTTTGGAGTTGCAGTCTGCGCTAAGGTCCTCTCTCCCAACCCTCTCCCAAAGGAGAGGGAGCTAAAACGGTACTACGCTCTTTGGAATCGGTTCACATGAACACGCTGATGCAACATCGTCGTTTGCAAATACCGTCTGCCGTTTTCCGGGTATTGATTGTCCTGATGTTCCTCTTCGGTTCGGCGGCGGCCCAAAAGCCTCTGCGCTGGGGCGCCGATCCCAGCGGCGGCGCGCCTTACGTCTTCAACGATCCCAGCCACCCGGATCAATACATTGGATATGAGAAAGAGATCGTGGAAGCGCTGGCGACTGCCATGGGCCGAAAGGCTGAGTTCGTTCCGTCCGACTGGGAGACTTTGGTCTCAGCTCTGCAACGCAAATCGTTCGATGTGATCGTTAACGGCCTCGAGCCGACCGCCGATCGGCAAAAGCAGATCCTGTTCAGCAAACCCTATTACATCTTTCAGCTCGCGCTAACGGTCCGAAACGACGAGCAACAGATTCACTCTCTTGCTGACTGCAAAAACCGGACGGTTGGGACTCTCGGCAATACGGCAGCGTCGCGCCTGCTGGAAAAAGAACGAATTCCGATGAAGGGTTATGCCGATCCGGTTGCGGCCTATCGCGACCTCGAACTGAAACGGATCGACGCCGTCATCATGGACGTGCCGGCCGAAGTGTTTTATGTCAGCAAAAGCAGCACCCTGAAGCGCGCCACCGATCCCTTCTTTCGCGGCACTTATAATATCGGCTTGCGCAAGGGCGATGACTCGCTAAAGACAGAGGTTGACGCAGCCATCGACAAGCTGCTGCAAGACGGCACGATCGAAACCATCCTGCGCAAGTGGGGCCTGTGGAACGACGCTCAGCTGGAGCTACGTAGTCCACCCAAAGCCGAGCAAAAAATACCGAGGATGCTTACGACATTACCTCTGTTGCGTTCAATTGGCGCGAAGCAATTTGGCGGCTGGCACGGGCGGCGGTAGTCACAGTCCTGATCGCCTTTGGATCGATGTTCATCGCGCTCTTCCTGGGGATGCCTTTGGCGATCGGGCAATGGAAGGGGCCGCGCCCGGTTCGGTGGTTGTGCACGGTGTACGTCGAGTTCTTTCGCGGCACGCCGGTGTTGGTCCAGTTGCTGTTTCTATACTTTGGTCTGCCTACGATTGGCCTGGCGATGCCGGGATGGCTGACCGCGCTGATTGGTTTAGGTCTGAACTATGCGGCGTACGAGTCGCAGGTTTACCGCGCCGCACTGGAAGCCATTCCGCGGGGTCAATGGGAAGCTTCATACCTGCTGGGCATGAGTCCTTTGCTCGCCTTCCGGCGAATTATTTTGCCGCAGGCATTTCGCATCGCGCTGCCGCCGATGACAAATGATTTCGTCTCCCTCTTCAAAGACACTTCAACGGCTTATGCCATCTCAGTTTGGGAACTGGCAACGGCGTACCGCGAACTGGCAAATGCATCAGGACAGTTCCTCTTGTTAGGTGTGGCGGTCTCGTTGTATTACCTGGCTATGAGTTTGCCAATGGCCCATCTGGCACGCCGGCTTGAAAGACGGTTGCAGAGGCGAGATGCGGTTGAAGCGGTGGAATCCGAGGTAGCTAAATAAGATCGAATTACTGACCAACATGATTCGAGTTACCAATCTCATCAAGAACGCCAACACCACACGCATCCTGCGCGGCGTGTCGTTTGACGTTCCGCCGCAAACAGTCCTCGGAATCATTGGCGCCTCGGGCAGTGGCAAGACCACGCTCTTACGTTGCCTGAATGGCCTGGAACGAATTGACGGCGGCCTGATCGAATGCGATGGCCTACAGCTTGAGCCGAAGCTCTCAAAAAGTGAATACAATCGACGCGTCAACGATTTGAGACGCAAAGTCGGCACAGTCTTTCAGCACTTGTACTTGTTTCCCCATCTCACGGTGCTCGGCAACGTGATTGAAGCGCCGACCCATGTGCAGCGAGTGCCACGCGCGGAAGCTGTAAGCGAAGCGTATGAGCTGCTTGAGTCAGTCGGATTAAAAGAAAAGGCCGGTCGTTATCCCGAATCGCTTTCCGGCGGCGAGCAGCAACGCGTGGCGATTGCCCGCGCGCTCGCGATGCACCCCGCACTCCTGATGTTTGATGAACCGACCAGCGCGCTGGATCCTAAACGCAGCGCCGGACTGCGTTCGCTCTTGAGAGGTTTTGTCGAACGCGGCCATACCATGGTGGTCATTTCGCATTCGATCGGTTTTCTGGACGGACTGGCGGATCAGTTGCTCTACATGGAGGCGGGTGAAGTTGTCGAGGCCGGCGCCGCCGAGATGATCCTGAATTCACCGCGCGACCCGCGCACGAAGGATTTCGTTGAGCAGGCGAAGTGAGTGAGGTCAGTACCGAGGAGCGATAGCGACCGGGTAATCAAGCGCGACCCGGTCGCTATCGCTCCCGGTACTGACTCCATACCTGCACTTCCTAAACCAAATTCATCGGCGTCGGGTTTTTCGGATCTTTCGTGTAGTCGTAAAAGCCTCGGCCTGATTTCCGGCCGTACAAACCAGCCAAAACCATGCGCTTCAAAAGTGGTGGCGGGGCGAAAGCGCTTCTCGCGAAATTCATTAAACATGATTTCTGCGATGTAGTAGGTCGTATCCAGCCCGACGAAATCACCGAGCGTCAAAGGACCCATCGGATAACCACAGCCCAACTTCATCGCGTTGTCGATATCGATTATCGAGCCCACGCCTTCTTCCAGCGCCCGAATCGAATCGAGCATGTACGGGACCAGCAAACGATTTACGATGAAGCCGGTCTTATCGCTGGCGCGCACGGGAACTTTGCCCAGGTTTTTGCCAAAGGCAACCGCGTCTTCGTAAACGTCCGTGTCGGTAAGGATCGTGCGCACTACCTCGACCAATTTCATGATGGGCACGGGATTGAAAAAGTGCATGCCGATGAAGCGTTGTTGGCGCGCCGCCGAAGTCGCTACCATCATCTGGGTGATTGATAACGACGAGGTGTTTGAGGCGAAGATTGTTTCAGGTTTGCACAACTCGTCCAGCGCCTTATAGGTCTTTTGCTTTTCGTCGAGATTCTCGATGATGGCTTCGATGATGATGTCGCAGTCCGCCAGGTCGTCGAAGGTCGTGGTGCCAAACAGGCGATCGCGCGCAGCTTTCTGTTGTTCCGCAGTGAGCGTGCCTTTCTCGGCAAATCTCTCCAAAGACTTTTCAATTGAGGCAAAGCCCTTTTGCAAGAACTCTTCTGACACTTCACGCACGGTGGTTTCAAAGCCGGCCATGGCGGCTGTTTGCGCGATGCCCGAGCCCATCAAACCACAGCCCAGCACGCCAACTTTTCTGATCTCCATAGGTTCTCCTTATTTATCCGCAGATTACACAGATTAAGAAATTAAGCAGCAAGAAGCACGAGAACCATAAGCTGGTAGTGTCTGGCTGATCGGCATCACATATCAACTTCACTGTGTGACGCTTTGTTTCTTATCTGTGGAATCTGCGTAATCTGCGGATGAATTTTCTAAAACGTAATATCAAAATCGCGCGCGACCATAAAGAACCTTATCGGCTACCACCAGCAGCGCGGCTATCTGTCCTACGCGCCACGCGATTGTCACGCCCGCTGATTGGCCCGGCCGTTTGTAACTCACTACCGAAGCCAGCGCCGCGCCGGAAAATAAACCGCCAATATGGGCGGCATTATCGATGATCCCGCGACCCACAAATCCTATTACCAGATTTAGCAAAATGATCGGCAGCAACCCCGTCCCAAACGCTCGTTTGAAACCTTCCGGTAACTCGCGCCGGTATTTCACTCCAAAACGAAGAGGACGCCCACCAGCCCAAACAAAGCGCCCGACGCGCCAGCCGAAGGAATCGTCGTGACTCTTGATCAAAAAACTGCCAATCACACCGGGATGGGATCCCGGTATCACGGTCAGATAACTCACGAGCACACCGGCGATACCCGTAGCCACCCAGAACACGACAAACCTGGCTGAGCCATAAAGCTTTTCCACCCATGGTCCAATGACCCAAAGGCTGTACATGTTAATCAGCAGGTGTGGCAGGTTCACGTGAATGAAGATCGGCGTTACCAGCCGCCACCATTCATGCTTGTATCCGATCAGGTAATTCGTCTTGGCGCCAAAACCATAGCAGAATTGATTCCGGGAACGCGGCCCAGAGGACGAACGTCGACATCCCGCTCGCCTGCCACATCAACAGGAAGACAAAAAAGTTCAAGACCAGAAACACGATCGTGAACATGTAAGGACGCGACAGGACCGCCCGCACATAATTCAGGTTGTAGCGCTCGCGCAACGGCAAATGTCGCGGCGTTTCCGGCGCCAGGGCCGCGCCACAAACGAGACAGCTGGTTTCGCCCGCGCCGATCAGGGCACCACAGTTACGACAAACGCTCGGCCGGCCGGCCTTGTTGGGTTGAGTGTCCGACAAGTACGTTTTTAAGCTAACCAACGAGAGATTAGACGGAGTCTGACAGGATTCTACATTGAACTTGCAAAAGGCGTAGACCAACCACGATTCCTTGCTCTGTTCGGACCCAGCCCGATTGCCGTCCGGAACCGGAATGGATGTAGCAGATTTAGATGGTAATCCAAGCCAAGGAAAATCCTCGGGCTGGCGCGAAACTTGAATGTGACGCTCGCTGACGGGCCTGTTCACGCGAACTGGCCTCCCTTGCCACCTCCGGCCCGATCAATCCACGCGCTCGCAGCGTGAAATTCTCGCAAAGAAGTATCACGACTGCTATAATCCGGCTCAAGCACGGAACTCCGGGAGAATTCTGTATCTTGCACACACCTTTCTAACTGGATATGACTCTTACTACTGAACGCTTTTGCAGACGCTAACTGGCTAGAGGTGGTTTTACGGAGCCTTAGTTGAGTTCTTTGGGTCCAGAGAAACCATGCTCGCGAGTTACTCGACCGTTTAGCAAATTACCGCAACTGATAGAAACAAGAATCCGAGGTGCTCCTATGTTGTGGATCCGGCCTTCTGCAATTCCTGCAGCTGTGATTGCTGGCTTGCTTCTATCTGTAGCGGAGCTTATCCGAGGCGACGTTCGCTCAGGTGAGCCAATGTGATCCCAATTTGCAGAAGGCAGACGCGGACCCCAACGGCTATCGTCTCCGCGGCGATCGTTGTGAAGGTGTTTACATCAAACAGGTCGCCGGCACGACGGTCGTGGCGTCGCTGATCGAGTACGTGGAAAATTTCAACCCGGCGGCTGGCCAGAGCCTGCGGGTAGAGTGGACTGCACCTGGTAATTCCAGCGTTCGACTGCGGGCGTATTCACTCAGACATAGGCTCTTTTATCAAATGGATACTCAGCGTCCTGCGGGCAGTAGCTCATACACCTGGCCAACGAATCTGTTGGCGTCTCTCAACCTTACGAAGGGCGATCTCCGGGATCGTTGCCATAACTTCATATGCAGTCGGGAAAACCAATCGCCAGATTTATTTGCCGGTGCGCGTCACGCAACAAGGGACCGCAAGAAAGTCGAGCAGTTATCAACTCCTGCTCGTGCCCAGCGCGGAGTTGGACAAGATCTTCGTGAGCTTAGCACCGGTGGCTCAGGACGGTAGACCTGGAGCCTCTATTAAGGATTGGACGCTTGGAGATGGCTACTACGCGGCTGGTCGTGCCGTTACGATCACAACACCGCAAGTGAAGGATCCTGGCTTTTATTACCTAAAGATTAGCGCGACCTTCAAAGCGGGCGGCTCAGCTACCAAGGAAGTTTGGTTCTATCAACCTTAACGATTGACCGAAGTCCTGGCACAGAAAGGGCACGAACGTGCCACAAACCCCGGGAGATCAACTCCGAGGCATGCTTGCAGAAAAAGTCCGGGCAGCAACTTATGAGGCAGTCCGGTCCGGAGGACAAGTCCCTGCCGAGCAGGTGGATGCCCTTTCACGTCTCGCCCGTCTGGTTGAACTCTATCAAGCTGGGCAACCGCCGCCCGCTCGCAAAAGATGGCAAGTCGTCGCGGCCCTGGGAAGTACACTCGTGATTGTCAGTTTTTGTTGTTTGCCCACGTCAACGAAACAGAAATTGAAGCGGACCTCTCGCTGTCAGAGGTGAGCTTCGTTTTACCAACGCAACAAGCGCTGACCAGAGCGATTGATCTCTCGACATTAGGCGTTTCCGGGCTACGCCACATCGAACTTCCGCAGGCCGTTGATCAGATTGCTCAGACGCCCGCCTCATCGGATGATGGGGCAGAGTTTGGCATTGGTTTGGAAGCCGCCTCAGACGCGAAGCGCCGGGGCACAATTACTCTTTCGCCCTTAGCGCTACCGGCGGCAACATCCGTGTGGGTGAAATACAGCGGGCTTCCACGTCAGTATCGATTATCGTTGAAGGGAACAAAGCGCTGACTTTAGCGCTAACGTAGACGGCCCGGTGCGCGTGGCATTGTCACAGGGGGCAGCACCGTTCTTGCAACGCCTGAGGTATTTGTTATGCAATCCGGTGAAAACGAGGTCGACCTGGATCTGACACTGCTTGATCCCAACAAGGACCATTTCGCCTCGCAGCTATCTGCTCGGGATCCTTCTTTCCTTGATGTAGAGGATTTTCGGGACCCGAATAGCAACCTCCCTCGGCATGTGTCAACGGTTCTCTCAGGCACGCTCAACTTCGAGTCCCTTAACGGCCTGGAGCGCAAAATTCGTCCAGGAGAGATGATTCAGCTGGAAACCTCTCAGCTTGAGATTAGAACACTCCGGCTCCGGGAAGATCATATTGAGTTGAAATTTCACGGTCGAGTGCGTGGCCTGAACGTAGGCTCAAACGACGGCCGCCGTAGTCTAATGCCGACATGGCTCGAATGGCTCCAGGCACGCCACAGCCTTTCTCTTACTTTGGGGCACCGCGCTCTATCTGTTTAGTCTCGCGATAGGCGCACTGCGGTGGTGGAGGAAACCTCTATGAAGCGCTCAATGTTAGAGCATCAGCTCGCTTCTAATAGTGATTTGTTTGCTCGGCGGGCTTTATAGACGCATTGATGGCGTCAACGCTCAGAACAGTAACAGCTCACGACCCGGCGTCTATCGCCTACGCCAGCTCCAGCCGCTGAGGAACTCAACAAACGTTGATTGTGATGATCAGGTGTCAAATCGCTGACGATGACAGTATCGGCGCGGGCATTATCTTCGGCAAGGGAGCCAGCCGGCTGTACATCGCGACCGCCAATCACGTAGTTCGGCGAAACACTGTACGAGGCCAAGAAGGTGCGGGTTCAGCTTAAATGGCTGCCCGGAGAATGGAAGACGGCTGAATTGCTGGATAGCACAAACCGCGATCCTGGATTTAGCGGTGCTGGCCATCGACTTAAGCAGGAGAGCGTTCCGGCTGATGCTTTAGACTGGAATCAATTGGGTGACCTGGGCTTATTGAAGAGCGGCGATTCAGTTTTTCTCAATCGGCTATCCAAATGGTGAAGCGTGGCGCATCTTTGAAACACCTAACAAGATTTAGTAAGAAGACTGGGGCATCAATCATCTTCGAAACGGCCCTCATCGCTCCCGGTAACTCTGGAGGCGCCTTGCTAAATGAAAGGCGAGAGATAGTAGGCATGATCAGAGAGGTCGACTCGTCCGATGGAAAGCGCGGTCGGCATTCAGAGCGTGATCGAGACACTGGAAGGAAATGGACCTACCCGGTGGATTTGAAATTGCGGGCGCAGGCGGGTCCAAAACAACCGATGCGACGCTGGATAAACCTTCAGAACCGAACGCCATTTACAACTTTAGGGCGAGGGATGTTTCGGATGTCGAGCTTCGCAGTCACGGTCGATTACCAACACGCTGCTGGCGAAAGCCCAACCGACCGCGTCACCTTAGGGGCGTTTGTGGTGGAAACGACGGTAGCCCACTCCGTGAACTTAACTACTCGGCCGCCTCCTCAAGCAGTGAAGGTGGGTGGCGGTAGCGCGACTCTGACAATTAGAAAAGAAACCAGAAAAACATTTACCAGCGCCATTGTCAGAATGTCGATGGTTAAAGAACCTCGTTCTGTCCTGGTCATCCAGGACTTTCCGTATAGTAAAGTATGGGGATCATCAATGACACTGGAAGGCGACGAGCCCGTACTCAGGCTGGACAAGAGTTCGTTCATGCTACCCGACGACGGAGTGTCTACGAGCCCTCGTGATACGGATCTCTGGCCCGGCGCCTGCTGTCGCGTCGTCTCAATCTGGAGCTCAAACCGAACTCCCGTAGGCCGGATATATCTATGGGATGCGAGCAAGGCCAGCGGAGATCCAGACTCGCATGTATCGCATGGATATCAGCTTCAGCTCTGGGCGTTACAGGACCTAACCAATCCGAACTCTGAACTCGTGTCTAAGTACTACAACGCATTCCCGGAGAGGAAACCGGCGGGAACAGAAGAGTCAGTAGAGCTCGGCGGCTTGCGGTTTTTGTTTAGGCTGCTGACCGCACACCATGTCCCTCAAAGGGGCGAATCTGTGTTTTATTTGAATTCTGTTCGGATACAGGTGGAGGTCTCGCCGATCCCATCGAATCAAATGAAGAGACCGTGACGTTGGATTTCCAGGGACTCTCCTCAGATCAAGGGCTCCTCACAGTTTCTTCTGTGGCTGCAAAATCGTTTGAGCGATCTCGATTCAACCACCTACTGAGTCTTCGCGAGCAGACTCACGAGATCGTCAGCGTGCTCTTCTTCAACGGCCAGGATCGTTTCCATCATGCGCCGGCTGGTTGGATCGTCATTACCGAGATATTGAATGATGTCGCGATAACTATCGATGGCAATCCGCTCTGCGACCAGGTCTTCCTTAATCATATCTGTCAGCGTTTCGCCTTCGACATACTCGGCATGACTGCGCGTCAACAAACCTTCCGGACTGAAGTTTGGTTCGCCGCCGAGTTGCACTATTCGTTGAGCGATCTGATCGGCGTGCCCCTGTTCGTCGTTGGAGTGCTGCAAAAACTCAGCCGCCACGCTGTCGGCACTAATTCCCGAAGCCATAAAGTAATGGCGCCGGTAGCGCAGCACGCAGACGATCTCTGTGGCCAGCGCTTCGTTCAGAACTTTAATTACAGTTTTGCGATCGGCGCTATAGCCTTCGGTGACGGCGCCCTGCTCGATATGTTTGCGCGCGCGTTCGCGCAAGGTCTTGATATCAGTCAGAAATGGTTTCTTGGCCACAGGATGACTCCTTCGGTTTATGAGTTTTCGTTTGAGGGAAAGAGTGATGTTACTAGTGGATGGCGGGGAGGGCAAGTAGCGTATCAGAGGCCCGGCGGTAGCGCGGGTTGTCTAACCTGCCGCCGCTGTGTGACGCACAACTATGCGCAGGTTAGACAACCTGCGCTACTCCGCGGCAACCTTCGCGCTAAACCTGATTTCATTGGGAACACCCGGGTCATTCACCACTTCGACCGGCGCTTGCCACTTAAACGTCCTGATGCGGCACGTTCCCGTGTTGTCATCGCGGCAATAAACCAGCGTGAATGACGCGCGGACAACCGCAGCTCCGCCGGCGACTCTGAACGGAACTCGAAGTGGAAGTGCTACCTCTTTCCCGCCTTGTTCCCATTTACTGACGGCGTCCCTGATTGTTCGCCCCCTGTTTTATCGAAATCGAATAACGCTGCGGCGCGTCCGGATTCAGGTGATATCCCGGCGGCAACTCAACACTAATAACGGCGTTGGCATCGGTCCCGCGCAGCTTTTGAATCGGTAAACTGATCTCTTGCGCATTGGGCGCGACGTCACCGGTGCTCACGGTCTGACTGGACTGCGGCGGTTGCAGTCCCGTGATTTGCAGCGTCTTCGTTGCCTTCGTTTTCAAATCAACCACCCGAATCGCGTGATTGTTTGTGTCCGCGACATAGAGCTTGTCCTTTACCACCGCCAGTCCGCCGGGTTCGTAGAAGGATGGTTTATTGCCATCGTTTTGCCCGGGCTTTCCTGACCCGGCGAATGCTGTTACTTCGCGCGCCGCCGGATCCAATAACTTGATCCGGTGATTGTAGGTGTCGGCTATCAAAAGCTTATTGTTCCAGCGCGCCAGGCCCAAAGGATGTTGCAGCCGCACCGCATCGCCCAGCCCGTCTTTGTCACCAAAGTCAAAAAGATCGCCGCCCACTAGCGTGCGCACCTTTGCGCCGGGGCCCAGGTTGATTGCGCGAATGATGTTCGCTTCGGCGTCGGATACAAACAGAGTCTTGCCATCAGTCGCCAGGGCTGAGGGCTGGGCAAAGCCGGCTTCGCCGACCGGTCCGTCGATGCGAGCTTCGCGACCTGAACCGGCAAAGGTCGAAACCTCCTGCTTGTCCAAATCCATCTGCCAGATTTGATGGGGACCAGCCATGGCTATGTAAAGCGTGCGCCCCACCAGCTGTAAATCCCAGGGCGAGTTCAAAGGCACCTCGCGCGCCGGTCCGGAGTTTCCGCATTTGCGCATTTGCTCTCCGGTGCCGGCAATGGTCTTGACCGTTTTCGTTTTCAGATCGACTTGCCGAATCAAATGATTCTCAGTGTCCGCGACATAAAGCGTGTCGCCATCCAGAACCATCTCCTGCGGGCGAAAGAAGGTTGCGCGATCAAACGCGCCATCATCGGCGCCATGCGTGCCCGTCCCAACTGTTTCGAGCAACGCGCCGTCAAGCCGCGTGATTACGATTCGATTATGATCAGAGTCGGCGATGAAGAGTCGATCGTTCTTTCATCGGCCACGATTTTGCCGGGAAAGGCGAGTGGCAAGTCGCCAACTTTTGCCTTTTCCAGCACCAGTTTGAGCGGCGCTTCGTTCAACTCTCCGCGCTTGCGAAACTCAACAATCGTGTCACCGATAACCTTGTCGAGCGCTTCATAACCGCCTTCGCCGGACAGTTTCCCAATGACATAGCCGGCCGGGTCGATCAGATATCGAGTGGGCCAGGCGGTGACGGCGTAAGCGCTCCAAATCTTGAAGTCGGCATCATTAACAATCGGGTGCTCGATCTCGTAACGCAGAATGATGCGACGTATGTTCTCTGTGTCTTTTTCGTTCTCGAATTTTGCGGAATGGACGCCAATCACAACCAGCTCGTTGGGATACTTCTTTTCCAGCCTTTTAGATCCGGAATGATATGCATGCAGTTGATGCATCCATAAGTCCAGAAATCCAGGAGCACGACTTTGCCCTTTAGCCCTGCGAGCGACAGTGGTTTGTCAGTATTCAGCCAACCGCGTCCGCCGGTCAGTTCGGGCGCGCGGATCCGATCGCGATCCTGTAAGGGCATGATGAGACCTTTCGATGAAGAGTTGGGGATTAGTGAGTCAAAGATTAACCACAGAGAACACAGAGAGAGGCAAAATGCCAAAAGGCAAATCCACTTCTTTCTCTGATCTCCGGTGCGAGCTCGGTCGTTAATTTTCATTTTGCCAGGACCTGATCCAATCGATCTACCGCTCTTCTTAGATGCGGAATTGTAATCGACCCGCCCACCACCAGCGCCACGTTGAAAGCGTCCATGAATTGTTCGCGTGTTACCCCAGCCTCGGCGCATTGTTTGATGTGATAAGTGATGCAATCGTCACAGCGCAGGACGATCGAACCCGTTAGACCCATCAGCTCTTTGGTCTTTTTGTCCAGAGCTCCTTCTTCATAGGCCTGCGTATCCAGGGCAAAAATCGTTTGATGCCGAGGTGCCCACTGCCAAGAAGTTTCTCATTCATTTCTGAGCGAAAACGATCAAAATCGTCCATTACGGTAGTCCTTTCAAGTGTTTACGTCAGCCGCCCGACGCCGAGGCCACCGGTTGCGAGGCCGGGCTTCCGGCGCTGATAATCAACAGTTGACGAATGCTGACGCGAATGTATCACAGAGCTATCGCGCGCTTGAATCTGCTCCAGGGATCAGGAAGCAGGTCAGGATTGACACCCTTTCGCTCTCATGTTTTCATGCCCGAGCCTGAAACGGCACCCGAAGATGAACATCCCAGAACCTGATGCCCACCTTGCGCCGACGGATGAACCGCAACTAAGAGACTTGTTTTCTTTTGGGGCGGGCGGACAAACGTTCGCTGTATTCGCGGAAGAGGTCGAAGGTACTGCCGACGCAAAGTATGTGGCCGCTTTGCCGCATGCCCCACCTGCGGTGCTGGGTATTTTGAGCGTGCGCGGTCGCATGCTGACCGCCCTCGATCCGGTAGCGCTCTTAACCGGCGAGCGCCTCACCTGGCCGGCGGAAGTACCTTGCGTCATCGCTTTGCGAGGGGACGAGCAACTCGCGCTCGCCGCTGAATCGTTTGGCAGCACCATCACGATTTTCGACACCGATATTGAAGCGATCACCGACACCGGCGAGGACACTCGCGCGGTTGCCGGAATTCTGCGTTACGGCGGCTCGGAAATCCGCATTCTGAGTGTCCCCAGATTGTTCGCCGCTGCCTTTCAGCGAACCGAGCGCCGGCGACGACGATTCTGAAACCGCTGTTTTTTCCCAATAATTTCCCGCAAATGGCGACGCTAACCGGCCCTTCCGGACATGCTTACCTGAAGCAACAGCCCAGCTTAATCTCGGCTTGCCTTTAGAAGCGCTGCGCTGTCATACTTGGCGCCGTTAAGTCCTGCTCTCGCGCCACACTGCTGATGGCGCCGGTCCGCGCTGGGAAGGCGACGATGTTCGGCTGAAGAGAGAGTGAGGTTAGTTGTCAATGTTTCAGGAGCCGCTCTCGCAGAAGCCAGAGCACCGGATGCGTCGCGTTCCACCGCGAAGGGAACTACCTTCAGATCGAAAGACCCGTCCGAGCTTCCCATAGCATAAGAGGTAGAATCAGGATGGCTACGAAACTTTACGTTGGGAACCTACCGTTCCAGACAACCAGCGACGAGCTGCGAGATCATTTCGCGCAAGCGGGAATGTCGAATCAGCTTCAGTCGTGGAGGATCGTATGACAGGCCGTTCGCGTGGCTTTGGTTTTGTCGAGATGGCAACTGCCGAAGAAGCTGCAGCGGCAATTGAACAACTTAATGGTAAGGACTTTGGTGGTCGCAATTTGACCGTGAATGAAGCTCGCCCGAGAACCGACCGCGGACCGGGTGGTGGCTACGGCGGCGGCGGCAATCGCGGTGGCGGTGGCTATGGCGGCGGTGGCGGTGGCGGTGGTGGTTACGGCGGCGGCGGTGGACGGCGCGACAAAGATCGTGATCGTCGGCCCAGTCGCAATGACCGCGAACCGCGTTGGTAACTAATCTGCCCGCTCAGCGGGCGCCGGCCTGACCGTAAGGACGGCTCAAGCACAAAAGGCAAAGTCGAATGGCGCTCAAGCGTCGATTTCGAACTTTGCCTTTTGTTTATGACTCCCTCTCCATCTGGGAGAGGGCTGGGTGAGTGGAATTACGGCGCGCTAGAGTCCTCACCCTAACCCTCTCCCAGGGAGAGGGAACTAATCCAGGAGGCGGGCGTACCTACTTCCGCGTCTCGGGCGTGATTTTCAACTTCAAACGTTGGCTGCCCCGGACGACCTCGATCTCGTATTCCTGGCCGCCTTTCATTTCGCCCAGCGCGTAGGTGTAATCGTAAACATTTTTGATGTCATGTCCGGCTAACTTCACGATCTTATCGCCGGCCTTCAATCCCCCTTTGGCCGCCGGTGAATCATCGCGCACGCCGTCGAGCAACAATCCATCGTTCGAGTCGGCATAGTTCGGAATCGTGCCAAGATAGACCCTGAATCCGGTCGAACGTCCCTGTGGTTGGCTCCTGGCGACCGTGTACGTCGGCCGTTTGTCGTTCCTATCCACGTCCCAAATGATGCGCTCAATGAACGCAACGATCTTCGCTTCGCCTGGATAATTGATTTTGTCGGCGGTGTCCGAAGGTTTGTGATAGTCGTTGTGCGTTCCAGTCCAGAAAAAAGCACGGGAACTTGCTTGCTGTAGAACGATGAATGATCGCTCGGACCGTAGCCGTCATCGTTGAGAGTGAGCGTAAACGGAGTCGCGGCCCCAGGCGGCGTGTTCGATGCCGGTAGCTGTTGACCACCGCAGTGCCGCTGGCCCCGATATCCAGGGGTATCCGGCCGGTATCTTAGTCGGATCCCGGCTGATGCGCACGTTGGACAAGAACGGCGATTCAGTGAGGGCTGACGCGGCCATGTTCGCAGGCGAGTTCTGGCCTTCGACCATCGCGCGCCATTCGGGCGCAGTGCCGATGCCGCCAATGATCAACTTCTGATCCTGCAAACGGCCGATCATGTCCATATTGATCATCGCCACGGTGTTGGCCAGCGGCACCACGGGATGATTGACGTAATAGCTTGATCCGATCAGTCCTTCTTCTTCGCCGCTGAATGCTATGAAGACGATCGTGCGCCGTGGTTTCGGACTCTGAGTTGAAAGCCGGCGGGCCAGCTCAATCAACGCCGCCGTGCCGGACGCATTGTCATCGGCGCCGTGATGAATCTCTCTTCGCGCGGCGCCAGACTGCCTTCGCCGCCGCGCCCCAGATGGTCGTAATGTGCGCCAATCACAATCGTTTCGTTCTTCAATTTTGGATCGCGGCCGGGCAGGATGCCGACGATGTTGAATGAAGGCGATTCAACGCGATTGACGTTGACGTCGAGCGCTATCGCTTTTCCCTTTATTGGTACTCTGAGGGTACTGCCGGCGGCCTGGCGCACGTCGGCAACTTTTGTGAACTCAGCCAGCGTCGCATCTGAGGCTGCCAGGAGTCGCGCGGCCAGCTGGCGCGAAATGACCAGCACCGGAATTCCTGCTTCGCCGGCGTTGTCATAAGAAAGTCGATACAGCCGATCGTCCTTCAGCTTGTCTTCGCTCGCAATGATCAGCAAGGCGCGGACTCCAGCCGCGCGGGCTGCTGCTGCTTTGAAACGAATCTGTCCGGCCTGGGTAAACTGACCGTGAGGATTGTCGCCGTCCGGCGTACCCGCAAACACAATTGCCACGCGATCTCTGGCGCTCGAACCCGCGTAGTCGTCGTACTTCAATTCGGCTGAAGAAATTCCATAGCCGGCGAAAACAAATTCGGCCATCTGGATCGAACCGTTTGAAGAGAATCCCAACGGCATCCAGTCTCGCGCCCACCAGGATCGGTGTGGTGTCATCTGCCCGTCCCGGGTTTACCGAGAGATAGATTGTTCTTGCCAAGTTCAACGCTGGAGACGTACGGAAACCCTTGCAGGTAACGCGCCCGTTCTTCGCCGCGGTTGCGCGCCGGGCGGGCCATCTGCATTCCGGACGCAACCCGAGCAGGCTGAATTCACCCGCGATGTAATGCGCGGCGTCGTTCGCGCCCGCGTGCCGGTGCGCCGGCCTTCGAGCGCATCCGAAGCCAGATAGGTTGACCGTTTGCCGCAGTCGATCGGCACTGGTTGGTCTGCTGCGGCTGATGCGCCAGTCCGTGGCGACCAGGGCAATCGACCAGAACAGGCTCAGAAGCTGTCTTCGTCTTGTAATCATAAACACCTATTAGATCTGACATCGATACTGGCGAGGATTCGCTTTTGCCCTTCTGAAACTTGATCTGCTCAGCCGGTATGGTCGGGAACGTGTCGGGTCACTCATCTCTCTCGGCAGCACCCAGAGCTCGGCATGCCATTCCTCGGCATATCCTCCATCGATCACGACGACCCGGTCCGCTGGGATACCTCGCCGCTCAACCAAATACGGTTTCAACCGAGCTGCCCGCGCCGCGGCTTCACCTCGTGTTTGGGAAGTCGCCCTCTGAAGCGCCGGCCTCCGTAGAACACGATAATTCCTTTCATGGCCGGCTCGTTTTGTAATTGAACTGCAAAATTATCGAGGCGGGCCATTTCGCTTTCGCAGTTTATGTCCCCAAATTCATCAAACTTTCGAGGATCCTGAGACCCGAATGCCGTCAGACCGAACACCAGCAGAATCACCAGCGAGCCTGCTTTGAGTTTTCCAGCAAAGTTCATTTGATTCACTCCATCCAATCAGCAATAAAGATATTCGTATCGCCCTGTTTCGCGGCGTTGCGGTTTGAGGCGAATACCAGCTTTTTGCCGTCAGGTGAAAACATCGGGAACCCGTCGAAGGTGTTGTTGTAGGTGATGCGCTCCGAGGCCGCTGCCGTCCAGGTTAATCAGGTAGAGATCGAAATCACGACCTTTGGGATCGGCTGTGTTGGAGGAAAAGATTACGCGCTTGCCGTCGGGAAAGAAGTACGGCGCGAAGCTCGCCTTGTTGAGCTTTGTCACTTGTCGTTTGTTCGATCCATCCGCGTTCATTACCCAGATGTCCAGCACCGTGGGCCGGATCAGATTCTGCTTGAGCAGCGCGGTGTAGTCCGCTTTCTCTTTTTCAGTCTGCGGATGATAAGCGCGATAGACGATCTGCTTCCCGTCATACGACCAGAACGGTCCGCCGTCGTAGCCAAGCTCATTGGTCAGACGCTTCACGTTCTTGCCGTTCGCATCCATCGTGATAGATGTCGAGATCGCCGTCACGCTTTGAAGTAAAACCAGCTTGCCCTGTCGATTGATCGTCGTCTCAGCATCGTAGCCGGGCGTGTTCGTCAGCTGTTTGGGATTCGACCCGTCGGGGTTGGCGGTGAAGATATCAAACGTGTCATAGACGGCCCAGACATAGCCCTGAGAAAATCCGGACGCGGTGGACACTGCTTTGCGCCCAGATGCGTCGATGAATAAAGGATGCGTTTGTCGCCAGGAAAATAGTATGAACAAGTAGTGCGCCCGTCGCCCGTGGAAACCATCTTTACGTCCGACCCGTCGATATTCATCGTGTAAATCTGATCGCATTCACGGCCGTCGCGCGTCGATTGAAAAATCAATTTCTTGCCGTCAGCAGAAAAGTACGCTTCGGCGTTTTCGCCGGCAAACGTCAGTTGCTTGATATTGCGGAGATGCTTTTCCTGAGGCAGAGCGAGATCGCCGTTTTGAGATGCCGCGATCTTCGATTGTGTAATCAGCAACAGCAATGCTGTCACGGTCAGGAAAAACTGCAAATACTTGTTTCATAAATTAAGCGCGATGCATTCTCTAAAACGTCAAAATGCGAGCGTCCCAGGCGCCCTTTGCAATTTGTTCTATAACTGTTTGTCTGTCCTGCTGGAAAAAGATGCATCCGTGCGCGACGCGGACGCTTTCCTTTGCGATGGTGGTGAAATTCTCAATGCGCTGAGGGGGTCCGCCATTTGTTCGGAGTTTCTCAGCTTCAGCCTCGAAAATATCCGGCGCCGGGAGATGGAGGCCAAGCAGGGCATAAAGCTGACCCTCACCGTTGGCTTCGCTGATTAATCGCTGAAATACCCTGGTCGAATCGATGGAAGTAAGCAGTTTTTTGAAGGCCTGCTCTTCCGGAGTAATCGCCCGGCCCCAGCCTACTCTCCCAGATTGAATACGGTGGCGTGCAACAGTTTTTGATAAGCCCGGTTGGTCCCACTTTCGGCGGATCTGAGGTGATATATAACTCTGGGCAAACACCGGCGCACAGATCAATAGATGAGCACAAATTATCAAAATCGGTTGTGCATATTTTCTGTGATCTGATCGATTCATTACGTCGTTTCCCGCAACGGGCTATAGCTTCGACATCAGCACTTCGCGAATTTCATTGTCGCTGTACATCCCGTCGGTGCGCAAAGCGTAGGCGCAATGCATTTCAGCACGCCGCCGTCGAAGCTAATCTTCATCTGCGCTTTGTCTTTAACGTTGCTGAGCTTTGACCAGGTTCAGCGTATCGCGCACCGCCTTCTTTGCCCATATCGTCAACACAGATAGTGCGCAAAGCCATATTCAAACGATGACAGGAAATATTATCAAGAAAATTCAATCCTTCGGCGTCGTCGGCCAAACTTTCCCAATCGACTTCGTAGGGAATAGCTTTGCC
>ERZ1370068.10707-contig-9382_pt1:0-37500 | contig 44143 bp, 59 predicted proteins | sample MGYA00561227_ERZ1370068 | MGnify/ENA primary metagenome ERZ1370068 (study PRJEB38410, sample SAMEA6850437) | metagenome | study: Metagenomic assessment of the ecological functions of the soil: analysis of the soil microbiota associated with the...
AGTTACGTACTTGTTAATCCCAGACCTCGCGCCAAAACGCTTCGCTCGTCGGTGAGGACCACCGCCAGAGCGTGGCGTAGTCGGGAACTGAGCTGGTTGGACAGCGCCTGCCGCACGCCGCGCGAATTGGGTGACGTTTGCCCCCGCGATGCGCTCTAGCGTGAGGCCGCCAGCTTGGCGTCAGTGGTCATGACCGGTCTATCGGAGCGCGTGGGTTCGGGCCGTCGAGGTCGCGGCGCCGAGTATCGCCGGGGCCCGCGCATTATACACCCGACACGCTCGCCCGAGCGCAACGACGAAGGATGTCCATCGTGCCACGCGAAGCCATGGAATACGACGTCGTGATCGTCGGCGGCGGGCCCGTCGGGACCTCGCCGCGGCGATCCGCCTGAAGCAACTCGCCGCGAGCGCAGGCAAGCGAAGTGTCCGGTTTGCGTGCTCGAGAAGGGATCGGAGCTCGGCGCGCACATCCTCTCCGGCGCGATCATCGATCCGCGCGCGTTGAACGAGCTGCTGCCCGACTGGAAGGCGCAGGGCGCGCCGCTCGAGACGCCGGTGACCGAGGACCGCTTCCTGATCCTGACGCGCGAGAAGGCGTACCGGATTCCCGGACTGGGCGCTGCCGCGGCTCATGAACAATCACGGGATGTACATCGTGAGCCTCGGCAACGTCTGCCGCTGGCTCGCGCAGCAGGCGGAGGCGCTCGGCGTCGAGATCTATCCCGGCTTCGCCGCCGCCGAGGTCCTCTACGACGACAAGGGCGCGGTGCGCGGTGTCGCGACCGGCGACATGGGCGTCGCGCGACGGACGGCTCGCACAAGAGCGAATACCAGCCCGGCATGGAGCTCGTCGCGAAGTACACGCTGTTCGCCGAAGGCTGCCGCGGATCGCTGTCGCAGGAGCTCATGCAGCAAGTTCAACCTGCGCGACGGCGTCGATCCGCAGAAGTACGGAATCGGCCTCAAGGAGCTCTGGCAGGTCGCGCCGGACAAGCACCGGAAGGGACTCGTGCTGCACAGCCAGGGCTGGCCGCTCGATACGAATACCGGCGGCGGCTCGTTCGTCTATCACTTCGGCGACGGACTCGGTGTCCGTGGGCTTCGTCGTCCACCTCAACTACGAGAATCCGCACCTGTCGCCGTACGACGAGTTCCAGCGCTTCAAGACGCATCCGGCGATCCGCGGCACGTTCGAGGGCGGCAAGCGCATCGCGTACGGCGCGCGCGCGATCAACGAGGGCGGACTGCAGTCGGTGCCGAAGCTCGCGTTTCCGGGCGGCGCGCTGATCGGCTGCGCGGCGGGCTTCGTCAACCTGCCGCGGATCAAGGGCTCGCACAACGCGATGAAGACCGGGATGCTCGGCGCCGAAGCCGCGTTCGCCGCGGTCACCGCGGGGCGCGCAGCACGACGAGCTCGCGACGTACGCCGAGGCGTTTCGCAAGTCGTGGGTCTACGAGGACCTCTACAAGGTGCGCAACGTGAAGCCGGGGCTCAAGTGGGGCATGTGGGCCGGAACGATCCACGGCGGCATTCACATGTGGCTGAACGATCTTGGGCTGGGCGCGCTCGTGCCGTGGACGCTGCGCCACGACAGGCCCGATCAACGCATCGCTCAAGCCCGCGGCCGAGATGCCGAAGATCGACTACCCCAAGTACGACGGCGTGCTGACGTTCGACAAGCTGTCGTCGGTGTTCGTGTCGAACACGAGCCACGAGGAAGACCAGCCGGTGCACCTGCAGCTGCGCGATCCGACGATTCCGGTCACGATCAATCTCGCGCTCTACGACGGTCCGGAGGCGCGCTATTGCCCGGCCGGCGTCTACGAGTTCGTCGATGCCGAAGGCGGCGGATCGGGCAAGCGGCTGCAGATCAACGCGGCGAACTGCGTGCATTGCAAGACGTGCGACATCAAGGATCCGCTGCAGAACATCCACTGGGTCACGCCCGAGGGCGGCGGCGGACCGAATTATCCCAACATGTAGGCGCGTCAGGCCGTCGACTGCTCGCAATCCTGCGGCCGTTTGCCGGACGCTGGCGCATCCTTCAGCCAGCGGTCCAGAATCTCGAAGGGCGACCAGAGGAATTCGGCTTGCTCCTCGAGCGGCTCCTTCAGCTGAATCGTGTGAACGGACGTGCGCGAGCGCACCGGATAGGCGACTCTCGGGTGCGAGCCGCGCGTGCGGCAGGATCAGCGTCTTCATCGGCAGCACGGGGTGGTTCGCACTCTCCGGAAGAAAGATGCGCGGCGAAGCGTTGAGGCGTGGCGCGCCGGCGGTCCGGAGGCCGCGCGGGGCCGGCGTCCGACTCCGGAACGACGACGACCCAGCGCGGATCCCGTCCGAGATACTCGACGCCAATCTCGACCCGCTTGCCCGCCAGGCGCTTTTCACGCGCCGCACGACGGCCGAGCGACCAGGGTGTGGTGGAATCTTCGCGGAAGGCGATCAGCGCCCGGATGATCGGATTCGTGGCGAGCGTCGGCCCGAGCAACCGGCAGCCGGAATCGCTGCAGTCGACCATCGCCATCGTCGGATGCGCAGTGCCCGCCGCGGGACCGACCGCCTGCGTGACCGTGCTCGAACCGTCGCCGTAGGTGCCCGTCGCAGGCGCCAGGGTCGCCGAACCCCGTGACCGTCGAGCCGTCGCGCTGGCCCGAAATTCCGGCGCTGCGGCGGACGCGGGCTTCCGGCCGGCCACGCAGAATGCGGAAGGATCTGCGCGCAGACCCGCAGGCGACTTCGACCGTCAGTGCCAGTGGCTTGCGCTCGCCCCGGCGCGCGACCACCGATCGCTCCGGCGTGCAACGTCGTTGAGTTTGCGCGGCTACCTTGAGGCGCCGCCCGGGCGCAAGGCTCCGTCGTGGGAGCCGGAGGCGGCTCTGGACGTCGCGGAGCGATGCGATTTCCTCGCGTATGGACTTGAGGACCGAAGTCGTGTCGAAGCAAAGACCGAGACTCCGGCGAATCGAGACTCGACCGCACAAGACCCGCGTCACCGTCCGGATCGATCGAGGAAGCACGGCTCCGCATGCCGGTGCGAACGCGCGGCCAGGGCCGAGGCGTCGCGGACCACGCGTGGAAGGCTGCGAGTGATCCAGACCGCGTCTCGCGGCGGGAGAAATGCCCGCCGCTCATCAAGTCCGCAGAGCAGCACGTGGATGTATCTCCGCGCTCCAGCGTGCGTCTTCCACGGCGCTCGAGGAGTGATGGCGATTGACGGGAGGCTGTCCTGCGAGGATCCGCGCGCGACTGCGCGAGCTGGTACACGTGCTGCACTTCGGTCCAGGGGAACTGCGTCGAACGCCTCGTCGACGAACGGCCGGAGCGCCAATCCCATCTGGCGGTGCCGATACAGGCACTAGCAGCGACGTAGGGCAGACCCTCACTCGCGCCAGACGACCGCGCGCCGTCGCGCATCGATCCCAGGAACTACGGGCGTGCAGCCGGCCGAGTGACCGGCAAAGCTCGAAGGCCGCCTGCCGCGACTGGCGCTTCCAGCAAAGGGCGACGGGGATTCACTGCCGCCGCCGTTGGCGAGAGCAATGCGTCGAGAGCGACCTGTACGTGCCGATCGAGCGCCAGCGAACGCACGCACCGTTCGCTATTCGGGGCTTTCCGAGGATCGGGATCGGCAAGTGCCCGCACACGACCGCCTTTTGCGCCGCGATGGCGTCGTCCGCGGCAACGTGCGCCAGAACGCGTCACCGCGTCGCCAGTCGGCGAGTCTGGATCGCGCGTCTTCCGAGCGTACCGAGGTCAGAAGCCGAACATCCGGGCGCCTCCCGCATCGTGGTGACTCTATGGACTAGCACACATCGTGCGCCACCACTCGACCGAATCGTGGCCTGCAAAGCAACGACGCACAGATGGGCCGCCCGCCCCGCAGGCGCGCGGAGTCAGCCCGCGAAGCGATGTCCTTGCGCGGCGATGCGCGCGGCGAGGTTGAACGCTTCGACGAGGCCATCGGATTTGGCGACGTTGCGGCCGACGATATCGAAGGCGCTGCCGCTCGCGCACGTGGCCACGGGCACCGGCAGGCCGCCGTGCAGCGTGACGCCGCTGTCGAAGCCCATGAGCTTCATCGCGATCTGGCCCTGGTCGTGGTACATCGACACCACCGCATCGAAATCGCCGCGGCGCGCGGCGAGGAACACCGTGTCGGGCGACAGCGGCCGCGCGCGTCGATGCCGTCGCGGCGCGAGCGCTCCACCGCCGGCGCGATGATGTCGATCTCCTCGCGGCCGATCGAGCCGCCGTCGCCCGCATGCGGATTGAGCCCCGCGACCGCGATGCGCGGCGCCGCGATGCCCGCGGCGCTTGAGATAGCGATCGGCGATGACGCACGGCGTCGCACACGCCCTCGCCGGTGATCGCGTCCGCCACCTCGCGCAGCGGAATGTGCGACGTCACGCGCGACGTCCACAAGCGCGCCGGTGATGTTGAACTCGCTGACGAAGCCCGTGACGCCGAACTTCTCCTGCAGGTAACGCGAAGCTCGTCCTCCTGCGTGAGACCGCCGAGGCGCATCGCGTGCTTGTTGAGCGGCGCGAACACGATGCCGTCGACCTCGCCGCGCTTCGCGGCGTCGGCCGCCGTTTCGAGCGCGCGTCAGCGCCGCGCGGCCGCCGGCCTCCGTCGCTTCGCCCGGCGTGATGGCCTCGCGCGGCGATGAGATCGAGCGTCGCGAGCGTCGGACGGCCCGGCTCGAACCTGAGCGACCGGCGCGCAGCGGAGCGTGTCGACTCCGCGTGCGCCGCGACGCGCTCGCCTGCCGCCAGCATCGCCGGATCGGTGTAGACGACGACGTCGGCTGCCGCGCAGCGTTTCCGGGCGCGCGAGCAGCTTCACCGCGATCTCCGGACCGATGCCGTTGGGGTCGCCCAGCAGCAGCGACGCGACGCCGGCGGCCGGCGACATCGCGCTGCGCTGCGCTCAGTCGACACGGATGTTCGCCGTCTTGATGAGCTTGCCGAAGCGGTCGTATTCGTCACTGGTTCATCTGCGTGAATTGCTCGATCGAGAGCTTGCCGGGCTCGCCGCCCAGTCCCTTGAGGCGCGCCTGCACGTCGGGCAGCGCCAGCGCCTTCGCGAGCTCCGCGTGGAGCTGATCGACGATCGGCTTCGGCGTGCCGCCGGTGACGAACAGGCCGTACCACGTCGTCATTTCCGCGGCCGGATAACCCGCCTCGGCGATCGTCGGCACGTTCGGCAGTTCCGGCGGAGCGCGCGGCGCTCGTCACCGCGAGCGGCCGGAACTTGCCGGCCTTGATCTGCGTCATCGCCGAGGACGTCGTGTCGAACATCATCTGCACTTCGCCCGACAGGAGGTCGACGTGCGCCTGGCTGCTGCCCTTGTACGGAATGTGCGTCGTCTTCACGCCCGCCGCGAGGTCGAACGCTTCGCCGGCGATGTGCTGCGTGCTGCCGACGCCCGACGATGCGTATTTGATATCGCCGGGTTTCGCCTTTGGCCGCCGCGACCAGGTCCTTGACGCTCGTGTACGGCGTCACCGCGCCGACGACGAGCACGTTGGGCACGACGACGACGAGGCCCACCGGCTGCAACTGCTTCAGCGGATCGAAGCCGAGCTTGATGAGATGCGGCGCGATCGCCTGGCCCGTGTTGGTGGCGACGAGCAGCGTGTAGCCGTCGGGCGGGGCCTTCGCGGTGAGGTCCGCCGCGATCGTGTTCGACGCGCCGGGCTTGTTCTCGACGACGAACGGCTGCTTCAGCGCCTCCTGGAACTTCTCCGCGAGCATCCGCGCGATGATGTCGGTGCCGCCGCCGGCATTCGCGCCGACCATGATCTTGACCGGCCGCGCCGGATAGGCGGGATCCGCCGCGGCGCGCGCCGCCGGCGCATCGCGTCATCGTCGCCAGCAGCGCCGCAGCCATCCTGCGTAGTGCGCTGCATCCGTGATTCCCCTCCTGGTGATTGCGGCGGCCGCGTCGGGACTCATGCAGGTCACTGGCTGCCGTCGCCGCGAATCCTATGCCCGCCGGCAATAACCGTCCAATCGTGTTTTGCTAATATGCGATAACTTATTGGTATCACCATGGCATGAACGATGCGCCATGAAGCGAACGATTCCCCCGACTGGCATCTGCGCTCGCGGCTGAAGGCGCGGCAGCTCGCGCTGCTGGTCGCCATCGCCGAGCACCGCAGCCTGCGGCCAGGCGGCGCAGCACATCGCGGTGACGCAGCCCGCGGCGACGCGAATGCTGGCGGAGCTCGAGGACGCCCTCGGCGTGCCGCTCTTCGACCGCTTCGCATGGGGCATGCAGGCCACGCCCTACGGCGACACGATGATCCGCTACGCGCGCGGCGTGCTCACCGACCTGTCGGAGGCGCGCGACGAGATCGCGGCGCTCGCCGCCGGCGCCAAGGGCAAGCTGCGCATCGGCTCGGTGACCGGCGCGGTTCCGGGCCTCGTCGCGCCCGCGCTGCAATCGGTCCGGCTAGGGCGGCCCGGGCCTCAAGGTGTTCGTGCTGGTCAACACGAGCGACGTGCTCGCCGCCGCGCTGCGGCAGGGCACGCTCGACGTCGCGATCGGGCAGCTGCCCGCCGACGCGGAGCGCGCCGAATTCGACGCCGAGCCGCTGCGCGACGAGCCGCTGTGCCTCGTGGCGCGCGCCGGCCACCCGCTGGCGCGGGCGCAGGACGATCGACGCGCGTCGCTCGCCGGCATGACGTGGATCCTGCATCCGCCCGAGAGCCGGATGCGGGCCGACGTCAACGCGATGCTCGCGCGCGCCCGGCTCGACGCTGCCGGGCGACATCATCGAGAACCGTGTCGATCGTCGCCACGCTCGCGCTGCTGCAGGGAAGCGACGCGGTCTCCGATGCTGCCGGTCGATCTCGCGCTGCACTACGCGAAGTACGGCTTGCTCGCGCGGCTGCCGCTCGCGCTTCCCGCCGGAGGAAGCGCGACGGAGCTCTTACGCGCGCGAACCGCCGGCTCGCGCCGGCGGCCCAGGATTTCGTGGCGGCGCTGCGGAGTCTCGCGCCCTCGTCCGCGACGAAGGCCGGCGCGACGCCTGCAACCGCCCGTGCGACTCGTGCAGCGACGCGAGCCAGACGTGGAGCACCGCGATGAGATAGAGGAACGCGGGCACGAACCACGAGGTTCTCGACCAGCGCGAATCAGCGGAGCGCCCGCGAGCACGACGGCGACCGGCCCGTGCGCGAAGAGCCAGCGATCCGCCTTCCACGCGAGGAGCACGACGACGCGCCGCGTGCAGCGCGAGCGCGACGATGCCGGGAATGAGGTACGGGATGCGCGCCGCGGAACGGCAGCACGCTGTCGGGCGCCGCGAAATCCTGGCCCGCGAGCAAGCCTCGCGGCAATGCCGCTCCACAGCAGGACAAAGCCGCCGAAGTAGATGATGACCATCGACCGCGGCGCAGGCTTCCATCTATGCATGGCCGGCCCTCCAGTGTTCGGCGAGACGCGCCGGAATCAAGATAAGTCATTTCGCGCGATTTGCAAACTCCGGCCCGCCGGGCCCCCAAGAGTCCAGAGAAAACCGGCGATACTCTGGCCGAGGGGCGGTTCCTCACGGCGTCGGCCGCCTAGTCGAACGTTTCGTCCCCGTTCGGCTCGTAGTGCGGCACGCCGTTCATCGTGTGCCGCAACTTCGACAGCTCGAAATACATGCGCGCGCCTGGCCGCGGCTCTGATTGCCGAGCGGGCGATGCTCGGCAATGCAGTGCCACGGGTTGTAGGAAAGGCGTCTGCGCGAACGCGATCTGCGCCGGCGAATCGAACTTCTGCTGCGGCATGCGCAAGCGTGGCCACCGAGACGCGGGGCGACAGCCGCTCCGGCCACAGCACGGCGTTGTTCTCGATCGGCATCAGGTGCGGATCGGTCTGCAGCTGGAGGCGAACGTCGAGCTCGACGTCGCCCTGCTCGAGCGCCTGCGACCATGGCCTGGCGCAGGTAGTCGTCCGGCGGCCGCAGCGGCAGGCGCGGGATCGGCGTCTTCTTGTTCGACTTCGGCCACACCGAATACTGCATCGCCTGCCCTTCGCCCAGCAGATAAGGCACGCAGCTGGAAGTACGGCGCCTCGAACGGACTCGCTCTGGGTCTTGATCCACAGCCCCTGCATGATGAAGTCGAGGAGGTGCGGACGGTGGAAGTTCACGAAGTGGAAGATCGACGCGTTCTTCAGGCTCTCGATCTGCAGCTGCGCGTTCGCGCGCGTGTCCGGCGTCACGAACGTCGGCGGCGGACACGCCGAACATGTCCTGCGTGAATTTCTCCTCGCTTCCATCAGCTTCGGGACCGGGCACGCCCATCAGCTTGATGCTGATGCTCATGAACCCCACGTCGTCGATGTCAGGCGTCACGTATGGCCCGGGTCCGGAGAAGCGCACCCACGCGCGATAGGTCTTGGGTTGCGCGAAGATGCCGTGCCGGAACTGCGGCGGCAGGCCGTCGTGGACGATGAACTCCGCGCGCACGATGCCGTGGGTCTTGGTGTTGCCGCCGCGCTCGAATCCGCCCGGCTTCCAGAGCCCGCGCATCTGCGCCTGGAAGGTGTCGATGATCGACTGGGTCGATGCTTCTTCGTCCGGCTGCGATCCGCTCCTCGGCGATCTTCAGTCCTTCGTTCCGGCGCTGCCAGTTGATCAACGCGGTGGTCAGGCGCGCGATCGGATCGCGCAGCAGCGCATCGAAGGCGGGACGAATCCAGGGATCGATGCGCCGCTGCAGCTGCAGCAGCCGCAGCGACGTGTCGCTGATCCAGTTCAGGAGCGCCGAGCCGGTATCAGCCGGCGGCACCAGCGCGGCTCGTCATCGAACCCAACACGTTCCTTTGCATCGCGACTCCCTTTCAGCGCGTCAGTCGCGAGATAGCGCAAGGCGCGGATACCGGGCAGGAAGAAGTAGGCGCCGCCCAGCACGGTGACGAACTGCGGCAGGCCGCTCAAGCGGCAGTCCGGACCGCCGGCCTGCGGAATCGAGAAGCCGTCGGTCGGAGAATCCCCAGCGTCGGGCAAGCGGTGGCCGAGCATCGGATCGCTTTCGCCGGTGAGGCCGGCGAACTTGCTCCCGACCAGCCACGCGCTTTGCACGAACTCGAACTGGCGCTTGATGTTGGCCGCCAGGCAGATGAAGTGGAGGCCGACGTCCGCGACGGGGAATCCAGCGGCGGACCGCGCGGCGGCCGCGGCATCGCGCCGTACTTTCGTCCGCGGCGAAGCAGGCGATGAAAGCGTGTCGACGCGACCAGATCCTGCTCCAGCGCCGCCGCGTTGAATCCCAGCATGCGCCAGAGACGCGAGAGGAGTCCGCGCCCGCCGGGCGGCAGATCCGCGTTGCGCGGGTTGGACCGTCGGATGTGCGCGCCCAGCGGACAGCGCAGCCCTCGCGGATCCGCCCTCGTAGGTGAAGTCGTTCAGTCGATCGCCTGAGCGCTGCCAGCGAGAGCTCGCCGTTCTTCTTCCGGCCCACCATGGCCGCGGCCAGCCGCTCGCGCAAGTCCTGCATCGCCGCCGCGCCTGCCGGTCGAGCTCGCGCCAGAATCCCTGCACGTCCTGCTGCAGCTGGCGCATCACGAGATAGCAGCCGTTGCGTCCGAGGTCGGCCTGCTCCGGCGCGTCTTCGGCCCGCGGCAGCAGGCCGTCCGGGTCGCGCTGCGGAGCGAGCAGCGGACGCGGCGTGTAGAGCCCGTATTCGTTGGGATAGCCGAGCAGGAACTCGCCGAGGCAAACGAGGTTGTCGTAGTCGAGCCGGTCGTGGTCGCCCACCGGGCGCTCGCGCTCCCAGTCGACTTTCGGCTGCGAAATGCCGTCCGCGAATCCGAACGGCTCCGCGAGCTGGGTCGCGGACGTCGACAGGCGCTCGATGCGCTCGAAGCCGGCCGCGCATTGCGCTTCGATCTCGCGCTCCCACGCCGCGAGCCGCCCGGGGCGGCATAGAGGAGCACGGCGACGTGCGGCGTCCGCGCGCCGGTGCCCCACCGCCAGCCGGCTGGATCGTTGGCGCCGACATCTCCCAGGCGGCGCGCGCGCGGCGTCGCTCGCCATGCCGGCGACGAATTCGGCCGAGAACTCGGCGCACAGGTCGGGGGCGACATCCAATGCACGCAGCCCCTCGCTCGTGAAGGCGACGTGGAGCGCGGTCTGCGGCAGCGGATCGGCCTCGACCGCGCTCGTTACCGGCGCCCGCGCCAGCCAGGTCGCGCGGCGGCCGGATCCTTGACGCGGCAGCAGGAGGAAGCAGGCTTCGGTCAGGTGCCTGTACCCGAACCGCACCAGGCCCTGGACGTCGTCCAGCTCCACCGGCCTGCCCTCGCTCAGGCATTGCGCTCATAGCAGCCGCAGCCAGGCCTCGGCCTGCGCATCGGTGACGCGCGCGCGGCTCGAGCCCTTCCCTGATGCGCTGGTTGCGCTTGAGGTCGGCGAGGGCGAGCCCGGATAGGCCTTGTACCAGACCTCGGTCGGCAGCTGATGGCGCCGCTGGTAGTTCTTGAACTTGTTCTCGATGCGCGCGCCGCGCGCGACCAGCCAGCGCGTGCGCGGCCAGCCGACGCCGTGGCTGAAGGCCAGGTTCAGGCCCCAGGCCACCTTGTTGATGAAGTCGTCCATGTAGGCCCCGTGGCCGCCGTCGTAGTTGCTGGTGAAGACGAGCCGGCGCTTGTCGTCGAGAAACGCCCAGAAGGCGAAATGGATCGTCTGCACGCGGGCCAGGAAACCCGCGCGTGAAGACGTGGCGGGCAGGCGTAATCGATCAGCACCAGGAGCCCGGCTCACCAGCCAGCGGCGAAACAGTCCCGGCTTGACCGAGCCGATCGCCGTGTACTGGTTGCTCACGTCGTAGTCCTCCAGCTGCTGCAGTTCCAGCAGGACCGCGCGATCCAGCGGCGGGCAGATCTCGGCGTCGCTCTCCTCCTTCGCGCGCAGGAGGTAGATCAAGAGCGGCGACAGGACGATCAGGAACGGCAGCAGCACCAGGCCCGCCAGCGGAATCGCCACGAGATGCAGCAGCTTTGCGAGCTGCCAGCGCAGCGGCGTCGGGTCCGGTGGCGTCAGCCGAGCCTCCCGGCGCTCACCTCGGCATCGACGAAGTCGACCAGCTCGCGCCGGAGCTGCTGGGCGTGCGCACCCGATGCGAGCGGTGCGCGCGCCACTTTCGCGGCGAGCGCGCGGCGCAGCGCGTCTTCCTCCTTGACCTGCCGCACCGTGCGACCGACCCAGTTGATGTAGTTGGCGGCGATGCGGACCGTCGGTGCGCTTGCATCCAGGCCGCCAGGTCGCCCTGCGCGTCGAAACCGTCGCAGTGCGCGAAGATCCGGCGCAGTCCCGTGCCGGCTCGCCGCGCCAGATCCTCGATGCACTCGTCCGCCGGCCCGTCGCAGCTGCCGGTGAGCGCAAGGTAGATGGGCAGGCTCGGGCGCGGGACGCCGTGCGCTTCGATGTCGCCGAGCGTCGGATCGTCCAGCACCGCCAGCCGCGCAAAGTGCAGGCGTTCGAATCGCCCGAACGGCAGGATCGCGTTCGTCGGGTCGGCCATGCCCGGCGCCGAGTTCATCGCGGCCAGCAGCTCCGCAGGCCTGTGCTCGCGCCCCGGGGTCACCGGCGCCAACACCATGAACTGGGATTGCGGGTCACGGCTCCGCTCTCATCCGGGAGTATGTCGTGAGAGGCTTGTTCGATCCGGCGCCGGCCGCTCTGGCAGTGTCGCCGCGGACTCGTCCGGCAGGCACGCGCGCAGGCTCTCGTAGCTCTGGCGCAACAGCGCCTCGCCTCGCTGGCGCGTTTCCCGTCTCGGCGCGCAGCCTCTCGTTCACCGACAGGAGGAGGCCGGACAGCGCGCCGCCGTCGCGCCACGCGGCGTCCGTGAGCTTGAATCGGCGCAGCGCGATTTCCGGCGGCATCGGGGTCTTGGCGCGGGCTTCCGGCCCGCGGTGCCACATGCTCAGTCGAAAGAAGATGCGCGGCGCGCAATGGCCGAAGCTTGGCCTCCACTTCGTCGGCATCGCCGAGCAGAAAATTCGGCGGCGCCCGCTCGGCGCCCAGATGGCATTCCGCACAATAGCGATAGAACCCGGCGTGCGAGGCGGCCATCGCGGACTTGAATCCGTCGCCGCCGGGCGCGTCGGGATTCTCGACGCGCGCGGCGCGAGCGGGCGGCATCCCGGAAGCGTCGAGGCAGCACCAGGCGCCGGCTGCTGCACCCAGGCGGGTCGAGCATCGCCGGCATCAGGCGCGCGCGGCGGAATGCCAGGGCGTCGAAACCGTCGAACTTGCCGCGCGAGCCCGTCGCGCGCCAGTTCGTCGATCGCGTTTCGCGCGGCCGCGAAATCGTCGAGCACGACAACGCTGGCGGTCCCGTCGCGATCGCCCCAGCGCAATTCGATGCGCTCGAGCGCGTTGCCGTCCGCGCCGCGCGCATGCAAGCGGCCGCGCAGCGGCGTGAGCAACGCCACACGCTGGCGCCGCGCGCACTCGAGACGCTGCGCGTCGAGATCGAGGTCGCGCAGCGGCGGCTGGCCGTCGATTTCGAGGCGATCGATCGCGCCCCGGGACACCGAGGTTCCGGCCGACGAACAATCGGCCTTCCAGCGATACGCCGCGCTCGGCCGCGGTCGACGCCGACGTGCAGCGGAATTCGATGCGCTGGCGGCCGTCCACTGCCGGCGCGGGCTGGACCTTGCAAGTGCCTCGGTAGGCCCGGCGTGCAGCGCCGAGAGCCTGCGCTCGCTTGAGCAACGCATTGTCGAGGCGCTCCACATCCGCTTCGGCGATGAAATCGGAGAGGCCGATGACAAGACGTGCCACGTCGTCTCGTTCGCCGACGCGCCAGACTTCCAGCGGCGGACGCGGCAGCAGCGGATCGAACGCGGCGGCGACATGCGCAAGCTGCGCCGCCATCGCGAAGAGCGATCGCGGATGACACCGGCGCCTCGGCCGGCAACGGGTTGCGATTCGGAAGATCGGGATTGCCGAGCGCGAGCCCGCCCGGCCATTGCCGTCGCGTACGGTCTCCGACACCCGGGCCGCGACCTTGTCGCGATACGACGCGTCGGCGCGGTCGAATTGCTGCTGGCCGGAGAGCCGGTACTGGAGCAGCGCCGCGAACAATCCGGCGCGACACGTCACGGCCGGCTCGTCGTTGCCGCCGCATCCGTCTTTCCAGAGCAGCTGTTGCACCGCGAACCGGTTGGCGCGCAGCGTCGCATCGTCGATGGCGTTCGGCACATCGACGCCGCGGTCGACCGGAATGCCATGGAAATCCTTGCGCTGCGACGCGAGCAGCGCCGCCACGCGCGGATTCGCATTCGTCTCGTCCCAGACGGCGCGGGAAAATATCGGCGCGGCATTCTGGTGGCAGGCGACGCACAAGCGTCCGGTTGGCGTAGACGACCCGAGGAGTGCCGCCGCGCACGATAGTCGGTGACGACCTGGAACTCGAATCGCCCCGCGTCCTCGTTGTAGCTGATGACTTCGATGCAGGTTCGCCTTCTCCTGGTAGCCGAGATAGAGCCGGTCCTTGAGGTAGGGATCGCCGGAGCCGGCCGGCTCCGCGTCGACCGCGACCACGGCGCGCGGATAGGCGAAAAATCGGGCGCGGCGGAATTTCGCTGCAGCGAGCGGCCGAGCGGAATGAGCACCGCCTTCGCGGCCTTGGCGCGCGAGTCCGGCGCCCGCGTCTGCGCCTCGATCCGCTGCAGCAGCGCCGCTGAAGGGAAACGGGACGGCCTGGTGCACCAGCTCGCCGCCTCGCTCCTGCGTCACGAGGAAGTCGAACAACGAGCGGCCGCGCGCGGGCAAGATCATCGCCCGGGACGGCCGGATCGACGACCCAGTGCTCGCCGGCGGGACGATCGATGCCCGCCGCGATGGCTGGAGCGGCGGCGCGGATCCGGACTGCGCTATCCGACGGCTGACTGGTTGCGTTCATGGCGAGCCACGCCGGACGCAAGCAGCAACGCCACCAGAATCGGTGCCGTCGATTTGCGCAGCGTCTTCATCGCCGGGAGCGCGCCGCTTCGACGTCACCGGTTTGCGTACGCACGCGCGCTGAGTACCCGTCCAGCAATCTTCCTTCACCTGTCCCGGTCTGCACGAACGCCGGCGCCGTCCTTCTCGGCGATGGCCTTGTTGTACAAGCGTGAAATTCAGCCCGAACACGCGATCGAGATAGGCGCGGCCGAGATAGAAGCCCGGGCGCACCATGCGGATCTCGTCGCGCACGCGCACTCCGCGCCGGCCCGGCGAGGAAATCGGGCTTCTCCTGATAGCCGGGAATCTCCTCGGTGAAGAAGTAGTCGATGATGATCGATTCGCGCCGCGAATCGAACAGGCTCTGGCCGCAATAGAGCTTGGCGGGGAACAGGAGCCACGCATCCTTGCCGTTGATGGAGATCTTCTTCGGATCGCCTTCGACCAGACCGAGCTTCTTCAGGGCAGCTCAGGTCGTCGATCCGGTTGCGCAGCACGCGCTCGTCGCGAAAGAACACCTTGCCGTGCCACAGGTGTCTCGCCCACCGCGTCGAGCTCGATGCCCTTCAGATGCAGCGCTGCCCGGCCGAGACCGCCCATGATCTCGGCGGCGCGGAACTTGCCGCTGCGTGCCGCGGGGAAACAGGATGCCGCCGTCGAAAGGCCCGTCCGGGATCGGTCCCGCGGACAGACGCGCGTAGATCTGGTCGATCTGCTCCTGGTTGAGCGCGGCCAGGTTCTCCGGCGTGATCTTCTGCGAGATCGGCCGGCAGCAGCGGATACTTGTACTCGACCTCGGCCAGGTCCATCTTCTGCCGATAGTCGGCGTTGTCCGGCGCGAACTTGATGTCCGGCGGGCGCGGCTTGAACCAGTCGCAGCCGGGCAGCAGCGACGCTCAGCGCGACGAAGAACGCGATCCACAGTCTCGGTCGCATCGTCCCTCCCCTCACAGCGTCGCGAGAAACGCCGTCAGCGCTTTCTTGTCCGCCTCGGGCAGGTCTTCGCCGAAGCGGTGACCGTCGTTCTCCACGGTCTGCGTGCACGTCTCGTAGTATTTCTGGATGAACGCCGATCTGCTCCTTCAGGACGTCGACGAACCGCGCCGGGTTCTTCTGCACGTCGTCGGCGATGGCCTGCAGCTCGGGAACGATGCTCCTTCTTGCCGGCCGCCTCGAGTCGCGCCGGATCGCGCTTGGCGAGGAAGAGGTCGTCGATGAACTGCTTGTGCTCGAAGCCGTTGAGAAGGCCGGCGGAGCTGCCCTTCGGCAGCACCACGACGCCGGTGCCGATGAGCGCCTTTTCCGTCTTGCCGTCCCACGTGCGAAGGCCGATGTCGACGACCACGTCGTAGTCGGTGAGCGTCTGCTTGATGCCGCGCTCCTTCGGGTGCAGGAGGTCGTACATCGACTTCTTGTAGAGGTCGAAGCGGCCGGCCACGCTCGGGTCGTAGACCATGCATTGCGGGCTGCGGATCGACGAGCTTGCCGGAGGCGTCCACGTAGCGGCTGCGGAAGAAGTCGTTCTCCGCATTCTTCGGCTTGCCGCATACCTCGGGACCGATCGCGTTGTTGTGCATGAACGGCGCCGTCGCCCACACGTTGAGCAGCGAGATGTTGCGGTAGTAGCCGCGGCCGTTGTCCTTGATTCTCGTTGCGCTCGGGAATGTCCGCGACCACCGGCCTGCCGCGCAGCGTCTCCGAGCCGTATTCGGAATAGAGATGGCCCGCGACATGATTGGAGTGCAGCGCGCGGCAGCGGAACGTGCCCACCTCGTTCGCCGGCGTGGACGCGTCGTTGCCGAGGAAATCCTTGCGCACCTTGCGCGGATGGTCCTCCGCCACGGCGTAGAAATCCCGAGTTCTTGAACGAGTCGGCCGGAGTGTCCGGAAGGCTCGAATGGCACCGCGCGCAGTTTTCGGCGAACAGCACCCTGCCCCGGCGCACCGCGTCCGGGCCGAACTCGCGGTCGAGATCGGCGATCAGGTCCTGGCGCGTGTAGTCGCGGGCCCGGCTGTCCTTGGCCTTGCGCTCGCGATCGCGGGCGACGTGCAGATCCGTCTCGTCGCCCTCGGCGGAAATGAAGAAATCGAGCACGTTCGTCGAGCCGATCCTCGATCGCGCGGAAGTGCGGGCAATCGCGCCGGCACTGGCCGATGCGAAACGACGTCTGGCCGAAGCCGCGCTGCGCGGGATCGACCTGGCGAAAGTCGGTCAGGTGATTGACCCAGCACGCCTCGGCGCAGGAGCCGATGTTGAAATAGACCCGCTGGATCGCTTCGAGGGCGCCGATCGAATCCTCGCCGCCTTTCAGGATGTGATGGACGCCGTCGCGGCCCAGCGTCTTGTCGTCGCTGCTGCGTGCTGCGCGCCCAGCACTTGTTGTCGCGACCGGGCTCGCACCAGCACTTGTCCTCGTCCTTCTCGCCGCCGCACGTGTCGGCCTTGCGCCACTTGGTGACGACCTCGCCGGTGAAGAGCGGACGCTGCGCGAGGTTGATGATCGAATTCATCGTCCCCGGATTGTTGACCTGGTCGTGCGAGATCGCCGACGTGTCGGTGACGCCCGGGCGCGCGTGGGTGAACATCTGCCATTCGATGCTGGTCTTCGGCATTCCCGGAGCCCAGGAGCTCCGACATGCGCGAGTACTGGTTCCCGACCAGGCCCTTGATGTTCTCCCACTTCGGATGCGCGGGATCCGTGGGCGGATTGAGCGGGATCGAAGGCGATGTGGCACGAGCCGCAGGCCGTGCCGATCAGGAACGGCGGTTCGTACGGCAGCATCGGCGAGCTTGCTCACGCGCTCGTCCGACGGGATGCCGGTCGCCTTGATCATCTGCTTGCGGAAGCCGTCCCAGTTGGCGAGGTTGCCGCGCGTTCAGCTGCTTCCACTTCTGCGCGTCGAAGCGCGGATTCGGAAACTTGCGCAGGCCGAGCGCGCCCGTGGACGTGCCGAACTTGAGATCGCACGCCGAATGGCGCTGGTCGATCGTCCCGCCTTTGGTGTGCGGATCCTGGGGATCGAGCGGCGCGTCCTTCAGGCCGCAGGCCGGATCGACGTAACCCTGCTTTGCCGACATACTTGAGCAGCACATCGTCGCCGGGACACCAGTCGAAGCCATAGGTCTCGTCGGGACTCTTCGCAGGACAATCCGGATCGCCCGGCTTGCAGCAGGCGGGATCGTTGATGATGCCCCACGCCGCGAAGCGGTCGTCGCGCTGATCCGAGCGCAGCACGCGGATACCAGTCGACCAGCACGCCGATGCGCTGCTGGAACGTATAGGTGTGGAATCGATCGTTGCCGCCGGTGGCCTTGTACCAGATGAGGCGGCCCACGCAGGCCGATCGGACTCAATCCTTCGCGGGCGCAGGCTTCGGTATAGGGCGCGTCCTGATCGACGGCGGACGCCTCCGGAACCGGCCGAGCCTGCCCGGTCGCCACGCTCGTGGCCAGTTTGGGCCTGGGTGATGCCCGGATTCGTGTCGATGACGAAAGCAGCGATACCGATGCAGAGCGCTGATGCAATGAGCAGAACACGCTTCATGGCCCACTCCTCGATCCGTTTCGATGTTCCACGGACGCCGCGTCGTCCTCAATCGAGCGCACCTCCGCGTCCTCCGGCTTGTCACGTTTCCGTCAGTCAAACGGAACGCATTATGCACTCATCATATTCCGCGCAAGAAGCCGCACGCGCATCCGACGCCGAAAATACTCAGCTGCAGAGCCTTGAGCTCCTCGGCCGGCAGCCGCAGGAGCTTGTGGCCGCTGGCGCACGACTTGCGACCACCATTTCGTCCGTGCCGCCGTGTCCGCTACCCGCACCCGTGTCCCAAAGGGCGATGAGCGTCAACTCCTTGCCATGCAGCGCCATCGCGCTGAAGAACATCCATACGCTGGAGCGCTGCCACAAGTCGTAGCCCGTCTCTGCCGCGCAGCCATTTCGGCAGTTCCTCGCTTTCCATCATGATGCGCGGACCGAGCCGAGCGCAGAGCTTGTAGTACCGCTCGACCCAATCGGGCCCTCCATGCTGGACGGACGTGACGCAATAGCGTTCGCGCGGCAACGCGAGATGCATTCGCGTAGGAATTCCGAGCTCGGCGCAGACTTCGTGGAAGAGCGTGTCTCCGCCGCAGGCTCCACCGGCGACGCCGACGATCTTGCCGCTGCAGAGCGCCTGCTCCGCCGCGATTGCCTGGCGCAGCAACTCGCGCGCCTTGGCCTCCGCGGCCTTGGTCGGAGGAAAGCGGGGCGTCGGACGGGAAGGCTCGTCGACCATGTGGCCCGGTGAACAGCAGGACGCGCGTCGGCGGTTCGCCCGCCCGCGCGAGCGCCGGTTGCCCCCGATGAGCTCGGTCACCGCCGCGAGAGACGACGCCGCGAAGTCGTTGCGCACCCCGAGCTGCCAAAGACGGCGAGCTGCTCGTGCACGGTGCCGAGCAGCGATACCGGCTGGTCGTCGAGCGCGTCCCGGTAGCGCTGGGCGACGGCGCTTGGGGCGCGGTGAGGTCAGGAAGGCGAAGTCGGCCTCGAGGAGCTCCATCCGCGCCATGGCGTCGACGTCGGGCACCGGTTGCCGCTGCAGCGCCTCGCGGTGCGACTTGAGCGAGAACTGCAGCGTGCTCGCGAGTTGCCCGAACTGGGCGTCGCTCGCGGCCAGTGCGCGCGCCGCGTCGTCGTCGCTGTCGAACCGCTCGGCCCATGTTGCGGGCATGCCATGGGCGAGCTCGTTGCGCGACGCAAAGGAGTCCCAGCGCGGCCAGTCCGGCATACGGGCGGTTCAAGTCCTGGCAGAAGGCGTCGACGTACCACTTCAGCGCCTCGTCGAGCTCGGGCGCGCGCAGCGCCGTCATGCGTGCCTCCTCGCCCGAGCGGCCGGCAAAGCTCGCTTGCCAACGGGCCGTCACCATTTTCCCGTAGAGCGCCAGCGCCTCGGCCCGCTGGCCCCGGTCGGCCAGCGATGACGCGATCACGCGCTGGATCGCCTGAGTCGACCGGGTGAAGTCGCCGAGGCGCAGGTAGATGGTCGCGAGGCGCTGGTCTGCCTCCACGTCGTCAGGCCGCAGCTCGCGCAACATCTCGAACGATTCGCGGGCACCCGGATTGGACTTGAGGTCGAATTGCGCGCGTCCGACCAGTGCGCAGGCCCTCGCTCGCCCATTCGAAGGCGCATGCCTCGTGCGCGAGCAGGCCGCAGATCTCCGCGCTGGTCGGCGACGAAGGCGCTCTCCACGGCCTCCCGGAAATCGCTCGGCACGACCTGCAGCGCCGTCGCGTCCGGAGCCTTGAGGTTCGGCAGCACCTGATAGACGGGGCTGTCGATCCGCGACGAATCCAGCGTCGCCTTGAGCGCGCGCGCCAGCGGCGCGACGCTGGCGGCGGGATCGTTCTGATCGTAGGAGAGATAGCGGTCGGTGCGCAGGTCGAAGGGATACTCGTCGACATTGGCGCGGAGCAGGAACGTCGCATTGGGCCGCATCCCGTGCCGGATGCCGAGCTCGTAGAACACGTTCGCGTTGTGGATCGAGATGTCGGCGATGACGAGGTCGGCGCACACCAGCAGCCGGAACATGTCCTCCCGGATGTTTCCCTGCTCGACGATTTCCGTCGTGGTGCTGCCCGCGATGCCGATCTGTCGCAGCGCCGGCTGGATGAGCGCTTCGTCGATGTGGTCGAAATCCACGCCTCCTTTCGCGCCGAAGGGACGAATGATGAACGCACGAGTCATGGCGCGGGCGCCTTGATCCGCCATCGCTTGCGCAGGGGCGGCCATGCCGTCATGTCATGGAGAGTACGCGGCAGATGAATTCGGCCTTCTCCCGCGTGTAGGACGCGCGATCGCGGCAGAACCTCGCACCAAGCTCGATCTTGACGCGCTCGTATTCGCGCAGCAGTTGCGCGTTCTGGCGCAGGACGTCCCTGAACCGGAGATAGTCACTCCATTGACGACTGTCGAGCTCGACCAGGTGCACGTGATGCGTGCGCTCGATCCCTTTTTCGAATGTGAAGTCGTTTTCGAGGTCGACCCAATAGGCATACTCGTACCCCAGCCCCGCCAACGACGCGGTGCACTCTCGGAACGACGGCATGCGCGGGTATCGCCACGGCGATATCCAGTATCGGCTTCGCTTTGAGCCCTGGAACCGCCGTGCTTCCGACGTGCTGCACGTCGAGCGCAAACTCGCGGAGGGCACCGCGAATGCGGTCCGCCTCGAGCCGATAGAGCTCGGCCCAAAGCGGCGTGTAGTCGCACAGCCGAACGGTGCCCGGTAGCAGACCGAGGACATTTTCCCCGGTCCGCGGATCCAGGAAGGGCGGTTGATCCGATACTGCCCGACGAGGCTCCTGGACAATGCCATTTGCATATGTTGCCGCTTCGGCAGACGATAGGCAATCGTCTGGTCGACGCGGCGAGGGTCCCATTGGAGAAAGTGTCCATGGCTGACAACATCCAGGTTCGCCTCGTCAACGTCGAGTTCCTGCGCCCCGGGCCACCGCAAAACCAGCTGCTGTCGCCGCTCACGCAATACCTCGCGGTGTGTGGCGACGCGGGCGCCGGCGTCGTGACGGTTCCGTACGAACACGCAACGTTCGAGCGAAAGCTGAAGGAGCTGCGCTACGAGACCGGCGATCCGGGCGATCGTCTCGCCATGCTGCACGACATCGGCGTCGACATGGGCCGCATCCTCGGCTCGGTTCCGGGCCTTCCCGGCAGTCTGACGATCGATCCCGGTCAGGCCGGATTGCTCGTTCATCTTCGGCTGACGCTCTCGGCGACCGAGCTCGCGCTGCTGCCTTTCGAGATCGCGAAAGGTCCGCTCGGTCCGAATGCCACGGCCGAGAGCTGGCTCGCGATCCAGACCCGGCCGCCGGTGTGCCTCACCCGCAACATCCGCACCGTATCCCCCGAAGGCGTGGTCTGGCCGCACGTGCCGCGAATTCTGTTCGTGGCGGGAGATCCCGACAACGTCCCGTTCAAGGAACATCGTGACTGCGCTGATCGGCGCGATTCAGCCCTTCCAGTATCCCGGACGCGACGACGCGTCGAGCTCGTCCGACGGCACTCGCGAGCAGTTCGGCGAGTTGCTGACCATCCTGATCAATCCCACGCTGACCGACGTCTTTCGCGAGTGTCGCGAAACGCGGTACACGCACGTCCACATCCTCGCCCACGGCGACCTCGACGAATCGACGCACGACTCGTACGGGCTCGTATTGCGCGGTCCGGACGAGTCCGCGGACGTCGTCTCCGGAGAGCGATTCTGTAGTGCGCTGACCGCCGTCGGCAACGGCCGCATCCACCGGCCGACCGTGGTCACCGTGGCGAGCTGCGACAGCGGCAACGTCGGAACGGTGGTGCGCCCGGGAGCGAGCTTCGCCCATGCGCTCCATCAGGGCGGCGTGCCGCTCGTGGTCGCGTCCCAGTTTCCGCTCAGCACGGAGGGTTCCGTGCCGCTGGTGGCGACGCTCTACACGGGACTCGCTGTGGGGCGGCAACCCACTGCCTGCTCCTCCAGGAGATCCGCGCCGAATTGCACGCGCGGTATACGTCGCGCTGGCACGACTGGGCGAGCCTCGTCGTTTACGAAGCGCTCCCGCAGGCGCTCGGCGAACAACTGGACCGCGTCCGGTATTTCCAGAGCAGGCGTGCCCTCGACGCAGCGCTGGAGCGGATCGATCGCGCCGTACGCGAGGTCGATGCGAGCTCGGCGCGCGATTCGTTCGGCGAGCTCGACCAGGCCATCGCGCACGCCGTGGAGCGTCTTCCCTCGCCGGTCCTTACGGAATCGAATGCATCGGGCTGCGCGCCAGCTCGCGCAAGCGGCTCGCGCAGGCGGCCTTCACACTGGCGGCGCAGACATCGGTGGACCTCGCCGAGCGGAAAATGGATGCCTGCGACCTTCTCGACCACGCATGGCGCGACTACGATCGCGCGGTTCGTGGCTTGCTCGTCGGCGATGGCCGCGCTGCGCAGCGGATTGCTACGCTGCATTGGGTTCTGGTTCAGGCCGAGTCGCTCTCCGCGGTGCTCGGCAGGCCGAGGGATCCGGGCCGCTGGGAAGCCGCGAAGCTTTCCGCGGACATGCACTGCGAGCATCCCGACGACGAAGCGCGCGCCTGGGCGCACGGAAGCCTCGCGGAGCTGTGGCTCATCCGGCTGGCCGACGCCGACGTCAATGACGATGAAGCGCGCAGGGCCGAGTTTGGCGATCGGGCGTTCCGTCATGCGTTGGAACTGGCGCGCCTGTACCCGTCGCGCGCCGAGCTTTCCGGTCGCCTCGACCTGGCGTCAGTTCGCTCGGTACGTCGACTGGTGGGGCAAACCGCGGTTCGAGCAGGATCTCGCTGCGCACGGATTCGAGCGGCGAGCGCAATGGGGAAGCAAGTTCGGCGTGATCGACACCGCGACCCGACTCATGGCCGTGTTGCAGCCAAGATCGTCGGGAGGAGGCGGCGATGCGCCCGCTGGCCCCACGACCGTCTCTCGCCTTCGGTCGCCGCAGCGCCGTGTGGCAACCGCGAGCGGCGCGCCCGCCTCCGCGCCGGTCTCGGCTGCCGTCACGACTGTCGCGCAAGACGCACGGCGTCGACCCCGACGCGATCGCGCCGTTCTTCGATATCGAGATGCTGCCGGCCCAACACGGCGATTGCCTCTGGATCGAGTATGGGGACACGTCGGCGACGCATCGGTGGCTCGTCGACTGCGGTACGCAGCCAACCGCCGCGGAGCTGCGGCGGCGCGTCGAATCGCTGCCGAAGAAGCGATCGGCGGTTTGAATTGCTCGTGCTGACGCACATCGATGCGGACCACATTGGCGGCGTGCTCGCCATTCCTGAACGAAGTCAAGCAGGGGATGCGCTTCGGCGACGTCTGGTTCAACGGGTGGCGTCACCTGTCCGGCCAACTCGGCGCGAAACAGGGTGAGATGTTCTCGTCCGCGCTGCAGGACCTGAATCTGCCGTGGAACCAATGGCGCCAGGGTCACGCCATCGTGGTGGAGGGCGGCGATCTGCCGGAGCACACGTTGCCCGGCGGCATGAAGCTCACGCTGCTCTCGCCCAGACGGGCGCAACTCGCGAAGCTCGCGCCGGCGTGGTCGCGCGAGCTCAAGAAGGCGGGCCTCGAGCCCGGGGCGCACGTCGACTATTCGAGCTTCCTGCGGGAACGCCGTCGACGTCGACCGATGTCGACAAGCTCGCCGACACGCCGTTTGCCAGCGACGCCGCCGCGCCGAACGGCTCGAGTATCGCGCTCCTTGCCGAATTCGGCGGCGCCAGCGTCCTGCTCGGGGCCGACGCCCATGCGCCCGTGCTGGTGGAGAGCGTGCGCAAGCTGCTGCGGCAACGCGGCGTCGATCGCTTGCGGCTCGATGCGTTCAAAGTGTCGCATCACGCCAGCCAGAACAATCTGAGCACCGAGCTCCTGCAGCTCCTCGACTGCAAGACGTATGGCGTGTCGACGAATGGCGATCACTTCTGTCATCCCGATCGGGAGGCGATCGCGCGCATCATCAAGTACGGCGGTGATCGCCCGGTACTCCATTTCAACTACCGGACGCGCTTCAACGACGTGTGGGCGCGACCCGACCTGCAGGAGCGCCATGGCTACACCGCGACGCTATCGCAGGGACGATCAGTCGAGCACCACGCGTGGCGTTGCTTCCCGCCGGAGGAGGTGCGTGACCCGGGTTTTCATCAGCTATCGGCGCGATGATGCGAGCGCAAACGCCGGCCGCCTGTGCGACTGGCTGCAACGCCAGTTCAAGGAGGCAAACGTCTTTCTCGACACCGAGAAGATTGCTCCAGGCGACAACTTTCCCCAGGTTCTGCAAGAGCGCCTCGCCACGACCGATGTGCTGCTCGCCGTCATCGGCAAGGCGTGGGCCAGCATCACCGATGCCGCGGGCAACCGGCGCATCATCGATCCGAAGGACTTCGTCGCGCTGGAAGTGGGAACGCGCTCTCAAGCGGCAGATCCGCGTCATTCCGGTGCTGGTGGGCGGCGCGTCGATGCCCAAAGCGGAGCAATTGCCGCCGGACCTGCAGAAGCTCGGTCGAGCTGCAATGCCATCACGGTCGACGACAGCCGCTTCCGCCAGGACTTCGACAATCTCGTCGATGCGATCATGGGGCGGCCCCGTGGGCTTCGCGCGGCGCGAGCTCGATCGCCTGCAGCGCGGCGTGCGCGTCCTGAAAGCAGGCTCCCTGCTCGCCCCGGCCATCGCCCTGCTGCTGCTGTTCACCGCATGGATGCAGGTTTTCGATTTCTTCCTTCTCGACACCCGTGTGGCGAGCTACAGCATGTGGCTCGGCGAGCGATTCGCCGGCTCGCCGCCCGAATCACCGGTGCTGCTCGTCACGATCGACGAAGACAGCGAGAAACGACTCCGCAAATTTGGGCGAACTTCGCGAGTGGCGATTGGATCATGCGAGGTTGATCGACCGTCTGGCGGCCGCCGGGCGTGGCGACGATCGCCTTCGATCTCTACATCGAGAGCAAGATCGAGAACGACAGCGCCGCCGATGCCGCGCTCGCGGACGCAATCGCCCGCGCCCAGGCAAAGGGTGTCCGCGTCGATTTTCGGCGTACGCGCAGATCGCGAATCACGTACCGACCCTGCTGCCGCAGCTGATCGACGCAGGCGCGCTTCGCCGGATCGCTGTGCATCGGAAGCCGGCTGGGCTACGCGTTCGACGCGCCGCTCGCGGTCAGCCCCGATGCAAGGGCAGCGCGACTTGCGCGCGGCCAATCCCGCGCTTGGACTCGTCGCCTGCATTTCCCGGCCAGGCGGAAGACGATCGACGAGGAGCGCCGCGAAGTCAGCATTCGCAGACGGCAGCACAAGCCATTTCGCCCGCTATTCGGTGCTCGACAGCGAGGATCGCCCGTCGAGCCAATGCCCGACCCTGGGGAAGGCGGTGTGGTCGCCACATTGCTCCTCAGATTGTCGCCAAGCGGGTATTGGCGGATGCCGCAGCGGCGCATTTCCTACGCCGAGGCATTGGATCCCGCATCGACGCTGAGACCGGATGCGCTCAAAGGGAAGATCGCGCTGCATCGGCGTCACGCTGAGCGAGGCCGGAGATACGCATCACGTCATCCGCGGATGGACGACGCGAGGAGCGTCTTCGGCGTGGAACTGCATGCCGATACCATCAGCAATCTCGCGCGCGGCGTGGCCGGTGCGCCCTCGGACCCACCGCGCAGTGGCTGCTGATGCTTGCGCTCGCCGGCGCCGGCGCCGCGCGCGAGCTTCGTCCTGCTTCGATCGCGCGCGCTACCGCGCAGGCTCGCGCTCGGTCGTCCTGCTCTTCGCGTATGCAGCCGCGGGTGTTGCGTGCTACGTTGCGTTCGGTATTCTGCTCAACACGCTGTACGACGTCGCGGCCTTCGCGGCTGCGTACGCGTGGCTCTCCCGCCTGCAAAGGAAGGCGCTCGCCGAGCCTCGCGAGGAGGTTTCGCCATGAGAACACGACTGACGCGCGGCGCTTCATGGTATCGCGCGGGTTCTGTTCCTGCTATTTCTTCTGCCACGCGGGACTCGCTGTCGCTCAGTCGCCTCCGACGCCAGTTCGGCGAAGAGCGTCACCCTGGCTCGTCATGGTCGGCGCGCATCGATCCGGCAGATCCGGCGCGCTACATCGGCGTGTATGGCGACGACCTTTCCGATGCGGTGGCGTTGTTTCGCGATGGAGTCCGCGTGCGCCCAACCATTCCGCAGATCCTGCAGCGCGGCGACGAGATCGAAATGGGGCGCGATGTCATTTGCGTGATGGCGGTACCCGATCGGCGACGTCTACATCGATGCTGCGACGCGCGTGCGCATCGGATCCCTGGACGTCCTGTTCGGCAAGATATTCGCCCGGGTACGCGGACTGTTTTCGGTCGAGAACCAGAACGTCGTGGCCGGTGTGGAGGGAACGGAGTTTGCGTTCGAGGTCGCCGCGCGACGGAACGACACAGATAACCGATGCTGGACGGCACCGTCCTGAGCTCGTCGAAGAACCTGCCCTGAAGCCTTTGCGCGTGACGCGCGGTCAAGCGTTTACGGTAACGGACTCCGGTCGGCAGATGCGGATCGGCGCGCAGCCGCCGGCCACGCTGCGCAGCTGCGAACGTGGACGCCAACGCGTGGACAATGCGGTCGCCGTTCCTTGCGCCGCGCGAGCTCCGGCTCAACCGCAGCCGCAACCCCAGCCGCAAGCCCCAGCCACAGCCACAACCAGCCACAGCCGCAGCCCACAGCCACCCTTTGTGCTGCAGCCAGCCCAGCCGCAGCCCCAACCCCAACTCCCGCCCATCTATCCTGCCGCCCTTTCACGCACGCGGTCCAGTCGGGTTACTGCTGTGATGCGGCGGGAAGGGTCTACCGATCTACGCTGGAGGGATGCCGGGGCGGACTCTACGAATCGCAGGCGGAGGCGAACCGGCGATGCGAGAGAGGCAAGAGGGCTATTGTTGTGCGAATGGCCGGGTTTTCGAGAGCGCCCGCAACAGTGTCGCGGCGTCTTCTCCTACGATCTGGCGCGGGTCCGGGAAGGCTGTGCCCCGCCACCGCCGGCCGGTTACTGCTGTGCCGGGGGCCAGGTGACAGCGGCGACGCGCAATCAGTGTCGCGGCAGTTTCTTCACCGACGAGGCAAGCGCGCGCAAGAGCTGCGGCGCCTCCGCCCATGGGGTTTGCTGCGCCGGCGGCAGATTTCGCGGGCGAATCGCGCGCAATGCGCGGCAGTTACTTCACCGACGAGGCGAGTGCGCGCAAGGCGTGCACGGCGCCGCCTTCACCGCGAGGTTACTGCTGCGCCGGCGGCAAGGTTTCGCAGACCACGCAGGATCGTTGCAGCGGAGTCTTCGCGCGCGCCCAGGCCGAGGCGCAGCGCGCATGCCGGGTAGTTACAGGTCGGAGCCGAAACCCGACGCTCGCAGCTGAAGGAAGAGATCCATCAAGAAAGCCGCCGGAAGGCCCGGTCGTTGAAGTAGTCGCAGGCTCCGCTGGCGAAGACGGCTTCGGCGCGTACGGCCGCGCGTATCCGGCCAGGTGCTGTCGTCAAAGTCGCGACGGCCTTCTTTTCGGCCTGCTACTCGCCCGCGCCGCGTATCTGGGCAGCACGAAGCGCGAGCTGGTCCAACACCGAGCTCCACTCGGGCGGCGCGCTCACGCGCGTGCCAGATCGTCGAGCCTCGCCGAGAGATGCACGTCAAGCCTCGCCTGCCAGCTTCCGACTCGGCGATCGCCACGTAGATCGCGAAGCTCGGTGAGGCCGACCACGCTCCAGAAATCGGGGTCGTCGCGCGTCTTGGCGACGAGACTCGCCGCGCCGTCGTCGAGCGCGGCGGGATCGAACTTTGCGCCAGCGGGGCTTGCCCGCGTCGACGACGAGCTCGGCCGCCATCCGGTTGAGCGCCGGACAGAAGAGTTGGGGATCGTTGTCGGCCCGGGCCAATGCTTCGGCGCGCCCGTATGGAGCTTCATCTTCTGGACTGCCTTGGCTTCGCCGCTCGGCCTCGCGCGGCGGCTTCGAGCATCGCCAGACGTTTCCACGCCGAACCGCATAAGCTTTCGCGCTCGATCGTCGAATGCAGGGCCGCGGCTTGCTCGGAGCATGCTGCAAGGCCGCGGCAATTTCGTCGCGGGCACGGCCGGGTGGGCAATCGCCGATGCCTGCCGGGCGCGAAGGTTGCCGAGCTGTTCCACCACTTTGAGGGACGCCGTGCCATCGTTGGCCCGAGCGCCTGCGTGTACCACCCTATGGCCGCTCCCCGATCGCCGGCGGCATCCCACGCGCGGCCGAATGCCTTCCGCCACCTCCCCCGATGTGGCGCCAGCGCGTCCCGAAACGCGCTTCGAGGTGAAGGATCTTGATCCGGTTGGTCCCGCGCCGCTGCCTTCTGATATCTGTCTTCCGACGGCAAGGGTTTCGAGGGCGAGGACCAATCCCTTCGCCTCGGCCACGCCGCGCGAAACTCTTCGGCCAGCGGCGCCGCCGGGCGTTGCGCGTCGCGCACGTTGCGCACGAAGCGCCAATCGGGATCGCCGTAGCATTGATAGGCCGCCCAGGTGTTGCCGCCCATTTCGCGAACGCAGCCTCGACGCGCCTCGGCGACGGCGTCGATGAAGCGGCGGCCGCGCGATGCAGCGCACCGTAGAGGTGGACGGCAAACGCGCTCGCGCTGCGGCGTCATCGATCGCCCAGCCGGCGGCGCACGACACAGCGCACGCCGATCTTGATGAGCTCTTCGGCAACACCAGCGGCGAAGCGCGGCACGATCCGGCATGGCGCGACGTGCCGGTCGCGTCCTGGGCGCAGCACCTGCGCTGGGTTGCGGGCGGCAAGATGGCAGCAGTTCACGAATACGAGCTCGGGGACCACGCGCATGTTGCGGATTTCGCGCGGACCGAGATAATGTGCCATCGGAAAGCACGACGCCGCGCGGGTTTCCGACTTGCTGCGCCGGGTCGCCTTCCTTGCTTGGGACGGGTCCGAGCAGTTTCGGGTGGCGCGCCGTGGCCGGCGATGTGCACGATGCGCCAGTCGTGCCCGAGCAGCGCCTCGACGACGGTCCGCGCATCGGGACCAGATCGGCTCCGGCGTCGTCGGGGCTCACGAGGGACTGTGACTCGACCGGCCCCGAGGGCGCCGTGCCCCCAGGCATTCGGCTACCGCCAGCGCCTCGTCGCGCGCGCCGGGCAGACCGCGGATAGAGCTTCGGGTCGCAGGCGGGTTCGCCAATGACCAGCGCGCTCGCATCCGCAGACGCGTCGGCCACGTTGGCCGCGAAAATCGGCGATGCGCAGCTTGCGCAACAACTTTGCCCGGATCGCCCACGGTCGCGATGGGACCGCCTCCGGGCGTATCGCTGTCGAGGAGCTCCCAGGCAATCCCCGCGGTGCCGCCGTCGACTTCGATCTGCATGTCGGTCGTGCCGGCGAGAAACGGCTCCATTTCGATCGGCACCAGCAGCCTGAACAACGTCCGGCCGACTATGCGGCGTCGTCGCCACGATCGGCGCGATGGTCGTGCTGGCGAACGAGCTGCCGCAGCAGGCGACTTTGCGTCGGCCTGCGCCCGCACTTCGGTCCTCGCTCGCTTGGTATCGAGCGTGTAGGCGATGCATGTCTCGCCGCTTTTCGTCTGCTCGCGTCAGCGGCGGACAGGAAGTCGTAGTCGGCGCCGCGATAGCCCGAGTCGAGCAAGCGCGGCAGCGCCCCGGCCCGGCCCGCACGGTGTCGGCGACGACGAAGCTCCCCGGGCGAGGCGTCCACCTGCGCCTGCAGGGTGCGCCAGACATCGCACGGCGCGGTCGAGGTACAGCTCGACGAAGTGCAGATGGCCGACGATCGGCCACCGGGTTTCAGCCAGCCGCTTGTTGGCGTCGCGCACCCCTGCGCGATGAGCAATGCCGCCTGCGCGACGAAGTGATGTCCACGCCGCCGCTGCCGATGAGCGTGGACGCGATTTCGAACGTCCCCGGCGCGCCGCCGATTTCTCGGTCAGACGCTGCGACCAGCCAATCACTGCCCGGCACACCGCAAGCGCAAGTTCGGCGGGACGCAGCTTGCCCTCCTCGCCGAGGCCGACGACGATGGCCGCCTCCGGCCGCGGCAACTGCAGCGGATTGTCGCGATTCACTCCGGTGTTGATGAACATCTGGTGCTCGCCCGGAGCGTTCGGGTATACACCCGCGCCGAGCGATGCGCTCATCGCGCCTCCGAGCAGCGTGTCGACGACGCGCTCGGTTCCGGTGAGACGTAACGATGTGTAGTGCCCGAGCATCAGCGGCTGGGGCACGAACAGGAGATCGCCGTTGATCACGCTGATCTCGAGGACGCGCACGTGCCGGGACCGGCTCTCGGCACGCCATGGCTTCGCCGCTTGCGGGAATAGCTCGGAGCCGGCCCGCCGACTCCTTCCGCGAGGCATCGCGGGCACCCGTGGACGAGGTCCCGGCCCAGGACAACGGACCGATGGGGCGAAACCCCTGCGGACGATCGTGCAGCAGCGCATCCACGACCGCGGCGGCGGTCGGCTCGTTGCCGAAGTAATTGAAGTGCGAGACCTTGCTTCCCCGGTCGAACAGGAACGTCGCGCCCGTCGTGCGCGCCGCTCCGCTGTACATCGAGCGCGTCTGCACGGCGAGGTCGTTTTCCGTCCAGAAAAACGCGTCGGACAACAATGTCTTGACCCACAGAGACGACCGAGTCGCCTTCGATGTCGCCTCCGCGATCACGCGGGAGCTCGCCCGGGATCGGAGCCTCCGCCGCATTCAGCCAGCGCACGAGCGGGCCGTCGGGAATCTGCGCCGCAAGTCCGGGCAGGAGCTCGGGATCGGCGCGGCGCCGTGCCACCTCCCCAGAAACTCGACGAGCGCGGGCGCGACGGGAACACCCGCCAAGCTCGAGTGCCATTACGAGGACCAGAGATCAGGCATCGAGGCGTTTGGAAGCGAGCAGCGTGCCGCGCGAAGGGCAAGCGACCCGTACAACCCGCTCGATCGGATCTTGCGCTGCGCCGCGATTTCTCGCCGAGCCTTCAACGCGTCACACGCTGCGCCCGATACGGGGTTCCCTTGAAGAACTGCAAGGTCGTTCGTCCCCAGGGGTCTCCGCACAAACGCGCGCCAGCACCTCGGCCGCCAGGCCGCCGCGGAATGGGTAACGAGGTGCAGGCGGGTTCCGGCGCGCGCACCGGTCGGCGAGCGCCAGCGCGCGTTTTCGATCAGGGCCTGAACGCCGAGTGTCGGATGCTCGAAGCCGAATACCACCCGCTGCCGGCGATGATCGAACAGCGCCTTGACACGCTCGGGGTATTGCAGCCATAGCTTCAGTGATGCTGGAGCATTCTTCCAACAACATTTAGACGCACTCCCAGCACGCTGATAGTACCAGATGTTGGCTAGAATTCTGCACGAATTTCTTGAAAGCACAATGAACATTTCTCTACCCCTGTCGTCTCGGTTCACACGAAGCTCAGGCCCAAGGAGAACAATGGAGGATACTCACAAGTGCATTGATCAAGTCTCTGGTGTCACGAATTCACACAAAGTATTTGCGTACTACGCGGTATTCGATGGCCACGGTGGCGTACGTGTTCTTCACGAATTTCGTTACACTGTTCTTAGACCAAACCGCTAAAATGGTTCAAGACGCTCTGCATCCCAAGATCTTTCAAAGTCCCGAATTTGCTACAGGTAACATCGAAGACGCAATCAAAAAGGGATTTGAAGAAATGGACAAGGAAGTCGTTGAGGCTGCTAACCTTCAAAATGCTATGCACGGATGCATGGTACACTGAATTTCATTCGTCCGTTTATTTTGCTCAGGTGTTGTTTGCATTATCCTCGACGATGCTCTCTACATGGCGAATATCGGAGATTCAGAGGTCTTAATTTCTGTTGTGTACGTCAAATTCTTGTCGAAGAATAATCTTCAAGGAACGAAACAGTTTCAAAGCACAAAACATGACTGTTCCGGGCACACAAAAAAGCATCCGATCAGACGGAAAAAGAAAGAATTGAAGCACTTGAGGTTTCACGTGTTCTTTGAAGAAAGCTGGAGCACTGGCAGTATCACGGTCATTTGGTGATGCGAAATATAAAAGCCAAAAACTTCGGCAAACTTTGTTTCATACGAACCTGCAATCAAAAAAGAAAAATTGGATGCAAGTCAAGCAGGTGTGCTATTTTTAGTTTTTTTCTAATTTCAACTCCGTAGGTATCTTATTTTGGCGTGCGATGGATTATGGGATGTCATTAATCATCAAGAAGCCGTTGCGATGTGTCACGAAGGATTTACGGCTGGAAAATCTTCGGATGAAGTGGCTAACTCCTAGTAGTCTGCATTGAAAACGCACGGAAGATAATGTCACGGTTGTTGTCATTAAGATTAGCTGGCCTGAAGGTGCAGTTCCTCCGGTGAAACCACATGAGGAAAAACTGACAAGGTCACCGGAAAAAGAAAACGAGAAAAGAAAAAGAAAAGAGAAAGAGAAAGTTAAAAGAAAATGAAACTGAGAAAGATAAAGAGAAAAAGAGCAATAAAGAATAAAGCTAAATCTGGATTGTGAGAAATCTGAAGTTTTAAAGCTGGAGAAGAAAAAGTGGTCGACAAACGGTTTCCGAGGAGGGAAAAAAAGACGCCCTCGGCGAAGAAAAGTCGTAAACATGAGAACACACCCAGTGGTGAAGCGGGTTCTCATCAAGCTGCAAGTGAGGCCACAAAGGTACCTGACTCCTCTTCATGAGGATGTGATATTGTACAGTTCTTCTAACGTTTCATTTTGTGAGCTTTTGTCGTCTCGCAGCGATCATGCGTACGTAATTTTGCAGTTAGCCACGCTTCAGTTCTTACCGTGGCTGGCACCAGGACGTTCAGCCGTCACTGGAGCGAAGTAGCACTGGAGAAAAATGGGTGAATGGCACAAAAACAAAGAGTTGTACGCCTTAGCGATGTTTGATGGCCAGCGCCAAACGCTTTTTCAGTCAGATCTAGAAGTGTTGACGATTGCTCGTTACTCACGATGGCGCATTACGGTTTGGCTTCCTTTGTCCTCTGTTACTGGGTATCGTCGTTGAGTTTTGGAAGAAAAATAACCTACAAGCGACCCGAATATTTACCTAGGAGTTTGTGTGTGCCTTCAAATTGCACAGAACTATTATCACACAAGCTTGGGTTTTACTCGTTGATTTCCTTGGTGTGCCGTTAGGCAATAACACCCGCATGCAAGTGTCCTGTTCTCGTTCTCCAGTTGTCGTTGACACTGCTGTTATTGTGATGTTGACTGTTGTTGCTCTTGTTGTTTTTTTCTCGTGATCGTCGGTACGATCATCATCATCATCATCAATATCATCATCATCACCATCATCAGCATTCAGCATCAGCATCATCACCATCATCATTACATCAATCATCACCATCCAGAAAAGCGATCATCATCATCACCATCGCCATGCCCGATACCATCGTCTAACTTGAAAAGGAACTGCTGTCGATTTTAATTCTTCCTCCAAAAAGAACAATGTTTTCACATATTAACGATCCTCAGGCGTTTTCCGACAGACGTCTTATAGCACCTCCTTTATACATCCCGCCGGAGAGTCACGTGACTTATTCATCGTCCGTGTTGTGACTTGTTGGTCTTTACCTCATAATTATGCGCGATTTTCAGTGAATTTTCGAAAACGAAATTCTAAATGGACTCGTGTTACTGCAGTAATGCTCTACGTAATTTTAGGTCACACAAAATTACTTTTCTTTTTAACGCACATCCCGGAATGCGAAATGTGAAGTGGTTTTTCGCTGATGTGTGTAGTTCTTCTTTTTGTTCTGTTGTTGTTGTTGTTGTTGTTGTTGTTTGTTGTAGTTCTTTCTCTTCTCTCTTTTTTTCTTCTTCTTCTTCTTTCTTCTCTTCTTCTTTCTCTTATTCTTGACATCATCCAGGAAGTCCCCAGATTCAACTTCCAATTTGTCATCGGAGGGTAGGATTTTTCGCTGTAGATGTGCTCTTCTTCCTTTCTGGCCTCCTATCAGCCTACACGATCGACGCATCGGAAAAAATGTCCTTTTCAGGATGGCTTGCGCTTCATTTTTCACAGAGTTTGCGAAGTTGCTGCCCACTTATGCGTTTGTGTTGTTTTTTTTTGGTACAAACTAAACTGGTGTGTTTTCTTAAAAGCAGTTTTGATCCTTCTTGTTGTTGTTGTTATTGTTGTTGTTGTTGTTGTTGTTGTTGTTGTTGTTGTTGTTATTGTTTGCTGTTGTGGTGGTTCTTGTTGCAACTAACCCCACTTCTTTTCTCCTTCTTCTGCTACTTCTTATTCCTCTTCTTCATTTGTTCTCTCTCTTCTTCAGTTTCTTCTTTCTAATTTTTTTTCTTCTTTCTTCTCTCTTCTTCTTATTCTTCTTCTTATTTTTATGTCTTTTTCTTTTCTTCCAAGCAAAATAAAAGTGAAGAGTATTTGACATGGTCCCTCTGTTTTACAATCCTGACACAAAGAATCACTGATCCTAACTGTGCTACTTATTGGTGGACTAATTTATTGTTTGTCAATAATTTTGTTCCTTTTGAATGCAGTAGAAGTGTGGGAGAAGAAGAAGAAGAAGAAGAAGAAGAAGAAGAATAAACCAAAAAACTCAGATGTGATGAAAATGGCTAAAACATAATGCCACGTGCCACCACTACGTACACCTCGTAAATTCTTTAAATAGAAACCGTATCACGCCACATTTGAATATGGTAGTGGGTGGTGTGCTGAATCGGCCATGCTTTATTGCAAGAATAAGTTAATGCCGGAAAGCATGCGCAAATCGGCAAAATAGTTCGTTCTGTCTTTATTCCATGGTGTAAAACACAATTGAAGAAGAAGAGAAGAAGAAGAAAAGAAAGAAGAAGAAGAAGAAGAAGAAGAAGAAGAAGAAGAACAAGAAGAAGAAAAAAAAAAAAGAAGAACAAGAAGAAGAAGAAGAAAAGAAAGAAGAAAAGAAAATACTGCCATAAACTCCAATAAAATAATCTCATGTTTATCTAACTCTCTTTTTATCAGACAATTTTATCACATGAATGTTTTGCATGGAGTTGGTACATTGCTGCTGACATGCAGTTATTCATTGTGGCATTGCCTGTGTTTTTTTTGTGGGTGAAAATCAGAAAATAGGTATGTTAGAAGGAGAAGGGAGAAGGAGAAGGAGAAGGAGAAGGAGAAGGAGAAGCTTCTTGTCTACTTTTCTTTTTCTTTTTCATATTCTTCAATATCATCTGCTCCTTCCCCCTTCTCCAGAGGATAGACAAACAGAAGAAAAAAAGAAGAAGGAGAATTAGAAGAAGAAGGAGAAGAAGAAGAAGAAGAAGAAGAAGAAGAAGACTACACACCAATTTAATTCACAATCATACTACCTTTCTTTCAAAGCTGTCGCCGCAATAATCTTCTCTTCATCATCGGAGGCACCATCAGTATCATCGCTATCACTGTGACTTCAATGATTTTAAATCTTCTCCAATACTGCTTGGGATTTACTCACACTAAACCCTGGACTAGAATTGCGCCTTATTTTGTCGGAGTTTCAGTTGGAATTGTGTTGTTGTTGTTGTTGTTGTTGTTGTTGTTGTTATTGTTGTTGTTGTTATTGTTGTTGTTGTTATTGTTGTTGTTGTTGTTGTTGTTGTTGTTGTTGTTGTTGTTGTTGTTGTTGTCCATTTCGTCATAACGTGTTAAGCGACAAAAACCTCAAGGATTTTGAGACCAGTCTTCTACATTGTTGGTACATCCATCATATTAATTCCGATTTTACGGGACTTACAACTATTTTAATAGTTCACAAAATTGGTCAAAATTGAAAATGTGTGTTGTACCTCTCATTTTCTCGCCCATCTATTGTACTAGGACTTCTCTTCTTTGCATTTGCAATGGCACATGGATATGCGAGACCTCCGAGCATTTTGTCGACAAATTTGTGGGGGGGCCTTTGTCTAGGCTCACTTTTGCGTATTTGCGTTTCATCCTACTATCATCTGGGTGGCGTTCACGAACACAATGAATGTGTACAAACTTGGTCACCTATTTATGCGAGCAAGGCTCTTCGCAAGTTTTGCCATGTTTTCTTATTTGGCATCCCTCGTGGTGTGGCTATTAGTGGAAAAGCCTTCATGAACATGGAAAAAGCTATGGATGAATGACAGGATGAAAGACAGGAAGGAAAAGAGAAAAGACTACGACACTTACACTATATTATCTGGCAATGAATAGTTTATAAATTACAAAATTCTGTATTTTCTGCTCTGCATCATACTTCTCTAATTTAGTGCAACCGAATGTTGTCCTCTTCTGCCAAGTGACAAAGCAGAAGAATTTTTGACGGAAAGCACCCACCGTTGCTCGTCTGGCCACCCGCAACACAGAGTGCGAATGGAGTTCCCACGAAAAGAACGTCGCTGGCCAGACACTGCTTCGATTGCGGCGAGAGGCAATGCAATCATCGCCGAAATCTTGAGGCTGAGTGACCACGTTCCAGAACCTTTCAAACTGGAGTCAAATTCGGAGAGGTTTAAGAACATTGTCATTGATTTCACGTATCTCGAAGGACGAGAAGCGGGCAAAGGTCCTGACTACTATGAACGCGTTATCGACCAGAGTGAGTATGCTTCGTCGTTGCAACTTCAGCTCTTCTTCTTCCTTCCATTTGTTCTTCTAACTTCATCAGGCCTTGTTGGCTTTGATGCAGAATTCAAGTGACACATACACCCTCAAAAAGCTTCGTCGCTTTTGCAACCTTTTGAAGTCATCTGGAAATACGGCGAGGAATTTGTAGTGTACATTGACAATGTTGGACAGCAAGCATACATCCAAAACACACTCGAAGGAATTCTATTGATAAAGCATTTTGAAAACAGCTTTTGTGTGAAGCCCTTGTATTTGTTCGAGTCATGCTATTACCCTTCGACCAGAAAATTGAGGGTGTTGTTAGAGAAAGAATGTTGATTTCTTATTTAAGGTAGTACAGAAGTAGTCAGTAGAACAAGAAAAAGAAGAAAAAGAAGAAAAAGAAGAAGAAGAAGAAGAAGAATAGCATGAAAGCAAAAAGACTCCAAATTCTTAGCCTGTAGGTATACATGGGCCAAAATCAAATCGGAAAAATTTCAACGAAGCTGCCAATTTAGTAGAAAGAACTGGGTACCGGCACAATAAAAGCGGCTACCAAATTATCCGGAGAAATATTTCGCAAGAAGAAAGCTACCTCAAAATGCGGTAAAAATGATGATTGGGCGGTTACGGTAAGCAGACCGTTCCTTCTTTCCTTCCTTCCTTCCTTCCTTCCTTCCTTCCTTCCTTCCTTCTTCCTTCCTTCCTTCCTTCCTTCCTTCCTTCCTTCCTTCCTTCCTTCCTTCCCTCTTCCTTCCTTCCTTCCTTCCCTTCCTTCCTTCTTCCTTCCTTCCTTCCTTCCTTCCTTCCTTCCTTCCTTCCTTCCTTCCTTCGCCTCCCATATCTCCCGTTTCTTCCTAGTCTCCGATGATGTGTCCAACCTTCTTCCGAACTTTCCTTCTCCCGGAACACTGATCCACTGGTGCTCTGCCTCACAAGCCCTCATGCTCTGCAGTGTCACTTTTTTTTCCTGTTTTCGCTTTTCCGAAGTGCTCCTCGAAATGGAAGAGCTTGTCTTGCGAGAAATATGAAGACGAGCAACATTTCCCGGATAATTGGGTTGTGCCGTTGTACTTCGGTTATGTGTTTGATTTTTAACGGAAGAATGGGAGGTTTATCCAGCCGCGAGAATGGCACCTCGCTAATACTACACAAATGAAGCAGATTCAAGATATGGTGCAGCGGTACAAAGCTGTATGGCTGCATGATGATGCTGCTGATGATGATGATGATGCCTCTCGTCCTCCGGAGTTCCTTTTTATTCGCTTCTTCTTCTTCTTCTTCTTCCTCCTTCCTTCCTCTTCTTGTTCTTCTTCTCCTCTTCTTCTCCCTCTTCTTCTTCTTCTTCTTCTTCTTCTTCTTCTTCTTCTTCTTCTTCTTCTTCTTCCTTCTTCTTCTTCTTCTTCTTCTT
>ERZ1370068.10707-contig-9382_pt1:40000-44143 | contig 44143 bp, 59 predicted proteins | sample MGYA00561227_ERZ1370068 | MGnify/ENA primary metagenome ERZ1370068 (study PRJEB38410, sample SAMEA6850437) | metagenome | study: Metagenomic assessment of the ecological functions of the soil: analysis of the soil microbiota associated with the...
TAGATTCTTCAAGAAAGTTCATGAAGGAGCAAAATCAATGTATCAGTCTAAAGTTATTCCTATTGTTACTCCACCTCCTGTATGTTGTTGTTGTTGTTGTTGTTGTTGTTGTTGTCGTAGTCGTTGTACTCTTCTTGTTTTATTCTCTTTCTTCTCCTCAACGACAATACACAATACCTTGACAAAATTTCTATTTAGTTGAAAAAGCAGCGACATTTCCGTCAATTTTCTCGGTCGCGTCGCACGTGCTCTCCTACAGCACACTGATCCGGAACACAGTGTACCTGCACAAGATGTCCGCATGGTACACTAAAAAGCAGCGAGAAATTATCTCGATAAAAACATTCGACATGCTCATTAACTCAGTGGTGTGTTCGGTAACTGGTCTGACAAAATTTTACGGATTTTCGTTGGTAAAGGACACACGCAAATTTTAGTGAGGCAACTGAAAGAGGTATGGATGATGATGATGATGATGATGATGATGATGATGATGATGGTGATGCTGATACTGATATTGATGTTGATGATGATAATAATAATGATAATAGCTTCGTCAGTCAAAGTCCAAATTCGTTCAATCAATGGCGGTTTTTGTGAATTCAGCATATCCTCTAACATCACTTCCTCCGAATGAAGATGATGTTGCTTTTGATGATGTTGATGATGTTGATGATGATGCTGTTGATGATGATACTGATATTGATGCTGATGATGATACTGATGATAATAGCTTCGTCAGTCAAAGTCCAAATTCGTTCAATCAATGACGGTTTTTGTGAATTCAGCACATCCTCTAACATCACTTCCTCCAAATGCCATCAAATTGTATCAAAACTGCTTCTCTTTACTTTCCCTTTATCTGTTGAAGTCGATAATATATGTACTTTGGTTTCGACTGTCGGACAGAAGCAATTTCTTGCTCAGGGAGACACGTGGGTAGCATTTTGAGTGTATGCTTTTACTAAGATTAAGAAGAAGAAGAAGAAGAAGAAGAAGAAGAAGAAGAAGAAGAGGAAGAAGAAGAAAAAGAAGAAAAAGAAAGAAGAAGAAGAAAAAGAAAAAGAAGAAAGAAGAAGAAGAAGAAGAAGAACTTGCTCCTAACGCTTAAGTTTAAATGTAAACTTGATTCAAATCCATTAATATTGTGCGTTAGACACTCCTCAACAAAAGTCTCGTCAAATGACATTCAAGCTATTTACAGAGATCCTATCAATAACTTCATCCTAATAAAAGAAGGAAAATACACCCACAAATAACGACAACAACAACAACAACAACAACGACAACAACAACAACAACAACGACTACACCTACCGATGGAGCAAACTCCGCCTCCTCATCATCATCATCGTCATCATCATCAGCTTCATTGTTCTCATCATCATCAACTCCCGTCATTACAAGTACTTCTATCCTCTCTTCTTCTACTGTTACTGGTGATGATGATGACAATCCGCTTCTTTTTGAAGTAGCCAAATACTTAGAAGGCGTGGGGTTGAATGACCCCTTGTTGAAGACGATTTATATCACAGGAGAAATCATCGAGGATTTTCCTGCGTTGATGTTTTTCTTGGTATTGAGACAGGCCATGAAGTTTACTTATGATGGCCATTTAGGTTTGACTTTGTCACACTTTTGATCTTCATCTCTTTCTCCTTGTAGTCTTTGTCTCTGTTCTTCTGCTTCTTCTTCTTCTCTTCTTCTTCTTCTTCTTGTTCTTTCTCTCTTCTTCTTCTTGTTCTTCTCTTCTCTCTTCATCTTCTTCTTCATCTTCTTCTTCTCTTTCTTCTTCTCCTTCCTCTCCTTATCTCACTTACAGTCTAAAAGGTAACAAAAACCCAAATCGGATAAAAACAACTAGATGACGCGCCTTTTTGTAAGCCAGTTGGTGTTGTTACCTATTAAGGCAGTTTCAAGTACAACATAGGACGTCTCTCATGAACGAATTTCTCGGATATATTGGACAGCCAGTTTGTTCGTTCTTTTTTGGATGATTATTTGATGCAGTATGATGATGATGATGATGATGATGATGATGATGATGATGATGATGATGATGATGATGATGATGATGATGATGATGATGATGATGATGATGATGATGATGATGATGATGATGATGATGATGATGATGATGATGATGTGATGATGATGATGATGATGATGATGATGATGATGATGATGATGATGATGATGATGATGATGATGATGATGATGATGATGATGATGATGATGATGATGATGATGATGATGATGATGATGATGATGCATTACGATGTTGATGATAACGCATTTACCTTTAGACACGAAACAACCAGTACCACCACATTCCCAGACGAAGTCGTCAAAATTCTTTTATTCCTAGAAATTCTCAGTTACATGGGATCAATTCCAAGAACTGTCATAGAGGAATATATTCCGGCATATACGTGATTACAAAGGGGCGTCTTAAATATTGTACCGACGGAATTTTATTGGAGAAAATTTTTTGCAGGGAGGTAGGTCTAATATTTCCTTGTTCCGACAATTTTTGGCTTTCAAAATACATTTGAATAAAATTTCCGACACTTTTTTGCTCATGACAAAGTGTCGTTAATTTTGTATTTTTTTGTTTTTGGCGCACAGTGAGTGACACCGCCTTTTTTCATTACGGTCACTTTCAAGGCTCTTTTTGTGTTTATGGAATTTTGTTAGAAGTAAAAAAATGCATTGAGTAGGCCTCTTACTTTTTAATTTGAAATGAGTTTTCATACAACACGTTCTCGTAGCACCACGGCATTGGAGATCACCACGAGGCAAATACCAACGAAAAGTTGATTTCAGAAATTTGACGACTTTCAAAATTTCAGTGTTGGTATTACCCTCAACACGCTCTATCTAACGGTGTAAAAGTGACGCTTGTTTGAAATTGTTTCATAAAGTAAAAGTAAGAGGTCTAGTTCATGGAATTTGCGTTCATTTATTAATTTGAATTTGAAAATAGTTGGGAAATTTTATCGCAGAATGAAATTCCTGGAAGGCTTCCTGGAATCAGTTGAGTGACTCGCCAGGTACTCAACAACTGTCCCCATTCTCGCTTTTTTGCTCTTCCAAAGGCCTCATGGACGATCCGATTGCCGACAGAGAACTCATAACACAATTGTGTCGAAATTCTTCAGATAATATCTGGTTACATTTTCTAGAAGTCTTGCAAATTCACCAAGTCCTCTTCATTGTCACACCTTCTTAAACATATAACAGGTGGGACACATCAATTTTGTGACAAAAATTTGCCAACGCAGCTTAAATTTTCAAATTCTCTTCACAACAATCGGTCTACAAGCAAAAAACGTAGACGAAATTCTTAGCTTGGGTAAGCCTTTCAGCTTTTTTACCATTGCTCAATGTAACTTTCCAAGTAATTTCTGCAACTGACGACAAATTATCGCACAGCAGAAAAACCGTGTGCCACTGATCTTTCGAACGACAATGAAAAGGGTGAACGAAAATTCTTGATATTATCGCAACACAAAGTGAGTTCAGCTACATTCACGGACTACGTTTGTTCACACTAATGGTCACAGTTGTTCTTCTCTTCTTCTGCTTCTTCTTCTTCGTCTTCTCTCCTTCTTCATCTTCTTCATCCATTTATCAACTTGAAACAGAAATTTTATTGTGTGCATCAGAAACACCAACAGAAGTGTTAAAACATAATTTTCCACATTAAAAAAATTGAGAAATTGTTAAAAACACTGAATTCCAATTTAAATTAGGGTTCATATGGAATAAAAACAAGGAAAAATTCAGAGAACCCTTTAGAGTTGCAGTGTTTGATGATGGGAAGAATTGTTGTTGCTGATTCTTCTAATTTTAGAATACAAATTTTTTCTCAAAATGGTGATTTTATTTCTGAGTTTGTAATTGAGTAAATGATGGTGGAATCAGATGGCCCCCATGGTGCAGCACATAGTGATGATAGAATTGTTATTGTTGATGAGAGTAATCACAGAGTTCAAGTTTTTTCCAATAATAATTGTAATTTTCTTTCTCATTTGGAAACAAGGATCAGGAGATGGCCAATTTTTTTGCCAGGAAGGAGTTGCCATTGATTGTGAACAAAGAATTATCATTAAGCAATACGCGAAACCGAACGAAGTACAA
>ERZ1370068.8839-contig-7661_pt1 | contig 44141 bp, 51 predicted proteins | sample MGYA00561227_ERZ1370068 | MGnify/ENA primary metagenome ERZ1370068 (study PRJEB38410, sample SAMEA6850437) | metagenome | study: Metagenomic assessment of the ecological functions of the soil: analysis of the soil microbiota associated with the...
GTTATTACTTCGTTCAGTTACGTATTGCTCCACCCAGTTCGACTTCGAGCGGCCGTGGCCCAGCCGCCACGCCCACTGGATGAGCTTCGACGGCAAGAAGATGGCGACGCCGAACCTGCAACACCAACGACTCGACGCAGCTCAACCTTCGTGAGCGGCTCGATCGTGGCGAAGGTGGCCCACGGGCAACTTGCCGATCGCCAGCGGGGATGATGCCCGACAGCAGCAAGTATTACGTCTCGAACTACGCGGACAGCACGATCACCTGCATCTCGATCGGCGCCCCGGCGTGCCACGACGGCCCGAACAAGGTGGCCGACCAAGACCATCCATCTGCTCGCCGGTCACGATCCGGTCGACCGGCCACGCGCCGCTCGGATCCGGTGCAGCGGCGCGCTCTTCATCGGGGGCTTGCCGATCCAGACGCCGCGTGGCCCGCACGGCAAGTGCGATGATCACCGCCAACACACTGACGGCGACCATCCTGATCATCGACACCTCGACCGATACCGTGGTGCGGTCGCTGCCCTGCAGCGCCGGGCTGCCACGGCGTCAACTTCGGCGCCAAGCAGGGTGGCGGCTACTACGCCTACGTGTCGAGCAAGTTCTCGAACGACCTCATCGTCGTCGATCCCGATCCCAACAACGATGGCAATCCGACTCGACGCTGCGAGATCGTGGGCCGGGTCCCGCTGACGGCCAGCAGCGACACGAGGATCGACGACAGCACCGACAGAAGCGCCTGGGGGATGGGCGGCCAGGGCGTGCTCCCCGATCCCAATCGTCTACAACGGCTGGGCGCAGAAGCTCCCGCCGGCCTGGAAGGCCAAGCTCACGTCCGACCAGCGGGAATCCGGATCCAGTAGCGACGCCGCTGCGCGGCGCCGGTCGAGGGGCCCGGGAGAGTGCCCGGCCTCAGCGGCTGTTGGCGTGGCAACGTCGCCCTTTCGGACTCGAGGGGGCTCCCGTACTGGGAGTGGGAACAATGGCCACGATAGGTGCGGTCGACGACGCGGCGCTGGCTCCTGACGACGGCGATGGTATTCGCGGCGGCCGGGTGCGCAAGCGGGCCGCCCGTCGACACCGGGGACCAGACGCGGTCGCTCGTTTTCCGGCTACTTCGACATGACCGACGCGCCGTCCAACCCTCGAAACGGGTGCTCGCTCCAAGGTAAGTACGTCAGCACGCAGAAGGGCGAATGGTACCGGCTGGCGGTCAGGGATGGCCTGTTCTTCCACATCGGGATCGGCTCCCGGCTCCTACCAGGTGGAGAAGTTCTGGCGGCACTGGAGGGATTCCGCTGCTCCGCGCGGCGGCCGTTCGAGTACGACTTCGGCAGCAGAGGTCGCAAATGCCACCGCGGTGCGGATCCTGGAAGGCCGGGCCTCTACTTCCTCGGCACGCACCGGGTACGTCAACGCCCGCGGGGCGAGGGGCTGATTCATTGCGGCAAGTTCGAGGATGAAGTCGATCAAAGAGCCCGACGGAGAAGGAGGCTGCTGCAAAGCGCGGTTGCTGGAAGGAGCTCGAGTCGGACCAGGCGCTGTCAGGGTACACGCGGCAGCGAGGACCTCGCGCGGCAGCGGCGGCTCGCCGAGCTATGAGGCTGCCGGCGGCGCGGTCGCTGATCGGCGATGGGCTGGCCACGCGGCGGGCGCGCGTGACGGTGAGCGGGGTCGTCGGCGGCTGGGGCGAGAATCCCGGCGGATTCGGTGTTGCTGGTCGGCAAGATCGAAATCGTTGCCGCCGGTGAGGGCGAAGGAGCAGACCTATCGCGCCAGGTGGGATCTCTTCAGCAACGCAGACGGCGCTGTCGGCGCCGCGCTTCTCTTCATGTCACGACCAGCCGCGATATCCAGGAGCGCACCGGTAGACGCGCTCGGCCCTCCGCTCGAGGCCACCTGCTTTCTCACAGTGCCGCTGCCACTCAGACGCTTCATGGTCAGGGGCTCGGTGACCGTAGGCTGGTCGCCCGCGCCGTGTCGGCGCGGCAATCGGTGATCGGAACCGCACGGAGCTGCGCTTCTCCCGGGACCGATCGAGTTCGACATCCGTCCCGCCGACAAGATGCATCTACGTCGGCACGCTCCCGGCTGCACCGCGACGAGTTCCGCGAGGTCACGAAGGCCGAGATACCACGATCACGCCGACGCGGCCTACCACCGGGACGCTGCACAGAAAAAGTTCGGGCCCGGCCTGCCGCTACGACGGGCCCTGCTGAAGCCCGTGCGCACCAACCCCTAGCCGGGGCCGCACCGAGAGCACACCGCCGCCGTCACGACCGTCGGCGTTCACCCCGGCGGTCGGAGAGCCAGCCGGCGACCGGGGCGAAGACGACGACGCCCAGCCAGACTCAGCAGAGTAGCCGAGTGCGGTCGGGCGCGACCCCAAGCAAACACCTCCGAGCATCGCGAGCGCGGCGGAGTCTCGGCGACCGCAACCGGCGACGCGCCAGATGATCTGCTGCGACACAGGCACGCCGAATACGCCCGCCCGCCCAGCCCCAGACGGTCGGCCAAGGCGTCGACGCTGCCCTCGTCCAGGGCCCCGAGCTCGATCAGCGCGAGCGCCCGGGACACCGTGCTCGACGTTCCCCGCAGGGCTATCCACGAGCCGTCTCGCCGGCCCGGCACCGAAGGCGGGGGCGGACGCCTCCTGGGCTGCGGCCGCCGCGTGGAATAGAAGGTCCACGTTCTCCGACCGCGGCGTCCGAGCCGGACAGACCGGACGGCGGTAGGATGCCCGATCGTCGTCACGGCCGGTGAAGAACCGGCCGTCGAAGCGAGCATCGCGCAGGCTCGATCTGCGCGGGCAGCACGCGTTGTGGTCGAGATCCACGCGGAGATCCTCGTCGGGGACTGTCGCCGTCTGGCGGTTTTCGGACGTCATCGGGTCGCATGACCCAGTCGATGCTCACTCGGTCGGAGTGCGTCGGCAGATCGTCGTGCGCGTGCGGCCCCTTTCGATGTTTCGACTCGCCCGCCTCCGTCACCGGATCGAGGTGGATGATCGCGCCGGACAGGAACGGCAGGTGGTGCTGGAGGTGGTGCTCGACCTCCTTCGCGATCTCGTGCGCCACCCGGACGGTCAGCTCCGGCTCCACGGAGATGTTGACCTCGGCCCGCAGCCGATGGCCCACCCACCGGGCCGCACGTCGGTGACGCCGAGTGACGCCGGGCACCTCACCGGCGATCGTGTTGGACCTGGTCGATCACCTCCGGCTCCACGCCGTCGAGCATCCGGGCGAAGACCATCTTCACCGATTCCCAGACCACGCCCAGGATCGCCACCGTGATGACGAGTCCGACGATCGGGTCCGCCAGGGGATAGCCGAGGTGCACACCTGCGGCTCCGACCAGCACGGCGAGGCTCGTCCACCCGTCGGTGCGCGCATGGTAGCCGTCGGCGATGAGCGCCGCGCTGCGCGATCTGCTTGCCGACCCGGATGCGGAAGATCGCGACTGCTTCGTTGCCCACGAAACCGACGTGATCGAGGCGGCGACGATGAGCGCCCAGGTGTGGGAGACGGGTTGCGGATGACGAGGCGCTGGATCGCCTCGTAGGCGGCCACGGCGGCGCTCGCCGTGATCGTCAGGCACGACCGCGAGGCCGGCGAGATCCTCGACGCGACCGAACCCGAACGTGAAGCGCCGGCTGGGCGGACGGCGGGCGAGACAGAAACGCGGACGCCCAGTGGAATGGCGGTCGCGCGTACGCCGAGGTTGTGGATCAGTGATCGGCGAGGAGCGCCACGCTGTTCGACAGGACCACCACCACGAGCTGGAGCAGCGGCGGTCGCGAAAAGAGCGGCGAACGACCGCCTGAAGCGGCCCACAGACCACGCGCCGTCGTCGAGATCGTGGGATCCACGATCCCGTGCGTGTGCCCGTGGCCTCGCGGCATGACCGTGCTCCCCGTGAGCGTGGTCGCCGTGCTCGTGCCATGCCGCCTCGTGCGCGTGCCCTTCCTCCGTGAAGAGGTCTCGTACCGGTGTCGGGCCGCGCCGCCGCCGAGCGTGAGGACGACGCGGAACTCGTGCGGCTCGGGGATCTCGCTCAGGGACTGAAGGAACCCGGCGCCGATCTGGAAGGCAAACGACTGCCGCCGGCCGTCAGGCCTGACGGTTTCGATCTCGGCGCCGCCGGGCGGGGGCGCCACCGGCTGCTGCGCTCGTCGAAGAAGTACAGGCGGAAGCGAGGCGGCACCCCGGTCTCGAAGACACTGATCTCGACGAAGCCGCCATTGACGGCGACGAGCGGTCCGCCGTGGGGGCCGGGTCCCTCCGGCGGGTCTCCCGGACCGCCTCTGAGTGGTCATGAGATGCTCACTTTATAGATGAATGTGCGGTGTCTCTTACTACTGCTGCCGCCATCGAGCCGGCGACCGACATCGGCCTCGAGCTGGGTAGATCGAGCCCCAGTAGGCGCCCAGCGCCTGCAGAGTGTGCCAGGGCCGTCTCCCGGTAGGACCGCTGGGCGTCGAGGAAATCGAGCAGGCTCTGGCCGCCGCGCCGATAGGCGTACTCGACGATGTCGCGCGCACTCTGAGCTTTCGGCAGATACGTATCACGGAGCATCAGCACACGCGTCCGCTGGGTGCGATAGGCCGTGAAGTCGGTACTCACGTCGTTGAGCACTTGGAGCTCGGCGGTCCGACGCACCGCCGCCACCCGCTCGATTTCCGACCGCGTCCGCGCGATCTTCGCCCTGATTCCGATCGAAGATCCGCAGGGGCAGACCGATGCCGAAGCCGATCATGCTTGTCCGGCCCGATGCGCTGATACTCGATTTGCGGCGTGATGTCCCACCAGGCATTGGCGCGCGCGAGCGCGTGGTCCGCCTTCGCTCGCGTCTGGTCCGTTTCCGCCGCCCGAAGATCGGGCCGGCTGGCGAGGGCTTGCTGACCAGCGCCTGCTCGCTCGAGAACGACGTCGCGGAACTCCAGGGCTCCGTCGACGTCGAAGTCCGGAGCCAGGCCGTCGGCGCCGGTCGCGGTGCGCAGCGCGGTCTTCGCCGTTTCAAGTGCCGCTCGCGCATCCGCGGCGTCGCGCTCGAAGGCGAAGCGCTGGACCTCGATCCGCGTCAGCTCGAGCGGAGCGAGATCTCCTTGTTGACCCGGAGACGCTAGAAGGCGCTCGGTCTCATCGAGTGTCTTGAGGTTTTCCTCGGCGAGGGCCAGCGCCGCCCTGGCGACCAGCGCGGTTGTTGAAGGCCGTCTTGACGGAAAGAACGGTCTGCCGGCGCACGTCCTCCAGCTGGTAGCCGGTCACCTCGCGTCGCCGCCTGGGCGGCGGTCGATGCGTCGCTGGCGCTTGCCGCCCAGCTCGATCGGTTGGCCGATGGCCACGGTGTACTGTGTATCGACATTGCTCTGACCCGAACTGCTCGGCGGCAAAGCTTCCGGTCGGATTCGGGCGCAGAGCCGCGGTCGTCTCGGCGGCCTTCGACGACTTGACCTCCGCTTCCTTGGCGCGCACGACCGGACTCTGGCGGGCGGCGAGTCGGAGTGCACTCATCCAGTGATACACGCGTCAGCGGCTCCTGCGCTTCGGCCGGCGCGCACATCAATGCAAGCAACAAGCTCGGACGGTGCGATGAGGAGTCGGCATAGCGGTCCCTCCCATCTCGGAGTCAATACGTGATCAGGCAATTGACGTCCAGGGTGCCGGACGATACCTGATAGAAGCAATCTGAAGCCCGGATGCGAAGCCCGCGAGATCAGGGCGGCCAGCGGCAGTCGGATCCCTGCAAGGTCGCCCCACCGCCGGGGGCGCTGTCCACGGAGATTTTCCCCCGCCCTGCCCTCGACGAGCGCCCGGCAGATGGCCAGTCCGAGACCGACGCCGGGTGCTCTCCATCTGGCGGGCCACCCGGCCCCGGTAGAACCGCTCGAAAATCCGGGGTACTCCTCTTCGAGGATCCCTGGACCTCGCATCAGACACGACGACGACCGCCGCGCCTCTCTCGATCGCGACGCTCACCCTGACCTCGCTGCCGACGGGCGAGAATTTGACCGCGTTGTCCATGACGTTCGTGACGACATGACTCCAATGCCGCGGGAGGCGATGCTTCACGGTGACTTCCGGTGGGACATCCATCGCGAGGGTCACGTTTCGGCGAAGCGCCTCGTGGCTCAGACGTTTCACCGCCTCGTGGAGAATCGATATCAGGTCCACCGGCACCGGCGCCTCGGGCGGCCCACCCGCGTCAAGGCGCGCCAGCATGAGGAGCTCACCCGTCAGGTGAGAGAGTCGCTCGACCTCGCTCAGGCATGACCGCAGGACTTCCTCGTACTTCGCGCGTTCTCGCGGCCGGCGCAACGTCACCTCGAGTTCGGCGCGGAGGCGCGACAGGGGCGACCGCAGCTCGTGAGAGGCATCGGCGGTGAAGCGACGCTGGGCCTCGAAGCTCTGCTCGATTCGAGCCAGCATGTCGTTGAGCGTCTCGACGAGGCGAGCCATCTCATCTTGAGTACCCGGATGCGGGAGCCGCTCGGCGAGCGCCAGACTCCTGATCATCCTCGCCCGGCGGACGATCTGATCGATCGGACGGCAGGACGGTCCGCGCCAGCATGGCGCCCGTGAGTACGACCGCGCCGAGAACCCGGCCGACACCGCGAGAAAGAGGAGTCGCGCCAGGCGCACGGCGGCATTGGCGTCGGCCGAGCGAGGTAGCGACCTGAATCGCGTAGTCGTGTGATTGCCGATCTGGACGGGGACCGGAGAGAGAGCCGGACTGGCTCGTCGCCGAAGTCGTGCAGGGTATCGCCGACCTTCTCTCCCGCGCGTAACTTCTCCAGGAGAGGCGCTGACGCCGGCAGTTGCGCGGTGCCCAGGTTCGCGCTGCGGGCGATGATGCGGCCGTCCATGTCCACGATCTGAATGAATTTGCCGAGCCGAGGTAAGGACGGCGGCCCGGTGCCGGGAGACACGCTCATGGATGTGGAACGGGTGACTCAGGTCGGCGGTCGTCAAGTTGGTTTCCGCGAGGGCCAGATCCAGGAGTGCCCGATCGACCTGGCCCAGCACCATGCGGGAGAACGCCCAGTTGGCACCGACCGACGCTACCGCCAGAATGAGGCCCACCGCCACGAGAGTGTCGAACGAAGACCCGCTGCTTGAGATTGAGCTGATCACGGGTCCGAGGCCCCATCATGTACCCGCCTCCTCGGACCGTATGGGAGAAGCGGGGGCCGGCGCTCCACGTCGATCTTCTCTCCGCAGGTGGCTCACGTGGACGTCCAGCAGGTTCGACAGTGTTTCAGCGCTCCATGTCCCAGACCTCGTTCGGCGAGCGCGGCGCGACTCACGACTTCACCGGGGTGACGCATGAGAACTTCGAGAATCACGTACTCCTTGGCGTCAGGCTGATGGCCACGCCACCTCGCATGACGCGGTGGCTCAGCGGGTCGAGCGTGGAGATCGGCGACCCGGAGGACGACGGAGCGCGTGGAGTCCGAGCGTCGCAGGAGGGCATGGATGCGAGCCAGGAGCTCCGAGAATCCGAACGGTTTGGTGAGGTAGTCGTCAGCCACCCGTGTTGAGTCCCGGTGACGCGATCCTCGAGCGAGTCACGGGCGGTGAGCATGAGAATGGGGTGGAGATTCCCGCTCCCGCAGATCCCGGCACACGTAGATGCCGTCCCGGTCCGGCAGAGACCCAATCGAGCACGATCACGTCATAGTCGTTGACGCTGGCCATTTCATCGCCGGCTTCGCCGGAGTGGGCGACGTCCACGACAAAAGCGCTCTTCCTGCAGGCCCCTCGGCGAGCAAGCGCGCCGCCTTACGATCGTCCTCGATGACCAGGATTCGCATCCGGGAAAGAATTGAGCCTACCTCAGCACAGGTAGGCGGCCGCACAGGTAGACGGCCGGCCGGCGCAGACGGCGGAAGGTCGCCAGCCGCCTTCAGGATTTCTTCATGTTGGGGTCTCTATGATTCTACTCAGCGGCCTTGCGGCAGTTGCGGCGGCCGCTGAAAAGGACTCGCGATGATAGCGAGGCCATTTCTACTGGTTGTGGCGTGCAGTGCCCTGGGGCTCATGGTGGGCTGCGACCGCACGACAAGCCGCGCGCCGGAGGCGACCGGTCCCTGCAGCGGCGGCCGCCGAGCTTGCACCCAGCGGAACGAGGGAGCCGCCCGCACGAACGTGGTCGCGGTCCCCCGGACTCCCCGCAGTTCAAGCGGCTCCGCATCGAGCCGGTACGACTCCGGGAGGTGGTGACCGACGAGGTCATCGCCCCGGGTCGTATCAGCGTGAACCCAAACCGGGTGTCGCGGGTGCTCCCGCCGGTCCAGGGACGCGTGCTCGAGGTCATGGTACGGCTGGGCGACTTCGTCGAGCGCGGGCAGCCTCTCCTGAGCCTCGACAGCCCGGATGCCGATGCAGCCGTCTCCACCTACCTCAGGGCGGAAGCGACCGAGCGGCAGGCAAAAGTTCGCCCTGACCAAGTCCGAAACGGACTACTTGCGCACGAAGGATCTCTACGAGCACAAGGCGGTCTCGGAGAAGGATCTCTACGGCGCCCAGAACGACCTGATGCAGGCCAAGGCCAACGCGGAGACGAGTCGCGCCGTCAGTGAGCAGTCGCTGCGGAAGCTCGAGCTTCTGGGGCTCAGCCGAACGAGTTCCGGCAGGCGACCTCGTTCGGGCGCCGCTGCCGGGGAGGGTCCTCGAGGTCAACGTCACGCCCGGCGAGTGCACGCGGCGCGGTCTCCTCCCACAGTGACACCACCACGGCCTCGATGATGACCGTGGCGGACCTGAGCACGGTCTGGATGTCTTCCGATGTTCCCGAGCCCTCCATCCGGCTTGATCCACGTGGGCGGGGAGGTGCAGATCACGCTGGTCGCATTCCCGGGCGAGGTCCTCCGGGGCCGCGTCGCGCGGATCGCCGACACGCTCGACCCGCAGACGCGCGCGTTGAAAGTCCATCGCCGACTTGCCGAACCCCGTGGGCCGCTTCCGGCCCGAAATGTTCGGCAGCATTCGTCACTCGGGCGACGTTCGGCCTCGCCCCGTCGTGCCGCTCGCGGCGATCGTCCAGGAATACGGCCACAGCGTCGTCTTTCTCGAGCGTAGTCCCGGCCGCTTCGAGCGGCGCCAGGTCACGACCGGTCCGGCGAGCGACGATGTCGTCCCCGTGCTGAGCGGGCTCCAGGCCGAGGACCGGGTGGTCGTAGGCGGCGCCATTCTGCTCAAGGGCCAGTAGTCGATGCTCTCCGGCCTGCTCGACCTGGCGCTCCGGCATCGGATCCCGGTGCTGGTGGCGGTGCTCGCCATGGCCGGCACCGGAGTGTGGGCCTTCAAGCAGCTGAAGCTGGAGGCCTACCCGGACATCTCAGACACCGGCGTCGTGGTGGTGACGCTCTATCCCGGGTTCGCCGCCGAGGAAGTGGAGCAACAGGTCACGATCCCGATCGAGCGCGCCTCCATCAACACGGCCCGCCTGACGAGCCGCCGCTCGCGCACCATCTTCGGGCTCTCGATCGTGGAGCTGACCTTCGCCGAGGCACCGACGACTACTTCGCGCGCCAGCTGGTCCTCGAGAAGCTGCGGGACGCCAGCCTGCCCGATGGCGTCACGCCGACCCTGGCGCCTCTATCCACGGGCATCGGCGAGTTCTACCGGCTACGTGCTGGTGGGCGACGGATACGACGCCATGCAGCTGCAGGGAGCTGCAGGACTGGGTCGTCACGCCAGCGGCTGCTGCAGGTCCCGGGGCGTCGCCGACGTCACGACTTCGGGGCCTCGTCCGGCAGTACGAGATCCAGCTCGATCCCCAAGGCCCTCGACAAGTACAAGTTCAGCGCTCCGCCAGGTTGCCGACGCCGTGAAGAACAACAGCCGGAACGCCGGCGGGCGCGCTCCTGACGATGGGCCACGCAGTCGCTCGCCATCCGCGGCTCCAGGCCTCATCAGGTCGAGGCGACGACATCGGGAACATCGTCCTCGACGCGCAGAAGAACGTTCCGGTCTACGTTCGCGACGTCGGGCGTGTGCAGGTGGGGCATCTCCCGCAGACCGGGATCTTCGCGACCAATCACGATCCGCTGGGGCGCAGGCGGCGTCGAGGGTATCGTGCTGCTGCGCTGCGGTGGGAAAACGCCAGCGAGGTGCTGGCAGCGGATCCACGAGGCGGTCGACGAGCTCAGCCGCGACCCGGCTGCCCCAGGGGTCCGGATCGTGCCCATCCACGACCGGACCGAGCTGGTCGAGAGCACGCTCCACACGATCTCCCGCGTGCCTCATCGAAGGCTTCGTCGTGATCGTCGCCGGTGCTCCTCTTCTTGCTGGTCAGCCTGCGGCGCGGCGCTGCTGACGGCCATCATCATCCCGCTTCGCTCCTGTTCGCCTTCTATCTGCATGTACGCTCTCGGGCGTGACCCTGAGCCTGCTCAGCATCGGGGCGCTGGACTTCGGGATCCTGGTCGATGCCACGATCGTGATGGTCGAGCGGATCGTTCGCACCCTTCGAGGAGAGGGGCGCGACCGGATCCAACGAGGACCTCGCAGGAGTCCGTGCGGGCCGCCGGGCTCGCGGTCCAGCGCCCCATCCTGTTCTCGCTGCCGATCATCATCGCCGCGTACATCCCCTGCTCACCCTCGAGCGGGTCGAGCGGCGGCTCTTCACGCCGATGGCGCTGACCGTGTGCTACGCGCTCCTCGGGTCATTGCTGCTCTGCACTGACCCTGGTGCCCGCGCTGGCCACGTTCGTGTTCCGCGGCGGCTGCGCACCGGCAGGCGGCATCGTGGCTCGACCGGATGACGGCGACTCAGTCGAGCGCATCGTCCGCGTGACGGTGCGCCACGCCGCTGCTGGACGATGATCATCGCCGTTCGGTGTCGTGCTCGGGTCGCTCTATCTGGGACCCATCTCGGCAGTGAGTTCATTCCGCCGCTCGACGAAGGCGAGATCTGGATCCGGCGAACCTGCCCTCGGGCATCTCGCTGGAGACAGTCCGCCGAGATGGCGCGCGCGGATGCGCGCGCTCATACTGCAGTCGCCCGAGGTGAGCTGGTCAGCTCCCAGACGGGGCGCAACGACTCGGGCACCGATCCGTTCGGCCCGAACCGCAACGAGATCCTCGTGACCTGCAGCCATACGACACCTGGACACGCGGCAAGACGAAGGCGGACCTCGGTGGACGAGCTGTCGCAGCGGCTGCAGCGCCAGTATCCCGGGCGTCGCGCTGAACTTCACCCAGCCGATCATCGACATGTCGACCGAGAACGCCACCGGCTCCTCGGCGGATCTCGCGGTGGTCCTCAGCGGCCCGGACCTCGAGACGCTGCGGGCAGCTGGCTCGCCAGACGCTCGAGATCGTCCGCGGCATGCCGGGCGCCGCGGACACGTCGATCGAGCAGGAGGCCGACCAGGCGCAGCTGCGCATCGCCATCAATCGGACGCAGGTGGCGCGGTACGCCGCATCAATGTGGGCGACGTCCAGGACGTGATCGATCTGGCGCCTCGGCGGCAGCGCCGATCACCGCGTGTTCGAGGGCGACCGGCGCTTCGACGTCGTGGCGCGATTCATGCCCGCGGCGCGCGCCGAATCCGACGACCATCGGGCAGCTTGCTGATTCCGACGCGCGACGGGGCGCGGTGCCCGCTGTCGCAGCTGGCGGACATCCGAGGTGGTCGACGGGGCCACGATCATCGCCCGACGGGAGAATCAGCGGCAGATCACCGTCCGGACCAATATTCGGGGCGCGCGATCAGGGGCGGATTCGTCGCGGATGCCCAGGCCCGGTTGGCGCGGATAGTCCCGCTGCCGCCCGGCTATCGGATCATCTGGGGCGGCATGTTCGAGAACTTCGAGCGGGCGCGCCAGCGCCTGACACGTCATCATCCCGATCACGATCGGCATCATCTTTGCGCTCGCTGTTCGTCACGTTCGGTCGGCGCTCGACGCCCTGCTGGTGCTGCTCAACGTGCCGTTCTCGCTGGCGGGCGGATTGATCCTCGCTGTACCTGCGGGGCATTCACCTGAGCGTGTCGGCCGCGGTCGGGTTCATCTCGCTGTTCGGCGTCGCGGTGATGAGCGGCTCTGCTCTACATCTCGGAAATCAACGCCCGCCGGCGAGTGCCCGACACGCCACTGTCCTCGATGCGGTGATCCGGGGGCCCGCGCGCAGTTTCGTCCGGCGCGCTTGATCCTCATCGTGGTCGCGGGCTGGGCATGCTCCCGGCGGCGTTCGCCCGGGGCATCGGGTCGGACATCCAGCGGCCGCTGGCCACCGTGGTCATCGGCGGCTTGTGCATGGAGCCGTCCCGGGACGCTCTTCGTGCGCTGCCCGCGGCCTACTGGCTGGTCAGAACGGTGGTGGAGGTCGCGCTCGCCGTCGCACCCGGTCGCACCATCGACGTCGCTCCATGCTCCTCCGGGGCGCCCTTCAGGATTTTAGTGGCTTTGGTGTTAGATGCCTCGGTGTTGGCAGGCTTCGCCCTCACGCGCACATTGAAGCTCGATATCGTGCACGACGCCCGCCGTCGCGGGCACTGAGCATGGCGCCGAGAAGGATCCGAATCATGGTGTCACGCATGACCGTCCCCCGCTCCCGCCGCAACGTGCTCAAGCTGGGAGGCACTGCGGCCGCTCTCGGCACATTTGGTTTCCGGCCGGGCGAGTCTGCGGACGGCGACCCGCTTCCGACGAATGCCAAGCAGCCAGATCGCGGGGGCACCTTCCGCATACGGCATCGGCGCAGTCGCCCCCTCACTTTCGATCCCCACCAGACGGCGGCGTACTGGACGATGGTGCCACTCTCGTTCGCGTACAGCCTGACTGGTCACGATCAAGCCCGGCACGATCATCGTGCCGGGCACGCAGCCCCTGACAGCGATCTCGCGCGAATCCTGGGACCACCAGGAGATGACCGGTCCACGTCTTCAAGCTGACGGGCGCCCGGTGGCACCCGCCGCCGGTCAACGGGCGCGAAGTGACCGCCGACGACGTGAAATACACGTACGAGCGCTTCTGGCTACGAAGCAACTGAACCGCGAACCGCCTGGGCATGATCGACAAGGTCGAGGCCCCGGACAAGTACACGGTGAAGATCACGCTGAAGGAACCCAACGCCCGGTCCTCGACCGCCTGGCCTCCACCTGACTGGATCGTCGCCCGGAATGCGTGGAAAAGTTCGGTGACCTCAAGAAGGCGGAGTCGGTCGTCGGCACCGGCCCGTGGATGCTGGAGCGTTACGAGCCCAACTCACGGATCAGCTTCGTCCGCAACCCGAACTGCTTTATCCCGTGCCGCCGTACGCGGACGCGGTGGAGCTCTCGATCATCCCTGATTCGAATGCGGCCCTCGCCGCGTTCCTGGGGGAAAGCTGGACTTCGGCCCGGAGCTCCGGCATGACGCTCCGCCGGGGCGACGTGGCGGCCGCCAAGAAGAAGCTCGGCCACTGGTGGCTGCCGCTGCAAACCCGCGAGTTCCTCGTGCCCTCCGGCCAGGATCGCCGCCATGAAGCTCGACCAGGATCCGCTCAAGGACGTCCGGGTTCGCCGGGCGATCGCCATGGCTGACAACTGGCGCGAGCTCCTCGAGCGCGACCCGCTGGCGCAGGGGAAGGGCGCGCCCGACGCCGTCAATCCCCGCCGCGCTCAAGGAATGGTCAGCTCCGCGATCAAGGAGCTGCCCCCGAAGGCCAGAAGCTCTACGAGCCCCGTTGATCCGGCGGGCGCCGAGCAGCTTGCCACCGCGGCCGGGCATCCCGGCGGGCATCAAGATCCCCGTCGAGACGACGGCGGGGTACGGGCCCGAATGGATGGATGCGGTCCAGGTCACCGTCAAGAGCTGGAAGGCCGCGGGCATCGACGGCGGAGCTCAAGATGCAGGACTACGACGCCTTCGTCTCCGGCGCCGCCAGCGGCAAGTTCGACAAAATGTGATGCTGGCCGTGCGCGACGGCGCGCACCGATCCCGACTCATATCTCGCGGGCGCTGCTGCCGGGCGACTCCCTCAACGTCATGCGGCGTCAACGACCCCAAGCTCACGGAGATGATCATGCCAGCCGGCGGCACGTTCAAGGATGGCGCGCGCCGGGATATCGTCTACGACATCCAGCGCTATTGCTCCCAGCAGGCCTATCACGCCTGTGGCCCGTCGCCGAGCGTGGTGGCCGCGTGGACGCCGAACGTCATCGACTTCGGCCCGAACATCGGGCCTCGACTACGGAGGGCGCCAGCGTCCGCCTGGATCGACAAATCGATCTCAATAACGCGCCCGCTCGTCCTCGCCGTCTTGCTGGTCCTCTCTCGCTGGGGTCCGTCGCCTCGGCCCACGACGAGAGGTTTCTCCACCTCCAAGGTGGAGATCAGGCCGAACGAGGTTCTCTGGACGGTGGACGCGGAGTGGCGGGCCTCGAAAAGGTCATCAGGCTTCCGGCCGGTGAGGTCGAGCTCACCGAGGCCCAGCTGCAGGCGGCGAAAGCGGACGGTCGTCACCTACCTGCTCGAGTGCCTCAAGGTCGAGATCAACGGCAACCCGGTCGAGGGCGAAGCCGGAGCGCTGGAGCCGGTCTTTGCCACCGGCCCGACCGGCCAGAAGTACATCTCGTAGCGCGCGACAGCACTTCCGGTTCCCTCGACCGCCGAGGTGAAGCGCGTTCAGTTCTCCTCTGCGCTCTTCTTCACCGTCATCCGGAGCCACCAGTCGGCGATCATCGTCTCGTGGGGGCGTGCAGAAAGTCTATAACAAATACGGTCCGTACCAGCTCGACCCGACCTTCGCGCGACTCAACCCGACGATCGTGAGCACCGCCGTGGAGCTTCATCCTGTGGGGATGCATCACATCTTTCGTCGGGTACGACCACATCGCGTTCCTCCTGGCGTTGCTCCTCGCGGCGCAGCGGCTGCGCGACATGGTGCGCGTCGTGACGTCGTTCACCGGTCGCCCACAGCATCACGCTCTTGCTCGCGGCGCTCGATGTGATCCGGGTGCCCGGCGCGCTGACCGAGTCGTTGATCGCAGCGTCGATCGTCTACGTGGCCGCCGAGAACTTCTTCATCACCGAGGGACGTTACCGGTGGGTTCTCACGTTCGCGTTTGGTCTGGTCCACGGGCTGGGCTTCGAGCGAAGCTGCGCGAGCGGCTGCAAGACCTTTCGTCCATCCTGATACCCGTGGTGTCGTTCAATCTCGGCGTGGAGCTGGGCCAGATCTCGATTCTGCTCGTCGTGCTCCCCGTGCTCACCCTGATCCGGAGGGCGCCCGACGAGAAGGCCCGGGAGCGGCGCCAGTGGTGGTTGGTCCGGGTGGGCTCGGTGCCGATCCTGCTCCTGGGGTCCTTTCTGGCTCGTCGACCGCGTCTTCCAGCTCGGCCTCATGCCCTTTGAGGCCGACCTGACCACCCCGGTCACCCCGGTCGCCGACGTCATTTTCGATTACTCTTACGAACGCAGACTGGAATTCACTGGAGGGAGACGAGCATTCGATGGCGCGCCTGATGGTGATCAATGGCCCGAACCTCAACATGCTGGGCACCCGCGAGCCGCACATCTACGGCACGACGACGCTTGGCGCCATCGAGGCGAGCTGCCGGGAGTTTGCCGAGTATGTCGGCGTGGAGCCCGCCTTCCATCAATCGAACAGCGGAATCGGCGATCGTCGACCTGACTCAGTCGGCGCGCGGCACCGCCGACGCGATCATCATCAACCCCGCGGCCTATTCCTTCACCTCGGTGGCCATCTACGACGCCCTGAAGATCTTCGAGGGCCCGATCGTGGAGGTGCACATCTCCAACATCCATGCCCGCGACGAGCTGCACCGCCACTCCAGGTCTCCGCCGCCGCGACCATCGGTGATCTGCGGCATGGGACCGTACGGCTATCATCGTCGCCATGCAGGCGGCAATCCGGCTGGTGGCCAAGCTCCTGACGCGCTGCCGGCGCACCGATGCAGAATCGGCCTGCGCTAGCCTCCGACCGTTACTTCTTCGGCGGCAGCTCGACCAGGAGCTTTTCAGCAGCCACTCGGAGGACGCCGCCTCGATGTCGAGGCCAACAGCGCCGTGCGCACCGCGCGACCAGACGTAGAGGCTCGCGTCGAGGTCGTTCTCGAGATACTTCCGATAGAGGCGTTCGCTCTGCTCGACGGCCACGACGCTGTCGGGATCGAGCTGTGCGCGAGCAGGGATCGGCGGCGCCCCCTTCGTGACGTACGCGCACCGGGTCACTCAGGCGCGAGAGCTCGACCGCTTTCCAGCTCGGATCGCTGCGTCGTTCCTGGCGGGCCGCCTCGCGCGCCGGCGCCGCCCCTCGCGGGTCCTTGATGCCGAGCAGCTGGGCCGACAATCCCCCTGGCGCATCCTGGGCCCGGGCCCGATCGGGGAACCGGGCCGCCAGATCGGCCCCGTTGCCGAGCACGTTCGTCACCGAGTAGTAGAGCACCGCGCACTGGATCCGGCTCGAGTGCTCGAGGTTGCCGCCGACGTCGCCCTCGAGCTCCTTGACGTCGCCGCTGGTGGCGAGAAGCGCCCGAGGTGGCCGCCGCGGGAGGTGCCCCAGCACCCCGATCCGGCCCGGGTCGATATTGTAGTCCTTGGCTTTTGCGCGGAACCAGCGCACGTAGGCTTTTCACGTCATGGATCTCACCCGGCAAGGCGTCGTCCGGCCGATAGTCGATCGTCGCGACCGCGACCCTGCGCTCGGCGAGCGCGATCGAGAATTCATACGCGCGCGAGCCGTTGGAGAACGTTGTACGCGCCACCGTTGCCGTGGATGAAGAGCACCAGCGGCGTCGGCGCCGCCGCCGGGCCCCTGGGGCAAGTAGATGTTCGTCCGAGCGGGAACGGCTTGCCGGCGTCCCGCACGGTGGCGACCAGAACCTCCTTTTGTAGGTCGGACCCGATGGCAGGCGATCGGCGGCAGAACACCGTGGCGGCGAACCCCGCCAGCAGCGCACAGATGGTCGTGGCTCTCACTTCCCATCGAATTCCTCCGCGCGGATTGAACCGCCGACACCAGGACCGTCCTGAAGTGCCCGGCGGCCGGACTCAGCCGTGCCCCACAACAGCGCGGCGCAGTGTACGGCCGCGGCTCGAACCCGCCGAACACCGTCGCTCTGGCGGTCACACGCAAAACCATGCGTGCCGCCACGGTTCATGCGCGGCGGGCAGGAAGTGCGAACGTCCCCCGCGGCTCGAACGCGCGCGGAAGGAGGCCGTCATGCGTGCGGTCAGGCACCCTCGGCGGCGGCCGGGGGCGCGGAAGCTGCAGCCCTGCCGTCGCGAGTGCATCCAGCGAGCGTCATACACGAAGCGTGGGCACGCGCCGCTGCGTCACGACCAGCGCGTTCTCCGTCGATTGCGCCGGACAGGCGACTGCGCGATCCGCTTGACGAGGACTTCGCATGGGCGCACGATGGCGCATTCTCGAAGGGCACGCACTCAAAGAGGAGGCCTCATGCTTCGTCGCATCGAGCGGATCGGCTGTACTCTCCTGGCCCTGGTCTTCTCCCGACGACCGGGACGGCCTTCGCGCAGGGGACGATCAAGATCATGTACACGGACCCGCTGTCCGGCCCCTTCGCCCAGGTGGGCGACCAGAACCTGCAGCAGTTCAAGTACATCATCGACTACATCAACGGGCGCGGCGGGGCGCTCGGGCGCAAGTTCGAGCTGGTCTCGTTCGACAACAAGTCGCAGCCGTCCGAGGCGCTGCTCGCGCTGAAGTCCGCCACCGACCAGAACATCCCGGTGATCATGCAGTGCTCGGGCTCCAACATCGCGGCCGCGCTCATCGAGGGCGTCGACAAGCACAACGAGCGGAACCCGAACAACCGCATCGTCTACGTCAACTGCGGCGCGGTGGCCACCGAGCTGACCAACGAGAAGTGCAGCTACTGGCACTTCCGCATGGACGCGCACGTGGGCATGAAGGCCGAGACCATGGTGCGCGCGCTGCCCAGGACGTGACCAAGGTGTACCTGCTCAACCAGGACTACCCTTCGGGCAGTCCGTGCAGCGTGACGTGAAGGCCTTCCTCGACCAAGCTCAGACCGGACGTGAAGGTCGTCGGCGACGAGCTGATCCCGCTCGGCAAGGTGAAGGACTTCTCGCCCTACATCACCAAGGTCGAAGGCGTCGGGCGCCCAGGCCCTGCTCACCGGCAACTGGGGCCCCGACATGACCCTGCTCATCAAGGGCGGGATGGACGCGGGCCTCGACATCCGCTACTACACGATGTACGCGCACCTGGGCGGCGGGGCCACCGCCATCGGTCCCGGCCGGCAACGGCAAGGTGCGCTCGGTGATGGCGTTCCACGAGAACATTGCGGTGGAGACGGGCAAGACCGACACCGAGGGCTGGACCAAGCAGTTCCGCTCCCAGCACGACTACGACTTCTACGCAGCGGGCTTCCGGACCATCTTCGAGTTCCTCCAGGCGGCCATGAACAAGGCCGGCTCTGACGATCCGGTGAAATTCTCCGGCGGCCCTCGAGGGCCTCACCATCACCGACATGCTCGGCTACCAGGTCACGATGCGGAAGGCCGACCACCAGATCCTCAGCGAGTACTTCGTGGGCGTCTTCACCAAGGGCGTGAAATACGACTCCGAGAAGACGGGCCTCGGCTGGAAGACGGAGACCACGGTCCTGCCCAAGGACCTCGATCAGCCCAACACCTGCAACATGAAGCGACCGACGAGCTAGGGCCGCACGCCGTCCCCCGTCGAGGGGGACGGCGCTTAACATGGAAGTCCTCCTCGTCTCGCTGCTGAACGGGCTCGTCTACGGCATGCTGCTCTTCATGCTGGCGAGCGGCCTCACCCTCATCTTCTCGATGATGGGCGTCCTCAACTTCGCGCACGCCAGCATGTACATGCTGGGCGCCTACTTCGCCTTCTCGGTGAGCCGCATCGTCGGCTTCTGGCCCGCGCTCGTGCTGGCCCCGGTCCTGTGCGGGGCCTTCGGCGCGATCATCGAGATGTACGCGCTGCGCCGGGTCCACCGCAACGGCCACATCGCCGAGCTGCTCTTCACCTTCGGCCTGGCCTTCATCATCGAGAAGAGCGTGCAGATGGCCTGGGGGCTGCTCCCGGTGCCCTACCGTGTCCCCGCGGTCCTCGACCGGTCGCTGTTCACGATCTACGGCTCGAACTTCCACGCCTACCGCGGCTTCATGCTGCTGATCTCGGCGCTGATGTTCGTGGCCATCTGGCTCCTGCTCACCCGCACCCGCATCGGCCTCATCATCCAGGCCGCGCTCACCCACCCCGAGATGGTGGGCGCGCTGGGTCACAACGTGCCGCGCGTGTTCACCATCGTGTTCGCGGGCGGCTCGGCGCTGGCCGGGCTGGCCGGCGTCATCGGCGGGAACTACCTCGTGACCGAGCCGTCCATGGCGGTCACCATGGGCCCGATCGTCTTCGTGGTGGTGGTGTTCGGCGGCCTGGGCTCGCTCGCGGGCTGCTTCATCGCCTCGCTCGTCATGGGCCTCGTGCAAACCTTCGCGGTCGTGCTCGACGTCTCGTTCGCCGACGTGCTGGCCCGCGTGGGCGTCACCGTCACCTCGACCACCCCGCTCGCCGAGGTGCTGACGATCCCCCTGCCCCGGATTGGGGCGCTGCTGCCCTACCTGATGCTGATCCTCGTGCTGCTGGTCAAGCCACGCGGGCTGATGGGCACGCGCGACACATGAGCGAGGCCTGGTTCGCGCCGCCGCGCCCGCACTCGCCCGCGGAGGCCTCGCGGGCCGGCTCCGCCGCGAGTGGCCATGGCTCGCGGCGCTCGCGGTCGCGCTCGTCGTGCCGTGGTTCTCCTTCGACTGGACCACCGGGCGGCACTCCGGCTTCATCGTGTCGATGCTGAGCCAGATGGGCATCATGATCATCTTCGCGCTCAGCTACAACATGCAGATGGGCCAGTCGGGCCTGCTGTCCTTCGGCCACGCGGTGTTCCTGGGTCTGGGCGGCTACGTGACCGCGCACGCGGTCAACGCGGCCAAGAGCGGAACGCTCCCCGTCCCACTCGAGCTGACTCCGCTCGCCGGCGGCCTCGCCGGTCTCGGCTTCGCGATCCTCTTCGGCTACTTCGCGACCAAGCAGCGGGCCACCGCCTTCGCCATGATCACCCTCGGCATCGGCGAGCTGGTCACCTCCTGCGCGCTGATGTTCCAGACCTTCTTCGGCGGCGAGGGCGGCGTGAGCACCAACCGGATGATCGGCCGCAGCCTGGTCTCAGTGAGCTACGCGGCGCCCATCCAGGTCTACTACCTCATCGTGGCCTGGACGGCGATCGCGGCGGCCCTGATGCTGCTCCTCACCCGCACCCCGCTCGGGCGCATGGCCAACGCGTGCCGCGACAACTTCGAGCGCGCCCAGTTCGTGGGCTACGACCCGCGCATGGTGCGCTTCGTCCAGTTCTCGCTCTCCGGCTTCTTCGCCGGGATCGCGGGCGCGCTGTACGCGCTCACGTACGAGATCGTCACCTACGACACGGTGAGCGGCGCCATGTCGGCCAACGCCCTGCTCATGACCTTCATCGGCGGCGTCGGTGTCTTCGCCGGCCCGGTGATCGGCGCCGTTCTGGTCGTGCTGCTGCAGAGCTGGGTGAGCCTGCTGTCCAACTCCTGGCTCGTCTACGCGGGAGTCCTCTTCATCCTGATGGTGACGTTCGCGCCGGGAGGCATCGGCGGCCTCGTGATGATGCACCAGCCGATCTGGCGGGCTCGCCGCCTCGGGCGCCTCGCCGGCCCGTATCTGAAGATCCTCGTCCCCGGCCTGCTGGTGGCGGTGGGCTTCGTGCTCACCGTCGAGCTCTGCTCGTTCCTCACCATCGGGGCCGCACAGGGCAAGACCTTCACCCTGTCCCGGATCACCATCGAGCCCCGCACCCCGGCGCCGTGGGCGGTGGCCGCGCTGCTGCTGATCGGGGCGGACTCTGGCTGCGCCACGCGGCCAATGGGTTCGCGGTCGCCTGGCACGCGGTCGTCGACGAGATCAAGGCCGCGGGGACGCGCGCGTGAGCGTGTCCCGCCCTGCGCCTGACCGAGGTGAAGAAGAACTTCGGCCCGACGGCCGTCATCATGGGGGTGAGCCTCGACGTGGCGGCCGGCTCCCGCCACGCGATCATCGGCCCCAACGGCGCCGGCAAGACCACGCTGTTCAACCTGATCAGCGGGCGCTTTCCCGCCTCGGCCGGCCGCATCGAGCTGCACGGCCAGCGCATCGACGGCCTGGCGCCCCACGAGATCACCCGCCGGGGTCTCTCGCGCAGCTTCCAGGTCACGTCGATCTTCTCGCGCCTGAGCGTGTTCGAGAACGTCCGCTGCGGGCTCCTCTGGTCGCGCGGCTATCGCTATTCGTTCTGGCACCTCCTGGCCCGCGAGCGGGCGCTGAACGATGCGGCCGAGCGGCTCCTCGCCGACGTCGGCCTCGAGTCGCGGCGCGATCTCCCCGCCGGGCTCCTCTCCTACGCCGAGCAGCGCGCGCTGGAGATCGGGATCACCATCGCGGGCGGCGCCGACACCATCTTGCTGGACGAGCCGACCGCGGGCATGAGCCGGAGCGAGGCCGACCACGCGGTGGACCTCATCCGCCGCATCACCGCGGGCAAGACCCTGGTCATGGTCGAGCACGACATGAGCGTGGTGTTCGACCTGGCCGACGTGGTGACGGTGCTGGTCTACGGCCAGGTCATCGCCTCCGGGCCGCCTGCGGAGATCCGCGCCAACCGCGCGGTGCAGGACGCCTACCTCGGAACCGAGGTCGCCTGATGCTGTCGGTGCGCGACCTGCACGCCTACTACGGCAAGAGCCACATCCTGCAGGGCGTCAACCTCGAGGTGGGCGCCGGAGAGATCGTGAGCCTGCTCGGGCGCAACGGCGTCGGGCGCTCGACGACCTGCAAGGCCATCATGGGACTGGTGGAGCCGGTGGGCGAGGTGATCTGGAAGGGCCAGAGCCTGGCCGGCCGGCGCGCCGACGTCATCGCCCGCGCCGGCATCGGCTACGTACCGGAGGACCGTCAGGTGTTCCCCACCCTGACCGTGCGCCAGAACCTGAGCTGGGGCTCAAGCAGCCCGGCCGCTTCGGCCGCTGGTCCTTCGACGATATGTTCGACCTCTTCCCCTCCTGCGGGAGCGCCAGCACAACATCGCGGGCGTGCTGTCGGGGGCGAGCAGCAGATGCTGACCATGGGCCGCACCCTGATGGGCGATCCCGAGCTCGTGATCATCGACGAGCCCACCGAGGGCCTTGCCCCATGCTGGTCGCCCAGGTGGGACGCTTCCTCGACGAGATCGCCCGTCGCGGCGTCTCGATACTATTGGTGGAACAGAAGCTGACCATCGCGCTCAAGATCTCGCACCGGGCCTACGTCATGGGTCACGGCCGCATCGTATTCGAGGGCACCCCGGCCGCCCTCGCCGCCAACGCTGCGGTACGCAAGGAGAACCTCGAAGTCTGAATCCGGGTCACGCTTGGGCCGCCGATGGCATCGCGTATGCCGAGGCGAGAAGTCGATCTGGCGGTGCGCAGACGCTTCTGAACGGCCCGGGGCAACACCCGAGGGGCACCTGACGGTCCTCCGGCGCCAGCGCCGTAGTGGCAATGGCCGCGCCGAGCACCTGAGCGATGTCGATCAGCAAGTACGCCACCTTGCCGGCGACAGGCATCGTGGCAGCGCAGACCAGCAAGGTGGTGCGGTGCCTCGGCGGCAAGCGGCGCAGTGAGGGGCACCGGCCAGCGACGTCAGCAGGAAGCGGCGAAGGTCCATGCCGGGACCGTAGGGCGGATGGAGGCGAAGGTCAACCAGCCATTGACAGCGCATCGCCTCGAACCTAGCATTTGGGCACTCCTCGTCCTCAACCGTCCCGATACATGGAGGCGGACATGGCCAAGTATCTCTTCCAGGTCTCCTACACCGCGCAGGGAGCCAAGGGCCTTCTCGAGGGTGGCGGCAGCAAGCGGCGGGCGGCGGCCGAGCAAGCCGCCAAGAGCGTCGGCGGCAAGATCGAATCCTTCTACTTCGCGTTCGGTGACGCCGATGCTTTCGTAATCGCCGACGTGCCGGACCACGCGAGCGCCTCGGCTGTCTCGCTCGCGGTGAGCGCCTCAGGCGGCGCGCACTGCAAGACCATCGTCCTCATGACCTCTGAGGAGGTCGACCAGGCGAGCAAGAAGCCCTTGACCTACACTGGACCGGGGCGCTAGGCCGGCCGCGCCACCGGCGCGACCCCGCGACCGCCGACGCACGGGCCCGGAACTACTTGGCCGCGGCTTGGCCCGACACGAGGCCCGGGTGTCCCGCGCTGAGACGGAGCCAAGCCAAGGGAAGCACGTGGGCCGGGGGCGGATCGGTGGCTTGGATGGACGAAGGTCCAATAGAGGCGTTCCGGCGTCGCTGCTAGCCTCGAACACAGAGGCAGTCCACGAAGCGATGACAGCGCGACCCGGCCCAGGCCGCTCACAACTGAGTCTGGCGCCCGTGTGGCCGACAACCAGCGAGGAGAGACGTATGCACCGGACACGGATCAATCTCGCCAATCCTCAAGAGTTGCTGGAACTCCCGGAATTAGTCAAGCCGCGGCTGACGCCATCATCCGCCATCGCGCCGAGCACGGCCCCGTCAGCGATGCGGCAGAACTGACGCAGATCCTGGGACCCGGGATAGTTACGCCGGCGTTGCTGGCGGACGTCGACTTCGAACCGACGGAGTCGACCGCGGCCGAAGCGCCGGGCGCGTAAGTACGCTCATCAGCGGCGCCGCCGCTCGCCGGCGCCGCCGCGGCGCTTGGCAATGCGCGCTGAGCGAACAGTCCTGCGCAACTCCGGGTTCGCCCGATGGGCCGCGTGGGTCGGGACCGTCCGAGTCCCGAACAAACCTCCCGTCAGGCAAAGTGAGGCATGACATCCGAGACTCGAGCGCCACGCGCCCGGCGCGTCAGAGCGTGCGCGGGGAACGACGGCGCCGCCAGACGCCCACGAGCACCGTAGTGGCGATGGCCGCGCCGAGCACCTGAGCGATGTCGATCAGCAAGTACGCCGCGCTGATGGCCAGTTCGCCGCTGATCCAGCTCGCCACCGCGCCGAGGACTACGCTGAGCGCGGCCAGGGCGATCCACCGCACGTTCGACGACGACACCACGGTAGGAACCACGAGCCCGACGATGACTCCGGCCAGTACCGGGAACACTTCGTCCATGGCGACACCCTCCCTCGATGGTGCGATAGCTTACCCCTTCACCCGGAAGAAGAACGGGTCGATCGATGAGGCCACCGCCGTGGTGCCGTCGAGCGCCAGCAGGCGGTGCCCGACGAAGTCGGCGTTGCGCTGGTAGACGACCCCGTTGGGGAAGTTCGCCTGATCCGGGGTGTTATTGGCCGAGAAGATCCCGTAGAAGTCCCGGCGCACGGCCACCAGATGATCGTAGTCGCCGAGATAGGGATCGAACGTCTTGGCCGGCGTGCTCGCCGGAGCCGTGCACAGCACGAGGTCCGCCCAGTTGGCGCCGTCGGCGGACTGGCGGAAGTGCGTCACCCAGCGCTGGGCCGCGCCCGTACCGGTGAGCTGCTGGTAGAGCAGACCGATGGCGCCCGCGCTGTTGATGGCCAGTGCGGCGTTGGTGGCGTTCAGCACCGTGAGGAGATCGGCCGCCGACCACGTCACGCCCCGATCAGTCGAGCGGCGCACGTGGATGGTGAGGATCGACCCGGGCGCCTGATCGGCCCACGCGAGGTATACAGTGCCGCTCCGGCCCGCCCGCCGATCGACCGCGAGCGACAGTGTCCCGCCGAGTCGCTGCTGCCCCGTGGACGACGAGCCGTTGCGGTTGAACGGGATGCGGACGTTCCGGGCGACGAGGCGCCCGGCAAGGCCGTCGCCAGGCTCGACCAAGCTCCGGAACGGGTTCGCTCCGATGCCGCCCGCATCGTCGCGGACGACCACCACGTCGGTGGTCACGATCAGCGTGTTGCCGGGGAAGCTACCGCTCTGGGCCCGCCAACCGTAGTACACGGCGTAGACAGTGCCGTCGGGATGCGCGACGGGGCGAATCTGCGGTCCGTCCTGGCCGGCGGTGGCCCGCGGCTCGATGCGAACCGATCTGAACACCGGATTCGCGACGCGGCCGTTGGCGGTGACGTCGACGGTTGCCGTCCGCGGCCCCGCCTGAAAATCGTTGTTGCCGATGTAGACACGATCGCTCCCGGACTTCGAGATCGCATGCGTGAACGGCTGATCGTTGTCGGGCCGGCTGGCCAGCGTCTGCATGGCCACCGTGGCCACCGCGCTGGTGGCGCGCAGCGTCTCGAAGTTGAACGTGGGATCGCGCAGGATGCCCCCGTAGAGGCGGTTGCCGGTGGTACCGAAAGCCAGCGAGATGTCGCCCGTCCCCAGGCCACTGCCGGCGTTGCTGGGCACCACCGAGTTCAGTCGCCACGTCATGCCGCCGTCGCTCGAGAGGTAGACGGGCGCTAGCGGGCCGCCCATCGGATCTCCCGTGAACGCGGTGCCCACGATCTCGAGGGGGCGCGCCGTGTTCACAGTGAGGCTCGGCTCGCTGTCCTGGTTCGTCTCGCCGCTGAGCGAGCGCGGGATCATGTTGACGACGAGCACCTGACCGCCGGCGAGCGTGGCTCTCTGTGCTGCTCTCCGACCGCCGGCGCGCGCGGACCTCCTCCGGGCGGCCATGGCTCAGCGTCCTCCCTTGAGCGGCGTCGGGTCTTGGAACGCGCGGGACGTGCCGTCCGAGGCGCCGGCGACCTCCGCCGCGGCGACGGCGCGCTGGCCATCAGCCGGATCTGCGGCAGCTGCTCGAGCGGCTGGAAGTCGCCAGGATGTAGCGCGGTGTACTCCTCCGCTTTGAGGGAGGTGGCGCTGGCCGCCTTGGCCCTCGTGGCCGGGATCTGCCGCTTGTGCAGGAGGAAGACACCTTCCTGGCCGGCCTGGAACTTGGGCGCGTGGTACCAGCGGACGTCGGTGCTACTGGGGAAGCGCACGACCACCTGCTTGCGCCGCTCGCGACCCTTGTGGGTCTCGTCGACGTTGATCACGGCCTCCTGCCAGATCGGAGCGTGCTCGCTGATTCGCTCCGTGGTGCCGCCGCTGGCCTTCGCCCGCGCCTGACCTCGGCGGCGGGAACACGCACGCTGCTCACGCGCCCGGTGACGATCACGTCCGCACTCGCGGCCTGAGTCATGGCCTCGCAGCGTGCAGGCTGCGCACCGGGTCCTCCGGATGCGCAGCCGCGGCCGCCACCTTCGACGTCGTCGCCTCTGCGTGGCCGAGCGACTGCACGGCGAGGCTATCGCCGAAGATCCAGCCCGTGGTGTGGAAGATCAGCGTCTGGCCTGGACGGACGCGCTCACCTGGCGCCAGATTCACGGTGATATCGTGACCGGCGTAGCCGCTGAGCGTCTCGGGCGACTGAATCACACGATCGACACGCGCGACAATCGTGCGCGCGGTCGCAGGAACCGATTTGAGCGTCGTCGCCCGGACCTTCTTGACCGTGCCCTGGAATACGAAGCGGGCCTGGGAGGCCAGGGCCCCTGAGCGCGATGCTGATCTCATGGCGGTCCCTCCGGTAGCGGTATCCTGCACCGCTATGGCCGAGTGGTCAACGAGCGTCGCAGGCCACCTAACACGACCCCTCCGCGCAGCGATCCGCTCAGGCGCGAAGCTCGACGTGCATCGTGAGTCCGTGGTCCTCGTTGCGGGTCGCCCGGATTCGACCGCCGTGAGCCTCGATGATCGAGCGGCTGATCGACAGGCCCATGCCCAGCCCGTGGGCCTTGGTGGTGACGAACGGCTGGAAGATTTCGGCCAGCTCCGCTTCCGGCACGCCGATCCCGGAGTCACGGACCGTGATGACGACACGCCCGGCCTGGTGGCTCTGGGTCGCGACCTCGATCACGCCCGATCCGTCCGGGACTCCGGCGAGCGCATCGCTCGCGTTGAGGAGCAGGTTCAGGATCACCTGCTGGAGCTGGACGGCGTCGCCCGGAACCAGCGGCAGGTGCTCGCTGCGCGTCAGGCGGAGCGACACCCGGGCGCGCTCGAGATCGTGACGGACGAGGACCACCACGTCGGTCACGAGCTGGTTGATGTCCAGCGGCTTTCGTTCCGGCTCGCCATTGCGCAGCAGCGCCCGAAGGCGGTGAATCACCTCCCCGGCCCGGGCGGCATCGCGGCCGATGTCGCCGAGAATCTCGCCGAGCTCGACGCTGGATCCCTGCTCGAGGAGCCGGCGTCCCGCCTGGCGTTCATCGTGACTGCCGTCAGCGGCTGGTTGAGCTCGTGGGCGAGCGAGGTCGTCAGCTCGCTCAGGGTGGTGACCCGCAGCGCATGCGCCAGCTCCTCGCGCTGCCGATGCGCCTCCTTCTCCGCCTGCCGCCGGCGCTCATCACTCCTCGCACGGCGCTGTCGGCCCGCTGGCGCGCCAGCACGCCGGCGAAGACATCGGCCAGCAGCTGCAGTCGCGGGATCAGCTCGGTGGGCCACTGCCGTTCGCGGCGCAGGCTGCTGAACGCCAGGGCACCGACCACCGTTCCCTGCACGACGAGCGGGACGGCCGTGAGGATCGGACGCCGGCTTGGTCGAAACTGCGCCGGTCGAGGGCCGCCTCGGCCGGAAGCGCCTCGAGGTGCGGCACGTGGACCGGCTCGCCGCCGGCCAGTCGGCTCACGATCCACGGGAAGGTCGTCCCCTCGAACCTCACCGGGACGGCGGCGATGCCGACGCGCGTCCACGAGTGCGTCACCCGTGCCGCGTTCGTCCCCTCGAGCCGCTCGGCCAGGACCGCTCGATCGAAGTCCATCTCCTCGCCGACCCGCTCGAGCATGCGCTCGATCTCGCGGTCGATCTCCGCCGTTCGCTGCGTGAGCAGCGCGGCCGACAGCTCCGCGAGCAATGTCTCGAAGCGAAGGCGCTCGGCGAGCGCGCGCTGCGCCCGTTGACGCTGGGCGCGGTGCACCAGCAAGCCGACGATCAGCGCCGCCTGCACCACGAGCAACGTCACGCCGGCCACGATGTACCACCGGTACCGCGCCCAGACCGAGAGGCGCTGGAAGAGGACGGTGCTGCCCGACGGCAGCCGTTGCTGGTCGATCTTCCAGCGTTTGAGCTGGCGCGCATCGAACATGTCGGCATTGGTGGTCAGCTCGGTGACAGGAATGCTGGCCGGCGTCTCGCCGCGCAGGATCCGCAGGCCGAGCTCGGCGGCGCGACGCCTCGTGCCGGTCGACGCTGTAGACGTGCCCGCCCACGGCCCCTCGCCCGACGTACTGATCGACGAACACGTAGACCGGAGCGCTGGCCGCCTGGGCGATCAGCGAGAGGGCCTCGTGGGGGACGAACGCGCGGCCGGCGCCATCCATGAAGATCGACACGTAGAGCACCGCGCTGTGCGGTGGGAGACTCGACACGACCCTCACCGTGTCGCCCATCGCGAGGCCCGTGAGATAGGTGATGGGGATACGCCCATCGTACGGCTTGAGATCGCGCCGGACCATCGCCTGCAGCTGCCGATCGAAGGGCGAGCTGCCGCCGACGACCATCACGTGGCGGGTGTCGGGCTGGAGCCGCAGCACGAGGTCCAGCGTGGGGCCGAAGACACGCCTTGACCACCACCCCGGTGATGTTCGGCCTCAGCGTGATGCCCTGGAGGTCGGACGCGTCGGCGCCACAGAACACGATGGGAGTTCCCGGAAGATGTCCTCGCCGTGCCGCAGCAGGAACTGCAACGACGGCCCCATGACCGCGACGATGAGATCGAGCTTCGTGCCGCCGTATTTGCGCCGATAGTGCTCGCGGAGCAGCCCATCGTAATTCGCGCCTCTGAACTGCGAGAGGTTCATCGATTCGGTGTAGAGATGGACGTCGTCCCTGAGCGCCGTCTTGAGGGTCGCGCGGAGGCTCTGATGGAGGATCGCGAGACCAGGGAACTCCTTGTCCTCGTCGTAGAGGAGCAAGACACGCTTCGATGCCGTTCCGGTCGCCGCCCCTGCCGAGCCCAGCACCAGGATCACGAGGGCACACGCAAGAGCCTTGATGCGCAGGGCCACCTCCGGTTCTCGGGGTTCGGTCACCGTGAGGGTAGGTGGGGGCGGCGATCCAAGTCAAGCCGGCCGCGGTAAGATGCTCCTTGTTCCGTGAAAGGAGAAGCCGAGAGATGGGCGAGCCTGCCCGGGGCCTCGACTGCGACACCATCGTCATCGGGGCCGGCATTTCCGGTCTGTACCAGCTCTACCGCCTGCGGGAGATGGGCCAGACGGTCCGGGTGTTCGAGGCCGGCACCGGTGTCGGCGGCACCTGGTACTGGAACCGCTATCCGGGCTGCCGCTTCGATTCCGAGAGCTACTCCTACGGCTACTCCTTCAGCCAGGAGCTGCTGGACGAATGGAGCTGGACCGAGCATTTCGCGCCCCAGCCGGAGACCGAGCGCTACCTCAACTACGTCGCCGACAAGTTTGACCTGCGCCGGGACATCCAGTTCAAGAGCCGGGTCAAGGCGGCGATCTTCGACGAGGCCGCCGGCGCGTGGGAGATCACCCTGGAGGACGGCGCCGATCCTACCGGTCCCGCTACCTGGTCACCGCCACCGGCCCGCTGTCCGCGCCGACCTTGCCGCGGATCGCGGGCATCGACGACTTCCAGGGCGAGGCCTATCACACCGGCCTCTGGCCCAAGCATCCGGTCCGCTTCGAGGGAAAGCGGGTGGCGGTGATCGGCACCGGGGCCACCGGAGTCCAGGCCATCCAGGAGATCGCCAAGACCGCGGGCCACCTGACGGTCTTCCAGCGCCGCCCGAACTGGTGCACGCCGCTGCACAACCGGCCCATCACCGAGGCGGAGATGGACGCGATCCGCAAGGACTACCCGGCGATCTTCCAGCGCTGCTGGGAGACCGCCGCCTGCTTCCTGCACACGACCGACCCCGCGCGGCACGTTCGAGGTCAGCGCCGAGGAGCGCGAGGCGTTCTGGGAGCAGCTCTACGCCTCGCCCGGCTTCGCCCCTGGCTGGGCAACTTCCGCGACATGCTGGTCGACCGGGAGGCGAACGCGATGTTCTCCGCGTTCGTGGCCGACAAGATCCGCGGCCGGGTGAGAGACCCGAGGGTCGCGGAGCTGCTGATCCCCAAGCGATCACGGTTTCGGGACTCGCCGGGTTCCTCAAGAAACCCACTACTACGAGGTCTACAACCAGCCGAACGTGGAGCTGGTCAGCATCCTCGAGACCCCGATCCAGCGCATCACGCCGACCGGCCTGCGGACGACCGAGCGGGAGTTCGAGTTCGACATCATCGTGTTCGCCACCGGCTTCGACGCCATCACCGGCAGCTTCGACCGCATCGACATCCGGGGCAGCGGTGGAGCGAAGCTCAGGGACCGGTGGAAGGGCGGGCCCACCACCTTCCTCGGTGTGATGGTCGACGGCTTCCCGAACCTGTTCATGGTGATGGGCCCCCACACCGCGCTGGGCAACATTCCGCGCAGCATCGAGTACAACGTCGAGTGGATCCGCGATCTGCTCGGCGCACCTGGAGCGGCGCGGGCTGCACTCGCGCCGACGCCCGGCCGGAGGCCGTCGACGAGTGGACGGCCTTCGTCAAGAGGAAGGGCGAGGGGCTGCTCGCCAACGAGGTGGACTCCTGGATGACGGGCGTCAACCAGAACGTCGAGGGCAAGCAGGTGCGTATCATCGTCCGCTACAGCGGCACCGCGCCGGAATACCGCGAGTGGGCCGACCGCGTAGCCGCCGGCGGCTATCGGGAGCTGCTACTGGCGTAGCGGACTGGGAACGTTACTCGGCCGTGTTCGCCATCCGGTAGAAGTCCTCGATCATCCGCGCGATGGCCGTCTCGCCCATGAGTCCGTAGATCTCGCGACTCCGGCGGCGCGATGCTTGCGGGATCGATCGGCGGCACGTACATGGCGGTTTTGGGCGATTATCCCCACCGTAGGAAAGGGCGGTCAACAACCTGGGCCATTTTCGATGCGAATTCACCTGATCACCGCCGAGTCGCCGGAGTCGCGTCGCCTGCGCGGGTCGCGCCTGATTCAGTTCCCGCAGCTCACGATGCCGCTGCTGGCGGCCCTGACGCCGCGCGAGCATGACAGTCCACCACACCGACGAGGTCGTCGAGCGGCTCGATCTCGACCGGCCGGCCGACCTCGTGGGCATCACCGCGCCCACGCCCTCGGCGCTGCACGCCCATGAGATAGCCGACGCGTTCCGGCCGTCGGCGCGTTCCGGTCGTGATGGGCGGGCCTGCACGCGACCGCCCTCCCCGAGGAGGCCGCAGAGCATGCCGACGCTGTGGTCGTGGGCGAGGCCGAGGGATACCTGGCCGCGTCTGCTCGAGGACGCGGCGGCTGGACGGCTCGAGCGCTTCTACCGCTCGACCCATCGCGCCCGCCTGGACGGACAGCCCGCGCCACGCTGGGACCTGATCAAGGGGCGCCACTACGGGAAGTCGGTCACGATCGCCACCCGCGGCTGCCCGCACCGCTGCGACTACTGCACGATCCCTCCCTGTACGGGCCGGGCACCATGCGCTACCGCCCGGTCGACGAGGTCGTTCGAGAGGTCGCGCAAAGCCCGACCCGCGCGGTCGTGTTCTGGGACGACAACATCGGCGCCAATCCGCGCTACTCGAAGGAGCTGTTTCGCGCGCTGACGCCCCTCGGCAAGTGGTGGACGAGCCAGTGCACTGCCACCGCCGCGAAGGACGAGGAGTTCCATGAGCCTGGCCGCCGCCGAGCGGCTGCAAGGCGCTATTCATGGGCTTCGAGTCGATCTCGCAGGCGAGCCTGGACTCGGCCAGCAAGGGCCATAATCGCGTCGGCGGCTACCGCGGGCTGATCCGCTCGCTCCACCAGCACGGCATCGCCGTGCACCTCGGCATCATGTTCGGCTTCGACGAGGACGACCGTGGGATCTTCCACCGCACGGTCGAGTTCCTCGAGGCGGCCAGCGTTGACGTGACCACGATGAGCATGGTCGTTCCGATGCCGGGCACGCCCACGTTCCAGCGTTGGAAGGCCGAGGGCCGGATCCTGACCACCGACTGGTCGAAGTACGACGGCAAGAAGCACTGCGTGTTTCGCCCGGCACGGATGTCGCCCGAGGAGCTGGTCGCGGGGACCGAGTGGGCGTCGCGTCGATTCTACTCGCTCCGCTCGATTGCGGCGCCGGATGTGGGGCTCACGCGTGGGGGTGTGGTGGAACCTCCCCAGGAACATCGGATACCATCTGGCGCTTCGACACTACCCCGAGCAGGGATGGGATCCCGGCCGGCCGCGCTGGTGAAACACCTCCCGCGGGCGCTGGGCTACCATGGCCGCGAGGAGACGAACCCGACACCATGAGCGTGACGAAGCTGCTGATCGCCAACCGGGGCGAGATCGCCATCCGCATCGCCCGCGCCGCGGCCGACATGGGCTTGCCTACCGTCGCCGTGTATTCGGAAGACGACTCCCGCAGCCTGCATCTCCGCGTCGCCGACGAATCCCTGGCCCTGCCGGGCCAGGGCGCGGCGGCTTATCTGAATGCCGGGGCCGTGATCGCGGCGGCGACGGCGTCCGGCTGCGACGCCATCCACCCCGGCTACGGGTTCCTCGCCGAGCGCGCCGATTTTGCCCGGATGTGCGCCGAGGCGGGACTGACCTTCGTCGGGCCGGAGGTGGCGCATCTGGAGCTGTTCGGCGACAAGGCCCGCGCCCGGACTGCAGCCGCTCGCGGTGTCCGTGCCGGTGATCCGCGGTCTCGACCACGCCGTCACGCTCGATGACGCTCGCGCACTTCTTCGCCTCCTCCGCCCGGGCAGCGGGATGATCGTCAAGGCGCTGGCCGGTGGCGGCGGTCGCGGCACGCGGGTGGTGCTGTCAGCCGATGACCTGGACGCGGCGTTCCACCGCTGCCAGTCCGGAGGCCGGCGCCGCGTTCGGCCGCGCCGAGGTCTACGTGGAAGAGTTCTCCCGCGCGTCCGCCACGTCGAGGTGCAGATTCTCGGTGACCATTCGGGCGGCATCGCGCATCTGGGAGAGCGCGAATGCAGCATCCAGCGCCGCCTCCAGAAGATCGTCGAGATCGCTCCCGCCCCGCCCTGGACGATCGGCTTCGCGGGGCCATCATCGACGCCGCGGTGCGGTTCGCGAAACACGTCGGCTACACCAATCTCGGCACGTTCGAGTTCCTGGTAGACGTCTCGGGTCGCCCGGGTGCTCCGCCCTTCGTCTTCATCGAGGCGAACGCGAGATTGCAGGTCGAGCACACGGTCACCGAGGCGGTGACCGGCGTCGATCTCGTGCAGGCCCAGATCCGGCTGGCTCAGGGTGCGACGTTGAAAGACCTCGGGCTGGACGGGCCTCGGATCGCCTGACCGCGTGGCTACGCCGATCCAGACGCGCGTGAACATGGAAAGCATCGGGCTGGACGGCTCGGTGCGGCCGGGCAGCGGCACCGTTGACGGTCTACGAGGCCCCGAACGGACCGGGCGTGCGGACGGATGGGTTCGGCTATGCGGGCTACCGCACCAGCGCCGCGTTCGACTCGTTGCTCGCCAAGGTCATCGTCCAGGCGCCGGACTTCGCGGGGCCGTGGGGCGGTCCTCGCGGGCCCTCAGCGAGTTCCGGCTGGAAGGCGTCGCCACCAACATCGCGTTCCTCCGCAACATCCTGGCGCATGCCGACTTCGCCGCCGGCAACGTCCACACTCGCTGGGTCGACGAGAACATGGCCGCGCTGGTCGCCGACGTCCCGGATCGGCGGCGGTCGCTTCGTGGAGACGGCGCGACCCGCGGCCAACGATGGCGGGTTCGCCGGGGCCCGGGTCAACAGTCGCGATCCGCTCGCGCTGTTCGCGCATGACGAGAAGATGAAGGCGGAAGCGGCAACGGCAGCCGTCGAGGACGACGCCCTCGCGCCGACCGGACCTGACGGCTCGGCCGGGGTCGCCTCGCCGATCCAGGGCACCATCGTCGCCATCGACGTCGCCATCGGTGACGAGGTGCGCCAGGGCCAGCAGATCGCCGTCGTCGAGGCCATGAAGATGGAGCACGTGATCACCGCCCCGCATGGCGGCATCGTGCGCGCGGCGTCACGATGGCGCCGGGCGACGTCGTTCGCGAGGGCTATCCCATCGTCTTCATCCAGGAGGCCGAGGTCGCGGGCGGCGCCGTCGCCGCGGTGGCCGGGACTGGACTCGGACCACATCCGCGACGACCTGCGCGAGAGCTATCGACCGCCACGCCTTCGGGCTGGACGAGAACCGGCCGGACGCCGTCGCGCGGCGCCGGAAGCTGGGCTACCGCACGGCGCGCGAGAACATCGACCGCCTCGTCGATCCCGGGTCCTTCGAGGAATACTGGCCGCTCGTCGTCGCGCGCCAGCACCAGCGCAAACACCATCGAGGCGCTGCGCAAGAACACGCCGGGCGACGGCGTGGTGGCCGGCATGGCGTCCATCAACGGCGACGCTCTTCGACGAGACGCGGTCCGCGCGCCGTCGTCGTCCACTACGACTACACCGTGCTGGCGGGCACGCAGGGGCACCGCAATCACTACAAGCAGGACCGGATCTTCGAGCTGGCGCAGCGGTTCAAGCTGCCGCTGGTCCTGTTCGGCGAGGGCGGCGGCGGACGGCCGGGCGAGGACGACATCGGCCCCGCGTCGCGGTCGATACCCACACGTTCACGACCTTCTCGCAGCTGAGCGGGCTGGTGCCGCTGGTCGCGATCGTGAACGGCCGCACGTTCGCCGGCAACACCGCGCTGGTCGCGTGCAGCGACGTGATCATCGCGACCGAGGGCTCGACGCTCGGCATGGGCGGGCCGGCGATGATCGAGGGCGGAGGGCTCGGCATCTACACGCCCGAGGAGGTCGGGCCGATGTCCGTCCAGGTCCCGAACGGCGTCGTCGACATTCTGGTGAAGGACGAGGACGAGGCCGTCGATGTCGCGAAGAAATACCTCTCCTACTTCCAGGGGCGGTGCCCACGTGGGACGCGCCCGACCAGCGCCGCCTGCGGCACGCCGTGCCGGAGAACCGGCTGCGGCTGTACGACATGCGGGCGATCATCGACACCATCGCGGATGCGGGCTCCGTGCTCGAGCTTCGTGCGAAGTTCGGCATCGGGATCATCACCGCCTTCATCCGTGTCGAGGGACGGCCGATGGGCGTCATCGCCAACAATCCCCATCACCTGGCGGGCGCCGTCGACTCGGACGGTGCCGACAAGGGCGCGCGCTTCATGCACCTCTGCGACGCCTTCGACATTCCGGTGCTGAGCCTGGTTGATTGCCCCGGCATCATGGTCGGTCCGGAAGTCGAACGGACGGCGCTGGTCCGCCACTGCACACGCCTGTTCAACGTGGGCGCCAACATGACCGCGCCGCTCTTCACCGTCATCGTCCGCAAGGCCTACGGCCTGGGCGCCCAGGCGATGTGCGGGGCAGGCACGCTGGTCGGTTTCTTCGCCGTGGCCTGGCCCACGGCCGAGTTCGCCGGAATGAACATCGAAGGTGCGGTCAAGCTGGGTTACCGCAAGGAGCTCATGGCGATCGAGGATCCCGAGGCAAGGCTCGCCGAATTCCAGCGCCGGACCGCGAGAGCCTACGACAGCGCCAAGGCAGTCAATGCCGCGGCCGGAGGCGGAATCGACGACGTGATCGACCCCGCGGCCACGCGCGACTGGATCGCCAGCGGCCTGAAGCGCGTGCCGCCGACGCCGGCGCGGACGACAAAGAAGTACCCGTACATCGATCCGTGGTGAGCGATGCCTGACGCGGCCGGCTACCGGATCAAGTTCGGCGTCATCGTGCCCTCGACGAATACCGTGGTCGAGGCCGACTACAACCGGATGGCGCCCCACGGCGTCACGCTTCCACACGGGACGCATGTACATCGAGCATCCCGTCATGGATTCGGATGCCAGCTTCGAGGCACTGCTCGCCCAGATCCGCGGGTCCATCCGGATCGCGATCCGCGACGTGATGACCTGCAAGCCCGACTCCCTGATCATGGGCATGTCGTCGGAGACCTTCTGGGGCGGCGTGCCGGGCAACGCGCAGTTCATCGAGCGCGTGAAGGTCCAGTCGGGCCTCGACGTCGCGACGGGCGCCTCAGCGTGCCGCGCGGCCCTCGAGCGTTACGGGGTCCGGCGCATCGCGGTGCTCAGCCCCTACCAGCCCATCGCCGACAGGCAGGTCACCCGGTACTTCGAGGAGGCCGGCTTCGCGGTGGTGGGCTTCAGGGGTCTCCGCTGCCCGACGGCGACCTCGATCGCGGAGGTGCCGGAGGCCCAGCTCCTGACCATCATCCGCGACGAGCTGAACGGCCCCGACGTGGAGGCGATCGTCCAGATCGGCACGAATCTATCGATGGTTCGCCTCGCCGACGAGGCCGAGCGCTGGCTCGGCAAGCCCGTGCTCGCGATCAATGCCGCCACCCTCTGGCACGCGCTCCGCACCAACGGCATCCCGGACCAGATGCGAGGCTTCGGCTCGCTCCTGCGGGAGCACTGATCGACGAAGGCGGCGCGCGAGGAGGACGCTGTGCCGGGAGCGCGAATGTTGCAAAGAGGACGGCGTCTATGCGAAAGCTATTGACGTAAAGGAGACCCCGATGAAGCTGACCTCGAGGGTCGCAGCCGTGATGCTCGTCACGATGGCCGGTCTCGTTCTCGGCGCGCGCGTCGGCTCGGCCGAATGGTTCTTCGACGTGTATGCCGGGGCGAGCCTGACTCAGAATCACGACGTCACCATCCACGACCCCATCGTGGGCCAGGGCGTGTACAAGGACACCGAGTTCGGCACGAACCTGGCGTACGGAGCACGGTTCGGCCGCTACTTCGACAGCATCCCGTTCCTCGGCCTCGGCGCTGGACTACTTCTCCTTCTCACCCAACATCCCGCCCCAGGGCACCCAGCGTGAGGGCTGCATGCTCGTCACCGGGTGCGGAACCTTCGAGAGCCACACCGGCCGGATCGATATCCAGGTCCGGGCGATCTCCCTCGACCTGATGCTGCGCCTGCCGTTGTTCAAGACCGACAAGGCGCCGAACGGCGTGCTGCAGCCGTACCTCTCACTGGGCGCGCCGATGTTCATCACGACGGTGACGCCGCGGACCAGCCAGCAGTTCCGCAACCAGCACGACGAAACCAGCGTCTCCGTGGGCGGCAAGGGAGCGGCCGGCGTGTCGGTGCAGATCGTCTCGAACCTCAACCTAATCGGTGAGTACCGCTTCACGCACACGAGCACGAACGTAGATCTGGAGTCCGCCGTCGTCCGGACCGCCTCGTTCGACACCAAGCTCGACACGCACTCGTTCCTGTTCGGCATCTCCGCCCGGTGGTGAGCCCGGGGCCGGCGAGACCTCGTCAGTCGGACACCGTATCCGAGGCCGCCTAGCGAGGCCGCGCGCCCACGGTTAGTTCGGTCGCCTCCACCTTCTAGCCCAGCGACGTGGGGGGACCGTCTGTCCGGACCGTCGCCCCGATCAGCCTGGGGATCGACCCGGAGGCCACCGGCTACGAGAACATCGCCGTGCGGGCGGCAGTCATGGGTTACTGGCCGCGGGCGATCGCCTCGCTGGCGGAGGAGATCCGCGAGTTCTCGGAGCTGGGCGACCACATCCACATGCCGGTTCGGGCCTACTCGAGCGGCATCCAAGAACCGATGGTGGTCAAACTGACCCACTACCCTAGAAGCAGGTCTTTGGCGCGTTTGGAACGCTCCCGTCTCGTCTGCTCACCGTAAGGAGCCTGGTCGGCTTCCAGTCCTATGAGCAGGCGACCGCCGCGACTTCTCGCACAGGCTTCGCAGGCGGACGGGCCGGCGAGTGGGCCGCCCTCGTGGCAGAACCACTCAGAGCGGCACTCACTTCGATCAGCCGATCCGTCCGTACCACCGTCGGCGCCTCAGCCCCGCCGCCCTGCTCGCCTGCGCGGTTGCCGCCTACCTGCTCTTGGCCGTACGACGGGGCGCACACGCTCCGCGTGAGTCGACCTCTCGAATCGCGCGTGGGCGCAGCGCCGCTGGACCACGGCCGGCGTTCACTTCGCGGCGCCCTGCCGGTACGCGGCGATCGCCCGGGCAAGGTCGGCGTGCTCCTCGCACGGGACGAGGCAGATCTGCTGCAACGCGGCGAGATGCGCTTCGGCCTTCGGCAGATCGTGCACCATCAGGTGAGGCCTCGCCTGATGTACTCGTGGGCTCCGCGATGCCGAGGGTTCAGGCGCAGCGCCGCCGGTAATGCCTGAACGCCTCGTCGAACCGTCCGAGATTCCGATAGGCGTAGCCGAGCAGGGTTTCGGAGGTCGGGGTTGCGGTCGTCCTGGATCGCGGCCCGGGAGAGGAACTGGATCGCGCCCGCCCAGTCCTTGGCTTCCACGGCCTTTCTGCCGAGCGCGTAGTCAGGCCATCGGCGGCGCCGCCGGGTGTTTTCCTCGGTGGGGTCGGCGCAGAGCGCCTGACGCCCACAGGACACCCAGCGCGAGAGCGAGCGCGATCAGCTTCACTGACGAGCGGTCAGAAACGCCTTCGCGCCTCCTGAATCTCCGGTCGCTGGGAGTCGAGTTCTTGGCAAGCGCCGCGACACTCTCGAAGTACTTGCGCGCCTTGGCGGAGTCACCGGTGGCCTTCGCCGCCGTTGCCGCGCCGTAAAAGCCCCGTAGCCGGTTCGGCGCCGCGCGTGAGACGACGCCTCGTACGCCTGTAGCGCCGGCCCCGACTGGCCGGTTTCGAGCAGCGCAGATCGCCCAGCATCTCGCGCATGGGGTAGAGCCTGTTCTCCATCGCGACGTGCTTCTCGGTCGAGTCCTCGAGATCGGCGGCCGCCCGCACGAGCTTCACCGCCTCCTCGTTCCGGCCTTCGGCGCGCGCGTGCCAGCCGCTGGCCGCCAGTACGAGGACGTGCACCTGCTCGCTCCAGTAGCTGTTCTCCGGCCGCCTTGCTTCAGCGCCTGCAGCTGAGTAATTTCCTCTTTCGCCACATCGGGCTTGCCGAGCTTCGGCCGCGCCGAGCGCGGCGGACGAAGCGTGGGATGGCCTGGGCGTAGGCGTAGGCATCCCGTCCGGACCGCGAGCCCGGGCGCTTCAGACCACGCCGGCGCGTTCCAGCACGTAACGGGCGGCGGGCAGCCGTCTGTCCCGTGTCGCGTCCGTAGTTCCGCGCGCACCGCTGAACTTCGTGATCGCCGCCACTTCCTCGATCGCGCGGCGGGCTTCACGATCCTGGCCGAGCTGCAGGTACGCGTAGGCCATGAAGTCCCTGCGCGTGCGGCTCCTGGGCAAACGTCGTCCCGGGAAATTCTTCGCCGCGTACTCACGCGAGGCTTTCACCGCGCGTCTGGTTGGAGCGGATCGAATCGTCCCAGCGGCCGAGAATGGAGTAGATGTGCGACGGCATGTGCTGCCGGCGTGCGGGGCCGACTGGCGCGACCCAGGCGTACCTCCGTCGGCGGCAGCCACGCCGCGCGCGGCCAGCGGCTCGAAGTCGTACGCGTGGATGATGTAGTGGGCCAGGCCGGATGGTCAGGGCTGCGCCCGCTCGATCGGCTCCAGGATCGCGCCCGCCTTGATGCTGCCGCGCGTAGGTCTTGTCTGCGTGATCGACCGCCTCCAGCAGGGCGAGCGCGTAGAAGATCGCCGCTTCCTTGTCGTCGGGATACTTGCCGGCCAGCTGCTCCATCGCCTGCTCGTAGCGCTCGCTCCGCGTCCTCTGTGGGCACGCTGTCCGTAGCCGACGTACGCCTGCTCCAGCGCGGAGAGCCAGTCGCGCTCCCGCTCGGTCTGGGCCAACGCCTTGCCCGTCTGGATGGCGTCGAGCCCGCGCTTGAGGCCCTCGGCGGCCCACGGCGGCACGAGCGGGTTGGGCCGCTGGCTGATCGCCAGCCCCAGTACGCCATCGCGCAGTCCGGATCGGCGGCGATCACTGCCTCGAAGGCCTTGACGCTCTCGGGATAGAAGAACGAGTGCAGGATCGCGACCGCCCGCTCGAACGCTGGCTGGACGGCCACCTGGCACGACGTCGGAAAGCGCACGGTCCCAAACTGGCCCCGTCCGCTCTGCGCCCACGCATCCACGGGCGCCCACAGCAGCGGGGGCGGAGCACACGGCGACGGTAACGATACGGCTGAACGCATTCTTCACGAAGGCTTCTCCCCACGGGCGACGTGTGCATCCCCGGACCGTGCGTCGGGAGCCACAATCCGTCCAATGCATTTGATTCGATTACAATCCGTGCCGAGAACGGCATCGTGGATCTCCGCCATGTCCAGCGCGTTCGTGGCCATCGCCGACGCTGGGGGATTCGCTCGCGCCACGGCGCGGCTGAACCTGGAGCCAGCCCGCGATCTCGCGGCAGATCAGCGCTCTGGAGACGGAGCTGGGCGTGCGGCTCTTCGACCGGGTTGGACGCCACATCCAGCTGACCTCCAGGGGAGGACATACTGAGGCGCGGGCGATCGCCTGCTTGCTGGAGAGCCGACTCGCTCGGCGAGCGGGCGCGCGCGCTCAAGCCACGGCGAGGGCGGAGTCCTGCGGGTGGGCGCCACTCCGCAGAACCTGGAGAAACCTGCTCGCGGTGTTCCTGACGCACTACCGGCGGCGTCACCCCGGCGTCGAAGTGCACCTCGTCGAGGAGGGCGCCATCCGCCTGCCGGATCCCGTCTCGATCGTGGGGAAGTGCATCTGGCCCTCATCGCCGCCGGTGACGACCGTTTCCCCGGCCGCCTGCTCTACCCGATCTATCTTCTGGCGATTCTTCCCGCCACGCACCGGTGGAGCCGGCGCGCCGTCCTCGAGGTCAGCGAGCTGGCCGACTGCGCGCTGCTCCTCCTGCGCCGCGAGTTCGGCTCCCGCACCTGGCTCGACGCCGCCTGCCACGTGGCGCGCATCAAGACAGAGTTTCCTGCTCGAGAGCAGCGCGCCCCACACGCTCATTGCGCTGACTCGCGCGGGGTACGGCATCGCCGTGGTCCCCTCCAACGTGCAGATCTCTGGACATGGTCTTCGTGCCGTCCCGCTCGTTCAGCGCGGAGCGCCGATCAGGCGATGGGCCACCGTTTCGTGGGATCCCCGGCGATTCCTGGCCCCGTTACGCCGAGCAGTTCGTGCACGAGCTGGTGGCCCACACGCGGCGGGCCTATCCTGGTCGCGACGTCACGCGACGGGCGCCGCCGTTGCCGCGGCCGAAGCGGCACATGCAACTGCAGGAGCTGCGGGAAGTAATCCGAAAAATGGTGGGCAGGGACGAGGATTGAACCGCCGACACCAGGACTTTCAGTTCCTGAAACGCCGGGGACTATCGGCCACCATCGGACACCATTGGGAACCATTTCAGGCTCTTGGACGCACCCCTTGTCGACGTTGTACCCGATTGTGCCAGTTGGTGGCCGATGGTTCTGACACAGTCCTCCGTGCGAGTCGCCCAGGGCTATCGGCTGGACTCGACACGCTTGACCGCTATCCGCCCCAGCCCCCACCACTCGGCATGGACCGCCGCGGCTTCCTGCTGACCTCGCTGGCCGGGGCCCTTGCTGCGCCGCTCGCCGTCGAGGCGCAGCGAGGCGAGGAAGGCCGTCAGGATCGGCTGGATATCCATCGCCTCTCAGTCTCGCAGGGACCAGAAGAGTGGCGCTCCGACCTCGAGCGTCATCTCCGGCAGTCGGGTTGGGACACGCCGAGTTCGACTCGCGCTACGCGAGCGGCGACCTCGATAGGCTTGCCGGGATGGCCGAAGATCTTGCGACGGCTCGACGTCATCGTCAGTCCTGACACTCAGGGTGCGGTGGCCGCGAAGAAGGCGACGACCACCCTTCCTATCGTCATGGTATCGGCTGATCCAATCGCCGCGCGGGGCTCGTGTCCTCCCTCGCCAGACCTGGAGGAAACGTCACGGGAGTGTATCAATAGCCTATGACGACGGCATCGGCGGCAAGTGGGTCGAGTTGCTGCACGAGTTCGGAGTCGCCAAGAGCATTGCGGTGGTCTGGAATCCGGTGGACCGCATGGCCGCCGTGCGCATGCGCGTGATCGAGCAGGCTGCAGCGAGCCTCGGCCTTCGGGTACACCGGCAAATAATCCGAAATGTCGAAGAGATCGACGCCCTTGTCCAGACTCTCGCTCGGACTGGTATCGGCGGTCTCATCTTCGACGGCGACAACACCATGGTTGCATACGGTCCGCCCGCTCATCGAGGCGACGCGCCGATACCGTGTTCCGTCCGTGTTCCCGCTCGCCGCCATGGCCGCGCGCGGGCGCTGGCCGGCATACGGCCCGAGCATGCCAGACGTCTTCCGCCGACTCGCAGTCTACGTCGACAGGATTCTGCGCGGTGCCAAGCCCAGCGAGTTGCCGGTCGAGCAGGCGCAGAAGTTGCGATCTCATCATCAACCTGAAGACGGCCACGGCCCTCGGCCTCACGATCCCGCAATCGGGTGCTGGCGCGGGCGGATCAGGTCATCGAGTGAGCGGCCTGCGGCGACGGCTCAGTGAGCAAACCTCGCCCAGAGTTTCATCCTAGAGTTCGGCCGGGCAAGATGTCGGCCGGGACCGCAAAGACCGGGCCTCGCGACGCAGTCTTGGCGCTCAGCGATAAGTAGGCGCCGGCATGCACTCGACCGCGTCACGCGCCCGAGACACAGTGACAATGGGCTTGTCGCCTACGCTCGTGCGCTCGGCATGGCGATCGTTGTCCTCTCGGCCTGTGCAACGCAGTCGACGACAGGTGCCACCTTCGCCGCGACCCACCACCTTCGACCTCATCGTGCGCGGCGGATCGGTGCTCCGATGGAACAGGGCGGCACCGGCGTATCGCACGATGTCAGCGTTTCGGGAGGGCGCATCGCGAAAGTCGGCGATCTGTCGCGGGACGCCACGGCTTCGACGGCGATCGACGCGCGAGGGGCTCGTCGTCGCGCCCCGGGTTCATCAACATCCGCAGCCGTGCGACGGCGCTATCCGCGACAGCGGCAGCGAAGACATACTGACGCAAAGGTGTCACGACCGCAGGATCCTGAACCCCGGCGGCCTTGGGCCGCTGGACATCACGCGCGGCAGCTCGCCGCGCTGGAGTCGAGCTTACATCGCCCGCGGTGAACGTCGGCGTGTACGCGCCGTTCAACTCCGCGTGGGCGCGTGTCGGTGGGCTCCAATCGACCGGCAGCCGACGGCCGCAGAGATCGGGCAGATCTCGGTGCTGCTCGAGCGCGGACTCGAAGGCCGGAGCATGGGGGAGTGATCGGCGGGACTCGACTACACGCGCCGGGGTACTACGCCGGGACGGACGGAGATCGTCGCCTGCGCTGGCGCCTCCGTAGCTGGCGCACGAACTTCCCGACCCACTGAGCGCCTCACGCCCGGGACGGGTTTCAGCTCGTTGGCCGGCATGCGCGAGACGATCGAGATCGGCGAGCGCGCGGGGCTGGTTTGCCGGTCATCACGCACATGAAGGTACAGGGCTGGGAACAGGGCAGAGCGGACGACGCGCTTGCCATGATGCGCACCGCGACGGCCCGCGGCGTGTATGCCGCGGCGGACGTTTATCCGTATGTCGCCGGTCACATCGACCTCGCCTCGCTGCTCCGTCCCGCCTGGGCCCCAGAGAGAGGGTGGTCGCGCGGGCCTCGTGCACCGGCTGCGCGACCGGCTGGCCCGCCCGCGGATCGCCCGCGAGACGGAGGCCGCGCTAGCCGGCCGCTGGGGGCACTCCGGCGGAACGATGCGCGTGCTGGGCCGAAACCAGACGCTCGCCGACCTCATGCCCGCGCTGGGCACGTCGCCCGGGGAGGCGATCGCGCGCATTCTCAGTGGAGAACCCGCGGCGCATTGATCGCGACGTTCGGCGCGGAGCCGGACCTGCTGAAGATCCTGCAGTATCCAGATGCTGCGGTCGCATGCGACTGCGGCGCGGCGCGCAGCTCGACGCAGTATCCCGACTCGGCACATTCCGCGCGTGCTCGGCCACTATGTGCGCGAGTCGCGCGCCTATCGCTCGCGGAGGCCGTGCGAAAGATGACCGGAAATTTCCGGCGTCGATCGTCGGCATGGTGGATCGCGCAGCCTTCATCGCGGTCGGCATGGCCGCGGATCTCACCGTGTTCGACCCCGCACGACGGTGATCGATCGCGCGACCTATGAACGGCCGATGGAGTGGTCGGGTGTCCGGTTCAGCAATACGTAATA
>ERZ1370068.3445-contig-2559_pt1 | contig 44139 bp, 43 predicted proteins | sample MGYA00561227_ERZ1370068 | MGnify/ENA primary metagenome ERZ1370068 (study PRJEB38410, sample SAMEA6850437) | metagenome | study: Metagenomic assessment of the ecological functions of the soil: analysis of the soil microbiota associated with the...
GCTGCCGCACTACGCGTCGCAGAACAACCCGTTGGACGTGACCGGACAGGCTGCGGTGGAGACGGACGATGTTCTGCGCGCCTTGGACGCGCTTTCGCGCACGACCCCGCTGTCGGGCTCGTGGCGTCCGCGCGTTCCCGCCGCGCGAGGAGGGGCGAGGATGTCCGGGCCGCTCGACCTGCCGACCGCGCGCCGGTTGCGGAAGGAGACCGGGGTCGTGTTCGCGCGTCGGTCGCGATGGGGCCGCTCGGGATACGGCAGCGGCACGCGGTTCGTCGCCGGCGCGCGGCTGCCGTTCCTGCAGGGACATGCCGGCGACCGGGGATCCGCTGGGCGCCTCGGTCGAGCTGCAGGGCGCGCGTGCGCGAGCGTCCCCCGACCTGCCGCCGCACCTCGAGCCGAGGGAAGGCGTCCGGCTGTGGTGCGCGGGATCTCGGCCCGCTGACGAGGTGCGGGCGGCGCGTTGCTCGCGCTGTACGGGTGCGGCGGCCCGCGGACGCGGCCGCCGACGTGGCCGCGGCCGCCGCCCGGCGCGCTCGGGTTCCCGGTGGCCGGAAGGCGCTTCGCGCGCGAGCTGCCGCATAAGGCGATGCTCGGCGGCGTCCGGACTCGGGCCTGACGAACCCCGACCGACGTGGAGGTGGCCGCCGCCGAGGTGCCGCGGGCGGCGCGCCGGGCCGAGTGCGGCTGCTCCGCGGGTGCTCGTCCAGCGGATGGCGGCGGGCACCGGGTGCTGGTCGGTGCGTCGTCGACGGTCGGTCGTGTCATGCATCACGATGCGGCCCGGCGGGCGCTGGCTGAGCCGGCGCCGCGGCGTTCGCCGCGGCGCCCCTCACCCGCGCTCAGGCCTTGGCGTTGTCCGCGCGCACCTGCGCGCTGTCGGAGACCGGCACGACCTCCGCGCCGTCGCGCGCGCCGCTTGAGTCGATCGCGCGCGGCGCCGCGACCTCCGCGCGGCCGTCGCCGCTCGAGAGACGAACCCGCTGCTCGTCGGAGCGCAGCGCGGCGCCGTGCGCCGTGGATGCGCGTTGGCAGAAGCCGGGCCTCCGGCGTGCATCTACGGACTCGTCGCGGCCCTGCGGCTTCGGCCTGGCCGACTTCGAAGGGGCTGATCGCGGGGCCGCAGGATCGGCAGCCTGCTGACCGTGATCCTCGGCCAGACGCTCTCCGCGATCGTGATGACCGTGGTCTTCATGCGCGACGCGACGCTCGTCCGTCCTCGGCGCCGTTCATGGCGCTGTGGTGCTGAACGGCATCGCGCTCGCGACCGCGTACCAGACGCACTACCGCGCGCTGGAGCTGGGGCCGGTCGCGGTGGTCTCGCGATCGGCTCGACTACGCCGTGATCGGCGTGCTGCTCGCGGTGGTCTTCCTGGGCGAGCGGCCCGGTGCTCCGTCGCCCTGATCGGGACGCATCGTGACCGTCGCCGGCGTAGCGCTCGTGTCGACCGATCTCCGCGAGTCTCCGCGCGGCTCTGCATCGGCGTGGCGCGCGGCGTGCCGTGGGCTCGTGTCGACCACATCACGTTCGGCCTCGGCTTCCTGCTGGGATACCCTCGCAGCACGCCGGGTGGGTGGCGCCGGGCTCTGGGCGTCGCGGACGGCGCAGGTGATGCCGCTACATCCCGCTCGCGCACATCGCCCGGAAGCAGCGCCGCGCGCAGACCGCGACCGCCGCGGGCTCCTGTTCGCGCCCGATCGCCGCGCTCGCCGACATCGTCGGGGTCGATCGGGCTGTCCGTCGGATCGGAGCGCGGGTACGTCTCGGTGCACGCTCGCCGCGAGCGCGGTCTTCCCGCTCGTCGCCGTCGGTCCTGCCGATGCTGATCCTGCACGAGCGCCTGGTGCCGAACCAGTACGCGGGATCGCGTTGGTAGTCGGGATTGCTGATGCTGGGCGCCTAGTCCGCGACGGACTACTGAGCGGCCGGCGCGAAGAACTCGACCGGGATGCCGTCGGGGTCGCGTGATGTCAGCACATGGCCGTAGCCTGCATCGACCAGCTCGCCGTGCTCCACGCCGAGCTCATCCAGGCGTCACTCCACGCCTCCACCTCGGCGCGGTCTTCGCACGCGATCGACAGGTGGTCGAGCCCGACGCGCCGTTCGTCGAAGCGGCCGCCAGGGTGCCCTCGTGCGCCGTCAGGCCGATCACCAGACCGCCTCGGAGCGCATCAACGCGCGGATCCAGGTCGGCGCCCTCACGATCGGCCACCTTCGACATGCCGAGCACGCGCTCGTACCAGTCGACGCTCCGTGGCGAGATCCGTGACCGAGAGCGTGAGGTGATGGAACGTGGACGGCGACCTCATGCGCCCACGCCGTGCCGGTAGAACTCGACCTTCTCCGGCGGGAGCGGCGTGTTCCCCAGGATCAGGTCGGCGGCCTTCTCGGCCACCATCATCACCGGCGCGTAGATGTTGCCGTTCGTGACGTACGGCATCACCGACGCGTCGACGACGCGCAGCCCTTGCGAGGCCGTGCACGCGCATGCGAATCGGATCGACCACCGACAGCTCGTCGGTCCCCATGCGCGCACGTGCACGAGGGATGCAGCGCGGTCTCGCCGTCCTTCGCGACCCACGCCAGGATCTCGTCGTCGGTCTCGACGCTCGGGCCGGGCGAGAGCTCGCCGCGCGTTGAACGGGTCGAACGCCGGCTGGTTCAGGATGCTCCGCGCCACGCGGATCGCCTCGACCCACTCGCGCCGGTCCTGCTCGGTCGAGAGGTAGTTGAAGCGCAGCGCCGGATGCACGCTCGGGTCGCGACTCGGTGATCTTCACCGAGCCGCGCGAGTCGGAGTACATCGGGCCGATGTGCACCTGGTAGCCGCGGTCGCTCGCTGGCGCCGAGCCGTCGTAGCGCACCGGCGATGCGGCAGGAAGTGGAACATCAGGTTCGGGTACGCGACGTCGTCGTTGCCGCGGACGAACCTGCCGGCCTCGAAGTGGTTCGTGGCGCCGGGCCCGCTCCGCAGCACGAGCCACTGCAGGCCGACCCACGGGCGCCATCGCCACTTCATGTACGGCGCGACGGAGACGGGCTGCTTGCATGCGTACTGGATGTAGACCTCCAGGTGGTCCTGCAGGTGCTCGCCGACCCCGGGCAGGTCGTGCACGACGTCGATGCCGAGCCACGCCGAGCTCGCCCGCGTTGCCCACGCCCGACAGCTGCAGCAGCTGGGGGAGCCGACCGCGCCGCCGCACAGGACGACTTCCCGGCCATCACGCGCTTCACGGCGCCGCGATGGTGCGTGTACTCGACGCCCACCGCCCGGTCGCCCTCGAACAAGGGACCTTCGCTCACGAACGCCCGGGTCTCGACGTCGAGGTTCGGACGGCTCATGACCTGGATGGAGGTACGCGCGGGCCGCGGACAGCCGGCGTCCGTTGCGGATGTTGCGCATCGAACGGCGCGAACCCTCTTGACGGAAGCCGTTCACGTCCTCGGTGAGCGGGTAGCCAGCCTGCTGGACCGCCTCGAAGAACGCCCCGAACAGCGGGCTGCGGGCAGGACCGCGCTCCAGACGAGGGGACCGGCGTGGCCGCGGAACTCGTCCTCGAGGCCGGCCGCCATGCAGCGTTCCATGCCGCTTGAAGTACGGCAGGCAGGTGCGTAGTCCCAGGCGTCCATGCCGGCGTCGGCGCCCCAGCGCTCGTAGTCCAGCGGGCTGCCGCGCTGGAAGATGCATGCCGTTGATGCCGCTGGAGCCGCCCAGGACCTTCCCGCGCGCGTGGTGCATCCGGCGCCCGCCCATGTGGCTCGGGCTCCGACTCGTACTTCCAGTCGTAGAAGCGGCTCCCGATCGGGAACGGCAGCGCCGCCGGCATGTGGATGAAGACGTCCCAGAGGTAGCGTCGGGGCGGCCCGCCTCCAGCACCAGCACGCGGTTCCCGGGGTCGGCGGAGGCGGTTGCCCAGCGCGCTCCCCGGCGGAGCCGCCCCCGACGACCGCGGACGTCGTACCGGTCCCGCGTCAGCCCGTATCCCGCACCCGGGCGACCACACCCGCGACGAGGCCGCACCTGTCGCACCGCTGCCTTGCGCCCCGCCGCAGCCTCGCCCCACCATATGGCTGCCTGACGTCCGCCGTGAGGGAGCGATCGGTGACCGAGGCAACTGCTCAGCCGCAACGTGGAAGGTGTGACCGCACACGCTGACAGGTATCGGGTTGCTCGCCCGACGCCTCCGGCAGGCAGGGAGCTGTTGCGAAGACCGGCTGCGTGTAGCCGTCCGAGACGCCCCCTTCGACGTCACCGAGGGCGAGGTCTTCGTGGTCATGGCCTCCTCCGGCAAGTCCAGGCGGATGATCAACCGACTGACCCGACCGCGGGAAGGTCCTGATCGACCAGACCCGCCCTTCGACGACCAGCCTCGCAGTCCGCCGAAAGAAGATCAGCATGTTCAGCACGGGCCTCCCGCACAACGCCGCATCGTCGAGAACGTACCCTCGAGATCAGGGGATCGACAAGGCGGAGGACGAACGCGAAGAGGACGAGGCAGTCCACCACGGGGGATGGGGCGACTCCTACCCCGACGAGCTCCCGGGCGGCATGCGCGTCGCCAGCGCGGGCGCTGGCGACCGATCCCGAGATCATGCTGTTCGACGAGCCGTTCAGCGCGCTCGACCCGCTGATCCGCCGCGACATGCAGGACGAGGTCGCTGCAAGCTGCAGCGCGAGCTGAAGAAGACGATGGTCTTCATCACGCACGACCTGATGGAGGCGCTGAAGCTCGGCAACCGGATCGCCATCATGAGAGGACGGCCGCGTTCGTGCAGGTGGGGACGCCCGAGGCGGTCGTGGCGCATCCGGCAGACAGCGTACGTCGCCGACTTCATCCGCGACGTGCCGCGCGCCGCGCTGACGTGCGCGGCTCGATCATGGCGCGCCGGCCTCGAGCGGGAACGGCCGGTCGTACGGCGAGCGATCATCTCGCCCGAACACGGTCGATGCAGGAGCCGCTGCCGCTCGTCGTGCGCTCGAATCACCGCTGCGCGTCACCGAGGGCGACGTCGGACGATCTGGCGTCGTCGACCGCATCGGCGGTTGACCGCGATGCTGGAGGCCGACAGCTGATGCGTCGGTGTCGGAAGCCGCCGACGTGCTCGAGGCCGAGGCGATGCCGAGCGGGTCGGCGTCGATCCATCGACCACCGAACCCGTGGCGCGGGCGCGATCTGGGCCGCCGGCTGACCGTCGCGCTCGCGATCGGCCTGCTGCTCACGCCCGGCTTCCCGGAACGGCTGGTGCTGGACGTCGCCAGTTCGACAGCTTCCAGAATGGGTGATCGCGAACCAGATGACACAAGTCCGCTGTTCATCTACTTCCTGAACCCCATCAAGGACGCGCGCCAACGCGCTGCTGGACGTGACGACGAACGTCCTGAACCGGATGACGTACGTGGGCGTGATCGTCGGCGCGCGCCGCTCGCGGGCGTCCTGGCCGGGCTGGCGCTCGCGATCGTGGCCGCCGTCGGGTTCTCGTGATGGGGCTCCTGGGGCTGTGGACTCAGCGGAGACCCTCGCGCTCGATCTTCGTGTCGGTGGGCACCGCGCTGCTGATCGGCATCCCGCTCGGGATCTGGACGGGCCGCACACGATCGCAGCCGAGACGATCATGCGTCCGGTGCTCGACGCGATGCAGACGCGGTTCCGGCGTTCGCCTACCTGCGCCGCTCGTCCTGCTGTTCGGGATCGGCGCCGCGACGGCGATCATCTCGACGCTGATCTTCGCGCTGCCACCGGCGGTGCGCCTCACCAGCCTCGGGGCCGCGGCGTGCCGCACCACCGCGCTCGAGGTCTCGAGGCTCCGTTCGGCTCGACACGGACGACAGACTGTCGCAAGGTCCAGCTTCCGATGGCGAAGCCCTCGATCATGCTCGGGGTCAACCAGACCATCATGATGGCGATGGGCATGGTCGTGATCGCGCGATCGTGGCCGCCCCGGTCTGGGACGCGATGTCTCGGACGGCCTGACGTCTCCTGGACGTCGGTGAGGCGCTCAACGCCGGCATCGCGATCGTGGCGATGGCGATCGTGCTCGATCGGTCAGCTACGCGTGGAGCCTTCGCGACCGGCGCCAAGCCGACGATCGATCTGCTAGGCGGTCGTTCACGCGCCGTCAGGCGCGATCGCTGCCGTCGTCACGCGTGGCGGCGGTGCTAGCGTCGGCCGGCGCTGCGAGGCAAGCGTCCAGCGAGGCTGACTCCGCGTCGCCACGCCCGGCGAACACACGCCCTCGGACTGGATCCAGAGCACGTTCTCGGGCGTCACGAACACCATCAGCGACTTGGTTGATCAAGTTCGGGTCTCGACCCGTTGAAGAACCTCCTGCTGGGGGAGCCGTGGTGGGTGATCGTCGGAGGCACCCCGCTGCCATCGCGTGGCGTAACCCTGCGCGATCCTCTGTCGGCGGCTGCGTGTCTGGCGATCGGACGTTCTGGGCACGTGGGACCTGGCGATGGACACGCTGAGCCAGGTGCTGGTCGCCGTGGTCTGTCGATCGCATCGCGATCCCGCTCGGCATCGCTCGGCGCGAGCGACCGGTTCCGCAAGGGCTCGCCGGTCTCGACGCGATGCAGACGATGCCGGCGTTCGTGTACCTGGTGCCGGTGATCTTCCTGTTCCAGTTGGCCGGGTGCCGGCGTGATCGCGTCGGTGATCTACGCGCTGCCGCCGGCGATCCGGCGCACGGACCTGGGGATCCGGCTGAGGTGCAGAGGAGATCGTCGAGAGCGGCGCGGGCGTACGGACTCCACGCCTGGCGGCTACCTGCTGAAGGTGCGGCTGCCCGCTCGCGCGGCCCTCGATCCTGCTCGGCGTGAACCAGACGATCATGATGGCGCTGTCGGTCGTCATCATCGCGGGACTGATCGGCGCCGGCGCTGGGGTTCGAGGTCGTGCACGACCTGACGCACTCCGGAGATCGGCCGCGGCGTGGTGGCCGGCATCTCGATCACGCTCTTGGCGATCGTGCTCGACCGACTCACGCAGGCGATGGGGATGGAGCGGCGAGGCCCGCGGCGCCCGTGGGCACGGGCGGGATCGGCTGGTGGACGCGCGTCCGCGCGATCCCCATCACGACTCTGGGGAGCGAGCCGACAGGCTCCGGCGACGTAACGCAAGATGACAGGAACGCACGAAGGGGGAAGGATGACGATCCGACGGCAGGTGGGCGATCGCCGTGTGGTGCTGATGATGGCCATGCTCGCCGCGCGTGCAGCGACGTGAACAACGAGTGACAACTCGGGGGATCCGGCGCGACCGGCACTGACGGGTGCCACCGGGGGGTGCCGGACAACAGCTGACATCACGATCAGCTCGCGGTGAACGGGTGGGTGGGCGCGCCGGGCGAACGCCAAGCGTGTGCGAACCTGCTGCGGACCAGCTGGGTACACGGTTGAGCTCGTGAAGATCGACGAGTTCGAGCAGTTCCCGGCGCTCGCGTCCGGCGACCTGGACGCGACGCTCGAGGTCCTGGCCGTCAGTGCACCCGAAGGACTACAAGAACTACATCAAGCGTTGATCTGGTGTTGTCGACGCCGGACCGCTCGGCGGGACAGATCGTGTTCATCCGACGTACATGTCGACGCGGACCCGAGCGGTGACGTGGGAGGGCCTGAAGGGCAAAAGAGTCGGATTGCCAGGCCGGAGACGGGCTCGTCTGACAGCTGGTGATGACCCGGCGTTCGGCTCTACGACCAGCAGATGGACTGGACGGTGGTCTATGCCGGATCTCGAGCTGACGGCGCTGACTACCGAAGAAGGAAGCGCTACATCTCGTTCTGGACCGCCGCAGACTGGCGCAGGCGAATGAGTCAGGAGCTGCCCGAGATCACTGGTGAGGATGCGGCGGCGACGTCGCAGGCGTGCGTACCCGCCGGACCCGCTGTACAAGGCGCGTTCAACGCGACCTGCAGACCAAGGCGCCTCGCGGCGTTCCTCGCTATGAACTACACGAACGACGATCAGAACCCGATCGCGCTCGCGATCGCGATTTCGGACCGACTGACCGCGGCGGCGCAGACTGATCGACGCCAACGAGGTGACGTGGCAGCTGGTCATCGGACTCGGCGCAAAGCCAGAAGACGGATCGAGACGTCGGAGGGAAGCGAAACAAGGCGTGGCCCTTCGCCGCCCTGTCTGTGGGAGGCGGGTCCATGACAGCGCGTATGTTCGTCGACGGCGCGGGATGCCGAGGACACGCGCGCGATCTGACGCGATCGGCCCTCGACCGGCGCGGTGGCAGCAGCCGAGCTGCACGCGCGGCGACGCAACGGGCGATCGATGGCGAACCGGGCGTGGTTGACGGCGCTGTCGGTCTTCGACCGCGCGACGGCGATGGAGCGCGTCGCCGGTGCGATCGACGCAACGCCAGGCGACGACCTCGCGCGGATTTCACGCCGGGCAAGCGTTCCGCGCTGAAACACGACGAGGTCGCCGAGCTGACGTACTTCGAGGGCGGTGGACTGGCGGAGGGCCTGATGCCGGTTCAGACGAACAAACGCGTGCTTGCTGTACCGGGCAGCCGCGCGGTATCCCTTGACGAGGGGCCGTACACGATGCCCCGCCAGACCCTGGCGCCGGCGATCGCGTACGGAACATACGGAGGTCAGGTGGGCGCCGGCGCCACTAATGCCGATCTGCGCGAAGCTGGCGAGTGCATCGAGCGGCCGGAGAGATCCTCCGGGTCGGCGGTGACCGGGTCGGTGGCGATGACGCGTCGCTGCCTGGCGGTTACCGTGGTGGCTGCGCGGCGGGCAAGGAGCTCCCGCTGGAGATGGGCGCTTCGTCTCGCTATGGACGACGCCGACCTGACGTCGTCGCGACGCTCACGGCGTGCTTCCTGAACGCGGGCTGAGCCGTACCGCCTGGCGAGCGGATCTCCACATTATCCACGAGGATGCGTGCGAGGAGTACCCTCCATCTGCTGACGGCGGCGATCGACAAGCAGATCCGATCGGGGGATCCGTTCGACGACGCCACGACGCTCGACCGTAACGAGCCTGGCTGCCAAGCGCGACGTGCACCACGGTTGCCGGCGGGAAGCCGCGCCTGGAGCGCAGCGAGCTGCGCCTTTCGAGCATGTCTCCGACGGTGTCACGCCCGACATGGAGATCGCGCGTGAGGAGACGTTCGGTCCGATCCGGATCCACGACGAGGCGATTCGCGCGCAGAACGACCGCCGTGGGCCTCCCCTGCCGCGACCACCCGCGACTTGGATGTGTTCGAGGCTTCGTCCGGGCCGGTTGCGAACATCAACGAGGGAACGAACTACCAGTCAACGCCGTTCGGCGCGTTCGCAGAGCGGGTCGGACGCGTGGGTGGGCGGTTCTCGATGGATCGCCTGACCGAGCCACCGTCGCCCCGGCTGACGCGACGCTGCGCCTCTCACGCCTGGCCGACGGGGAACCGCGCTCAACGATGGTAGCCTGAGTTCAACAACGTCACCTGCCGCTGATCGTGGCGAACGCAGGCGCGGGTGATGCTCGCGATCTGAGCACGGGCTGGGGAGGGGGTCCAGGTGTTGCCGCGGTGCGGCGCAGGACGTTTCCGCCGTCGCGGTGCGGGTGCGGGGTCGGCGCGTGATCTCGCCGGCGCTCGACGTGGAGCGCGCGGCGTCGGTGCCGAGACACGCGAGTGAGCGCGCCGTGCGGCGCACGCCGCCCCACGGCACTCGCGGTTGGCTGCTGCGTGGCGATCAGCGTCATATGCGCGAGGCGATGCCGCCGTGAGGAGAGGGCACGTCGTGACCCGCGCAGATCGAGACCGAAGCCGGCCTGATCACGTCGAGATCGCGGTGACGCCGGGCGTCGACGTCCTGTGGGTGGGGCAACGACCTGTCGATCGCGATAATCCGGGGCGCTCGACGAGCGCGTCTGGCCGAGGCGGGAGTGACCGGGTCCGCGGCGGGTGCGCCGATGGCATCGCGGCCGGCGCGATGGTGGACGTGGCGCGCTGATGCTCGCCGCAAGCTCCGATTATCGCGCCGGCCTCGACATCGTGCCGGAGCGCTCCCGGCTCGCGAGGACGGTTAGAGCGCGTTGTCGACGCAACGCACAGCTTGTCACCGCAACACCCGGCGTCCACCGATCGCGGGAACAGGCCTGATGACGGCCGTCACGGCCAGAGCAGGCAACGGGATGCGCGACCGGGCGCAGACGGTCATCGTCGGCGCGGGCATCGTCGGGGCGAGCGCCGCCTACCACCCGGCGGAGCTCGGTGCGCACCGGACGTCCTCGTGATCGACTCAGGGCCGCTGTTCGAGACGGGCGGGTCCCACGTCGCACGCTCCGGGCCTGGTGTTCCCACGGAGCGAACGGCTCACGCACGATGTGCCGGATCGCGCGGGACACACGGTGCGGCTCACGGGTCGCCGGAGCCGGTCGGCTCGCACGGGCCCGGTACGGGGTCGGCAAGGCATCGGGATCCGCGACGACGCCGGAGCGCACGGCGGAGCTCCGCCGGATGCCAGGCGGGTTCGCCCGGCCGCTACGGGATCGCCCGGACTGCACCTGCTCTCTCGGACGAGGCCGGCCGAGCGCATCCGCTGCCGACCACGAGCGCGATCACTCGGGGCGTACCTCGTGCCGAGCGATGGCATCGCGAAGGCGGAAGGTGCGGATCGTCCTGGCGCTCGCGGGGAAGGCGTCGGCCCGCGGCGTGACGTTCGAGGGCGGTGTTCCGGGTCACCAGGGTTCGACGCACAGGTACACGCCGCGTCGCACGGCGCGGACGCCCGCGACGGCTGGCCCGTCGCGTCTGACGCGTGCTGATCTGCGCGGGCATCTGGGGTCCGACCGTCGGCGCGCTGGCCGGCGTGCCGGTCCCGCTCGGTCGCCGTGCAGCACCAGCTGGTGTGGACCGATCCGATCCCCGAGCTCGGCGGATGAGACTGCGCAGAGGTCGTGCACCGATCGCTGCGATCACCAGGACATGTCGCGTACTTCCGTCACCGCGAGGACCACTACGGGCGTCGGCAACTACCGCCACGAGCCGATCGTCACGCCGCAGCGGATCATCCGCCGCCACGGCGACGGGCCGATGCCCGTCGCTGATGCCGTTCACGCCCGCAGGACTTCGCGCTGTGCGAGCGCGGAGATCGAGCGCGGTTGCTCCCGGCGCTCGCCGGTCGCGATGCGGCCCGCCGATCCGGCCCGATCGATCGAACGGGATGTTCTCGTTCACGCCCGACGCCGGCTCCGATCGTCGGCGAGTCGCGCGAACGTGCGCGGCGCTGTGGCTCTGCGAGGCGGTGTGGGTCACGCACGGCGGCCGGGATGGGCCGCCAGGTCGCCGAGTGGATGGTGAACGGCGAGCCCGAGCTACGACCTGGCCGAGGCGGACGCGAACCGGTTCTACCCGTCTCCAGACGCACCGCGCCGTACGTCGTGGCGCGCGGCGCAGCAGCAGTACCGCGAGGTCTGACATCCTGCATCCGCTGCAACAGATGACGGCGCCGCGGAAGCCTCCGGCTGACGCCGTTCTACGACCGGCCACGTCGGCGCTCGGCGCGAGTGCTTCACCGGTGCGGGCTGGGAGCGCCCGCAATGGTTCGAGGCGAACCGCGCCCTGCCGACCGGGTGGCACGACTGGGCGCGCCGACGGACGGCGTGGGCTGCGCGATGGAGTGGTCGCCCACCGTGGGCGGCGAGCACCTGGCCACGCGCGAGCGCGCGGCGCTGTTCGACACCGACGCCGTACGTGAAGCTTCGACGTGACAAGGCCGGATGCGCTCGCGCTTCCTCGAGCGGATCGCGCGCGAACCGGATCGACCGTCCCGTCGGCTCCGGTCGTGTACACCGCGATGCTCACGCCGTCGCGGTGGGATCCGATGCGACCTCGACGCGTGACGCGGCAATGACGACGAGCTGTTCCTGCGTCGTGACCGGCGGCGGCTCAGGCATGCACGACCTGGCGTGGATGCGCGCGCAGATCGCGACGGCGAGCACGTCACGATCACTTCGAGCGGACCGGCTCGCTGGTCTGCGCTGCGGGCTGTGGGGGCCGCGCGCGCGCGACGATCCTGCAGCCGCGTCACCGACGACGACGTCTCCGAACGACGCGATCCCCTACCTGACCGGCGCGGACGCTCAACGTCGGCGAGGTCGGCCCGGTGTGCGCGCAGCGCATCTCGCTACGTCGGCGAGCTGGGCTGGGAGCTCTACGGCCAGCTCGACCATGGGCGATCGCGTTGTGGGACCTGCTGTGGGAGGCGCGGCCGTGAGCACGGGATCGATCGCTGGCCGGGTCTCGGGCGCGTTCGACTCGCTCCGCCTGGAGAAGGGCTACCGGCTCTGGGGTCAGGACATCAACACCGGAGCACGATCCGTTCGCGGCGGGCCTGGGGTTCGCCGTGCGGATGGACAGGGCGACTTCCAGGGACGCGCGGCGCTCGAGGCGATCCTGCGACCGAGGTCACCGCACAAGCTGGCGTGCGATGACGTTCGACGACCCGCGGACCGTCGTGATGGGCAAGGAGCCGATCCTGGTCACGACGACCGGGTCGTGAGCTACGTGACGTCGCGCGAACTACGGCTACTCGGTCGGGCCGCGGGATCGTCTACGGCTACCTCCGGCCGGACCTCGGCCGTGAGGGCACGCCGGTCGAGGTCGAGTACTTCGGCGAACGGCACGCGGCCACCGTGGCCGCCGACCCGCTGCTGTCGACCCCAAGGGCGAACGCCTGAAGGCACTGAGGAACAGAGAGAAGGACGCGATGAGCGACGAAGAGACTCGGATCTGTCGGCGCTGCCCGACGACGAGCTGGTCGAAGCAGATGCACGACGACCTCTACGACGGCTTGGCCGACGAGATCGTCGAGGGCACGAACATCCTGCTCGGCCGCGGGTGGGCCGCCGACACGCGTGCTGAACGAGGCGCTCGTCGAGGGCATGCGGATCGTCGGGATCGACTTCCGCGACGGCATCCTGTTCGTCCCCGAGGTGCTGCTCGCGGCGAACGCGATGAAGGGCGGCATGGAGATCCTGCGGCCGCTGCTGGCCGAGACCGGGCGCCGAGCGCATCGGCACGGTCGTGATCGGCACCGTCAAGGGCGACATCCACGACATCGGCAAGAACCTGGTGGCGATGATGCTGGAGGGCGCCGGCTTCGAGGTGATCGACCTCGGCATCAACAACCCGGTCGAGAAGTACCTCGGCCGCGCTCGAGGAGCACAAGCCGGACATCCTCGGCATGTCGGCGCTGCTCACCACGACGATGCCGTACATGAAGGTCGTCATCGACACGCTGAAGGAGAAGGGCATCCGCGACGACTACATCGTGCTGGTCGGCGGCGCGCCGCTGAACGAGGAGTTCGGCAAGGCGGTCGGCGCCGACGCCTACTGCCGCGACGCCGCCGTCGCGTCCGAGACCGCCCAGGCCCTGGTGATGGCGCGTCGTGCAGCCGCAACTAGCTTGACGACGAGGCGGTCGTCGTCGACGGCCGCCGAGCGAGGACGGCCCGGTCGCGGCTCGCATGCTCGTCGTCGCGTGCGGCGCGATCGCGCGCGAGGTGCCTCGCCGTGATCCGGCCTGAACGGCTGGACGCACGTGACGCTGCGATGCCTGCCCGGCAAGCTCCACAACACGCCCCGCGAGATCGCGCGGCAAGGTGGACGCGAAGCTCACCGAGGCTGAGGCGTCCTGCGGGGCGTACGACGCGATGTTCGTCGCGTACGCGGACTGCGGGACCGGCCGGAGCGCTCGACGTGGTCTGCGCCGCGCACGGCGTCGAACGGCTCCCCGGCGACCACTGCTACGGGTTCTTCGCGGGCGTCGACGCGCGTTCGCCGCGATGCACGAGGACGATCCGTTCACGTTCTACCTGACCGACTTCCTGTGCACGGCACTTCGACCGGCTGGTCGTGCGCGGCGTTGAAGCTCGATACGCATCCCGAGCTGCTGCCGATGTACTTCGGGAACTACCGGCGGCTGGTCTACCTCTCGCAGACCGACGATCCGGCGTTGGTGGAGCGGGGCCGCGCGGCGGCGTTCCTAGGACTGGCGTTCGAGCACCGTCGCGAGCGGTTACGGCGACCTCGCAGCCGGTCGTTGACGAGACGTTCGTGGAGCGAGTGCATGGGCTGAGCTGACCGTGATCTGGTGGCGCGCCATCCCGCGCAGGTCGATGCGCGCGAGGGGCCGGACGACGGCGCGCGCGCAGCTCACGAGCCGGTTCCAGGAGGCGATCGACATGGCCGGCGCACGCGCGTCGGCCTGATCGGCACCGACGACTACCTCGAGCGAATGGCACCGCGAGACGCCGGCCCGTGCGGCGACGACCTGGACGCGGAGGCGGCCGCGGCGGAGCGCAGCTGGAGCAGGACTACACCGACGACGGCGCTCGACACGCTCGTGCGCGCCGGCGGACTAGCGGACGGAGAGGCGTCCGCGTGACCGACACCGTCGTCAGCTCGGCCACGACGCGAGGTCGTGATCGGCAGCGGCCGGCCCGTTCGTGATCATCGGCGAGCGCATCAACCCGACCGGCCGCAAGAAGCTCGGCCGAGGAGATGAAGGCCGGCGACTTCTCGACCGGTGATCGTCGACGCGATGGCGCAGGTCGAGGCCGGCGCGCAGATGCTCGACGTCAACGCCGGCATCCCGCTCGCCGACGAGCCGGCGATCCTGGCGCAGACCGTCCAGCTCGTGCAGTCGCTCACCGACGTGCCGCTGTCGATCGACTCGTCGATCGTCGCCGCGCTCGAGGCCGGCCTCGCCGTCTACCAGGGCAAGCCGCTCGTCAACTCGGTCACCGGCGAGGACGAGCGACTCGAGCGGGTGCTGCCGCTCGTCGCGAAGTACGGCGCCGCGGTCGTCGCGATCTCGAACGACGAGACCGGCATCTCCGAGGACCCGGACGTGCGGTTCGCGGTCGCGAAGAAGATCGTGCACGCGCGCCGCCGACCACGGCATCCCGCGGGAGGACATCGTCGTCGACCCGCTCGTGATGCCGATCGGCGCGATGGGGACGGCGGGACGGCAGGTGTTCCGCGCTGGTGCGGCGGCTGCACGACGAGCTGAGCGTGAACTCGACGTGCGGCGCGTCGAACGTCAGCTTCGGCCTGCCGAACCGCCACGACGCTGAACGGTGCGTTCCTGCCGATGGCGATCGCCTCGGGGCTGACCTCGGCGATCACGAGCCCGCTGCACGACGGAGGTGCGTGCCGCGGTCATGGGCGGCCGACGTGATGAACGGGCAACGACCGGACTGCGCCGGCGTGGATCGCGCGGTTACCGCGACGGCAGCCGGCCGAAGCGCCGGCGGCGGCCGGCGCGGCGGCAGGGCGGGAGGCGCGGCGGCGCGAGCGCCGACGCGAACCCCGAGGCGCCGGCTGAAGCCGTGAGCGCCGAGCCGAGGCGCTCGTCGTCTTCACTCCGTCCGGCAGGCGCGGGCGGTTCGCGGCACGGGACCGAACCGTCCTCGACGCGGCGCGCTCGCTCGGCGTGGACCTCGACTCTGTGTGCGGCGGCCGTGGCATCTGCGGCCGCTGCCAGGTCGACGTGAGCGAGGGCGAGTTCGCGAAGCACGGGATCCGTCTCGGCGGCAGACCATCTCACGCCGTTCCGCGACGTCGAGCAGACGCCTACGCGGCGACCGGCGGGCTCGCGCCCGGAGCGCCGGCTCGGCTGCACGCGCAGCGTCGAGTCGGCGAGCCTCGTGATCGACGTCCCGCCGGAGAGCCAGGCTGCACCGGCAGGTCGTGCGCAAGGAGGCCGACGCGCACGCGATCGAGGTCGATCCCGATCGTCCGGCTGCACTACGTCGAGGTCCGACGAGCCCGACCTCGCGTCGCCGTCGAGCGACCTCGAGCGGCTGCTCGAGGCGCTCGAGCGCGACTGGCAGCTCACCGGGCTCGCGCGTCGACGACCACGTGCTGCCCCGGTGCTGCAGCAGGCACTCCGAGCGCGGCGACTGGCGCGCCACGGTCGCAGTCCACGACGGCGCGACGATCACCGGCGATCTGGCCGGGCTTCCACGAGACGGCGCTACGGGCATCGCGTTCGACATCGGCTCGACGCACGGTCGCCGGGCACCTGTGCGACCTGCGTCGAGCGGGCGACGTGCTCGCGGTCGAGCGGCGCGATGAACCCGCAGATCCGCTTCGGCGAGGACCTGATGAGCCGCGTCTCCTACGTGATGATGCACCCCGGCGCCGGAGACGGAGCTGACGCGCGTCGGTCCGCGGCGTGCCTCGACGAGCTGATCGGCCGAGCTCTGCGCGCAGGTCGGACGCGTCGACCGCGACGACGTCCTCGAGCTCACGGTCGTCGGCAACCCGATCATGCACCACCTCTTCCTCGGGCTCGACCCGACGGAGCTCGGCGGCGCGCCGTTCGCGCTGGCCACGTCGACGAGCGCCGTCCGGCGCCGGGCGACCGACGCTCGGCCTGCACGTCCACCCGGGCGCGCGCGCGTACGTGCTGCCGTGCATCGCCGGCCACGTCGGCGCCGACACGCGCCGGGGTGATCCTCTGTCCGAGGCGCCGTACCAGCAGGAGATCGTGAACCTGATCGTCGACGTCGGCACGAACGCGGAGATCGTGCTCGGCAACCGCGACCGGCTGCTCGCCGCCTCCAGCCCCGACGGGCCCGGCGTTCGAGGGTGCGCAGATCAGCTGCGGCCAGCGCGCCGCGCCGGGCGCGATCGAGCGCGTCCGGATCGACCCGCGAGACGCTCGAGCCGCGGTTCACGCGTGATCGGCGACGACGCTGGTCCGACGAGCCCGGCGTTCGACGGCACCCGACGTCACCGGCGTCTGCGGCTCGGGCATCATCGAGGTGATCGCCGAGCTGCTACCTCGCCGGCATCCTGACGACGGACGGCGATGATCGACGGCGCGCTCGCCGCCCGCACGCCCGCGGATCGTCGCCGCGACGGCCGAACGTTCTCCGTACGTCCTGCCGACGGACGAGCGCCACGCTCCGGTCATCACGCAGAACGACATCCGCCAGATCCAGCTCGCGAAAGCCGCGCTCTCACGCCGGCTGCCGGTCTGCTGATGGACGCACTACGGGATCGACCACGTCGACCGGATCCGCCTCGCCGGCGCGTTCGGCGACCACATCGACCCCGTGCACGCGCTGGTGCCTCGGCCTCGTGCCCGACTGCGACCCCGACCAGCGTCACGTCGGCCGGCAACGCCGCCGGCACCGGCGCCCGCATCGCCCTGCTCGACCGCGCCGCGCGCGACCGAGATCGAGGACGTCGTCCGCCGCGTCGAGAAGATCGAGACCGCCGTCGAGCCGCGCTTCCAGGAGCACTTCGTCGGCGCGATGGCGCATCCCGCACGACGCCGAGCCCGTACCCGCGGCTGGCGACCGTCGTGCCGCTCCGCCGCGCGCAGCTCGGCGGCCGACCGCGCGGACGAGCGCCGCTGGCGCCGCGGCCGCGCCGGCCTACCCGATCGAGAGGAGCACCGCATGACGCGACGACCACCGAGCGCGCCGGCGGAGTGGCGGCCGCGCCGCGCCGCCAGGCGGCGCCGCGCGCGTCTCGACGCCGATCGCGTCCCGTACATCACCCGCACGCTCGACGCCGTTCGAGGTGCTCGACGAGGAGGGCCTCGCGATCGATCGAGCAGAACGCCGACACGATCCTCGAGCAGGTCGGGATCGACTTCCGGGGCGACCCCGAGGCGCTCACGGCTGCTTCAGCGACGGCGGGCGCGGACGTCGACGGCGAGCGCGTGCGGTTCCCGCGCGGCATCGCGCGCCAGCATCGATCCAGGCGACGGCGCCCGCGCGCAGTTCACCCAGTACGCGCGGAACCCGGCGCGCAACGTCGAGATCGGCGGCATGCACACGGTCTCGCCCCGGCACTACGGCTCGCCGTTCGTGCGCGACCTCGACAGGCGGCCGCCGCTACGGCACGATCGAGGACTTCCGCAACTTCGTGAAGCTCGCCTACATGACGCCGTTCCTGCACCACTCGGGCGGCACCGTCTGCGAGCCGGTCGACGTGCCGGTCAACAAGCGGCACTACGACATGGTCTACGCGCACATGCGCTACTCGCGACAAGCCGTTCATGGGCTCGGTCACGCACCCGCAGCGGGCGCGCAGGACACGGTCGACGATGGCGCGGATCACTGTTCGGCGCCGACTACCTCGAGGACCACACGGTCATCGTCTCAGCCTCGATCAACGCGAACTCGCCGCTGGTGTGGGACTGCGACGATGCTCGGCGCCGCGCGCGCGTACGCCGAGGCGAACCAGGCGGCGCATCATGACGCCGTTCATCCTCGCCGGCGCGATGAGCCCGGCGACCGCCGCCGGCGCTGCGACGCAGACGCTCGCCGAGGCGATGGCCGGGATGACGTTCGTGCCAGCTGCGTCCGGCCGGGCGCGCCGGTCGTGCTCGGCTCGTTCGCGTCGTCGATGTCGATGCAGTCGGGCGCGCCGACGTTCGGCACGCCGGAGCCCGCGCTCGTCCTGTACGTCGATGGCCGCGCTGCGCGCGCCGGCTCGGCGTGCCCGTTCCGCTGCGGCGGCTCGCTGTGCGGCGTCGAAGATCGCCGACGCGCAGGCCGCCTACGAGTCGGCCGCACACGCTGCAGCCGACCGATCCTCGGCGGCGTCAACTTCGTGCCTCCACGCCGCCGGCTGGCTCGAGGGCGGCCTGGCCGATCGGCTACGAGAAGTTCATCCTCGACGCTCGACCAGTGCGGCATGATGGCACGTCGTTCGTGAACGGCGTCGACATGTCGCGCGAACGGCCAGGCGCTCGACGCGATCATCGACGAACGAGCCCGGGCCAGCACTTCCTCGGGCACGCGCGCACACGCTGGCGAACTTCGAGACCGCGTTCTATCGGCTCGACGATCGCCGACAACAACAGCTACGAGCAGTGGCAGGAGGACGGTCGCTCGACGCGGCACCAGCGGGCGAACGCGATCTGGAAGAAGATGCTCGCCGAGTACGAGGCGCCGCCGATCGACGAGGCGCGTGGACGAAGAGCTGCGCGAGTGGATCGACGCGCAAGAAGGCGTCGTTCCCGGACCTGGAACGTGTGCAGGTGAGCGTGGCGGTGGCGGGGAAGCGACGCAGATGCGGACGTGATCTCGGCCGAGGTGGCCTGGTGCCGCGTTGCGCGCGCTCGTCTCGGCGCTCGAAGTTCGAGCTTTGATCCCCGCGCTGTCGAACGCCCTGACCGCGGGGTCAGCCTCGCCGCCAGCCCGGAGCGATCTGGTCACCGCGACGGTATCGCCGAGCTTCACGGGATTCGAGGCGGACGCCTGGACCCGGCGGACGTCGGCAACGGCGCTCGGCCACGAGGCGATCCCGCACTCTGGTTTCGGCGCGCATGATCCGCGGCCGCGAGCATCCGCGCGAGCTGCCTACAGCGGGCGCGCGACACCGGGGCTGCGGAGCGCGTTCGTGGTGGGCGGCGACGCCAAGGACCGCGGTGCGAGTTCCACGACGGATCTCTGCTCCTGCGGGCGATGGACGAGCTCGGTCACCCGTTCCTGCAGATCGGCGTGCCGTGCGTACCCGGAGGGTCAGCCTGACATCGCCGACGACGTGCTGCGCTGGAGGCGCTCGATCGAGAAGCAGCGCTACGCTCCGCATGGCGACCGCAGATGTGCTTCAACCCCGGCGCGACGCGGGCTGACGCGCGGGCTGTGCGTCCGCAGGGCGTGACGCTGCCGATCCACCTGGCGTGCCGGGCGTCGCCGAGATCCGAAGCTGATGCGGGTCGCCGCGCGGATCGGGGTCGCGGACTCGGCCCGCTACCTGAAGAAGAACACGCAAGTTACGTGGGCCACCTGGTGCGCGGCCGGTGCGTTCGGTCCCGACGCTGCTCGAAGGGCTGGCGCCGACGGTCGCGGATCCCGGCCGCCGGCGATCCAGCGTCCTGCACGTGTTCACGTTCAACGAGGTCGGGGCCGACGGTCGGCCTGGCAGCAACGCGGGATGCTGGCCGAGCTGGGCGAAGTGGCATGACGGGAGGAGTGAGGGAGGCGATCGTGGTCGATACGGAACGTCAGCGGATGAGCTCGTGGAACGGCTGTTCGCGGCGAGTCTGGGCATGGGGGAGTTGCTGACCGTCTATCTCGGCGACACGCTCGGCTTCTACCGGACGCTCGACCGGGTCGGCGCGATGTCGTCCACGGAGCTGGCGAAGGAGGCGGGGACGTCCGAGCGGCTCACGCGGGAGTGGCTCGAGCAGCAAGCCGCAGCCGGGATCCTCGACGTCGAGGACTCATTGGCTGACGCCGACGCACGCCGGTATCGGCCGCCGGCGGTCATGCCGAACCGCTGCTCGATCTCGACAGCCCGTACTGATGTCGCCGGTGTGCAAGTCGTTCTGTGGCCATATCGAGCGTCACGCCCGAGCTCGTCGCCGCCTGTTCGGGGGCGAGGTCCCTTGAGCCCTATGGCCGCGACATGATCGAGGCGCAGGGCGACTTCAACCGGCCGTGGCTCGTCGCGTCCCCGGCACCGAGTACATCCCCTCGATCCCGACATCCATGACCGGCTCCAGGAACCGGGGCGAGGGTGGCCGACGTCGCGGTGCGGGTGGGTTGGGCCGCGATCTCGCTCGCCCGAGCGTAATCCGGAACATCACCGTCGACGGGTTCACCCGATGAGCCTGATCGAGATCGCCACCAAGAACGCGGAAGAGGCCGGGTGGCGGATCGAGTGCGGTTCGAGGCGAAGGATGCGGCAGACACCGCGCTGGAGAACCGATACGACCTCGCGATGGTGGTGGAGTCGATCCACGACATGTCCCAGCCGGTCGCGGTCTTGGGCGCGATCAGGAACATGCTCAAACCCGAGGGACGCTGATCGTCGCCGACGAGCGAACCGAGGACGCGTTCACGGCTCCCGCCAGCGAGACGGAGCGGTTCTTCTACGCATACAGCGTCCTGTGCCGCTTGCCGTCCGCGCTACGACGAGACGTCGGCCGCGACCGTTCGCCGCGTGCGGAGGTCGACGTCTGAGCGCTACGCGAAGGATGGGGTCTGATGGGGCGTCCGTGCTGCCGATCGAGCACGACTTCTCCGCTTCTACGGCTCGATCGCTAGCTCGTCGCGGCGTCAGGCCCCCGGAGGCGTCGAATAGCCAGTCGACCAGGTAGTCGGCGAACGACGGCCGGACGAGGATCCCCCGTCGAGTCCGATCGCTCATGCAGGATCACCTGTGCGCGCGCGAGCATCGCCCGCGCGCACATCCCCGGCCGCCAGGCGCGGGGGTGCAGGTCGACCGCGCAGCCCTTCGACAGGACCTCCTTCGCTAGCGGGCCGGACAGCTCGAGCGCGATGCGGTTCGCAGAGACGTCGACGATCGACCGGTGCGAACCTTCGAGCGCTGCGCCGAGCTCGCCGACGATGTCCGCTCCCGGCGCCGGGTGGCTGAGGACGAGCCACTGTCGGGGCCGAGCCACAAGGCAACGCGCGGGCCTTCCTCCCACGCCGTGTTCGGCGTCGTGGGCAGCGGGTACGACGCTCGTCCCCCAGCCCGGCATCCACCCGGACGTCCACCTGCGCGAGGAACGGGACGTGCTCGACGATCACGCCGCCGCCGGTGCGCACGCCGATCGCCGTCAGGTCGTCGCGGCGCGGTGGGCCAGCAGGCGCGCGCGCGCGTGCGTCAGCCGTCACGCCGGCGGTCCTCCGGGTCGTAGACGACGGGGTAACGGCGACCTGCCGCGGCGATCGTGTGGTCGCCGGACAGCGGCGCGCGGATCGTCCGCGCCGTGCATCGCGTCGCCCGCCCTTCAGCATCGCGAGCGCGAAGGTCCGTTCGAGGATCGCGCTTCGGTAGCTGGAGGTGACGTGGCCGAGCATCGGCATCGGGCAGCTCGGGAGGTCGGCCGGAGCCGACCAGCTGCGCGCCTTCGGCCAGGAGCGCCGCTGGGTCGCGTCGGGAGCAGCGCCGACGAGCTGCTTGCGATCCGCCCGCAGCGTGTCCGCCGCGCACGAGCGAGCGCTTGCCGACGAAGTCGCCTCGTCGACGGGTCACGATCCATCCCATCCCCAGGTCTGTCGGCGTGACCGGTGCCGTCGGTCTCCTGTCCGACGATCACGTAGCCCTTCTCCGCGCGGAGCGACGTGCATCGCCTCGGTCCCGTACGGCGACGGCGCCTGCCGGCCGCCACCACCGCCTCCCAGACGTGGCGTCCGTGCCACGACGGAGACGTGCAGCTCGTACGCGAGCTCGCCGCGGAAGCTGACGCGGCATACGCGGCACGGCACGCCGGCGACCGTCCCCTCCCCGCCAGGTCATGCACGGGAAGGCCTCGGCGCCGAGGTCGACGTCGGTGCCGAGGCTCGTCACGAGCACGTCGCGCGCGCGCGGTCCGCCGACCGGCGACCGACCGCCCACTGCTCGGTGACGCTGTCGTGCCAGACACGCGCAGGTCGGGCCATTCGGTCTGGAGCCACTCCTCGAACCGGTCCAGCACCGCCGCCGCGCCGCCGGTCGTGGTCGTCACGAGATAGCGATCCTCGGCCAGGCGCATCGACGACGCCGTCGTCGAAGCACCATCCCGTCGAGCCCGCAGCATGAACGCCGTAGCGGATCGAGCCGACGCGCGAGCGTTCGACATGCGGTTCGTGTACATCCGGTCGAGGAAGACGGCGGCGTCGGGTCCCACGACCTCGATCTTGCCGAGCGTCGAGGGCGTCCATCGCGCGCGACGCCTGGTCGTGACGGCCAGCGCTCTTCGCGGAGGACGGCCGCACTCCATCGACTCCGCCGCGGCCGACGGGTAGCGCGCCGGGCCGCTTCCACCGGCCCACGTTCCTCGAACGCCGCGCCGCTGGGCGACGTGCCACGCGTGGAGCGGCGTGACGCGAGACGGGGTCGAAGAGGTCGGCCGCGGTCGGCTGCCCGCGAGCAGCCGCGAAGGAGACCGGGAGCGGTACGGCGGCCGGAGTCGCTCGCCAGGACCTTTGCGCGTCCGGTCCGGGTCCGAGACGCCTGAGCAGCTCAGCCGACCGCGGCCGATGGCGTTCACGCCCCGATGTCCGTGCCCTGGTCTGAGCGCCGTGCCGATCGTGCGTCGACGCGCTTGACGCTCGACCGAGCGCAGGCCGTGCGCCGACCGCGTCGGCGGCACGTCGGCGACGGTCTGAGTCGCGCTGCGAGGTCGACAACGTAGGTGCGCGCAGTCGTCGGCCGGCACGAGCCAGTACGGCTGTGAAGTCGGGACGTCGCCGGCGGCGGCTCCCACGACCGACAGCCAACTTGACCGACCAATCCGGGACGAACCGCATGCGCGCGGCTCGCGTAGCGAAGGCCGCCGCCGCCGCGCGCCAAAGCTGCACGACCGGGCCCATCCGCCGGAGACGAGCAGCAGGTCGGCGTCGATCGCCGGCCCGCCAGCCGGCCCGCTCGAGGTGCACGGCGTGAGACGCGGATCGCCGTCGGCCCGGCGACCGCCCACCGGCCGCGGACGCCGACTCCTCGCGCTCGCCGCGGCGTCGGTCGCCGGGCGCGCCGTCGTCTCGACGTCCACGATCGCCGCGATCTCGACGCCGGCGTCCGCCAGCGCGAACGCGGCCTCGTGACCCGGTGATTCGTCGTGAACACCGCTGCCCGCGATGCCCGCGCGACCACCCCGGAAGCGATCGAGGAACGTCCGGGCGCGACGTGGCCAGCATCACCCTGGCCGGTCGTTGTCGGCGAACGCGATCGGACGCTCGTGCGCGCCGGTCGCGAGGACACACGTTGCGGGCGCGCACGCGTGCCACACACGCTCGACGGGACGACGACCGTTGACGGATCAGCACGTAGCCGTGGTCGTAGACGCCGAGCGGCGGTCGCGCGCGGCGAGCATCGACGTCGGCAAGGTCGTCCTCCGGGGCAACCAGTCCGCGTGACTCGACCAGCATCGAACGATCACCGCGCGCGCGGCGGCGTTCGCCTCCGAGACGCCTTCGGCGCTCGCGCCGATCACCAGCGGTCTCGACGTGGGCGTGGCGGTGTTCGCTGCGAACGGGATGGCATCGCCCTCGGCCGGAGCCGCGCCCACGCCGGGCACGCCGTGCGCGACGAACCTGTCGACTCAGGATCGAACGGTCCGTCGCGGCGACCACCGGGCTCGACGAACGGCGCGCCCACGACCGGACGAACGCGCGTCGGCTCCTCCTGCGCCCGCCGAGTACACGCCGCGCGGTCGCTCCTGATCGGCGAGCGACACACCACGTCCATACGCCGTTCGCGAGCAAGCGCGGACGCCAACGTGTCGCCTTCTGAACGCCCGGACAGTTCCCGGTCGTCGAAGGTGAACGACAGCGCCCTCGAACGGTCGATCGCGTCGCCGCCGGTTCCCGGTCGCCTCATCCTGACCCGCCGCGGATCTCGTCCGTCGACGTGTCGCGGACGACGTCGAACCACGCCGGCAGCCCGGCTGCATGCACCCATCGCCCGCGAAGTCGCCATTCGGGTTGTCCCGCATGAACAGGTAGTCGCCCCACTCGTTCGTCGGAGAGCGCCTCGGGGTCGCCGGATACGACAGACCCGCCTGGCCGCCGTACGCGGAACTCGGCCTCGTCGCGCGGACCGCACCACGGGCAGGGGATCAGCGAGCATCTCGAGGCATCCTCAGTGCGCCACCGCGGCGGCGCCGTGCTCGTCGATCAGCGCGCCGGTCGTGAACCGTTCCAGCGCGTAGGGCGTCGGCGAGCTCGCTGCGGCTCGCCGTGCGCGATCGTGTCGGCGAACGACCCAGCCGCGACCCGGCGTCGCCTTGAAGCCGCCGGTGCCCCAGCCGCAGTTGAGGAACAGGCCGTCGACCGGCGTCAGGCCCGACGATCGGCGACGCGTCCGGGCACACGTCGACGATGCCGCCCCACGTCCGCAGCAGCGACGCGTGCGCGAAGATCGGGAAGAGCTCGAGCGCGGCCGCCATCTGGTGCTCGATGACGTGGAACGACGCCGCGCTGCGCGTAGCCGTTGTAGCGCGTCGATGCCGGCGCCCATCACCAGCTCGCCCTTGTCGGCCTGCGACGACGTAGCACGTGCACGGCGTTGGACATCACGACGCAGTCCGAGGACCGGCTCGTAGCAGCGCGCGTCACCGAGCGCCTGCAGCGGGTGCGCACTGCAGCGGCAGCCGCAGCCCGACCATCGCCGCCAGCACCGACGTGTGTCCCGCGGCGACCAGGGCCGATCTTGTTCGCGCGGATCGTGCCGCGCGTGGTCTCGACGCCCTCGACGCGGCCGCCGTCGCCGCGCACGAACCCCGTCACCTCGCAGTGCTCGACGATGTCGACGCCGAGGCGATCGGCGCCGCGGTGGCGAATCCCCACGCCACCTTGTCGTGGCGCGCGACGCCGCCGCGCCGCTGCAGCGTCGCCCCGAGCACCGGGTAGCGGACGTCCGGCGGAGATGTTCACGATCGGGCAGAACGCCTTGACCTGCGTCGGCGTCGAGCCATCTCCGCGTCGACGCCGTTCAGCCGGTTCGCGTCGCACCCGCCGGACGCTCGAGCGGACGTCGCCCAGGTCGTGCGCCAGGTTCAGCACGCCCGCGCTGGCTGAACTGGAGGTCGGAGCTCGAGCTCCTCCTCGAGTCCCTCCCAGAGCTTGAGCGAGTGCTCGTAGATCGCGGCCGACTCGTCCCAGAGGTAGTTCGAGCGGATGATCGGTGGTGTTGCGGCGCCATGTTGCCGCCGCCCAGCCAGCCCTTCTCGACCACGCAGACGTCGGTGATGCCGTGGTTCTGCGCCAGGTAGTAGGCGGTGGCCAGGCCGTGTCCGCCGGCGCCCACGATCGACGACGTCGTAGCTGGCCTTGGGCTCGGCCGCCCGCCAGTACCTCGCCGGTTCTCCGCTCATCCAGGTCCGCCTTGGACAGCCGTCGAGGCGTAAGCATACGGTCCCGCCAACGTTGCACTGAGCGGAAGGTGTTGCGGTCATGCGAGACGACGGCACGCGCCAACCTGCAGTCGGTCACCAGGGCGATCCGGCGCTGGAGCTGATCGCGCGAGGCCGGGTGCGCTCGGGGTCAGCGAGCTCGGCCGCGCAGCTCGGCGTCCACAAGGCGACCGCCTCCCGGTTGGTCGCCGACGCTCGCCGAGCGCGGCCTGCTGGAGCGCGATCCCGTGACCGAGAAGTACCGGCTCGGCTTCGGCCTCGATCCGTCTGGCCGGCGCGGCGATGGCGGGCCTCGACCTGGTCCGCACGGCGCACCCGATCCTGGAGGACCTCGCCGAGCGCGACGCGTGAGACCGTGAACCTCGGCGTCCTCTCGCGGCGACGCGGTCGTCTACGTCGATCAGATCTCGGGCACGCGCGCGATCGTCAGCGGTGAGCTGGGTCGGGCGCAGCACGCCGCTGCACTGCTACGTCCAACGGCAAGGTGCTGCTCGCGACATGCGCCGACGACGACCGCGACCGCTCGCTGGCGCGCCCGCTCGAGCGCGCTCACGGCGTCACACGATCGTCGACCCGACGGCGCTGCGTCGCGCAGCTCGGCGACGATCCGCGTCCGTGGCTACGCGCAGACGCTCGAGGAGCTGGAGGAGGGGTTGAACGCGGTCGCCGCGCCCGGTCCGGCGGGCCGACGGTCAGCGTGGTCGCCGCGCTCGGCCGTGTCGGGGCCGGCGTTCCGGATGCGTCGCGGTCGACCTGCCGCGGATCGCGCGTGCTGACCACGGAGGCGGCGCAGCGCGGTCTCGCGCCGCTCGGATACGTGGAACGCGGACGGACGGCGGCCGGCTGACGGCGCAGGGAGGATCGCGCATGACGATCGCGTGGGACGCGAACCGCCGAGCCCGCCGGCACGCTGCTGGACGCGATCGGCGCGGACGCCCGCTCGTGCGGCTCCGCCGCGTCGGCCCCGACGACGTCGAGCTGCTGGCGAAGGTCGAGTGGTACGGCCCGACCGGCTCGGTGAAGGACCGGATCTACGCGCACATGCTCGGCGAGGCCGAGGCGCGCGGCGACCTGCAGGCCGGGATGACGATCATCGAGTGCACGACCGGCAACGCCGGCATCGCGTGCGCGGCGGTCGCGGCGATCAAGGGCTACGCGTGCGTGATCGTGATGCCGGAGGGCATGAGCGCGGAGCGCAAGACGATGATCCGCGGCTACGGCGCCGAGCTCGTGCTGACGCCCGGGCGCGGGCACGGACATCGACCTCGCGATGGCGACGGATGCGCGAGATCGTCGCGGCCGAGCCCGGACCGCTACTTCTTCCCGGCGGAGTTCGAGAACCCCGACAACCCCGAGGCGCAGCGGGCGATCGGGCGAGGAGATCTGGGAGCAGACCGGCGGGCGGTGTCGATGCCGTCGTCGCGGCGCAGGGGACCGGCGGATGGATCAGCGGCGTCGCGCGCGGCGCTGAAGGCGCACGACCCCGCAGGTCCGCGCCTACGCCGTCGAGCCGGCCGAGTGCCCGCTGATCTGCGAGCAACGGTGGGGCACGCACGGCGTGCCCGGCATCGGCGACGGGATCATCCCGCCGAACCTCGATCTGTCGCTGATGGACGGCATCGTCACGGTCGTCCACGGCCGAGGCGCTCGACGATGGCGCGGCGCGCTGGCGCGCGAGGAAGGGCTTGCTCTGCGGCCCGTCGTCGGGCATGAACGTGGTCGTCGGCGTTGAAGGTGGCGGCCAAGCATCCGGAGTTCCACCGGATCGTGACCGTCATCGCCGACACCGGGCAGCGCTACCTCTCCGGCGAGCTGTTCGGCGAACGCCCCGACGTGCGACGAGCCCGATCGCGACTCACGACGATCGACGCCGAGACGCTGGAACGCGTCGCGGCGCACCGCGACCGGCTGAGTTCATCAGCTGACCGGATGACGTTCCTCGCCGATCGAGCCGACCGCTCTTGAACGGTCGTTCAGTCCGCACGCTATGCTGCCGCCGTGAGCAGCTACCCGATGTCCGACGAGGATCGCGCGATCGCCGAGCGCGCGCGTGCGGTTCGTCGACGAGGAGCTGATCCCGTGGGAGGTGCACGCCGAGGAGCACGACGGCCTGATCCCCGAGGACGACACGCGAGCGGCACCACGACGCATGGCGATCGAGCTCGGGTCTCTCCGGCGATGAACATGCCGAAGGACATCGGCGGCGGCGGGTATGACCGATGCTGCAGCAGGTGCTCGTCTCGAGCAGATCGGCCGCGTCACGAACGCGCTCGGGCTGGTGCGTGCACACGCCCGCCGCGCATGGGCGCCCGCGGTCGATGACGCCCGAGCAGATCGACGCGATGGCTCAAGCCTGCGATCCGCGGCGAGCGCCACGAGTGCTACGCGATCACCGAGGAGGGCGCGGGCTCCGACGTCGACGCGATCGAGGCCACCGCCCGGCGCGACGGCGACGACTACGTGCTTGAACGGCGAGAAGATGCACGTGACGTCGTTCAACACCGCCGACCTACATCTTCTTCCAGGCGAAGATCGCCGGCGGCGAGCACGACGGGCGAGCACGCGATGTTCGTGGTCGACAAGGACACGCCCGGCGTCCGCGCTCGTGCGCGAGCCGCGCTACACGCACACGTACGCCCGACCACGCACGCGATCGTCGCGTTCGAGGACGTGCGCGTGCCCGCCGTCGCAACCTGATCGGCGCCGAGGGCGACGGGCATGGCGTTCACCTACGAGTGGTTCCGCTACGAGCGGCTGATGATCGCGGCGCGCTGCTGCGGCGCCGCCGAGCGTCTGATCGAGGAGGCCGACCGCGTTCGCGCCAAGGAGCGCGTGCAGTTCGGCACGGCCGATCATCGAGAACCAGGCGATCGCGCACATGCTCGCGGACTCGCTGACCGAGCTGTGGGCCGCGCGGCTGATGACCTACCGCCTCGCCGAGAACATCGACGCCGGCGTCGACGTGAAGCTCCAGCACGCGCAGTGCTCGATGGCGAAGCTCTACGCGAGCGAGATGGCGGGGCGCGTGCGCCGACCGCGCCGTGCAGATCTTCGGCGGGCGCGGCTACATGCGCGAGAACGTCGCCGAGCGCTTCTGGCGCGAGGTCCGCGTCGACCGCATCTGGGAGGGCACGTCCGAGATCCAGCGGAACATCGTGGCCGACCAGCTGGCGAAGCGCGGCGTCCTTCGGCCTGCTCTGGCTGACCTGACCGAGCCGCATCCAGGCTCGTTCCACGCCGTTCTGCGGACGCGGTACCATGGGTCGTTCACCACGGAGATGGCCGCCCGACCGCCCCCGATGCATACGGGTCCATCGGATCCGGTGTTACCGGGGCTCCTGAGGGAAGCGGGGACCGCCCGCGGCGTGTGGAGCACGTCGAGCGTGGGTACCCGCGGGACCAGGACGACGACGGACACACGATCGGAACCGGCCGGACACCGGCCGTTCACAGATGGATGAGACCGTGGACGAGGGAACGACGGAGGAGCGAGACATGGATCCGCTCAGCATCTGCTTCGTGGGCACCTACCCGCCGACCCATTGCGGCTCTGGCCACGTTTCGGGCAGTCGCTTCGCAACCGCCATGGCGCCTCCGAACAGCGGCGCGATCCGGGTGCTCGAGGAGCCGGAGCCGCCCGAACCAGCCCGAGGTCGTTGCCGAGTGGTACTGGGGCGACCGCGTCTGCGCGAACGCGGCGCTCGCGGAGATGAAGGGCTACGACGTCGCGATCCTGCAGCACGGAGTACGGCATCTACGGCGGCGAGGACGGCGAGGACGTCGTCGGGTTCGTCCGCGCGTCACCGATCCCCGCTCATCGTCGTGCTGCACACGGTCCTGTCCGAGCCTTCGCCGCATCAGCGCTTGGTGTTGGAGGAGCTGATGGAGGCCGCCGACGTGCTGGTCACCATGACCGACGCCGCGCGGCGCCGATTGATCGCCGTCCACGATGTCCCACCCGACAGCGTCGTCGTCGTCGCCCACGGAGCGCCGCCGAACATCGAAGGGCCGCGCATCATCCATCGTGCCGAGCCGGTCGTCCTGACGTGGGGCTGATCGGTCCCGGCAAGGACTGGAGTACGGGATCGGATCCATGGCGTACCTGAGCGACCGACCCCGCGCCCGTCTACGTGGTCGGCAGGACAGACGCACTCCCAAGGTGTTGCTCCGGCAGGGCGAGCGCTACCGCGACGGGCTCCGCCGTCTGGCGGCCGAGCAGGGCGTGAGCGATCGCGTCGTGTTCGAGGACCGCTACCTCGACACGCCGTCCCTCCGCTCGTTGATCCGGCAGCGCCGACGTGGTGCTGCTGCCGTACGACTCACGCGCGAGCAGATCAGCTCAGGGCGTCCTGGTCGAGAGCCGATCGCGGCGGGCGAAGCCCGTGGTCGCGACCGCGTTCCCGCATGCGATCGAACAGCTGCGCGATCGCCTGCGGCATCGTGGTCCCGCACGAGGATCCCGAATCCATCTCGAAGGCGCTCCGGCGTCTGCTCACGGACGACGCGTTGGCCGGATCCATGCGCGGCCAGGCCGAGCGATGAGGCCGAACGGCTGGCGTGGCCGGCGATCGGTCAGAGTACCTCCGACTGGCACACCGAGTGTTGGCGGAGCGGGAAGCGGCCGCATGACCCTGCCGGAGCCAACGCTCCGACACCTGCAGCGCATGACGGACGACACCAGCCTGTTCGAGCATGCGATGCGGCTCGCTGCCCCATCGAGCGCTCGGCTACTGCACCGACGACGCCGGCCGCGGTCTGGCGGTCGCCGTTCGGTCGGACCGACGCGGCCGCCGAGGCGCTCGCCGAACGATGGCTCGCGTTCCTGGTGCAGGCGCACGACGGCGACGGCGCGGTTCCGGCTGCGGATGGGGTTCGACCGGCGATGGACGGACGACCCGTCGCTCCGACGATGCCTGCGGCCGAGCGATCTTCGGCATCGGCGTCGCCGCCGCGCGTCGCGCCCTGGCCGCACATCGGCCGCGAGGCTCGCCGGCTCTTCGAGCTCGTGGCGCCGTTCCGCTCGGTCTAGCCGCGCGCGACGGCGCACGCGGTGGTCGGCGCCGCCGAGCCCGCCGTCGCCGACGCGCGGTGCGCATCGCGCGCGGTCGCTCGTGCGAGCGACGGCCTCGCCTCGCTGCCGCGCTGGAACCGACGACGACGCGCTGGCCGTGGCCGGAAGCCCGGCTCGCGCGTACGGGAACGCCGCTGCTGCCCGAGGCGCTGATCGCCGGCGGCCACGCGTCGGTCGACGACGACGTGCGTGGACGAGGGACTCCGGCTCCTGCGGTGGCTGGTCGCCGAAGAGACGCTCGGCGATCACTTCAGCTTCACGCCCGCCGCGCGGCCGCGGCCCTGGCGACGCGCGTCCGGCGTTCGATCAGCAGCCCATCGAGGCGGGTGCGCTCGCGGACGCCTGCGCTCGCGCGTTCGCCGTCACGCACGACGATGACGCTGGCTCGAGGCGCTCCGACTCCTGCGCCGGATGGATTCGACGGGACGAACGACGTTGGGGTCGCGATGTTCGATCCGGAGACGGGCGGGGGCTTCGACGGGCTGGAGGCGGCGGGGGTCAACCAGAACCAGGGGCGCCGAGTCGACGATCGCGTTCGTCTCCACGATGCAGCACGCGGCGATGTTGGAGCGTGGCTCCGCCGGTTCAGCGAGCGGCGTGGAGCGCGGCCAACAGCCGATCCTCCGGGACCATCGCGGCGCCGACGCACCGGTCCGCCGCTCCGTACGTGAAGTAGATCACGCCGTCCTCGCGCCGATGCGCGCCCTGAACGAACACCACGTTGTCGACGTCGCCGGCGCGCTCCCACGGGAAGCTCGGGCTCGAGCAACGGATCGGGGAGCTTCGAGATCATGCGACCCCGTCGCCGCGTCGAGCAGCGCGACGTTCACGGTGTACGAACCGTCGCCTCGACGCTCGTGGAAGAAGAGCACGCAGTCCGTCCGCGGTCGGGATGGGGGGCGCCCGCGCCGACGCTCAACGCGCCCGGTGTCGGGGAGAGGGATCGTGTGCGTGTCGAGATGCTCCAGGCGATCGTTCCAGTACGCGGCGTCGCCGTGCCACATCGCGTCGAGCGAGTCGAAGACGGCCATCTGGATGTTGGGGTGGATGCGGTGCATCAGCGCGACCGCGTCCGTCCGTGAGGTTGAAGACGACCGCGTCCTTGTTGCCGATGTGCTCCGGCCCGATGACACGGGCGCTGCGCCCCGTCCAGATGGAAGCGGCCGCCCTCGAACGACCAAGCGATGCACGCCGATCCTCCACGGCAGTCCCGTCCACGTGCGGGGGGGTTCGTGTAGGTCATCACGACCTTCGAGTCGCCGTTGCTGCGAACGACCTGGACCCGCGGGTCCTCGAACACGTGGTCGCCGTCCTCGCCCGAGGTCGCCGAGCACGTAGCCGAACGAGTAGTTGACGCCGTCGGTCGATGTGAAGACCAGGATGTCCGGAGACGTAGTCCAGGAAGCGCGGTCCCTCACGCCGGGCTTCGGGTGATAGCCGTCGCGAACGCCGCGGGCGAACAGGTGGTACGTCCCTCGTGGACCAGGAGCCCGGCGTTGAAGATCGGGTCGTAGCCCGGGACCGCCCGTGCCTCAACCACCGGCCTGTGGGAAAGTCGGGTGACGAGCGGCGAGAAGGTCTCTGGCTGCTGCATACCAGCGCGGGAGGATAACCCGCGATCGCGAGTATCACCCGTAACTCTTCCATCGGAGTGGAAGAGGCGGCGGATTGAGGAACGGAGGGAGCTCCCATGTCGCACGAGGTCGACCCCCGAGAGCTGTTCAGCCGTTTCGACGGCAACCCCATCATCAAGCCGGCCGCATTTCCCGCGGATGGTCAACGCGGCGTTCAATCCGGCGGCGGTGCCGTTCGAGGGTCAAACGTTGCTCCTCATCCGGGTCGAGGACCGGACCGGGCTCTCCCGGCTGGTCGTTGCTACGAGCGACGACGGGTTCACGGATTGGCAGATCGACATCGACCGCGGGATCGCCCCGGATCTGGACTGCTTCGAGGAGCAGTGGGGAGTCGAGGACCCCAGGATCACGCGCACGGACGACGGCTACCTGATCGTCTACACCGGCTACTCACCGGGTGGCCCGCTCGTCTGTCTCGCCACGACGACCGACTTCCGGACGTTCGAGCGGCGCGGCGTGATCCAGTCGCCCGAGGACAAGGACGCGGCGCTGTTCCCGCAGAAGTTCGACGGGCGCTGGGGGTTGATCCATCGCCCGGCGTGCCAGGGGCTCCGAGCACGGCGCGCACACGTCTGGCTGTCGTGGAGCCCCGATCTGCGTCATTGGGGCGACTCCCAGATCCTGCTGCCCGCCCGCAAGGGCGTGGTGGGACGCCGACAAGATCGGGCTGGGACCTCCGCCGCTGCTGACCGAGCAGGGATGGCTGCTCTGCTACCACGGCGTCCGGGTGACCGTGCTCCGGCATCGATCTACCGGCTCGGACTGGCGCTCCTCGACCGGGACGACCCCACCAGGGTCATCGCCCGTGGCAACGAGTGGGTGTTCGGCCCGCAGGCGATCTACGAGCGCTCGGGCGACGTGCCCGACGTCGTGTTCCCGTGCGGATGGATCCTGGGCGACGACGGCGACACGATCCGGATGTATTACGGCGCGGCGGACAGCGTGGTCTGCGTCGCGACGGCGAGCGTCCGGGAGCTGCTCGAACACCTGTCGAACCATCCGGTCGTGCAGGGCTCGAGGTGCCGCGCCTGGACTTCGCCCACGAGTAGCGCTCACGTCCGGCCTCGCTACCATGGCTGCTCGACGCCTCGACAGGGGTTCCCCGAGCGATCACGGGAGTGAGACATGTGAGCGGATCGGACACTCACATCGGCGGGAAGGTCGTCCTTGGGGAGTCCGGTCGCACCGGCCCCGTCTTCGACCCGCCGACGGGCGAGCAGACCCACGAGGTCGACCTCGCGAGGCGTCGGACGAGGTCGATCGCGCCGTCCAGAGCGGCCGCCGAGGCGTTCCCGGCCTGGCGCGCACGTCGCTCGCCAAGCGCGCGGAGATCATGTTCCGGCTCCGCGAGCTGCGTCGACCTCCACCGCGCCGACATCGCGAAGATCCTCACGGCGCAGCACGGCAAGGTGCTCTCCGACGCCATGGGCGAGGTCGCGCGCGGCTGGAGAACATCGAGTTCGCGTGCGGCGTGCCCGAACCTGCTGAAGGCGGTTCAGCGAGAGCAGGTTCGATCCGGCGTCGACGTGCTACTCGATCCGGCAGCCGCTCGGCGTGGTCGCCGGGATCACCCCGTTCAACTTCCCGGCGATGGTGCCCATGTGGATGTTCGCGAACGCGATCGCGTGCGGGAACACGTTCGTGCTGAAGCCGTCGGAGAAGGACCCGGCGCGTCGCTGTACATGGCCGAGCTGCTGAAGGAAGCGGGCCTCCCGACGGCGTCTTCAACGTGGTCAGGGCGACAAGGTGGCGGTCGACGCGATCCTGGAGCACCCGACGATCGCGGCGGTGAGCTTCGTCGGTTCCACGCCGATCGCGCGGTACATCTACGAGACGGGCACCAGCAACGGGCAAGCGCGTGCAGGCGCTCGGCGGCGCGAAGAACCACATGATCGTGCTGCCGGACGCGGACATCGACATGGCGGCCGACGCCGCCGTCTCCGCCGGCGTACGGCTCGGCCGGCGAGCGTTGCATGGCGATCTCGGTCGATCGTCGCTGTCGGCGACGTCGCCGATCCGCTGGTCGCGGCGATCACGAGCGCCTGCCCAAGGTGAAGGTCGGCCCCGGCAACGACCCGAGTCCGAGATGGGGCCGCTCGTGACGCGCGAGCATCGCGACAAGGTGGCGGGCTACCTGGACGCCGCGCGCGAGCAGGGTGCGACGGTCGTCACGGACGGACGCGAGGACGCCAGGTTCGGCGGCGACGGGTTCTTCCTCGGCGTGTCGCTGATCGACGACGTCCGGCCCGACATGACGTGCTACACGGACGAGATCTTCGGGCCGGTGCTGTCGGTGGTGCGCGCGTCGTCCTACGACGAGGCGCTCGGCATGGTGAACGACAACCCGTACGGCAACGGCGTCGCGATCTTCACGCGCGACGGCGGCGCGGCGCGGCAGTTCCAGTTCGACGTCAACGTCGGCATGGTCGGCGTCGAACGTCCCGATCCCGGTGCCGGTCGTCGTACTACTCGTTCGGCGGCTGGAAGGCGTCGCTCTTCGGCGACCAGCACATGTACGGCCCCGACGGCATCACGTTCTACACCCGGCAGAAGGTCGTGACATCGCGCTGGCCCGATCCCGGGACGAGCAGCGTCGATCTGGGGTTCCCGAGGACCCGATGACGGCCGACGCGAACGAGCTGCTCGCACACGAGGACCTGGCGTGGAACCGGATGTGGGCGGCGGTCGAACGCGTGCCCGCCGGCGACCGCACGAACGGGAAGGCGTCGTCGGCGACTGGTCGGTCAGGACATGGTGTGGCACTGCGCGCGGTGGGCGGACTTCTGCGGCGAGCATCTCGAGATCATGCGCGGCGGGAACTGGTCGGACCCGTTCGAGCGTCGAGTCCGATGCGTACTGGGACCGCATGAATCAGGACATCGCCGATGCGTCGAAGGCCATGGCGTGGGACGACGTCACGGCCGGTGCGGCCGCCGGCCGCGAGCGTGCCCGGACGGCGCTGGCGGCTGCTCGGCGATGTCGACGACGTTGCCGAGACGTGGTTCGCGGACGGAGACGTACGTGCACTACGACGAGCACGTGGAACACATCACGGCGTTCGCGGACGGCCTCCCCGCCTGACGACGCACCGCGTCGCCGGCTGCCGACACCGGTCCGGCACGCGCCGGCCGTAGTCCTGCACTCACCCGCACGAGGAGTTGTCACCGTCATGCAGACCGATCGCAGTCCGCTCGACCGACCTCCCGGAACGACCGCGCGACCCTGGCGGCCGAGGCCCACGCTCGGGGCGGCGACTACACGAGCCCGGAGGTCTACCAACAGGAGCGCGAGAAGATCTGGTGGGGCGACTGGGTGTGCGCCGGCCGCACCGAGGAGGTCGCCGAACGCCGGCGACTACATCGTGCGCGACATCGCCGGCGAATCGGTCTTCATCACGCGGAACGAGCACGGGCGAGCTGCACGGCTTCTACAACGTGTGCAGCCACCGCGGCACGAAGTTCGTCGACGACATCGAAGGGACGGGGCAACGTTCGGAAGGCGTTCGTGTGCCCGTACCACGCCTGGACGTACGACCTCGACCGGCCGGCTGATCGGCACGCCGAACGTCAAGGAGGACGAGCTCTTCGACCGTTCCGACGTATCCGCTGCACGGCGTCGCCGTCGACAGCTACGCGGGCTTCCTCTTCGTGAACCTCGCCGACGGAGCCGCCGTCCGCTTGCTGGAGTGCGCTCACCGACGGCGCCGAGTCCATCACGGTGTTCGAGCGGTTCAAGATGGACGAGCTGCGGATCGGCGTGCGCATCGTCTACGAGGTCGAGGCCAACTGGAAGATCGTCGTCGAGAACTACAACGAGTGCCTGCACTGCCCGCAGATCCATCCCGAGCTCGTGCAGGTCGTCCCGCTGTTCCGCTTCGGCGAGGTGTGGGACGAGGAGATCCGCGACGACGGCAACCGCATGGTGGACGGCGCCACGAGCTTCACGATGAGCGGGAGCGTCGGCGCTGCCCAAGCTGCCCGGCCTGCAGCCCGAGGACTACGAGATGTACTACGGCTCGCTACGAGTTCCCGAACCTCATGCTGAACCTGCACCCCGACTGCGGCATGTACTACATCGCGCTACCCGAAGGGCCCGAACCACACGACCGTGGTGAGCGAGTTCCTGTTCCGGCCCGAGACGATCGCGGGTCGACCGACTTCAAGCCGGAGCCGGTCGATCGAGCTCTGGGACCTGATCTCGCACGCAGGACTGGGAGGTCTGCCAGCGCGCGCAGACGGGCGTCGGCTCGCGGGCGTTCACCACCGGCGTCTACCCGCGGCAGGACCGGTTCCTCTACTGGTTCAACGAGGAGTACCGGCTGGCCATGGGCCGCGCGCTCGAGGGCTGGCCGGACCGAGATGACCGACTTCACGTTCCTCGGCGTGCCCATCGACTCCGTCGGCGCGCCGGAGGCACCGAGCACGGGCCGGCGAAGTCTGCGCGCTCGGGCTGGCCGACCTCTGCGGCGCGGACGCGGGCGACCTGGACGTGCGCATCCGCGGCGAGGTGCGCGGATCCGGTCACCGGCATCCTCGGCAGCGCCCGACGTGTTGACGACGACCGCGGCGATCCGGCAGGCGACGGCGGCGGCGCTCACGTCCGGCGAACGGCCGTTCCTGGTCGGCGGCTGCTGCACCGTGCTGCCTGGGCGTTGGCGGCGGCGCGCGACGTCCTCGGACGAGCGCGGCGGTGGCGTACCTCGACGGGCACTCTCGATCTCTCGGACGGCGTGACGTCGCCGACCGGCGAGGCGGCGGATATGCCGCTGTCGGTGGCGCTCGGTCGCGGCCCGCGCGGCGTGGGTCGGAGGTCTGCGGCGGCGCGACGTCGCGCGTCGAGGACGTCGTGCCGATCGGCTTCCGCGATCCGGACGAGGTGCCGACGTTCGAGCAGATCGCGCCCGAGCTCGGGCCCGCGTTCCGTCCCATCTCGAAGGACGAGGTGCCAGGCGGAGGGACCGGCGGCCGTCGGCGAGCGTGTCGCGGCGGACCTCGCACGGGCGCGCCGGCCGGTTCTGGATGCACCTGACGTCGACATCCTGGGCGAGGACGAGTTCCCGGCCACCGACTACCTGATGCCCGACGGGCTCGACATGGACAAGCTCGTCGCGTTGATGCGGCCGCTCGCCGGCGTCGCCGGCGCTCATCGGCATGTCGATCGGTTGCTACAACCCGGAGAAGGATCCCGGCGACGTCTACGGGCGTGCGCTGGTCGACGCGTTCCGCGCGACGCTCGCGCCCTAGCTCCCGAACCGCTCCCGCGCCTCCGAGATCGCCTGGACGTCCGGCATGCCCTCGCGGGCCCCGGCGGGTACCGACGGAGAGGGATGCGGCCATGACCGCGTCGCGCACGGCCGCCGAGAGCTCGATGCCCATCGCGAGGCCGGCTGCGAGCACGCCGTTGAAGCAGTCGCCGGCACCGGTCGTGTCGACAACCGGGACGCTCGGCGCAGGGACCAGCTCCTCCGATCCGTCGGGCCGGTGGATCACCGCACCCTCGGGTCCGCGGGTCTCGATGACGACGACACCCTCCGGGATCGCTCCGAGCGTCGAGCGCTCGTGCTCGTTGGGGGTGACGTACGTCGCGAGCGCCGAGCAGATCGTTCGTCCACGGCTGCGGTGGCGCGGGGTTGAGGATCGTGGTCACGTCGTGGTCGCGGGCCCACTCGGAGCAGCGGCACGCAGCCGTCCGCTCAGGAACCTCGAGGCTCACGAGCAGCACGTGCGGTCTCAGCGTCTCGAGCGCGCCGACGACGTCGCTCGGCTCGAGCGCGGCGTTCGCGCCCGGCGCCACCGAGATCTGGTTCTCGCCGTCGATGCCGACGCGCGATGAGTGCGACCCCGGTCGGGCGCGTCGGGTGTGACCACGACGTGATCGGTCTGGACGTCGTTCGCGCGGAGCGCCTTCAAGCGCAGCCACGGCCCAGCTCGATCATCGCCGACCGCACCGAGCATCCAGACGCCGGTCCACGAACCTCGCTCTCCGCGGACCATGCGTATGCACGCTACGCGATCGCCCGCGCCGTCGCGACCGCCTGATTCCCGCCCTTGCCGCCGTGGTGCTGGGCGAACGTCCCGCCGCGTGAGCGTCTGTCCGGGCCCCGGCAGCGGCGCACCTGAGACGACGAGATCGACGTTGATCGCGCCGAGGACCGCGACGATCGGCGCGCCCTCGACCTTCACGCGTCGCCTCACGCGCACGCCTCGACGAGCGCGGCGAGCCGTTCGACGAAGCGCGTCATGAACGCGGGCGCGTCCACGTCGATGCGCCACGCGCGCGTTGTCCTCGGGCATCCATCCGGTCGGCCACGGGCTGCGGCGGATCCGCGCAGGTCGGTCACGGTCGCGCCGCGCGTCCACGTGCCGTCCGTCTCGACCTCGACGCGCGTCGTCTGCAACGTCGCGAGCGACGGGTCGATCGCGATCGCCAGCGCGAGCGGGTCGTGCATCGACGCGCCGTCGCTCGATCCGTACCGCTCGTAGAACTCGATGTAGAACGGGACGGAGCCCTGCAGGAACGCGGCGAGCGGCGAGTCCGGCGCGGGCGCGCACATCTCGTTCACGCCGTCGCGGTCGAGCTTCACCCGCTCGGTGACGTCGAGCCCCACGCCGACGGGGAGCTTCGCTTCTCGGCGCGCCGGCGAACCCGCGGAACACCGCCTGCGCGGCCTCGGGATCGACCCAGATGTTCGCCTCGGCGGCCGGCGTGACGTTGCCCTGGTGGTCGAACGCGCCGCCCATGATCGCGAACCCTTTGAGCAGGTCGGGGAGCGCCGGCTCCTCCGACAGCGCCAGCGCGACGTTCGTGAGCGGGCCGGTCGCGACCAGCAGCACCTCGCCGGGACGTTCGCGCGCCGTCTCGACCAGCAGCCGCGCGGCGTCGCGGTCGGAGGGCGCGCGCGACGCGGGCGGCAGCTCCGCCTCGCCCAGACCGCGCGCTCCGTGCACGACCGGGAACGCCATGTGGTCGCGGACGAGCGGCCGGTCCGGCACCTTTCGCGACCTCCACGTCGGCGTACCCGCAGAGCTCGAGCACGGCCAGGGTGTTCTCGCGTGGTGTGGTCGACGTCGACGTTGCCCATCACGGTCGTCGCCGCCGATCAGCGTCACCTCGGGCGAGGCGAGCGCGTACAGGATCGCGAGCGCGTCGTCGACGCCGGTGTCTACGTCCAGGATCAGCGGGATCGGTTCCATGGCTGCACAGGCTAGGGGTCGGGACCCGATGCGCCCAGCGGTTGAGCTACGCCGTGGCGCCGGCCGGTGCGGGCTCGAGCGAGAAGCCGATCGAGCTTGGCCGCGACGTCGCGACAGAGCGTCGCGCATCCGCAGCTGGGGTGAACGCCGTGTCGTTCATCAGGACCTGGATCGCCAAGCCGTCGATCATGGCGCCGATCTGCTGGCCCAGGTCGTCGGCGTCGACGCCGGGCGGGGAACTCCCCGGCCTCGCGTCCCTCGCGGATGATGTCGGCGATCGACTGGCGCCACCGGCGGTCGAGGCGCCTCGCGCTCCTTCGCCAGCGCCGGGTCGCGGAGCGCGCGCACCCAGATCTCGATCCAGAGCGCCCACTCGTCCAGGCGCTCGTACTCGGGCAGGAGGCCGGGGACCGGACAGCTCGATCCAGGCGGTCGAGCTGCTCTCGCGCGGACGTGATCCGGCGGAGCTCGCGCGAGCAGGCGCAGGTAGAACTGGTCGTTCGCGTACGTGAGCGCCTCGACCAGCAGCCGGTCCTTCGACTCGAAGTAGTAGAGGATCAGACCCGGCGAGACGCCGCACCGCTCGGCGATGTCGGAGATCCGTGTCTCGGCCAGCCCGCGGTCGGTGATGACGCGGGCGGCCGCCTCCAGGATCTCCTGGTGGCGGTCCTTCGACTGCTTCTGTCGCGTACGACCCATCCGATGCTCCCGTGTTGAACGGCGTACAGCCGAGCGAGCCGTGCACGCCTGGAATCTGTATGAGCGGTTCAGCGAGACTGTACCCCCTGAGCAGCGATGTCAAAGCTGCAGGCAGCGGCGTTCGAGTTGACTGGTGATTCAAAGTCAGGGGATAATCTGCCGGTCCGCGCGCGCACGGCGCGTGCCAGTCGAGGTCCAGCGAGGCCAGAGGGGAACGGATCGGCATGGCGAACGTCTACGACGCGATCATCATCGGCGGGGGGCACAACGGGCTGACGAGCGGGGCGTACTTCGCCCGCGCCGGGGCGCCGGACCGTGGTGCTCGAGGCACGAGGCAAGACCGGCGGCGCGGCGGACACCAGCGCGCCGTTCCCCGATCACCCCGAGATCAAGGTCACGACGTACTCGCTACGTCATGTCGCTGATGCCGCCCACGATCATCCGCGAGCTGAACCTCAAGCAGCACGGCTACGACGTCACGCCGTTCGGCCCGTACTACCAGGCGTTCCCCGACGGCCGCGCGATCACGGTCTACGCCGACGACGCGAAGAAGAGCTACGACTCGATCGCGCAGTTCTCGAAGAAGGACGCCGACACCCTGCCGAAGTGGGAGGCGTGGCTGAAGGGCGTCGCCGACGTGCTCGGTCCGCTGCTGCTGCAGGTGCCGCCGAAGCTCGGCTCGCTCGCGATCGGCGACCTGGTCGCGAGCGCGCAGTCCGCGTGGAAGATGCGCAAGCTCGGCACGCGCGGCGTCGCGGACGTGACCCGCCTGTTCACGATGAGCGTGAGCGATCTGCTCGGACGACTGGTTCGAGTCGGACGCGATCAAGGCGATGCTGACCGTGAACGGCGTGATCGGCACGTGGGCGGGTCCGGACGAGCCCGGCACCGCGTACGTGATGCTGCACCACTCGATCGGCGACGTCGGCGACGGACACCTCGGCTCGTGGGGCTTCCAGCAGGGTGGCATGGGCGGCGTCTCCGACTGCGATCCGCCGCTCCGCCGAGTCGTTCGGCGCGGAGATCCGCACCGACGCGCGCGTGGAAGCAGATCCTGGTGCGCGGCGGCCGCGCGGTCGGCGTGGCGCTCGAGAACGGCGAGGAGCTCCGCGCGCCGGTCGTGGTCAGCTGCATCCACCCGCAGATCGCGTTCCTCGATCTGATCGAGCGCGCACGAGCTGCCGGCCGACTTCGTCTGGGACATCGAGCGGTGGAAGACGCGCGAGCGGCGTCGTCGAAGGTGAACGTGGCGCTCGTCGGAGCTGCCGGACTTCATCGCGAACCCCGGCAAGAACCAGCAGGACCACCACACCGGCTCGGTCGAGCTGTGCTTCAGCCCGCAGTACGCGGAGCGCGCGTTCCAGGACGCGCACATCGAGCGCAAGGCCGCGGTGGCGCCGTTCGTCGACGGCACGATCCCGACCACGCTCGACAAGCAGCTCGCGCCCGAGGGGGTGCACGTGTTCTCGATGTTCAGCCAGTGGGTGCCGGACGACTGGAACACGGAGCCGCACCGCGACGAGCTCGAGGCAGTACGCCGACCGGATCATCGACAAGTACACGGAGCTCGCGCCGAACTTCAAGGCTGCGGTGATCGACCGCCAGGTGATCGGGCCGTACGACATGGAGCAGGACCTGGGCCTGTTGGGCGGCAACATCTTCCACGGCGGAGCTCAGCGGTGGATCAGCTGTTCCACATGCGGCCCGGCGCCCGGGCTACGCCGACTACCGCACGCCGATCACAGGGCCTGTACCACGGCTCGTGCGCGCACGCACGGCGGCGGCGGCGTCAACGGCATCCCCGGGCTGGCAGGCCTTCAACATGGCGAAGAAGGACAAGGCCGTCGGCCACAGATGATCAGGTAACGAGTAACGGGTGACGGCAGCCGGCGGCGACCCCGACGAACGGACCGCGCTCGAGCGCATGCTCGAGGCGCGTTCGGTCGCCGTCGTCGGTGCCAGCGTCAAGGAGGGCTCGCTCGGCCGGCAGATGATGCTCGAGCTCCTCCGCGGCGGGCTTCGACGGCGCGATCTATCCGGTGAACCCCGGCTACGACGACGTCCTGGGGCATCGCTGCTATCCGTCGATCGCCGACGTGCCCGAGTCCGTCGACCTGGCGATCCTCGGCGTCGCGAACCATCGGATGCGAGCAGGCGCTGGCGCGACGCGGTCGCGGCCAGGCGCGCGATCGGCCGTCACGTTCTCGTCGCTCTACGAGGCCGAGCCTGCCCGAACCGGTCTGCCGTCGCTCGCCGAGCGCGTCGCGCGCGATCGCGCGCGACGCCGGCATCGCGATGTGCGGCGGCAACGGCATGGGGTTCCTCAACCTCGAGGCGCGACCTGCGCGCGACGGGGTTCGCCACGCCCGACGCACATCACGCGCGGGCCCGTGGCGTTCGTCAGCCACTCGGGGTCGGCGTTCGCGGCGCGTGGCGTTCAACGACCGCGGCATCGGCTTCAACGTGATCGTGTCGTCCGGGCAGGAGCTGGTCACCGACGTCGCCGAGCTACATGGCGTACGCGCTCATGGACGCGTCCACGCGCGTGCATCGCGCTGCTTGATCGAGACGATCAGCGGCGTCCGGACGCGTCCGTGCCGCGCTGGCGCTCCGCGGCCGATGCGGAGCATGCCGGTGATCGCGTTGAAGGTGGGGCGGACCGAGCGCGTCGAAGTCGATGGTGACCGCGCACTCCGGCGCGCTCGCCGGGCGAGGACGGCGCCTACGGAGGCGCTGTTCGAGGCGTACGGCGTCGCGCGCGCGTGGCCACGCTCGACGAGATGGCCGACGCGATGGAGCTGTTCTCCAGCCCCCGGCGCGTCACGACCGGCGGGGCATCGCGCGTCGATCCACGACTCGGGCGGCGAGCGCGTGCTGTTCGTCGACATCGCCGCCGACTCTCGGCGTGCCGTTCGCGCGCAGATCTCGGACGCGACGATCGGCGCGCATCCCGGAGGCGCTCGATCCCGGGCTGGAGGCGGCGAACCCCTCGGACGCGTGGGGACCGGGCATCGACGCCGACCGCATCTTCATCGAGATGCTTCCACGCGCTGCACGACGATCCCCGACGTGGCCGCGCTCGCGTTCGTGGTGGACATGACCGGCAGGGCAGGCCGTTCGACACCGGGTGCCTCCACGGCGCGCGCGAGGTGTTCAACTCGACCACGAAGCCGTTCTGCGTCGTGTCGAACCTGGCGAGCGCCGTCGCGAACGACGAGGCGGCGCTCGTGCGCGACGACGGCATCCCGGTGCTGCGAGGAACCGCGTCCGGCTTGACCGCGCTCGACCATCTGCTCGCGTACCGGACGGCACGCGAGCGGTCGGCGGTGATCGCCCGGAACCGGTCGCGGACGAGGTCCGCGACCGATGGCGGCGCGGTTGGCAACGACCGGTGCCGGAGTTCAGACGAGCTCGAGGCGCTGGCGCTGCTGGCCGACTACGGCGTTCCGGCCACGGATGCGCGCGGCGGCGACGAGCGTCGACGGCGCCGGTCGCCGGCCGCCGACGAGGTCGGCTGGCCGGTCGCGATGAAGACGATGGCGCCCGGCGTGCACCGCACAGTACCGACGTGGGCGGGGTGGCGCTCGGGCACGTCGCCGACGCCGACGGGCTCCGCGTCGGCCACCTGCGAGGACATCGCGTCCCGACTCCAGGTCCGCGTGGTGGTGGCACCGATGGCCTTCGGCGTGGAGGTCGCGCTCAACGCAATACGTAACC
>ERZ1370068.7504-contig-6417_pt1 | contig 44139 bp, 74 predicted proteins | sample MGYA00561227_ERZ1370068 | MGnify/ENA primary metagenome ERZ1370068 (study PRJEB38410, sample SAMEA6850437) | metagenome | study: Metagenomic assessment of the ecological functions of the soil: analysis of the soil microbiota associated with the...
TCAGTTACGTATTGCACTCCATAGAAACGCGTCAGCAAATTGGTGAGAGTAGATTTTCCTGCACCAGTTTTGCCCGACCAACGCGATAAGTTTCGCTTCCGGGCGGACGTGAAATGACGACATCGCTCAGCGCTGGCAACTCTGTTCCGTAACTAAAGCTGACGTCCCGAAGACTCGATCTCGCCCTGCGCCGATCGCTTTCAAATTTGCGCCCGCGTTGCGATTCCGCGCCGGCTCGTCAATAATTTCGAAGACGCGCTCAGCCGCAGCCCGACCAGCCTGCAGCAGCTGATTTAGCTGGTGCAGTTTGCCGATTGGCTCGTAGAGGAAAGCGGACAACATGATGAATTCGAGGAGTCGCGCCGAGCTGCATTGTTCCCGCGAGAACGAATTTTGTTCCAAGCGTGACCAAGGCCACGACACCGAGCGAGCCGAACACATACATCGACGGATTGTAAATCCCCCAAACTCGCATGACTACAAGGGTGGCGCGGCTCAGTTCATTGCTGGCCTTATTGAAACGCTCGTGCTCATTCTGTTCGCGCGCGAAACTCTTGATCTGGCGAATTCCGCGAGTTGTCGTGCGAAGCGAGATTCATGGCCGACGCTGCACGTCGCTGTAGTCGGTAACGGCGATGGGCGGTCAGCTGTACCCATAAGGCGCCGCCAGCCAGGAATGGAACGGGTAATAGGCCATGAGCGTGAGTTCCCAGCTGCGATAGAACATTACACTGAGGACGAGCACGATCTGGGGGGACAGGCGACTGACCTCGCTCGATCCCATCAATCAGCACACGCTCAACCGAATTAACGTCTTCCAAAACTCGTGTCATCAGATCGCCCGTCGCACGATTGTCGAACCAGCGCAGCGGAAGGAGCTGGATATGGGAATAAAGATCGCCCGCAGATCAAAGATCACCTTTGCTCAAAGGTGTTATTGAGGAGAATGCGCAGCGAATTGAGAATCTGCTGCAGAAGGAAGGCGAGAGCGGCCAGGCCGGCCCAATACATCAGGTCTTCGGATGGTGCTCCAGCACCACGCTGGTCGACCACCTGTTTCGTCACGTACGGCGGCACCAGGGCCAGCACTCATGGCTGTGCCAACAATCGCGCACGTCATCATCCTCGTGGCCAGCCACGGATAACGCTTCGAGATAGGCAAAGACGCGCCAGACCGTTTTCATCTGATTCGGTCACTACGTTACCATAGGCAGCGCCTAAACCATGGAGTCGACCCAAGGGGGAAGGTCGGAACTCGTGAGGGGGATGAAATGTGGAAGCGGCCTCCAGTGCCGCGGCATCATAGTCCAGCGCGGAGTCAGGACGCTAAGGTCCTCCCATTGGGGCTGCGCCAGCTCGGGCGTGTTATCGCCCGGTCACACGCGATCGCCGGGATGTTTGTGTCGATCTTTGAAGGTGAGCTCGGCCACGCCCAGATTTATCTGAGCTCTGCCCAGGCCCTCAACCTGACCATCCGGTCGTACTGCTCGCTTGGTCGCGTGCGCAAGCGGCAGCTCGAGACCAAGTTCGCGAGCAAGATCGAGCGCGATCCCGCTGTCTTTGGCGGCGTGCGCGGCCGAGAAAAAGCAGCTGTGTTCCCGGTTCTGCATGTCTTCGCCGTCCGTTTGCAGAACGCGCGAGGCCGCACCGGTTTGACCGAAAAACTTCGCGCAATATTGTAAGATCAAGGCCCGATCGCGTCGCCCAGACCAAGACCTTCGGCAAGGCCGGCAGTATTGATGTTCATTACCATGTTGACCAGCGCCTTTATCTTGGCTGCTTCCCCGCTTTCCGAAGTAACGGATGGTTTTCCCAAGTTTTTCCAGAATCGGTTGCGCGCGCACGAAACGCCTCCCTTATCACCGCCGCACATCAAATAAAGGTAACCATCGCGCGCCTGCGTGATGCTCGACGCCATGCACGCTTCGAGGGAACGCGCACCGGCTTTCCCAGCCAGTTCTTCCACTTCAAGGTGCACCCGTGGTGCAATGGTCGCGCAATTGATAAACAACTTGCCTCTCGCGTTCACCAGCAGGCTGTCGCCCGATTTCGCAAAATATTTTCGCATCGCCGCATCGTCGCTCACCACCGTAATGATGACGTCCGATTCCTGGCAGTAACGTCCGACAAATTCCTGAGACGCGGCGCACCCCAGCTCGCTCGCCAGTTTCGTCGCCTTCGCGCCGATTCACATCATAAACCGCCGTCACATTGAAATCCGCAATCCGCCAGATGCCGCGCCATGTTCGCGCCCATCCGGCCAACACCAACGAAACCGATGTTCATATTCTTTATTTCGGTAGCGCGACGCTCTGCGGAGCCATCGCGTTATCCTTACGCGACAATGGCTCGACGGAGTCTCGCCCTACCAGCATTATTTATCGTCCCGCAAAAACGGATTGTGCGCCTTCTCCTCTCCCACTGTTGTCATTGGGCCATGACCGGGACAGATAATCGTCTCATCGGGCAGCGTCAGAATTTTCCACATTATTTTTGATCGCCTCTTTGTAAGAAATATTTCCACCGCCCATTGAGCCGGCAAAAATTGAATCGCCCACCACCGCGACGGGGCGCGCCAGTCCGGTAACGAAGAACGTCATTCCGCCGCGGGAATGGCCCCAGGTAAGAAGTGCTTTCGCTTTCAAAGAGCCGACGTTGAATTCATGACCTTCGGAAATCGTTTCCGCGCCAAAAGTCGCTTCGCGCTCGGAAATATACACAGGCGCGCCAGTCTCTCTTTAAACGCACCAGATCAGCAATGTGATCGGGGTGCGCATGCGTCAGCAGGATTAGTTTCACCGTCAATTTTCCTTTGACGCGATCGAGCGTTGGACCACAATCGGCGCCAGTATCGAAGGCGATAGCCTCGCGCGATTTCGGATCCCACCAAAACGCATTCACCGTCATGTCGTGATACGTCGTGTTGAACATGGCCAGGCCGTCAATCTCGCAGGCATCCGGTCGATATTCGTTCTGGGCAAGATCGGCCAACGCGCGCGCACCCAGCCCGAGCACTGGCGCGACGCGAAACAACGCCAGTTCATTATAATGTCCGCCGCGCAATTTCCGAATCGCGCTCGCGTCCAGCCGCGCCTGTTTGGCGATCGGAATCGGAAATCTCCAGGCCCCGCTGCGCCTTGCCAATGACATCGGTAAAATTGTCCTCCGAGTGGAATGTTCATGATTTAGTCGTAACACCTGCATCCTGCCACATTTGCCTGATCACCTTTTCCATTGTAACCGCGGCCACAGCTACTGACATACTCGTCGCTGTTTCTTTCTCGATCGACGTCATCATAACGTTCGAAATTCCGCAGGGCGTGATCTGGTCGAACGGTGAAAGATCAGCGCACACGTTCAACGCGAACCCGTGCATCGTGATCCAATGCCGCACGCCTACGCCCAATCGATGCGACCTTGCGTTGCTTGAACCCAGACACCTGTTAATCCTTCCGCGACGTTGCGCTTCAATTCCGAACCCGCTCAGAAATTCTGATCAGCAAGCTTTCAATCCAACGCAGATACTTGTGTAAATCCTGGCCGCAATCGGCGCAGATCGATAATCGGATAGCCCATCAACTGCCCCGGCCCATGATACGTTGCCTGGCCGCCCCGATTGATCTGGAAGAATGGATGCGGCAAATGCGATCCACCGCGCAAGCTGCTTTGGTCCGGCGTCCGGCCAATTGTGTAAACCGGATCGTGTTCCAGTAACAGAATGCTGTCCGCCTGCGTTTCGGGATCACCTCGTTTTTGCGCGACAATTTTTTCCTGCAACTTCAGCGCATCTGCAAAATTCACCCGCCCCAGCCAGCGGACAAAAGCGCGCTTTCCGACCGGAACCAGGAACCTCTCCCGAGATCGAGACGGCGCACCAGCATTGTGTCGGCGCACACCCGGGATGACAGGCTCTGCGGCTTCCACGCTCAGAATTTCCTCCATTCCAGGCAGCCCGGTACACCGACCTCCTGCGCCCGCAAATGGGTAAGCGGCAATCGCGACGCGTCATGCGAATCTGGATCCGGGCGTTTCGGTTAACCCGAGCAAGGCCCGCATCATGAATGCGCACCTGATTCTTCTTCGCGCCGCCGGTCCCGACTGTCGCCTGTTTGATTCGTTTCGGCGCGTACGAAAACCGGAAGCGCCGCTTTCTGCCGCGGCGAGAATGGCGGCACCGCGCGCCGCGCCGAGCAAGAATCGCGGTCTTGTAACTCTGCACGTAAATGACGCGCTTCGAGCGCGCAGCAGTCCGGCTCGTGTTCTCGAATCAGTTGCGCCAGCTGATCGCGAATCGCGACGAGACAAGCCGAGATTTCAGCGAACTGGCGTTGTGAATGGTGCCAAAGAAAAGCGCGCGCGATTTTCCATTCTCGCCATCGACGATGGCGACCCTCGCAGTTGCGCAAGGAAGCATCGATGGCCAGGACGCGCATGGCTTAATGTTGAACAAACCCAGCGCCAGAAAAATACAGCCCACTGCGCCGATGAACATGCTTACCATCCAGTAGCGTCTGCGCTTCGTTAACGCCGAAATGGCAGCGATGGCAATTGCAATCTGAAATAAGGTCACGCCACGCGCGAAGACCTCATGCCGATGAAAATTGCTCTTCGCTTCCGTCTCCCTCTCCTGTGCCTCTTTTTGAATCTCGTTTTGTTCCTCGGAATATTTTTCCGCCTTTTCCCGGTCCGCCTCGCTGCTCGAACCACTCAAGCTCACTTTTTGCGTCCAGGACTGCGGCCTTGATCCCTTTCGCCTGATAAAATGCCCACTGATCGGCCGATTCGATTCTGTCTCATCACTGCTTCGTTGGCATGACTTCCGGAAGCAGTCCGGCGATTGCCGCCAACACTGCGAGAAGTCGCCGCATACCAGGGCCACCCACGAAATCCATTTCTCGCCGCCGTGCCCGGCATGGTGATGAATTCTTCGTGCAAATGTTCCAACGGCACTTCGGCTTCTTCCATTGCACGTAGCTTAGAATCGCGAGTGCCCGGTTCAAAGATGGAATCGACAAACTTCCGAGTTGCTCCTCCTTAATTAGTAACAATGGAAGCAACGGCGTCGCGAAAACTAAACTTGCCAGATTTGTGGCCGTGCTTTCCCTGCCACAGAACGGCGCCATCGGCGAGAATGTCCGGCCTTCGCTCGCTGAGTTCATCAGAATCGCAACGGCCAAACTGGGACCCGCAGGAGTTCATTTGTTTCGGCGATCTCGGCATTTTTCGCAAAGATTACGTCAAGCGCGCGCTCGAGGATGAAATCGGCGGAGCTCTACCGCCGCTCGATCAAGAGGTCATCGAAAGTCCGCAGCAGCACGAAGTGCTGACCGAGAACATCGAGCAAGCAATTCGAGCGCAAGCTGACCTTTGGGGAACATTTGTCGGATAAAATCGCGGAGTTTGGCGGGAGCTGGAAATTCATCATCACGTTCGGCGGCGTTATCGTCGTCTGGGTCGTGCTCAACGCAGTGCTCCTGCTCGACCGCGGCTTCGATCCTTACCCGTTCATTCTCCTTAATCTTATCCTTTCCTGCCTGGCCGCATCGCAAGCGCCCGTCATCATGATGAGCCAAAACCGGGCGGAAGCGCGCGATCGATTACGGGCGGAAAACGATTATAGAGGTCAATCTCAAAGCCGAGCTCGAGATCCGGCACCTGCACGAGAAAATCGATCACCTCCTGCGAAAACAGATGCAATCGGCTCTTCGAAATCCAGCAGATCCAGATCGAGCTGCTGGAAGAGATCAGCCAGCGAAAACGCGGCGCACCACGCGGGCCAGGGTCACGCAGCTGCAGCCTCGCCGGAATCTGCCGGTTAGCGCCGCCACAGCGCAGCGGTCTATGACCGCCGAAATTATCGGGCGTCTTTGCAAGACGCCATCTAATTAGATCGGGGTCTCGCCCGCCTTCGCTTAGCTACGGCGCGACAAGCAGAGACGGCCTACAATTCTGACGCGGGGACGGCGGCAGCTACAACAACGTCATCGACCGATAAATCCTCACGCCAGGACGTAACGCCCGGTCTTCCTGGTTCCGATCCGCCGCACCAATCCGGCTTTGATCAGCGGTCGCAACAAATCGAGCGCGCCCTGCTTCGATACCCCGATTCCATCCCAAATTTCGCGCGGTGTCATCGCCTTTTGCTCGCGCAACAGATGTAACAATTGTTCCTGTTTCGGCCGCAGGACGAGCCGGTTTTCCCGCATGCGCCGACAATTTTTGGATTCGAGTCCACACCCGCTCCAGCGTCCTGCGCAATCCCTCGGCGCTATATTCCAGCCAGCTCGTCAGATCGTCTTTTCCTTTCGCACCTTGATGAAAGCGGCGTAGTAGCGCGGCCGATCTCCCCAATAGTACATCGTCGATCGAAAAAATATGATGGCTGTCAAAGCGACGCCGATACAGTTCCCACAACGCCCAGCATCCGCCCGGTGCGTCCATTCCCGTCCGCAAACGGATGAATCGTTTCGAAACGATGATGAATAATAGCCGAGCTCAGAATCGGCGAAATTCTTCGTTGCCTGGACGTTCCACCAATCGAGTAACGCCGACATCATCCGGTGCACTTTCTCGGGTGGCGGCGCGACATGGCTTCCCACTTCGCACCCGAATCGTCCGGTAACGTCCGGCAGTTCCTGATCCATCACCGCGCCCGCCATGATGCGATGCAATTTCAATACCTCGGAGTGGGTCACGGCGCTGCGTTGCGCGTTCTTTTCCACAAAACGCAAACCGGCAAAATAATTGGTCACTTCCCGTTGCGAGCGCGGTCCCGTCGCCGGCACCTCCCGCCCCTCCTCGATCGCGCGCACCTGCTCCAGCGTCAGCGGATTCCCCTCGATAGCGGTGGAAGAATGCGCATTGCGGACACGGGTGTCCTTCTGCAGGGCCGGAATCCAGGCCACCTGCACCGCCGCCGCGGAAATCCGCTCGCATGCAAGGCCGCAACCTGCTCTACTTCGCTGAGAAGACGCGGGGTAATGGTGTAAACGGCCGGGTACTTCATAACGAATTAGTCAAGCATAAGTCAAGTTAGTGAGTCAAGCCGCGCAGACACGATTGGTCAAGCGTAAGTCAATTTTTGAGTCACCCCCGGGCAGCGACCGCAACGGCTTGAATCAGCACGCGAGACCGTCGCCCCCTCAGCCACGGAATTGAATTGCGCAGATGGCGTTAATTCTGCGACGTTGTCCGCGGGCCGAGGTCAGCGACCCCGGCTACAGGCGCAATTTGAAGCGAGTCGAGTTTTGCGCGGTCTCAGGCGATCTGCCGAATGCGCTCTGCCACGATCGGGTCGAAGGCTGGTTCATTCCGGGAGTGTCACCGATCAAGACCTGCATGGTGCATCGCGCAGTGCTGGTCGATGTCGCTACCGGTTTGCGATTGCCAGTCGACAACCGCACCCGGGTGGTCGGTTGTCACACCCCTACTTTTTGAAATTGCCGTTGAAGGCCTTGCCTCATCACCGGAACATAACCTTCCCATGTCTCGGCAATACACGCTGCAACGCACCCATCGGCTTTACCGGGGCGATTGATTACGCGGCAGAATTGAATGAGCAGCAATTGGCGGCGGTGACGGCGCCGCCGGGGCCGATGTTAATCATCGCGGGTGCAGGCTCGGGAAAACGCGGACGCTGACGTATCGTGTCGCCTATTTACTCGAAAACGGGGTGGATGCGCGCAACATTTTGTTGCTGACTTTCACCAACAAAGCCGCGCGACAGATGCTCGATCGGGTGGCCAATCTGTTGCCGGTGGACGCGGCCGGGATCTGGGGCGGCACGTTTCATTCCATCGGCAACCGGATGCTGCGACGGCACGGCAGCGCACTGGGCTATGCATCCGGATTCACCATCATGGATCGCGAAGATCAAAGGATTTGATCGCGACGGTAGTGGCGAGCTCGGGGATTGATCCGAAAGAAATGCGGTTTCCCAAGGCCGATGTGCTGGCGGACATTTTCAGTTTCGTCGTCAACACCGAGCGACCGATCGGAGGAATTGCTTTCCGAAAAATTCCCTTATTTCCTTCCACTACTCGAGCAGATCAAAGATGTGCAGGCGCGTTATGAACGAAAGAAGAAAGCGACGAACTCCCTCGATTTTGACGATCTCCTTGAGAAAACGCTGCGAATGCTAGTCGAGCACGAACACATCGCGCGCGTTTACCGGCGACAATTCCAATTCCTCCTGGTCGACGAATATCAAGACACGAACAAAATCCAGGCCGATTTTATCGATCTACTTCGGCCAGCGAACATCAGAACGTGATGGTGGTCGGCGATGATGCGCAATCGATCTACTCCTGGCGCGGCGCGAATTTCCAAAACATCCTTGAATTTCCGAACCGCTATCCGAAGGCGCAGATGTTCCGGATCGAGCTCAATTATCGCAGCGTGCCTGAGATTCTCGAAGTCGCCAATCGTGCGATTGCCGGCCAACGTCAAGCAGTTCAAAAAGAACCTGAGCGCGACGCGCGACTCGAAAGCGATGCAGCCAGCGCTTATCGCACTGAACGATGGGAGCGAACAGGCGCAATTCGTGGCCCAACGAATCCTCGGAGCTGCGCGATGAAGGAGTGGAGCTAAACGAAATCGCGGTGCTTTATCGCGCGCATTATCACGCGGTCGAATTGCAGCTCGAACTGTCCCGGCGCGGCATTCCCTACCAAATCACCAGCGGAATTCGATTTTTCGAACAGGCCCACATCAAGGACGTGGCGTCGTTCATTCGTTTCGTGGCCAATCCACGTGACGAAGTCGCATTCAAACGCATGGTGCGATTATTGCCGGGAATCGGCGGTAAGCTGGCCGAGAATCTTTGGGCTGGCTGGGAGAAAGAGCTAAACGCTTCACCACTTCCTGTAGCCAGAGTCGATGACTCGGCCCGGGATCAACGATCCCGGCTACAGAAGCAGCAGCGGCCGACGACTCCCAAAGAGTTCGCGAGCAAGGCCGCGGCTACAGCATCGGCGAGCGGTTGCTCAAACTCAGCGTGAGGGCACGCTCAAAAAAATGTGGGAACAACTGGCGCAAACACTCGACGAAATTGCGCCGAAGGGAAAACCGAACCCGCCGAGTGAGATGATCGTGTCGGTGGTGGAAGCGATCTATGACGATTACGCGAAGGCGAACTTCACCAACTACGAACTGCGCCGCGAAGATTTGAATCAGTTGGCGTCGTTCGCCCGCCAATTCAGCGACGCGCAGGAGTTTCTGTCGCAGCTCGCGTTGATCAGTAACGTCGACGCCGAGCCGACGCCGAATGCAGCAGCGGACAAGGAAGCGGTAAATCTGTCATCGGTACATCAGGCGAAAGGCCTGAATTTCACACCGTGTTCGTCATCTGGCTGACCGACGGAATGTTCCTGAGCTCGCGCTCGCTCGAAACACGCGATGCCATTGAAGAAGAACGCCGCCTCTTTTACGTCGCGATCACGCGCGCGCGCGACGAACTTGTATCTCAGCTACCCACACATGCGCTTGAATGCCGGTTTTGGCGACGTTTTCCAGCGGCCATCACGGTTCCTCGAAGGAAATTCCGAGCGAGCTCGTCGAAGATTGGAATATCACGAGGGGACGATCATCCGCAGATTTCGTAGATCTACCCGGATAAAAACGATGCCTCGAATCTGCGGAAATCTGCGTAATCTGCGGACCTGAATGAATTTGTCGCCGGAAAATAAGATCGCAGGCGTTCTCGCCCCGTTGTTTGCACTGCGAAGCCAGCATGGTCTCGGGATCGGGGATGTCGAGACGCTGCGCGAGTTTATCGAGTGGGCGCGGGAGATTGGATTTCGGCGTAGTGCAACTCCTGCCGATCAACGAAGTCGGCCGCGATAACTCGCCCTACAACGCCATCAGCGCGATGGCGATTGAGCCGACGACATTGCACCTTGCTCCGCGGTTCGCCGGCGGAACTGACGCAGGAGGCATTCGAGAGCGTGATGGCTAACGAGAATCTGGCAGCGCTGCGACACGGGCCGGTGAAGTATGAACGCGTCAGGAAGTCGAAACGGGAGTTACTCGAGTGCGCGTTTAACAATTTTCAACTCAACGCGACCGCAAATCGTCAGACGGAATTCGATCAATTTTGCGAACGCGAATCTACGTTGGCTGAAGTCGTACGCGTTTTTTCGCGCGCTGATGGAGCTGAACGGCGAAAGCGAAACGTGGGACGAATGGCAAGCGTGAACATCGCGATCCGCAAGACGGCACAGACCTGGCTGGGAGAACAGCCAACCAGAGATGCGGCACCGAATTTTCTGCGAACGCGAAAGATTCTTCTGCTACGTGCAATGGATCGCGGACGAACAATGGCACGAGCTAAGGAAATTTGCCGAAGAACGCGGTGTCGCTCTGATGGGCGACATTCCGTTCGGCGTCAGTTATTACAGCGCCGATGTTTTCAGCGAGCGCGAGATTTTCCATCTCGATTGGTCGGGGGCGCGCCGCCAGAGCCGCTATTTCAAAGACGATGCAGTTCACGATGAAGTGGGGACAAAACTGGGGGCATCCCGGTTTACAACTGGCCAGCGACTGCGGGCGCAAGACTTCGCCTGGTGGCGACAGCGGGTGCGCGGCGTAAAACGAATCTTCCACATCTTCCGTATCGATCACGTGCTCGGTTTTATCGGATCTACGCCTTTCCGTGGCGACCAGCTAGAAACACAGGAATTTCTGCCACTCGATTGCAATGCGCAAATGCTCGCGAAAACCGGCGGACAATGGCCCCATTTCACGCCGCGCGACGATGAGAACGCGGAGAATGCGGAAGCCGAATCGCCGCGAAGGCGAGGAATATTTGCGGATGGTGCTTGCTGAGAGCGGAGCGACCCGCGTCGTCGGTGAGAAGACCTCGGCACGGTGCCGGGATATGTGCGACCAAGCTTGCGACTCGCTGGGCATTGCCGGATTCAAAATTCCGCAGTGGGAATTTCTGCACGGGCAAATGACGCCCGGAAGTCAGCTTGAAGCGGTTATCGGTCACGACTTACGCGACGCATGATCACAAGCCGATTCGTCAATTATGGGCGGAAGTAGTCGACGAAAAATCGCCGACTCATGCTCAGGCGCGTGGAAGATTGTGCTCAAGATCGCGCAGTTCTGCCGGGATCGCGCCGCGCGAAGGGCTTGAATACGAGCGTGATTTTTATCCCGCAATGATGAGTGCACTGTTCAATAGCAACTCGTGGCTCGCGATTGTGATGATCACCGATCTGCTCGCTCGCAAAGATCGATTCAATGTTCCCGGGACGACTCTCGAGACGAATTGGGCACGGCGTTTGCCGAAAACGATCGCGCAAATGCGCGACAGCCGCACAGTTCGGCGCAGAATAAAAGTGATTCGCGAGCTGCTGGAGAAAAGCGGAAGAATTTGATCCACAGGTTTTCGCAGATTTCCGCAAATTAAAATTCCGGAAAAAATCTGTGTAAATCCGCGTAATCTGCGGATAAGAGACTCTATGAAATCTGCAATCAAAGTCGCCGTTACCGGCGCGGCCGGACAGATTGGTTACTCGCTCGTTTTCAGGATTGCCTCCGGCGCCATGTTTGGTCGTGAGCAACCAATCGCGCTTGTCGTTCATCGAAATTCCGAATGCGCTCGGCGCGCTCGATGGCGTGGTCATGGAGTTGCACGATTGCGCCTTCCCGTTGCTGAAATCGATTACACCGACCGCCGGACCTCGACGAAGGATTTCGCGATGTGAATTGGGCACTGCTCGTGGGCAGCGTGCCGCGCAAAGCGGGAATGGAACGGAAAGATCTGCTCGGAATTAACGGCAAGATTTTCATCGGCCAGGGTCAGGCGATTGAAAAGAACGCCGCGGCGGATGTGCGGACGCTGGTGATCGGAAATCCGTGCAACACCAATTGCCTGATCGCGATGAACAATGCGAAACAAATTCCGCGCGATCGCTGGTTCGCCATGACGCGGCTCGATGAAAATCGCGCCAAAGCGCAGCTCGCGCACAAAGCTGGCGTCGACGTCACAGCGGTGACGAACATGACGATCTGGGGAAATCATTCCGCCACGCAGTATCCGGACTTTTACAATGCAAAAATAAATGGGCGCGCGGCGAACGAAGTCATTGGTGACGAAGCGTGGCTGCAAGGAGATTTCATTTCGACGGTTCAGCAGCGTGGCGCTGCGATTATCAAAGCGCGGGGCTCTCGTCAGCGGCGTCGGCTGCGAACGCGGTGATCGACACCGTGCGTTCTTTAACAACCGATACGCCCGGGAAGGATTGGCACAGCGTCGCGCTCTGTTCGAACGGCGAGTTACGGCGTTGAGAAAAGCTTGATCGCATCCTTTCCGAGCGCGTGAAAAGCGGAAAAGTGGAAGTGGTGACCGGAGTGCCGATCAACGAATTCAGCCGCGGGAAAATCGACGCGAGCGTGAACGAATTAAAGGGAAGAAAAGTCGCTGGTGGGCGACTTGTTAGGCGCCTGATCCTTGTCCTCCCGAACCGTGAAAGACGGTGGGGACCTCGCGTCCGGGGATGATTGGACTGCCCAATCCGCTCGAAGTGAGTCGATTGTGAATTGCCCATCTCGTTCGCTCCGGACTGATCGCGAGTCGGCAGCGTGAACCAAAAGGTGCTTCCTTTTCCAGGTTCGCTCTGAACGCCGATCTTTCCTTGGTGCGCTTTCACAGCAAGCTGGCAAAAGGCGAGCCCCAGACCAGTCGAATGCCGATGTTGGCGGCCACTGTTTGTTTGTCCAAATTTCTCAAAGATGTATTCATGCTGGTCGCGCGGTATCCCCTCGCCGTTGTCGCTGACAGAAATGGTGACGTCAGCCCCCGTGCGCTCAACATTTATCCGGAATTGTTCCATCTGATTTTGTGAATTTCAGCGCATTGCTGATGAGGTTCTCAAGAATCCGCCGGATGACATCGGCATCGCAAGAGACTGCCACTGGCTCTGCGTGGCATCTCGCAACGGAGAGTGCGACCTCGCAGGACGGGGGTAAATCGATCCGCAGCGTTGCGCGCGATCTCCGCGAGGTCGTGATCTTGTAAGCGGAGTGGCATTTTACCCGCCTCGAGCCGACCGACATCCAGAAGCGTAGTGATCATGTCGCTCATGTCATCCGCGCCCCGTTTTGCCCCAGTAACACACTCTGCTTCATCAGGATTCAATTTTTCGGACGCCATTTGTTCCAGAACATCGACATAGCCGGTAACCAAGCTCAGGGGCGAGCGCAGATCATGAATGATCATATGGGTAAGGTCATCCCGCGTTTGTAATGTCGACCAAAGTCTGCCTTTCTCGAGACGTTCAAAGGTGAAATCCGAAACCAGGCAGAAAAAACGATCGAGTTGAGGGCCAGAAGTGGTGGCAGGCAGGGAAGATAAAGGTTTTGGTGGTTGTAAACCAAAGGGCGAAAAATGGTGCAGCGGCGTCAATCCCCGAGAGCAAGCAAGCGCAGCCACGGAGACCGGATGCTTAGCCACAGGACAGCTCCGAGGATGGCGGTCAGTATCGTCACAACTGCCCTGGCAAATGGCGAAAGGTCTCTGACTGATTCGCCATGGAGCAAGGGCATTGAGAACGTTGAGGTGGACCTCGGCCCCTGGCATCGGGCCAAACGGCGTCAGCAATTCATCCTTCTGCCACTTTCCTTCCGCCCCGACGACTACAATCTTGTCGCGGACGAGCTCGCCGGAGCGGTAATTGTGTTCCCAGTATTCCGGAACAAAGATTTCGAAGAGCGGGCGGGGACGAAAAGCCGTTCGTGGCGGGCCGGTGAACCGGATCAGATGCTCGGCGAGATCGTTTGGAATCAGTTCTCGGTGCCCGGCTTTTGAAACAACGCGTGCCGACAACGAAAGGTAAGTCGCCACCGGATTCTCGCGCTCACGAAAAGCAACTTCGATATTGAGCTCCGCGCACAACATTGTTTTCATCAGCAAAAAATTCGTGAACCCGACGCGTTCATCTTGCGTCGGTGTCTTCGGGATCAACGTTTCGGTCGGCGGCTCATAGCTGGAAGGAATTCTGGACGATCGCTCGATGTTGTCAGGAGAAACGAAATTGCTTCCAATAACCGCGTGAGCCTTGAATTTCTCCAGTGCGACACGAAAGGCATCATCACCGGGGCGGAAGCGGAAAATAGGCAATCGAAAGCGACAACCTTTGCGCCAGCGCGGACGAGGCGCTCCAGAATCATGGCGTAGATTTCGCGGTTCCAAGGCCAACCTCTGCTCATGATCTCGAGGGCGCGGCGCGATCTGGGATCGCTTGAACTGGACGAGAACAACCCTTGAAGGTCGAGTGTTTCATCCAGGGTTACAGAATCGGAATCAATGGCGAGGAAGAGCAGGTCTGGATTAGCCGGAGTTGTGCGGCCGGAGCGGGCGATGGCGTCCCGAATCCGGGATTCGGTCTGCCTGTAATAGTCGGGAGAGGTGAAATCCAGTAGAGTCGCGGCTGCGGCACAAAGCGTTGCAAAGAGAAGGACGACCAGGGTGCGCCTATTGGGCATGATGGTCCGACCCAGCGGGAAATATGCCGATAGAGAGAACGCTTTCGGGCTGCGTCCCACGGATGGGGTCCACTGGTGGGACCTGAGGTTCTCGGGGTGAGGCCAAAACTGGTTGATGATTCGATTCTAAATACAGAATTTATACAACAATCGCCAGAATATATGCTCAAGACCAGGTTTGCTCTAGCCGCTGTCGCCCTCTATTCCGGCGTCTTTGTTGAGCAATCCGTTGCTGGCCCTCTCACCTCCGCCGAGGTCACCAAAATCATCAACCGGGTCAGTGTGATCGAGCCCGCAAAAGGCGATCGTCCTGCTGCCGTGCGCGATGTCATCAAAGATGATCTCGGTCTACAGACGGGCGCCAGATCCCGCTCGGAGTTGCTTTTTCAGGATAACACCCTGACGCGCGTCGGTGCGGAGACATTTTTCAGTTTCAAAACCGGCACACGGGACATGACTCTGGAGAAAGGATCCATGCTTCTGCAAGTGCCGAAAGGATTAGGCGGAGCGAAAATTCACACCGCGGCGGTCACGGCGGCCATCACCGGCACGACGATAATGATGGAATATAGCCCTGGGCAATACCTTAAGGTTCTGGTGCTCGAAGGTAGCTTGCGTTTATCGCGAAATGGATCCCAGTGATTCATTAGTTTTGCATCCGGGAAAAATGGTGATCATGCGACCGGACGCAAAAAGATTCCCGACCCGATCGACGTTGATCTGGCACAGATCGTTAGGACATCGACCTTGGTAAACTTTCCCGGCAGTAATATTTTGCCCAGCATGCCGCTTATTCAGGCGGCAATCAACGACCAGGCTAAGGAATTGGAAACAAGGAACACTTGTTCCGACAAATTTGGTGATGGGGCACGGCACCACCGTGGTTTTGGCTTCAAACAATCAGCTGAACAAAACCATCGGCTCACTCACCGGCTTAGGCTGCGAGTCACAACGGCGCGCCTGTAGCCACAACCGCCACCTCCGCTGCCGCAAACAATGTTCTGGGCTCTGGCCCTGCGGTTTCGGTCTCCAGCAGCGCTCAGCTTGTGTCGCTGCTGGGCAACGCTGCCCCGGTTCTGGCGGGACAATCAACGTTGCTCCGGGCCCCGTTAACACCGGTGCAAAGGTGGCCGGGGCAGTCAGCACCAGCGCGGGTAGTGCTGAGCGTGAACGTCGGCGCCAACGTCTCGTTAGGCGGCAAATGACGGTAAGTTCCGCTGGCCCTCACCCAACACTAGCGGGACTGCCAATTGTTGGAAGCAATCCGACTGCGGGCAACGGTATCGGGTCACTTCCAGGGTAGTATCGGCCCGAGACCCAAAGAGTGATCTACTTCAGTAAAAGTAGTAAGAGATCCTCCGGTTTCGCTAAGGGTAACAAAACATAGGCGCTACTTCTTGCGCCTGGACGTCTTAAGCAAAATATATCCCGTCGCGCATGCCATATACACAGTGCGGCAGAACGTCCCCTATCACGGATTCGTATCACACGGGATTGGTAGGGCGAGATTGTCTCAGCCGATGCTCGCTCATGATCCGATTGCTGCATCATGGCACCGGGCTTTGGCAAGATTGCGTGGCGCGTTGACGTTGTCGGGCGCGCGAGAAAGATCGCAAAAGATGGAGCGAGCAGTCATGCCAGTCCGGCTCTGACCTCGATGCGAATGTTCGGCGGCGAAGCCGCTATCCTTTGGCATCGCCCGACGGAGTGGCCGATCCACCTCGACGGCGCCAACCTTTCATACAACATTTATTGCTCCCGAATTAGCAGCTCTGTCTTCCGAGCAAACGCGAAGGATTTCTCCCAAACCCGAGAGCAATCGTGAGATCATTCGTCCGGAGCCGGACTGGCATTATCTTCGCGGCTCAAGATGACAATTTATTGCCAGTGAGGCGTTCGAAGGCCTCGACGTATTTCGCGCTCGTCTTCTCGATAATTTCCGGCGGCAAATGAGGCGCGGGCGGCGTTTTGTCCCAGTCGAGGGTTTCCAGATAATCGCGGACGAATTGTTTATCGAAACTGGGCGGGCTTTGTCCAACCACATACTGGTCTTTCGGCCAGAAACGCGACGAATCCGGCGTAAGACATTCGTCAATCAGCAGCAACTTCCCGTCGAGCGTACTGAATTCGAATTTAGTGTCGGCGACAATGATGCCGCGTTCACTCGCGTAATCCCGACCGGCGGAATAAATTTCCAGACTTAACTTTTCAACCCAAGCGGCGGTTTCGTCGCCGAGCAAACGGCGACACTCGTTCATGTCGATGTTTTCGTCGTGACCCTGTTCGGCCTTGGTTGAGGGCGTGAAGATGGCCTTCGGTAACGGCGAGGCCAGCTGCAAGTTCGGCGGCAATTGGATTCCGCAAACACTTTGCGATTGCTGGTATTCCTTCCAACCGGATCCGGCCAGATAACCGCGCACCACGCATTCGACCGTGAGCGGTATGGTTTTTGCGCACAATCATGGAACGACCAGCCAACTGATCGCGGAATTTTTTAATTGCGCAGGAAACTCATCGAAATCCGCCGTGACAAAATGATTATCGATCTTCTGAAAACGGCTGGAACCAGAACGCCGAAATCTGATTTAAGACCGCGCCTTTGAATGGAATCGGATCAGGCAGGATTACGTCGAAGGCGGAGAGGCGATCGCTGACGACGAAGAGGAGGGTGTCGCCGAGGTCAAAGACTTCGCGGACTTTGCCGCTGCGTAGTTTTTTAATTCCCGGAAGGTCGATGGAGCTTTGCGGTCGAGTTTGCATTCCCCAACGCTGAACGCTCAACACTCCAACTTTCAACGTCCAATCAAGAGGCCGTTTGCTTGGTTGAGCGTTGGACGTTGGACGTTGGACGTTGGACGTTGACGTTGATCTTTCTATGGCTGGAATTGTCGTTCGACCGCGCGCCCGAATCCTGCATGGCCACGACTGGGTTTTCTCGAGCGAAGTGCTCAAAGGTTTTTGGCGACCCGGCCGATGGCGACGTCATTTCGATCAAGGACGGACGCGACCAAAATGCTGGGGAGTGCGATCTGGAATTCGAAGTCGCAGATTGTGGCGCGGCGTTTCTCTCATCGGCGGCAGGAGCTTGATGTTGATTTCTTCAAACGAAGAATCACGCAGGCGGTGGAATATCGTGCCCGCCGCCGAGTTGAACCCGGAACTGCATCGCGTGGTTTGGAGCGAGAGTGATGGAGTGCCGGGGTAATTCTCGATCGATACAGGGATCAATTTGTTTTGCAACTAACGACTCTTGGGATGGATCAACGCCGGGAAATATTGGTCGATGCAATCCGAGAGGCTCTGCTTCCGGGAAATATCATCGAGCGCAGCGACGCGGCGGTGCGACGCGCGGAAGGTTTACAACCAACTAGCGGCGTGCTGCGGGGCGAGGCTCGGCAATACGAATTCGAAATCTGTGGGGTGAAACTTCTGATCGATCCTCTGAGCGCGCAAAAGACCGGATTTTATCTCGACCAACTTCCGCATTATCCGGCGGTAGCGGGGTTGGCGGCAGGTCAGACGCGTTCTCGATTGCTTTACCAACGAGGGAGCATTCGCGCTGACCTGTGCCCGGGCAGGGCGCGACCGATGTAATCGGTGTCGAGATGCAGACGAACGCCCTCGCGGCTGCGCGCGAAAATGCGAAACGCAATCAACTTACGGCGCGCTGGGTCGAACAGGATGTCTTTCCCTATTTGCGCGCCGCAGAGAAAGCCGGAGCGCAATTTGACCTAATCATTCTCGACCCGCCGTCGTTCACGAAAACGAAGAGCGGCATACGCGACGCCATTCGCGGTTATCGGGAGCTCCATTTACGCACCTTCAAGTTGCTCTCGCGCGACGGAATCCTGGCGACGTTTTCCTGTTCCCACCACATTAGCGATGCAATTTTATCCGAAACAATTTCGGCGGCACTGGTGGACGCGCGCCGATCGGCGCGACGGCTCCGACGTTTCGAACAAGCGCTCGATCACCCAGTCGTACCGACCATGCCGGAGACGGAATATTTCAAGGGCGTGTTGTTGGAAATGAGGCCGTCGATTTGAAGTCCGAGCCGGACTGCATGTAAGAAACAGCTGTTCCTAGTGCCTCCGTGATGCGATCAGTCGGAAGAAAAATTTCGTCAATGACGATGAAAAGTCTGGAAATTCGAAGTTGAATCTTTAATGTCCGATTAAATTGGAGCCGGGCACAACGCTTTGCTCCGCAAAACCCATGCCAGAACGGACTCGTGCGATGGAACAGATGCTTGAATTAACCGAGGAAGATGCAGTTACTCCCGAGCTGCTCGATTCACAGGTGCAAAAGGCGCAGGAACAACTGCTGCAATTGCGCCGCCAACAGGAGCAGATCGAAAAACAAAAGCGCGAACTGGAGGAACTCAGCCGGCGGCAGGAGGAATTGGAGCGCGGTCGGGCGGAGATGACCGACAAGCTGACGCGTTCCCTCGTCGTGCTGGAACGCGAAGCCTACGAGACGCAGAAGCAAACTCGAACAACTCCGGGCCACGCGCGAAAGCTTCGGGCAACATCTCGAAATCCTGGAAGGGATCGATCCCAAAGGTTGGAATTCCGCGGATTTGCACCGGGAATTGAGCCGGGCGCTGAGCACGGTGGATGATGCGCGCGCGGAATTCAGCCAGCAGCGGAGCCGGTTGCAAGCGATCGCGACACAGGATGCGGAAGACGTGCCGTTGCCCGGAAGCGGCGCCGGAGATGGCGCGCGAGCGCGAGGCGAGAGCGTCGTTCGGGCAGTGGGTTTTGATCGGATTCGCCCCTCTCGCTGCCGCTGATCACGGTTGGATTGATCGAGCTTGCTAATCTTCTGGTGGATGGCGCAGGGGCTAAGATTTGCGGAATGATTCGGCGTTCGCCTAAATCCGGCTCGGCAGTCGATCAGCAACAAGAGGAGCTGGCGCACCGCGAGAATGAGCTGCGCGATCGGATGCAGAAATTGCAGCGGATGATCGATGACGCGCCGCGGCTGGCGCGGGAAACATCGCGGCGGCAGCGGGAGGAACTGCTGGAGCGAGCCAACCAGCGCGGCAGCCGCCTCGATGCGTCGTCTGCTCATTGCGCGATAAGCGCTGGGACGATGACTGAATCGGGTGTGCGCCGGCCTGGTTCGTTGCGCAAGGAACGCCGGGAAGGCCGGATCATTTTTCTGGTTCTGGTGGTTGCGCTGGCTGCGGCGGTGACGTGGCTGATGACCCGGCTTCCATTTCTAAAATGGCAAGCGAACTCGACGTCGGCTACGTGCGCGCAATTAGCCAGGCTGCAATTGACCGCCGGAAGAGACGGAGCTTTTTCAAAAGCAACTCGGCGACGTTTTGAATTTACGCTGAGAAATTAAAGTGAAGTGAACGTTGAGGGCGTGGAACCGGCTGCGCATGCGTGTCCCGATTTTCAATGTCTTTCGCGCAGATAAAGCTAAGCGATTGGTTCACTGCCAGCGAAGCGCTTGAGCAACGCGCCGCGCCAGGCCAATAATCTTTTCATCGTTACCAAAGTGGTGGAATGACGAAGCGCGAGCTGCCGGCGCTCAGCATCGTCGAAGTTCAGGGATCTGCTGCGGCGGCGCGAAGTTTCGCCAGCCGAAGTGCTGCAGTCGCTGGAAGAGCGAATCAATGCCGTTGACGATAAAATCGGGCGCGTATCTGGCGCACGATCTCGCCGCGGCGCTGGCGCGAGGCAGAAAAAGCGGATGTGAATTTGCCGCTCGGGCGGGATCCCGATCGCGCTGAAGGATTTGATCAACGTCGAAGGCCAGCAATGCACCTGCGGCTTCGAAGATTCTTGCGCGGCTATCGCGCACCTTATACCGCAACCGCGATCGAGAAGTTGCGCGCACACGGTGCGATTCCGTTCGGACGAACGAACATGGACGAATTCGCGATGGGATCCTCGACGGAAAATTCGAGTGTGCAGCTGACGCGCAATCCATGGGACCTTGTCGCGCGTGCCCGGTGGATCAAGCGGCGGATCAGCTGCAGCTGTGGCTGCTGATATCGCTTTTGGGGCGCTCGGCACCGACACCGGCGGATCGATTCGTCAGCCCGCGGCCTTGTCCGGGAGTAGTCGGCTTCAAACCCAGCTATGGTCGGGTCTCGCGCTTCGGTCTCGGTCGCTTTTGCGTCCTCTCTCGACCAAATCGGACCGTTAACGAAAACTGACACGACTCCGCTTTGCTGATGAACGCAATTGCCGGCCACGACCTGCGGGATTCGACTTCGCTCGACGCACCAGTGCCGGATTACACAAAGAATCTTGGTCGCGATCTGAAAGGAATTCGAATTGGGCTGCCAAAAGAATATATGATTGAAGGCGTCGATCCGGCGGTGAAAACGCGCGGTCACGGCTTCGGTGAAAGCAATTGCAAGCACTCGGCGCGGAAATTGTCGAGGTTTCGCTTCCGCATACCGATTACGCCGTCAGCGTTCTATTACATTTGGCAACTGCCGAAGCGTCAGCCAACCTCGCTCGCTTTGATGGTGTCCGCTACGGCGCATCGGGCGGACAACGTGCGCAGTTTGTTTGACCACTACGCCCGCACTCGTGAAGAAGGATTCGGCGCGGAAGTGAAACGGCGAATTATTCTCGGCACCTACGTTCTCAGCTCCGGTTATTACGACGCCTATTACTTGCGCGCGCAGAAAGTGCGCGAACTCATTCGGCGCGATTTCGTGCGCAAGGCTTTCGAGAAAGTAGACGCTTCGGTCTCGCCGACGACGCCCAACACCCGCGTTCAAACTGGGCGAGAAAACAGCAGATCCATTGCAAATGTATCTGGCCGACATTTTCACGATCGCAGCAAACCTCGCCGGGATTTGCGGGATCAGTGTTCCTTGTGGGTTTGCCAACTCAGAGAGCAGGAAGAAGTTGCCGATTGGGTTGCAGCTACTCGGAAAAGCGCTCGACGAGGCGCGCATTTTTCAGATCGCCCATGCCTACGAACAAAGCACCGACTGGCACAAGGTCGCGCACAAACGCAATTGGCCGATTGCGTTGATGAAGCGCTTACGCAAAGCTACGATGTGATCGCTCGACTGGCTGGCCTGGCAAGGCGATTGAGGCTCCGCCCACGCGGTTTTTCCTGCGCGTTTTGTTTATCACGACCGCGATCACCTTCACCCTGATCTCCCGTTCATCCGGTTTCTGCGCAGCGGCACGGACATGGATTACCGGACCTGGTATCGAAGCGGGTCAAACGGTCCTGCATGGCGACGAGATCTATCCCGCATGGTCAAATCTTCCCGTTCATGTATCCGCCGATGTGCGCGCTGATGTTGGCAGTGCCGGCATTTTTTGGCAAAGCCATGCGATGATTCTCATTTTATCGTCAGTCAACACCGTCGCGTGGCTTCTGTGCATCTCAGGTTTATCAAGCGCGTTGATTTCGGAAAAGCGCATTCAAAACTCGCCGATCGTTATCGCGAATCTTCGTCGTGATGCCATTTGTCTGGTCGAGTTATCATCTCGGCCAACCCAGTCTTGTATTGCTCGCGCTCATGCTCGGTGCGTTTCTCAGCTTGCGTCATCGGCCAGGCAATTCCTGGCAGGCGCGCTGGTTGCAGTTGCGGCCGCGATCAAAGCCTTCCCGTTGCTCGCCATTGCCTACCTTATTTTGTTATCGCCGTTACTGGACGGCTGCGGCGGCCGTCCTGGTTAGCCTCATCATTTTGCTCTTAATTCTGCCAATTCCATTCCGTGGGTGGCAACGAACGGTGAACGACGTTAGCGAGTGGCAACGCGGGATGTTGCGCTATGAAGAAGGCGGAATCGCGCAACGACCGGAGCGCGAGTTACAGCTGGAAAAATCAATCGATTTTCGGCCTGGCCAATCGTTTGCTCAGACGGGTCAGCGTTGATGACGAAGCCGAATCCGCCGGCTTACGCGAATGTCGCCGATCTTAATTTCAGGACGGTAAACATCGTCATTATTGCGAGCGCGCTTCATCGTGGAGCTTCCTTTGTTTGCGGCAATGCCGCGCAACGCTCGCCGCAAAGCGACGCCGGCGAATTCGCCGCGCTTTTGATTCTGATCCTGATGTTTACGCCGCTCGCCTTCGGCTATTTGTTCGTATGGCTAATGGTGCCGCTCGCGCTTCTGATCAAACGCGCCATAGCTTCGGACGATTCAACTTCGCTGACGTATCTGCTCGTTGCCTACGTACTTCTAATTGCGACAGGAATCGCGCCGCGCTTCGCGCAGATTTACGGCAGCCTCTTTTTTGCCGCTTTCGCGCTTTATCTCGCACTCGCGATCAAATCTGTGGCACAGCCATACTTAACGCTGAGGCCGGCTCGGACCTGTGGAGCCAACGGGCAGCCTGCCCGTTGAGTTCCCTGCTAATCAGAAGATAACTTTTCCGCCGGCAACGGCCGCGCCGAATTCTTCTGCTCCGTCACTCGCCGTCCAATCGCACGGGACCAGGCAACGGCAAAACGGATGGCCTGAGCTAACGACATTTTGGATATGCCACGTTGACGATCCCGGAAAACGATCGGCACTTCGCGCACCCGCAACGATTCTCGGCCGCGCACTATTGTTTCGAAAGCAATCTTGAATCCGGCGGCTTGACTAGCAAAACGCAGTAAGCACTCGCGCCGGATGGCAAAGAATCCGCCCATGGAATCGTGCACACCGGTGAGCGGGTAAGCCATCGCAGACGCGACGCGCGAGAGAAACCGTCGCCACGCCGGCCAGCCCGGCGTCGCGCCGCCAGGAATAGTAGCGGCTGCCGACGACCAGATCGGCTTCGTTCGCCAGAATCGGTTGCAACAAGGATGGCGATTTTTTCCGGCGGATGGCTGAGGTCGGCATCCATCACCACAAAAACATCGGCCGATGAGTGCATGCGCGCCGGCGATGATGGCGTCCGGCCAATCCGCGTTCGGCTCCGTCGCGTTCGATCAGCCGCACCCGGTGCTGCAGCGGTCAACGCACGAATCTTCTCACGCGTGCCGTCAGTCGAGCCGTCATCGACGAAGATGATTTCGCCGAACGGGACGTTCGTTTGCTCGATCTGTTCGACCAGCGGCACGATGTTGTCGCACTTCCTCCAACGGTCGGGACAATGATCGCAGGTTGGCATGGGGCTGGAGCCGACGACGGGATTCGAACCCGTGACCTGCTGATTACGAATCAGCTGCTCTACCAGCTGAGCTACGTCGGCGGATTTAGCGCGGGAAAATAGCCGTAAATGCGTCTTCTGCGAGTTCCTCTTCAGCAGAACATCAGAATCCGCGGAATACCCGCCTTCGCCGGGCTCCGGCGGCAGGCGCGAAACACGCAAAACAAACGAGGCCTGCAGGCAACAGGATTAATACCCTGGTGGCAACACCACGATCGGCGGTTCGTCTTCCACCCAGGGAGGGCGTTCGCACTCGACGGATGTGGCGAGGGGTAACGACTGGGGCATCTTCAAGATTTGGAACGGGCGGAGCGATGACCGTTTCTCCCGAAGGTAATCGCAAAACCCAATTGCCATTGGCAGTGGTTCCGACGACTCAGAGCTGGATTCAGACCCGACGCGAAGTGGCGCGCAGCGGACGCGCGACCGGAAGATCTGGCCACGCGCTGGTGGCGAGATTTTCGTTTGGAGGCGCGCGAGTCATCGCGTTTCTGACATTCTCAGAAGAATTTGGCGGTTTAGCTTCCTCAGCAAGCCGTCGAAGACGAATCTTTCGCTGCTGTTCCCGGAACTATCGGGAACAGCACTTGGAGACGGTTCACTTTTTTCGGCGGGCGGCCGTGCTTCCGCAGCGACGAGAGGCTGACTGGCTGCTGACCTGGGCCTTCTGCCGGAGCAGGCGGTTCGGCCATGCGATTGTTGACCGCTAACTGGGGTGACGATGAGCATCTTCGCCGTCGGTCTCGGCGGCTGTTGAGGGCGACGCTGGTATTGGAGATTGTTGCGCGATCACTCGGCGATTGCTCACCCTGTTGAGGTAACGCCACCGGAGCGGCGGATGACTGAGATATTGGCGATGCCGCCGGCGTCGTTTCCGGCACGCCGATTAATCACCTAACGGCTTGCGCTCCCGATTGGCCAATCGCTCCGGCAAATAGAATGCGCCAAAGGCTGCAAGAACAACAATCGCAGCAGCCAGAGCAAGAGCCGGAGCGACCCGTTTCTTCTCCACCTTCTGTGTGCCCGGGATCGCAGCCGGGGCAAAGCTGCGCGTGAAAGCCGTCCGGCGTTCCGCCTTTTGCAAACACGCGCGAATTCTTTCGGCAAACGCACCAAGATCCTGCGGACGCTGTTCGGGATCGGTCCGGAGCATGTGACTAACGAGATTTCGGACGAATCGCGGAACATCCGGAGCTGACAAGCGCGGGTTCGATTCGCGCCAAAGGACGGCGCATCTCCGCTCAGCAAGAACCACATCGGTAGCGCCGAGCGAAAAATGTCCGAGCGAACATCGAGCGGCCCTGTTTTCTCGTTGTTCCGGGCTGGCGAATTGCGGCGGCATCGACGGCACAAGCTCGCGCGTTTCAGCCTCCCCGAGTTCAACTTCACCGTGGGCAAACCGAAATTGCGGACTTTGACGCCTGGCCAACCGCCATCGGCCGCCACTCCGGGAAGGATGATCAGATTCGCGGGCTGGATGGCACGGGGGCCACGCCGCGCTCTTCAGCCGCTGCGCAGCGCATTCGCGACTTGGAATCCGATGCGTAAGACCGCGTCTGCTGGCATTGGTCCATGCTCGTCGATCCACTCCGCGGCCGATTCACCTTCCACGTATTCGGACACAAAACCAGGTGGTCGTCTTCGGCACCGGTGTCGAAAACTCTGGCGATATTATCGTGATCGAGTTTCCGCGCCGCCTGCGCGCTTTTCTTCGAATCGGACCCGCTCGCCTTCGCTCAGACGTGGCCAGAGGGAATGAGCTGCATCGCAACCGTTCGCCCACTGTCGTAGCCGATTGCTTTGTAAGTAACGACGGGGCCGTTGCGCCCGATCTCGCGCGGCAATCCATCGTCGTCTAAACAGACGGAATAGTTTTCGGAAAACATCTTATCCCCTAATCCCGGTTTACCGCGTAACTTACTCTTCGAGCGATCGCGCTGCCCGGACGTAAACAGTCGCGCCACAACCGGGCCGAATCAATTCGGATTTCAGCCAAGCTTCGAGTTGATCATTGCGCTCCAACCTAAAATGGCGAATCTAAGCCTCGTTGCGATACCCCGTGGTGTAACGGTAACACAGCGCCCTTTGGAGGCGTTATTCTTGGTTCGAATCCAAGCGGGGTAGCCACGGTCCGAGCCATACTGGCGGATCGGCCGGACTGGCGGATTCGAACCGGACTGGCGGATCCGGCCGGACGGCAAGGAATTCCTCTGTGGACTTTGTGTGCAGGAAATCAGCTCCTGGACGATGCCATCGACAAGATGCCGATGCCACGGATCAGCCGCTATTCGTTCGGTTTCGGCAGGCGAATATCGATCGTCGCTCCGTTGCCGTGAACGCTGGAGATGGAAATCTTTCCGCCATGAGCTTCCACCACCGAGCGCGCGATGGCGAGCCCGAGACCGGTCCCGCTTGTCTTCCCGTGCGTTACGAAGGGCTCGAAAGTCTTGGCAATATCTCGGGCGGAATGCCAACGCCGGTGTCGGAAATGCGCAGCACAACTTGATCCTGCACCAGGTCAGTAGTGATGGTGAGGATCCCGCCGCCGATCATCGCTTCGCGTGAGTTCTTGATCAGGCTCGACAGCATCCGGACGAAACGGGCGCGATCAATCTCGATGTTCCCGTCGTAACGAATGTGTTTAACGAAATGGATGTTCTTGCCCGGCAGGAGACGCAGCGATTGCTGATTGAGTTCATCCAGCATCCCCCAAATGGAAACGATTTGTTTGTTGAGCTGGGTCGAGCCCCGCGCGTAATCGAGAAGCTCCTGTGTCATGGCCAGCATTCCATCAACCGCCCCGTCGAGCATGCTGGTCAATTCGCGCAATCGCGGATCATTTGTTTCGCTCGCGATCAGATCGGAGCAGCAACGCACGATGCAGATCGGGTTCTTGAGATCGTGAATGATCGAGTTTGCCATGGACCCGACGAGACGGAGCCGTTCGTTGCGCATGATTTCGGTAATGAAATGCGAGTTCACGCTGCGCATGCGTTCGGTGATCGAACGCAGAAAGTTCATGTGCAACCGGCTGGGCGCGAGTTCCAGGATGTGCTGGAAAGTTTGTTCCTTAACCGCGCCAAGCAAAGTTGGCTCCGCGGCTGAAGCCATCGCGGAATGCGGCTGACTGCTCAGAAGCGCATCTTCGCCAAAGAAGTTTCCGGTTTGAATGTAATCGAGCACTTCCTGACGGCCGCCGCGGCGTTGTTTGGAAATCTTGATTGAGCCTTCGCCAACCAAATAAAGCGAATCGCCCAGATCGCCTTCCTTAAAAACGATGTCGCCGCGCTTGAGTTGGAGGATGTTGACGTCGGGCCGGATTCTTTCGAGAACTTTTTCGCCGATGCCTTCAAAGAGCCGATTTCGAGACAACTGCTCGAAAGCTTTTGCAGGCGCGGGACTCATCGAAATTTCAGCCAACAGCGGCGATATCTGTCGTGTCTGCTTTTGACTGATCAGCGCCAGAAAGCACCGAGGTGACAACCGCCAGAATCTCAACCGGCGCGAACGGTTTCCCGACAAACCCGCTCAACCCATTGCTCATCATTTTCTCGAGACGGCCGCTATCAACAAATCCGGCCATCAAAACCACTTTGGCGGCGGGCGCGATCTGCCGCAGACGCTCGAAGGTCTCTTCGCCATCCATCAGCGGCATCGACAGGTCGGTCAGAACAAGATCGTAAGAAGGCCCAGTCGCGGCGGAACAGGTCCAGGCATTCAAAACCCGATTGCGCGACTGCCACCTCATAGCCGGCATCGGTCAAAACGCTGTGCAACAACTCCAGCGCCATCGGGTTCGTCATCCACCACCAGGATGGAGTGCTTGCGTTGATTTGGCGCCCCTGCGATCAACGCTTCGTCAAAGCTTTGCTCCAGGTCGGGCGGCAGCATTCTTTGCTGGTGGCACCGCCAGCTTGCGCGACCAACTGCGCCGTGACTTGTTCCGCGCGCTGCAATACTCGCGCGCAACATCTCAGAAATATTTTTCCGAACCCGGACTTCCTTCCCAGATATTCTCGATCAACGAGCTCGTTCCGGAAATGATCTGAATCAGGTTGTTTAGCTCACTGGCGACTTTAGACTTGTCGTCTTCCTGCAAATTTTGTCGGTTAGATTCACTCATTTATTATAGGAGAGCTGAAGGTCAGGGGTTTGCTGCTAGCTACGGGTTAAAGGGCATCCAACCAAGGCGAGCAGTTTAGATGCCTAAGTCGGCTGCCTGAATTGCAGAAACTTCAGTGGTGCGTGCGCGTTACCTGAGCGAGATCGGATGTGGAAAGGCCTATTCCCGCGGTGCTTGCGTAAGGCAAAATCCGCCGGTGGCCGCCCTCGCCAAACCCCAAAAGTGGGTATGTTTTGGTCCCCTGTTTATGCAACAGCTGGAGATCAAAAACTTACGTGTCGCCATTGGCGAGAACGAGATCATCCGCGATCTCAGCCTCTCCGTTGGCTTGGGCGAACTGCATGCCGTCATGGGCCCGAATGGCTCCGGTAAAAGCACGTTGGCCAAGGTAATCGCCGGGCATCCCGATTACAAGGTCACGAGCGGCGAGGTGCTTATGGATGGCGAAAATCTCTCTGAGCTTCAGCCGGACGAGCGAGCCCGTCAAAGGCCTTTTTCTCGCCTTCCAATACCCGAGCGAGGTTCCAGGGCGTGACGATTGCGAATTTTTGCGCGCCGCCGTGCAGGCGCGTTTGCCGGAAGGTGAGGAGCTGGAAGCGACCGATTACTACGCCAATCTTTACGAAAAGATGGATTTGCTGGAAATCGATCGCTCATTTACCTCGCGCGCGGTTAACGAAGGCTTCTCCGGCGGCGAAAAGAAGCGGTGCGAAATTTTGCAAATGGCCATGCTGGAGCCGCGCTACGCTGTTTTGGATGAAACGGACAGCGGCCTGGATATTGACGCCTTAAAAGTGGTGGCTAACGGCGTGGAATTCGCTGCGCGGGCCAAACCTGGGCGTGCTTTTGATCACGCACTATCAACGTTTGTTGAACTATATCGTCCCCGATTTTGTCCATGTTATGGTGCATGGCCGCATTGTGCGCAGCGGCGGAAAGGAACTCGCGCTGGAATTGGAGGAAAAAGGCTACGACTGGATTCGCGACCACGCAGAGGAGCCAGTGGCAGCGTAATTATTAACAGAGATGAAAACAGACACTTCAGCCGTCAATATCGATCGCGACAAAGGCGACTTTCACTACGAGGTTGATTACGGCTACGACGCCGGCGTCGGTCTCGATGAGCGCGTCGTGAATTATATCTCCGACGTGAAACAGGATCCCGGCTTGGGTCCGCGAATTTCGATTGAAGGCGTTGCAAACTTTCGAGAGCAAACCGCTGCCGACGCATTGGGCGAGCAAAGATCTTGAAGCGATCGACTTCAACAAGATCCGTTACTATCTCGCGCAGGGTCCAGCGCGCGACGCGTTCGTGGATGAAGTTCCCGAAGATGTAAAGCGCACCTTCGAGCGCCTCGGCATTCCGGAGCAGGAACGCAAATTTCTCGCCGGCGTCGAAGCGCAGTTCGATAGCGAAGCCGGTTTATTCCAACATCAAGAAAGCGGTCGGCGAACAGGGCGTGATCTTTGTCGGCTCGACCGAAGGACTTGAAAGAACATCCGGAAATTTTCCGGCAAGTGGTTCGGCAAAGTCATCCCGACCGGCGACAACAAATTCAGCGCCTGAACTCCGCGGTCTTCAGCGGCGGCTCGTTCATCTACGTGCCGCCGGGCGTGAAAGTGAAACATCCGCTACAGGCTTACTTCCGCATCAACGCGGAGAACTTCGGCCAGTTCGAGCGCACGCTCATCATCTGCCGACGAAGGTTCCGAAGCTGACTTACATGGAAGGCTGCACCGCGCCGAAATTCAACACCGCCACTTTGCATAGCGCGGTCGTCGAGCTGGTCGCGCTGCAAGGGCGCGAAGATCCAATACATCACCGTGCAAAACTGGTCGGCAGAACGTTTTCAATCTCGTGACCAAGCGCGGCCTCGCGCACGAAGAATGCCGAGGTGAAGTGGATCGACTGCAACATCGGTTCGCGCCTGACGATGAAATATCCGGGCGTCGTCCTGAAAGGCCGCAAAGCCCGCGGCGAAGTGCTTTCGATCGCGCTGGCCAACAACGGCCAGCATCCAGGATACCGGCGCGAAGATGATTCACGCGGCCGACGAAACGACATCGAACATCATTTCGAAATCGATCTCGATCGGCACCGGCCGCGCCACTTATCGCGGACTCGTCCACGTGCCGAAGCATCTCAAGAATTGCAAGAACAACACCGAGTGCGACGCGCTTCTCATCAATTCCACCGCGCGCACCGACACCTATCCCGCCATCACCGTCCGCGGCACCGGCAACTCCGTGTCAACACGAAGCCAGCGTCTCGCAGGTTTCCGCCGAGCAAATCTTTTACATGCAACAGCGCGGCCTCAGCGAAGCGCAGGCCATGAGCTTGAGCGTGAACGGATTCGTCAACGATCTGGTTCGCCAATTTCCGATGGAATACCGCGTCGAGCTCAAGCGCTTGATCGAGCTCGAAATGGAAGGCTCGGTCGGCTATCTCCGCTCGCCCGCCCATTTTCTGTCTCGCAAAATGAGCTACGGAACTGCTGTCCTTGAGGATGTGACACAATCGCCTGAGGTGAATTCCGATATTATCCCTGCGCCGCAGAAGGCTGCGCGCGACCTGCCGGCATGGTTTCGGCAGCAGCGCGAACAAGGTTGGCGCGAGTTTTCCGCCTTACCAACGCCCGACGCGCAAAGATCAGGCCTGGCGATTCTCCAACGTCGATGCGCTCGACCTTACACCCTACCGATTCGGAGCCGCGCCGTCCGAGGATGAACAGGCCGAAATCCTCGAGCGATCAACCGCTCTCAATGGCAAAGCGGGGCGCCTTATCTTTTGCCAACGATCAACTTGGTCGAGCGAGACGCGCTGTCCGGAATCGCTGCGCAAAGCCGGAGTCATTTTTCAGCCGCTGGAACGTGCGCTGATCGAGCATGAGGACCTCGTGCGGAAACATTTCATGGCCCAGCCAGCTGCCCTCGGCTCCACCAAATATCGCGGCCCTGCATCGTGCCCAAGTCCGCGCCGGCGCCTTTGTTTACGTCCCGCGCGGGGTGGAACTCGAGCTGCCGATCGAAATTTTTCACTGGCTGATCGAGCGAAAACGCCGCCGTCTTTCCGCATTTGCTTCTGGTTGCCGATGAAATGGCGAAAGTCACAGTGCTCGAGCACTTCCGGTCGTTCGACAAAAACTGCGCACGGATTTGCTTGCGGAGTGAACGATCTGATCGCGGGACGCGGCGCAACGGTGAGCATACGTTTGCGCGCAACGCTGGAACGAGAATGTGACCGCATTGCAGATTAACGCCACCACAGTGGAACGCGATGCCTCGGCCATGAGCTTGAATTTGCATCTCGGTGGCAATTACTCGCGCTTCGAAAGCTTGAGCCGTCTGGTAGGAGAAGGTGCTCGCAGCGATTTGCTCGCGGTCGCCATCGCTCATGAGAAACAGGAATTCGATGCCCGACCCTGCAGGACCACGTTTCCCCACACCGCCAGCGATCTGCTTTACAAAAACGCGCTGACCGATCGTGCCCGCACTACCTTCGGCGGACTCATTCGTGTCGAACCCCATGCGCATTTCACCGATGCCTACCAAAAAGTGCGAAACCTTCTCTCTAAGCGACGACGCCGAGGCCAACTCCATGCCCGGCCTCGAAATCCTGGCCGACAACGTCCGTTGCACTCACGGCGCTACCAGTGGGCAAATCGACGAAGACGAGCTCTTCTATCTCCGCACCCGCGGTATCCCAGTCAAAACCGCGCAACGCCTCATCGTCACCGGCTTCTTAACCGAAGTTATCCAACGCCTCGATCAAGATAGCGTGATCGCTGCGCATCTAGATCGGTTGATTGAAGAGAAATTCGCGACCTCATAACTAGCTTCGTTGGGCGTTGCCGTCGACGCGTCGCACCCCTCACCCAGGGAGCGCAGATTGCCGAACGCTACAGGCCCTGCCACTCCGGCTCGGATGCAGCTCCCGCGCCCCCAGCAGAATTTGCTTTGCATCAGACTAACGAGGGTCTTAGTTCTCGTTATTCCGATATCCCCGTTTTATGGATGTAGGCGGAACAATTGGCGCGATTCTTAGCAAAAAGGGCACAGAGGTTCTACTCCATTGCGCCGGACTCGACGGTCTTCGAGGCCATCGAAATGATGGGCGCAAAATGTCGGCGCCCCGCTGGTGCTGCAAGGCGCGGAAGTCGTTGGGATTATTTCCGAGCGCGATTACACCCGCAAAGTTTTTCTGAAAGGCAAACGCTCGCGGGAAACGAAGGTGGAAGAAATCATGTCGAAAGATGTGACCGTCACCAGTTCGAACGAGCCGGTAGAGAACTGCATGCGGCTTATGACGGAAAAACGCATCCGGCATTTACCGGTCGTCGATGATGGAAAATTGCGAGGTGTCCTTTCTATCGGTGACGTGGTCAAACATATCATCTCGACCCAGAGCGCAACGATCGAGCACCTCGAGAGCTACATTCACGGAGGTTACCAGTAGTTGTAGCCCCGCCGTTGCGGAGTGACGCCGAACCGCGATCGCCGATCGCGGCTACAATGCCCACACCGTTTTGCCACCAACAATTGTCCGCACGGCGCGTCCTTTCAGCTTCCAGCTGTGAAGGGTGTGTTGCGCGACAACGATTCGAACTCTGGACGCGCTACACGTCCATTCCCGATCGGGATCGATCAGGGTGACGTCCGCTTTTGCGCCACATCGACAAAGCGCCGGCATCAAGCTTCAAACAATTTCGCTGGACTCGACCGTGAACATTTCAATCAGCCGGTTGATGGAAATGCGCTTTCCGTTTGTGGAGCAGAATATCGATGAACAATCCGAGCTCCGTCTCGAGGCCGACAATTCCGAAAGGCGCCTGATCGAACTCGACTTCCTTTTCAAAGGCGCGTGCGGCGCATGATCGCTGCAAAGAATCGTCAGGGTCCCGTCGGCGATTCCCTCAAGTAATCGCATCACATCGCGTTCGTACGCAACGGCGGATTCATTTTGCAGTTGCGTGTCAAAATTCTGAATCGACGTCATCGGTCAACGCGATGTGATGCGGACAAACTTCGCCGCTGAAATTTTCACTCCGCGCGCTGCGCTTCGCGAAGTAACCGGACGCTTCCCGCCGTGCTGATGATGCTGGCAATGAATGTGATGATCGCAAAGCTCGGCCAGTAAAATATTCCGCATCACGATCGCTTCTTCGCCCGCCGCCGGCCATCCCGGCAACCCCAGCAACGTGCTCCAGTCGCCCTCGTGCACCACGCCGTTGCCGACGAGATTGTAATCCTGACAATGATCGAGCACCGGCACGCCGACCATGCGGGCATATTCGACCGCGCGCCGCATCAGCTCGTGATTTTGCACACACTGGCCGTCATCGGTGATCGCGACCACACCGGCTTTGCACAACTGAGGCAATCGGCGCCAGCTCTTCGCCCGTCGAGATCTTTTGAGATCGCGCCCGCTGGGAAGAACATTCACGCTACGCGGTGTCGCCGCGCGATCTTTGATCCAGGCGATGGTGCTCGGGGTATCCGCAACCGGCGAAGTGTTCGGCATGCAAACAACGGTGGTAAACCCACCCGCCGCTGCGGCTCGCGCACCTGATTCGATCGTTTCTTTGTGAGCCAAAACCCGGTTCGCGCAGGTGGACATGGATGTCGATCAGACCGGGCGCAACGATGAGGCCCTTGGCGTCAATCTCTCGGTGATTTCGGATTGCGGATTGCGGATTGCGGATTGATCCGCGATTCGCCCATTTGCAATCACGAGATCACCGATCTCATCCCGCTTGGTTGCCGGATCGATGATGCGGCCGCTGCGAATGATGGTCGTTTTCATGGCGACGCGAAGTTCGGCTCATTGCGATCCCTCCGCAGAGATACAAGAACAGCCATGCGCACGGCGAGACCGTTGGTGACCTGGTCGAGAATGACGCTCTGCTGTCCGTCTGCTACTTCGCTGTCGATCTCGATCACCGCGATTGATCGGGCCGGGATGCATGATCAGACAATCGGGCTTCAGTAATTTCGCGCGCTCTTTGGTTAGGCCGAAAAGACGGATGTATTCGCCGACGCCGGGGAAATATTCCTTCCGCTGACGCTCGTGCTGGATGCGCAGCAGATTCACCACATCGGCGGTCGGGCAGAACTTTGTCGATATCGTGCGAAACGGTGACGCCCAGTTTTTCGAAACTCGCGCGGAACCAGCGTGCTCGGCCCGACCAGGGTGACGCGCGCCCCAAGTTTCGTCAGGCGCGAAGATGTTCGAGCGTGCGACGCGGCTGAAGAGGATGTCGCCGATGATGACGACGTTGAAGTCCTTCGAGCCGTCCTTTCTTTCTCGAATGGTGTAAGGTATCGAGCAAACGCCTGCGTGGGATGTTCGTGCGCGCCGTCGCCGGCGTTGATGACACTCGAGCGCAGATCGCTCGGCCAGAAACTGCGGCGCGCCGGCGGAACTGTGACGCAGGACGAATGATGTCGGCATGATTCGCTTCGAGAATTTTGGCGGTGTCCTTCAAGCGTCTCGCCCTTGGTCAGGCTCGAAGTGGCCGCCGAGATGTTGATGACATCCGCGCTCAGCCGAAACGCCGCCAGCTCGAATGACGTGCGTGCGCGTGCTTGGCTCGATGAAAAAATTCACCAGCGTTTTGCCGCGCAACGCCGGGACTTTTTGATCTCGCGGGTGCCGACTTGCTTGAAAGCATCCGCAGTCTCGAGAACGAAGATTGATTTCGTCCGCAGACAGTTCGCGCATGTCCGAGCAAGTCTTTGCCGTTGCCAGCGCGTCGTTCGGATTTCCGACTCATTCTTTGACTAACCAGACGCCCTCCTCTGCATCCTTCGCCCAGGCGTAATCGCACTTTTTCATCAGGCGCGGTCGGCAGATTTTTGCCGACATAATCCGCCCGAATCGGCAATTCGCGGTGGCCGCGATCAATCAGGACCGCGAGCTGAATTCTGGCCGGCCGACCGAACGACGTGATTGCATCCATGGCCGCGCGGCAGTGCGACCCGTGTAAACAAAACGTCATCGACAATGATGACGGTTTTCGTTCTCCAGCGGCAGCGGCAGGTCGGACGCCTCGTACCACGCGGTAACTCGGTCCGCGTGCCGACATCGTCGCGGTGCATCGAGACATCGATCGTGCCGGTCTGCGATCGCGAGCTTCTCGATCGTGGAATCGTCTCTGCGATCCGGCGCGCGATCTCGACTTCCGCGCGACGGAATACCGGCGAGAATGACCAGGTTGAGATCTGGATTGCGCTCGATGATCTCGTGCGCGATCCGGCGGAGAGCGCCCGCTGAATGTGCGCCGCGTCCATCACCGAGGATGGACTTATCGGCAGAGATTTGTGTCTTCTTTCGTTCATGTCTTCCTTCGCGACCTCGCAGGATCGCCTTAAAGGAGGAAACTGAAATCAGGCGGTAGCTCGCATCCGACCCTGGCCTTCCTTCACGCGTTTTTGTCGCCAGTTCGAACGGTGCTTTCACAATCCAATCGAGCAGCGCCTTTTCGAAGCCAATATCAGCTCCGGCTTTCTCGCTCTCGATCCACTTGTGTTTCAAAATCTCTTCGCGTTCGGCCATGAACTCTTTGTAGAGCAGCGGAGTTCTTGACGAACGGGCTGTTCGTCCTCTGAAGAAGCTCCCATCGCAAGATTCGTTATTCATAAGAAAGGAAATCGGGTTTCTAGTCAATCTCATTTAATTATGACGTAGCATTGCGCATACCTATTTACTCGCGATCCTAAGCTTAAGAATCCCAGCATTTTAAGGTTCGAAATTGCAAGCCGGTATATCGCTGGTCTCAGGCTCCTGCCTTAACGTTCGGTGTTGTAGCGCCCGCTGTATTCAGCGGATTTCGAAGCAGTTGCTGCGCGGTGACAGCGCACGCTCTCCTATCCAAGCTGACTTAACAGCTCGCGCGCGATCCGCATTGAACTCCGCGCCAACGGCCGACTTGGGATCCTCCGCTGCAATCGGCATTCCGCGATCCCCGGCTTCGCGGGTTGCGATGTCGATCGGGATTTGGCCGAGCAACGGCACCCGCAGCCGCTTTCGCTTCGCGTTCGCCGCCGCCGATCCCGAAAATGTCGTAGCGCTTTCCGATCGCTCGGCGAAATGAAGTAGCTCATGTTTTCGATCAGCCCGAGCAGCGGGCACGTTTACTTTTCGAACATCGTGGCCGCCTTGCGCGCGTCGATCAGCGCCACTTCCTGCGGCGTGGTCACCACGATTGCGCCGGCGAGCGCGACGGTTTGCACAATCGTGAGCTGAATGTCGCCGGTGCCCGGCGGCAGATCGAGCACGAGGTAATCGAGTTCGCCCCATTCTACCTGCCGGAGAAATTGCTGGGTGTAGCGGGTCACCATCGGTCCGCGCAAAATCGCCGGCGAGCTATCATCGAGCAGAAAGCCCATCGACATCAATCTTCAAGTCCGTATTGTTCGATCGGCATGAATGCGGTTCTCTTCCGTCGCCATCGGGCGTTCGCGCGAGCCGAACATGAGCGAAATGCTCGGCCCATAGATGTCGCAATCGCAAACACCGACGCGCGCGCCGGCATTTTGCAAGCCCATCGCGAGATTCGCCGCCACCGTCGATTTCCCTACGCCACCCTTGCCGCTCGCAATCGCGATGATGTGTTTAACCCCCGGAATGCTGGTCGCACCGACGCCTGAACTGCCCACGCCGGCCGGCGGCGCGTGAATGTCGATCAACACTTTCGGGTCGGGGCACGCCAAGACCGCGCAAAACATTTTCAGCTTCGGCTTTAATTGCACGCGGAATGGCCGGGTCATTGGTCGTCAAAACCATTTGCACCCGGGTTTCGGCGTCCGTCGCAACAATTTGTTTGATCAAACCAAACGAGACGATGTCCCGGCTAAAGCCGGGTATTTCACCGCGCGCAATGCTTCTTTGATCTGCTCCTGCGTAATGGCCATGTGGGACAACCATACTTTGCGACAAGCCGACGGCAAAGTTGTAAGCTGCCTTCATCTCCGCGGTAGATCGCCGAAGACTTGCCGCTTCTTTTCCTAGCGAGCCGCCGTTTCTGTGCAGATCGCGGAATGCGCTGAGGACAGCGGCAGCTGCAGCGCTTCGTGCGCAGCGATTCTAGGGATGCGCCAGCGACACGCCTGTGGCAGGCAGAGGCGGCGTGTTCAAATCAATCTCGCTCGCCGGTCTTTTCAATTTTCGCCGTCAGTTTTTGGAACGTCCACAGATCAGCCGATTTCCGCTTCCACGTAGAGGGTAGCTTTTCCTTTCGGTCCGCTCAGCGGATGGATAAGTTCGCTTCCCCGGTTGGTCCATTTACATTGGTGTTGCCGGGAACAATTCCGGCTTGCAAAATCGGCGAACCGATCGCTTCAATCAAAGCAGGATTGGTTTGCGCACGCGCCAACGCCATTTTGTAGGCATCCGACTGCTTCATCGCCCCCATTGCAACAAAGAAGATGGCGAGTGCGCAGCCACCTATGCAGAGCACGGCAAGAGACAACCGATTGGCACAACCGCATTTCCAATTGCGCCCAAACCAATTCGTTGGCGGCATTGGCGGTTGCGCTGGAGTTTCTGGCATGACCTAATTACAAATCAGCTGCTCCACCAACTGAGCTATGCCGGCATTTTTTTGGCTAGTGTGAAATGAGGTTGGGCGAAAGTATATGTTACACACGCACAAAATCACCAGGATCTGGATGATACGCATCACAGCCTCATCGCGCGAAACGGACGAGAAAGAACAGCCCAACTGAAATTGCGGCAGCAGCCAGTACGACGTAGAGCCATCTTTGCTTGTGTGGAAACCCGGTCTCGCGTCGGCTTCCTGCCGTTGGCATCAGACCTTCCGGCGTCAGCTCAAATGCCCAGGCGATCACCAGAGCGATGGGAAAACCGATAATGGTCGCCACAACCGCCAGCCGCACTGCCCAATTCGGAATCTCAAAGAATGGAAAAACCTGCGTCGCGATCTGCAGCGATCAGCCAGCCGACAACCGCATAGGCGATTGCCACTTTGTAAACATTTCGCCTCTTCAGTTCGGCAAAGAAATTGGGCCCGGCCGAAGCGACCTTGTTTTCCGATACACCGAATTTCGTGCTCAGCTTGGCCAGTGCTTCATTGCGCTCGGCGAGCTGATTATTTTTCTCCTCCAGCTTGGCGGCGAGGCGTTCGCTGTATCCCTTAACACGTCCGTTTCCGGCTAGCTGCACTTTCGTATGCTGTTTTTTAGCTGTCACTTCATGGAGCGCGTCCAGAAGCTGTTTGGACGACGCCGGCTTCCGCTAGGTATTTGTCCGCGCCCAAATCGCGACAAAGCTTCTCATCACTGGGCGAGGTGTAGGTGGCAGTGTAGATAATGATAGGTAAATTTCGGAATTCCTCGTTCTGCCGTACTCGTGGCAGAAGCGATAACCGTCCATACCTCGCATGAGAACATCCGCGATCGCGGCATCAATTTTGCCGGCCTTCAGCCTGGCCAACCCTTCTACACCATCGCTGGCCTCCACGACGACCAGGCCTGCGCCCTCCAGTTGCGCCCGCAGGAGCTTTCGCGACGTCGCAATATCATCAAGGATCAGGACATTCATGATCGAATGCACCGGTTCATCGTGCAGGGTTTATTTACTCTTCCCGCTAGGACGTTAGTTAACTCTTCGGGCACTGTCCGGGGGTTGAATGGCTTCAATAACGAAGGATTTTTCTTATTTTCTCGGTGGGTTCCTGCTTTGACCGCCTGTCAGGAACTCAGCAATGGCATGGCCGATCGAGCGCGTATCAATCGGCTTGGTAATATGACCATCGCAGCCAGCATCGGGCTTTTCGCTCGTCGCCTTTCGCGGCAAAAGCCGTCAACGCGACGACAATAATGTGCTGGGTCCTGGCGTCCGCCTTGAGCTGGCGCGTCAGGGTTAGGCCGTCGATTCCTGGTAAAGCGATGTCCATCAAAATCAGATTCGGCCGGCAATACTTCATTATTTCGCGTGCTTCTTCCGCGTCTGAAGCTGTGAGGACGTGGTAGCCTTCGAGTTCAAGCTACTAGGAAATGAGCTTCACATTGGTGGGATTCTCGTCGACCACCAAGATGCACTCCGTGTTGATGGTCTTGCCTCGCGGCAGGTCAGAGTCTGAGCGCTTTCCGGCAACGGAGTTCAAAGCTTGTCTTCCGTTGTGACGAGCGGCAGGATCACGCTAAATGTGCTGCCCTTGCCGAATTCGCTTTGCACGTTGATGGCACCATCCTGCCGTTCCACAATTTTCTGCGTCAACGCCAGTCCCAGGCCGGTGCCTTCGTAGCGACGCGAAGGGCGCGATCAGAGTTGTTCAAACTCGAAGAAGAGCCGCCTGAGGTCTTCCGTCTTAATACCAATACCCCAATCCTGTATCGATAACTTGAAATGATTTCTGTCGCATGGCGAACACACGATATCCACCCGACCGCCAGGGATCAGTAAACTTAATTCCGTTAGCAAACCAGGTTGTAGAGCACCTGCTTAAACTTTTGCTGGTCGAGCGTCACCCTGTCCAGTTCCGCCGCGATTTCCGTGTGGATCTCGGATCTCTTTCTTTTGCGCAATCGCGCCAGCGATGTGCGCACACTTCCTCGATGGCCTTCTTGATGCAGAAGGTTTCGGGACTCAACTCCATCTTGCCCGCCTCGACTTTTGATAGGTCGAGCACGTCGTTGATGAGCTGGAGCAGATGGCGACCGCTGTTAAGAACGTCCCCCAGATACTCCTTCTGCCTGGGATTGAGCTGCCCGGGCTTTTCGTCCACGAGCAACTCAGAGAAGCCAATGATGGCGTTGAGCGGGGTGCGCAACTCGTGCGACATGTTTGCCAGGAACTCGCTTCTTCAGCCGACTGCCGTCCTGGAGTGATTGCTCGAAGCGCTTATTCTCGGTGATGTCGCGCGCGATCCTGGAAGTGCTGACTACCTTCGCCCGCGTCATTCTTAATTGGCGAAACCGTCAGCGAAACATCCATCGATGTGCCGTCTTTTCTCACCCGAACGGTTTCAAAATATTTGAGGCATTCGCCGCGCTGGAGTTTTTCCAGAATGTTTTTCGCCTCGGCAGGTCGATCTTGAGGAATTAAAATGGAAATCGGGCGTCCGATGATGTCTTCGGCGCAATATCCAAACATGACTTGGGCGCCGACATTCCAACCCGAACTACGCCATCCAACGAAACTTCCATAATCGCGTCGTGGACGCTTCCACAATGGATGCGAGGCGTGAGATTTCCTCCGCGCGCCGCCTGAGCTTCTCACGGGCGTGATGCAAGTCCCGCTCTTTCTGTTTCCGCTCTGCCACCTCGTCTTTGCAATGCCACGTGCGTCCCGGCCAACTCCTGTGTGCGTTCGCGGATGCGCACTTCCAATTGATCGCGCGACCGGCGAAGGTCTGCGTCTGCCAGTTTGCGCTTGTGGTGATCGTTCCCAGGGTCAGCGCAGTGACTGCAACAACACCCAGGAAAATCACGAGCATGTTGTAGGCCGCTCATTGAATTCGCCCGCGGAGAAGGGCCCGATATTGTGGATGGCGCCCCCACAGGCTAATGCCGAAATCAGCACCACAGTGCTGATCGTCTCCCGCTGTCCAAACGTAATGCTGCCCAGATAATAAACGAAACCAGATATTCCGACGTGTAATCGGATCCTGAATGAGATGCCCGGTCAGAACGGGAATGCCAATCGCAGTCAGCCCCGCGAATAAAGCGGCCAACTCCGCCAACTGCCAGCCGCGCCACTCGATCCGAGGCCGCAGCGCCCAGCAGAGCAAAAGGGAGCGATGATAACATCGCCCATGGGTATCTCCCAGCCACCACACAAACCAAAAGCTCGCCGAAGCTGCTCCAGGGCTTTCCGCCCAGACAAAGACTCGCGACTCCCAAAGTCGCGCCTACAGTTGTGCCTCAATAAAGCGGCCAAACCGATCAGCCCGAAAACATCCTGCAGACGTTCCAGCGAAAGTTTAAATCCCACGAACTGTTGAAGCAGGAGTACACCAACGACAGCCTCCAGTGTGTTGCCCAGTCGCGACGCCGGCCGCGGTCACGGAGGTGCCCATCGTCGCATTGACTATAAATGCGCCTACCAGAATGCCCGGCCACATCCGGGTTCCTAGCAAAGAAGCGTCACTAAGGCGATGCCCGTCGGAGGCCAGATCGCAGTCACCTGCTTGTCCACAAAGGCCAGCGACAGCCCGAACTTGGCCGCCTGAAATAGATGGCGGCGACCACGCCGAGGGTGAGCCAGCACCGCCAGCCCGAGAGTTTCAAAGCTCTCCACGGTTGGTCCTCAAGCAAGGCCGTTCTCGCTCACAAAATACACCCTGGATCTCTTTTCATTGTTTAAGCGACATAAATAAACCTGACACCCTCACAGTAGCTTCTCCGCAGAGCGGGACACGCAGAAGCCGGACGCGCAGGTCGACATTGCTTACGCCGGCGTCCGCCACAGGTGCCAAGTCCAATACGTGGCGAACTGTCGATGTGATCTGACCAGGCGCACCGATGGTGTGGAGCCGATTGCGACGCGATAAATGAACCAGAGCTTCAGCTCGGCAAAAAAGTTGACGGGGTCAATGATATTGCGTCGGGCCACTTCAAGCACGCAATAATCAGCCTCTCCCTTATCCTTATACTAGTGACGTCGACCTTTATGCAGCCCTTGCTCGGTCACTATGCACTGTTTTGAATCAATAGCCGGGCCCTAAACACGCGGCGTCCGATCCCGCCAGGCAGCCGCATTTTCGATTTCATGGAAAAATTGAGACGACGCGCTTTTCCTGATTCGCTGCAAAGACCAGATCGAAAAAGCCGGCAAGGAGATTCGAGCCTCCCGACCGGTCGTGATTACAAGTCCGACTGCTCTACCAACTGAGCTATGCCGGCAATGGAGGGACGTTACTTGGAAACACCGCTTCGCAAAGCTCCCTTTTTCATCCCGGGCGAAAACCATACACGCCTGCGGGCGACGTTTTTGCTATCGCCGATAAGCCGATTTTCTGCCCGTTCTTTCTGCCCGGGAACATGAAAACGCGGGCATATTTGGGCATACGACAGCAAAGCTCAATCCGCGTAAGCAGTTCTTTGACAGTTATTAGCTTAGGAATAGCCAAGGTTAGCAAAACCCCTACCTCCGATTACAAATAATCAGGCGTCGTTTGTAAACGGATACGTGCTGGATCAGGTTATCTTAGAGTCGGCTGCGCTCAGGATGACGGGAAGTCAGCGCGGCAGCGACTGTTCGGCGTTGGCAAAGGCGTAAGCCGCAACCGCGACCACTCCGGCGTTCTCCTGCAGTTCGCGTGGCACAATCTTGTCCAGTGTATCAGCTGCGGTGTGATGATAATTAAAATAGAAGCGATTGTCCTGCATCGGGCTGAAGGCGGGGACGCCTGCTTTCTCGATTGGCTCAGCGTCGGCGCCGACATGTTCGAGCCAGATTCAAAGTTCCGGCGCCGACCTCCTCCAAAATCTTCGCCACCGGCTCGAACATTTTTTACTTCCGGTTTCGCTCTCAGGTTGAGTCCGACGGGATGACCAGCGCCGCCGTCGGTTTCGTTAACTGCAAAATGATTTGGAAACTCGCTGGCGTGGTCCGTTTCGTATTGTTTCGGAGCCGCGGGTGCCGTTCTCCTCATTCATCCATGCGATCACGCGAATTGCGTGCGTTTCGGTTTGAGATGCAGCTGCTGAACCAAATGCGCTGCTTCCATTGCGACCGCGACACCGGCGCCATCATCGGTCGCCCCGTTCCCAGGTCCCATGAATCAAGATGACCGTTTCGAGACGATTACAACTTGCTCCGGACGTTCGCTGCGCCCTTCGATGTCGGCGATGACATTTGCGCTTCGACATCGGGCAAGATTTGCGGCGTGAGAACGCAATTGCATTCGCGTCGGACCTTTGGCCGACGAGATCGTTAATTAAATCGGCGTCTTCGGCAGTGACCGCCGCCGCTGGAATTTTGGGAACACCATCCTGAAGTAGTTCGTCTGGCCGGTATGCGGTATTCGCATGCCGCTCCGCCAACAGAACGAATCAAACAGGCGACGGCGCCGAGCGCACTGCGGCGACCGGGCCATCACTTCGATAGACGACGGCCTGGCCAGCCAGGCGTCGCCGGCGCGACCTTGTGCAGCCATTTGTTTGTCGAACGTACTGATTAAACAGGACAATTTTTCCGCTCACTTTCTCCGGCGCTACATTTCAGTTCGTCGAAGTCGCGCACGCAGATTGTATCGGCGGTGATTCCCTCGGCGGGAGTGGCGACTTGCCGAGAGCGCACAGCACAACTTTTGCAGCGTGCCGGCAGCTTGCCCGGGGAACTGCGTGAGCCCGGCGGTTTCGATTCCGCGCACCCAATGCGGCACCATCACCTTCTCCAACTGCACCTCGCAGCCGAGGCTTTTCATTTCGCGCCCGTCACTTGCTCCACTGCCTGTGCCGCCTGAATCGAACTGCTGCTCAAACGCGGTCCAACGCTGCTGGGCAAGATGCGCTACTTGTTTGAATGCATAATCGCCGGTCAACGCCGCCTCTCGCAGGCGTTTGCAGTTCAGCTCAAGGTTCGCTCGGAAAGACTGGCCAGGGTGGCGCTCGGACTTGCCGACGGCGGTGAGTCGCCTCGCTTCCGGGTGCGGGCTTTGCGCGAGACGCAGAACGTCCGGCGATCGTGGCGATCATCGCGATAGCTAACCCATGGATTTGTGAGCGAAAGACCTGGGCGACGCATTTCCGAGTCTCGCGCCAGTTCGCACGACGGCAATCCTCTTGCCGGAACGCTCGCCTCGTCTGGCTACGACGGCTTTTTTCTGTTGCCCGAAGCCCCAGCGCCGATGTGTCACGCGTAGTTCGGTGACATCCTTGCATCGAACGGACGTGAGTAGCCGCGCACCGCCGCCACCAGCGAACACTGCGAAATCGCCACGTCATCAAAGACGCGGCCGTCCCTTTAAGGTGACGGAAACGACATGCAAGTCGTCAGTGGTCTCGGGTTGATCGAGAAGAAATTGTCTTAATCTCTGCGGCAATGTTCAAAATCCCTCGCTAGCCCCCTATCGAACAAAGATAAAGTGTGGGCGTTTCGGCAGGAATCAAGACGGCGTAAATTCCAGCCTTTTTGTCTTTAGCGCGAGGGCGTTTGTGAAAAACATCCAGCGCACAACCAGTCTCACTCTTTGGCAGCGAAACCAATTTGTCAGCACAGAACAAGAAACAATCGAACGGGCTCGGGAGGATGCGTGAAGGCAAATCGCCGTCGACGCAAGCAGGCGAATTTGGTACGGGAGTGAAAATGGAGCATATTCGCGAAGGAAAGCACGGTGCATGATCTCGCAGCAAGCTGTCGATCGGATTATCCAAGGCGCGACGAGCGGGAGTTAAGAGCAATAATACGTAACCGAACGAAGCATAA